>OLGF01002344.1_pt1 | contig 17736 bp, 15 predicted proteins | sample 1604971 | NCBI WGS metagenome assembly OLGF01 (sample SAMEA3888902, study PRJEB22519) | human gut metagenome | biome: human gut; feature: human-associated habitat; material: faeces | place: Denmark | collected 2011 | reverse complement strand
TGCGGGATAGCAACGTTGGAAAAGTGCGCGTTGATGGCTTTTACAATCTGGTTATAGTTGTTCCCGAGCTTTTGAAATTGGAAATAAAAGTCATTCAGACGGGCAATAAACTGCACTTTCGAAGGGTCACGTTTAACGACAACGAACTCCTCGGCGAAGATGCGTTTTACGATAAACCGGCTGCGGTTATGCTCCAATCCTGCCTTACAAAGCATCTGCTTAAAGCGGATATTCTCTTCCGTGGTGAGTTTGAAATTATACCTGTGGACTCTGGGATCTGTCGTTGTCGGGCGTCCGATCCTCTTTTTCGTGGTTGTCATCAGTCTGGTAGTTTAAGTGGCGTGACTCGGGAACGCCACCCGGCCTCGCAGAGCGAGCACCTTTCGTATGCCGAAAAACTTTTCGGCATACAAAGGTACAGCTCGCTGTTTCTTTGCAGAAACAAAAATCCGCGCCGGAGAATTTCTATCGAAAGTTTGAAAACTCCTCCGTTACGGCTTCCGGGGACGGGTCGGTTCCCGGTGCAATATTACAACCGTCCGGGCGCAAAAAAAAGCCATCGGTGCGGACTGGAGCGGTCGTGAGCGGACATCGGAACCGAGGTATTTCAGTCGGTTGTATCTTGCAGCATGAAAGGTCGGTTTTCTTATTCCGGTCATTATCCCGATATAAACCGCATGAAACGGAAAACGGTATTTTGAATGGTTTAAAACATAAAACCGAACACACATGCTTTACGACTGCAAAACGAACATTCAATCTTAAAAATGTTGTACCATGGATTCATTAAAAGAAAAAGACAAACTCGCACCCAAACCTTTAAAGTGTCCCCATATCGAGGTCGACGAAGAGATGATGCGTCGGATGATCGCCGGACTGGTTCCTATGGATTCGCCGGCCGTTATCCCGATATAAACCGCATGAAACGGAAAACGATATTTTGAATGGTTTAAAACATAAAACCAAACATACACGCTTTACGACCGTATAGCTAACAATCAATCTCAAAAACGTTGCACCATGGATTCATTGAAAGAAACAGACAAACCTGCACCCAATCCTTCTAAACATCCCCGTATCGAAGTCGACGAGGAGCTGATGCGTCAGATGATCGCCGGACAGGCCCCTTTGGATTCGAAAGTCGTCCGCAGGATTCCCGAACCGGAAGAGGAAGATACGGACACTCCTGAGGGAAACACATCGGAAACGGTATCCGGAGCATCGGCACCGACTGCTGAGAAAACAGACGTCGACACCCAAACGACTACTGGAAAGGAGTCGGCCGGATTCCGGCGTAAAAAGATCGCGCTGCCGGATTTCGAACGCACGTTCTTCGCGCCGGTGGATTGCCGTAACCGCTCGGCAATCTATGTCAGTGCGCAAACCAAGCATAAAGTATCGGAAATACTCCACCTGTTAGGAAATGAGAATACAAGGCTTACAGCTTTGGTCGACAATATGCTGCGCTTTGTCATGAACATTTACAGAGACGAACTGAATTATCTCCACGAGAAGAAGAATAGCAGAAGGCCGTTTTGAAAAAGCGGAGGTATTTCGACGGCAGATAGCAGGACGGGAGGGGGCCGTCGAACGGGCAGGCCGATCGCGGCTGAACATCGGAACCGGATCGTTAGGAGCCGCAGAATGTCGTCTTTTCCGACGGTAGAATTCTAAGATAAAACCAAGTAAAAGCTGCAAAAAGTTTCATGCCCGGAAATTGTCATTTTTTGTCGTAGCGTTTAGCAAAATGATTCTGGTTATGGGATGCAAGGCCGCGAAGCGCTTGTATAGCCTTGCATCCCATAGTCAGAATCGTTAATTTGCGGAGTACGGAAATGACAATACATTAATTATGAGTAGGTTCGGCTCCCAATTAGACGGACTGTTCCGACAATAAGATTTTGAGATTTTGAATGATCTCAAAATCTTATCGAATGGCAGATATGTATGCCGGATTATATCTGCAACGCTACATATGGTGTTCCACGCCTTACGACGGCAAAGCATCTGGCGGCGATTTTGGCCCTCACAGCATTCAGGACGCTGAATTTATGTTTACCTTCAGCCACTTTGCGTTCGTAATATGCCTTTAGTTGCGGATCACACCTGATGGCAATCAGTGCACTGCGGTTCAGTTGTACTTTAATGTCTCGATTCGCCATGCTCGATGTGTGGCATCCCCCGCGAACGCTTGTGCCGGAGCTATGTTCGAACGGAGCCAGCCCGCAATAGCAGGCAAACTTGCGGTGGTCTGTGATTTTGGTGAAATTAAGCGTCGAACAGAGCATCACAATGGCCGTGATCGGCCCTACACCTTTGATGCTGGTCAGCAGCTTGTAGTTCCGGCAAATGTTGCTGTCGGCGGCTATCAGTTCCTTCATTTCCCGTTCGATGGTTTTCATATGAGTTTCTGCATACGCGATCTCCTCCTGGAGCATGGAACGTTGAATAGATACATCCGCGAATTTCTCTTTGTAGTCTAATTTTTCGAGCAACACCAGTTTCGCTACACGTTGTTTTGCCAGATGAGCCCTTAAGATCAGCCATGTGCGCAACTGACACAGTTCCTTCTCTGCCGGCAGATAAAGGGCTATCTTCCGATAGTGAGTGATCGCATACTCGGCGATACGCCGGGCATCCACTCTGTCTGTTTTGCCACGGGCAATACCCATCGAATACTTGATTACCAACGGCGAGATCAGTGAAAAATTGAAATTCAGCGTCCTGTCGGAAGCACAAACCGCCATCTCGGATATGTAGCTCCCCATATCCTCGGCGCAGAAAATCACATCGTCGAGCCGAATACCATGCCGCTTCTCAACCCAGTGCAGACACGAGCAGATCCCTTTTCGGGAGTTGGCGAATTTGCGGTGAGCCATCTCGTTTGCATCCTCGAAGGCGACCAAAGACGCATCGAAAGTCTCTTTCGACACATCCAGACCCACATAATACAAATAGTGCATAACTTGTTAGTTTTGTGAGAGTCGTATGCTATCACATGTACCAGGTCTTCAAACCTACAATTCTAAACAGCCATTCTCTCTGGTTAATGGAGTCGCAGTCCAAATCTACCGCCAAGCCTCAAAGCTTACGACAAGCCCCGGTTCACTGCGACTCCATATCGAAATTACCTGTGATTACATCACGCTGCAAATCTACATGCGACCAGCAAAACGCCAAAGATGGAAATACGCAAGGCTCGCCCTTCGGGCGATTCGCATGGCCTTGCGTATTTCCATCTCCGGCGTTTAATTCCCTGCCGGCGGAAAGAGATTATGGTATAGTATCCAGAATCGCACCGGCTTACTGCGCAATCTTGAAGACGCTGTCGAGTTTCTCGCTCAATGCCGCCATATCCTGTCCGATTTTATCGTTGGTAATTCGGGCATAGATTTGGGTCGTGGTGATGCGTTTATGCCCCAACATCTTGCTGACGGTCTCCAGAGGTACGCCCTGCGTGAGCGTGACCGTTGTGGCAAAAGTATGCCGCGCGCAATGGATCGTGGGGTTGAACGACAGACCGGCGTGTCTGGCAACATGCCGTAACGACATATTCAACGTATTATAGGTGCCTTTGAGCGGAAAGACTTTATCTCCCGCAAGGCGCAGATCCTTATAACGGTCATAGAGCATTGCGGCAACGGGAAGGAGTTTTACTCGGAACTGAGTGCCCGTCTTCTGGCGTCTGTCGATGATCCACCGCTCTCCGTTATCGTCCGTATGGATGTCCGCATGGGTGAGTTTCACCACGTCGGCATGGCTCAGGCCCGTGAAAGCGCAGAAAACGAAGGCATCCCGGTTGATGCCCGTTCGGTAGTTGGGAAGCTTGACATCCATCACGGCTTGTAATTCCGAAGCCGAGAGGTAACGCCGTTCGGCATATTCTGCTTTGACATAGAAACCTGTGAAAGGGTCGGCAGGAATCCAGCCGTTCTTATACGCCGTGTAGGTCATCAGCTTCAATTTCTTGAGCGTAGAATGGATCGTCCCGGAACGCATCCCTTGTACCGAGGAGAGGTAGACCACAAACTTTTCGATGAAATCCCGCTTCAGCTCTTTGAACGCAATGTCCTTGACGCGGTACTCGTATTCGAGGAAGGAGGCCAGACGCCGGCAGCGTTTGCAGTAGTCCTCATAACTGGAATAAGCGCGGTCTTTGCCCACGCGCTTGCGGAAATCTGCAAGATATTCGTCGAAGGTCTGCAACAGCAGGCGGCAGTCGTCACCCATACCGAGGAAAGCGTTGCGGACCTTTTCGGCCGTAACGTATGAATCACGGTCGCAGAGACGTTGGTACTGCTTGCCGATATTGGTTTTGATATTTTCCAACTTTTCATTGAGACGCTGGGCTTCAAGACTTCTGCCGGAGGCTTTGTTGGCTTTGGCATCCCAAAGGCTGGAACGAACGGAGAGTTTGCTGCTGAACTGCGACATCGTGCCATTGATGGTGATACGGCCCATAACGGGAACCTGACCGTGTTTTTCCGACTGCCTTTTTACATAGAAAAGGACTTTGAAAGTGCTGCGTTGCATAATAACTTGAACTTTGTGGATGGGTTAAACGTTAAGTCAAGTTATTTGTTATGCGGAAATCCGATGCAACAAACTGAAAACAAACGCCTTAATGCAAACAAAAGCATTTCGGGCAGGTAACGGATAAGTAACAAAACTCACCGTCAAACCTGCCCGATTCTGCTTTTTTATTGCTTGGAGCATATGCAGAATAGAGAATTAAATACTTGCAAACAAGATATTTACTCTTTTCTGCATTCTCGTTTACCTACAAATACCGAACCCGTATGAACCGTTAATTTTGTATATGGATTCAGTTTGTCGGAATGCGTAAATCGGTATTCATACTGCTAACGGTTTTCATGGCCTGCCTGCTCTGCAAGGAGTCGGGGAACAGGCCGGACGCTCCATGGAAATTCACGAATGAAACGTTCCTAACCCGTGGGGGGGGGGAATTTACTTGCCGACCAATGGCAATGCGAATACGTCTATAATTCCAATTTAAGTCTTACCGGTGTCTTGCAGGAGTGCGAAAAAGCACGCACGTCCGTATCCATGTTCCAGCGCGGAGCCCAAGGGCGCTCGCGTGCTGCGTTTTTATCAATGTGTTGCGTCACATACGGTATTTCGGGCGTTGCCGGACTCGTTGCAAGGGTGCACAGAAAAGGTTTCGCTGCCGGACTGCATGCCGTAGACCATTACGTCTACCGTCTGCGCCGGCTCATTATTTAGCCATGCGGCAAGAAGATTCACAAAAAGCCATGCACGCTGTTTACAGCGAAACAATCTATACCGGGCATCGCCGCCCAGGGCTTTTCCATAGCCCGTCCTAAACAAAAAATGCGCGTACACTGCGGCATAATGCCCGGCCGCATCAGGCCCCGACAATCAAGGCCCGCATGCGCTCCCCGTTTTCAAGCCCGTCACCGTGTCCTTCATTTTTTCACCCGCACCTCGTACAGGTCGCTGCGGCGGTCCTTGAGGTTGCAGACCTCTTTCGGAATTTCCATGACGACGGTCGGAATAGGCGAAACGCCCGCTGCGGATTGCAGTTCAGAACGATGCATATAAACAAAAGCAAACGAGGCGACGGTCTGGAAACCGAAACCTCGTTTACAACAGTGAATTTCCCGCGGATGCGGTCCTTTTTCATAACGGGAATCCCCCTACTCCCACTCGATGGTTGCGGGCGGTTTGGAGGAGATGTCGTAGACTACGCGGTTGACCCCCTTGACCTTGTTGATGATGTCGTTCGACACGTTGGCCAGGAACTCGTAGGGCAGGTGCACCCAGTCGGCCGTCATGCCGTCCGTGGAGGTCACGGCGCGCAGGGCCACGCAGCTCTCGTAGGTGCGCTCGTCGCCCATCACGCCGACGCTCTTCACCGGAAGCAGGACAGCCCCCGCCTGCCACACCTGGTCGTACAGCCCGGCGGCGCGCAGCGAGTCGATATAGATTTTGTCGACGTTCTGGAGGATTTCGACCTTCTCGGGCGTGATGTCGCCCAGAATGCGGATCGCAAGGCCCGGTCCCGGGAAGGGATGGCGGCCGATCAGCTGTTCGGAAATGCCCATCGAACGGCCCACGCGGCGCACCTCGTCCTTGAACAGCAGGCGCAGCGGCTCGACGATCTTCAGGTTCATCTTCTCGGGAAGCCCGCCGACGTTGTGGTGCGACTTGATCGTGGCCGAAGGGCCGTTGACCGAACACGACTCGATCACATCCGGATAGATCGTACCCTGCGCCAGCCACTTGACGTCCTTGATCTGAATGGCCTCCTCGTTGAAAACCTCCACGAAGTCGCGGCCGATGATCTTGCGCTTCCGCTCGGGGTCCGTAACGCCCGCCAGATCGCCCAGGAACTTGGCCGAGGCATTCACGCCCTTGACGTTCAGCCCCATGTGCTTATAGGATTCCAGCACCTCCCCGAACTCGTTCTTGCGCAGCAGGCCCGAGTCGACGAAGACGCAGTAGAGGTTCTTGCCGATGGCCTTGTGCAGCAGCACGGCCGCCACCGACGAATCCACGCCGCCCGAAAGCGCCAGCACGACCTTGTCGTCGCCCAGCTTTTCGCGCAGTTCGCGCACGGTGGCTTCCACGAAACTCTCCGATGTCCACTCCTGCTTGCAGCCGCAGATGCCTGCGACGAAGTTTTTCAGCAGCTGCGTGCCGTCGGTCGAATGGTACACTTCGGGGTGGAACTGGATGCCCCACGTCTGCTCGCCCCCGACGTGGAAGGCGGCGACGCGCACGTCCTCGGTGCTGGCGATCAGTTCATAGTTGTCGGGCACGCGCGTAATGGTGTCGCCGTGCGACATCCACACCTGCGTGCGGGCCGGAAGGCCGCGCATCAGCGCATCCGAGGCGTCGCCCACGGTGAGCATCGCACGGCCGTATTCGCGGCTGGGCGCGGGCTGCACCTCGCCGCCGAAAGCCGAGGCGAGGAACTGCGCGCCGTAGCAGACGCCCAGCAGCGGCAGTTTGCCCTTGATGGCCGAAAGGTCGGGAGTCGGGGCCTGTGCGTCCCGCACGGAGAAGGGACTGCCCGAAAGAATCACGCCCCGCACCGACGCGTCTATCGCCGGAATTTTGTTGAAGGGGTGGATTTCGCAATAGACGTTCAGTTCGCGGACACGGCGTGCGATCAGCTGCGTGTACTGCGATCCGAAGTCGAGAATCAGGATTTTTTCCATATCAGTCGTTCAATTACTTTCCAAAATTTCGATAGCCCACCCACACGCGCCGGAGAAGATAACCCAACGCCGCCGCAAGGACCAGCGTACGCAGCACCGGAAGGCGGGTGATCAGCCATGCGGCGAACAGTGCGAACGCCGCCGCCAGAATCCACCAGTCGTATTTCGAAACCGGGAGTCCCATCTACCGTTCGCTCGAATAGTTGGGCGCCTCGCTCGTGATGGCTACGTCGTGCGGATGGCTCTCCTGCATGCCCGAAGCCGTGATGCGGATGAACCGGGCCTGCTTGAGCGTCTCGATGTCCTTCGCGCCGCAGTAGCCCATGCCCGAACGGACGCCGCCGATGAGCTGGTAAACCGTCTCGGAAAGGGAGCCCTTGAACGGCACGCGCGCGGCGATGCCTTCGGGAACGAGCTTGCTGATGTTGCCTTCGCAGCCCTTCTGGAAATAGCGGTCGGCCGACCCGGCCTTCATGGCGTCGATCGAACCCATGCCGCGGTAGCTCTTGAACTTGCGGCCGTTGAAGATGATCGTCTCGCCCGGAGCCTCCTCCGTGCCGGCGAACATCGAACCGATCATCACGCAGTCGCCGCCCGCAGCCAGCGCCTTGACCAGATCGCCCGAATAACGCAGTCCGCCGTCGGCGATCACCGGAACGCCTCTCTCGCGGGCCACGCAGGCCACGTCGTAGATGGCCGTCAGCTGGGGAACGCCCACACCCGCGATGATGCGCGTCGTGCAGATCGAACCGGGACCGATGCCGACCTTCACGCCGTCGGCGCCGTTCTCGATCAGGTAGCGCGCGGCCCCGCCCGTGGCGATGTTGCCCACCACCACGTCGAGCGACGGATAAACCTCCTTGATCCGCTTGAGCATCGAAACGATGTTGGCCGAATGGCCGTGCGCCGAGTCGAGCACCACGGCGTCGACGTCCTCGGCGACCAGCGCCTTCACGCGGTCCATCGCGTCGGGCGTAACGCCGACGCCGGCCGCCACGCGCAGGCGGCCCTTCGCGTCCTTGCAGGCATTGGGGTGATCCTGCACCTTGGTGATGTCCTTATAAGTGATCAGCCCCACCAGACGGCCTGCGTCGTCCACCACGGGGAGCTTTTCGATCTTGCTGTTGAGCAGTATTTCCTGGGCGTGGGAGAGTTCGGGATTGTGCGTCGTCACGAGGCGGTCGCCGGGCGTCATCACCTCCTCGATGCGGCGCGACATGTCGCGCTGGAAACGCAGGTCGCGGTTGGTGACGATGCCGATAAGCATCCTGTCCGCATCCACGACCGGAATGCCTCCGATCTTGTTCTCTTTCATCAGGTTCAGCGCGTCGCCGACGGTGTGGTCCTTGGAAATGGTCACCGGATCGTAGATCATGCCGTTCTCGGCGCGCTTCACCTTGCGGACCTGCGCGGCCTGCTCGGCGATGGTCATGTTCTTGTGGATCACGCCGATTCCTCCTTCCCGCGCCAGGGCGATGGCCAGCGGCGCTTCGGTTACCGTGTCCATGGCGGCGGACACAATGGGGATGTTGAGAGAGATATTTCGCGAGAAACGGGTCTGAACATTGACCTCTCGCGGCAACACTTCCGAATAGGCGGGTATAAGCAGCACATCGTCGAAGGTAAGTCCTTCGGGCTGAACCCTTTCATTGATAAAAGACATAATGAACGTGGATTTTTGTTGCTCGCAAATGTAGTGTTTTTTTTCGAAACGGCCTAATTTCCGGACCTATCCGCCGTTTTTTTTATCAACATTCTATCAATAGGTTCGGCGGAAGACTTTTTGTGCTATCTTTGAATGCAGAATCGACCCACCATTCCGACAATGAAAAGAGACCTGCTCCTCCTGCTTGCGGCCGCCGTCGCCGGCTGCGCACCCCGACATACGATCACGGGGCATATCGACAGCCTGACCAACGATTCACTCTGCATCGTGCACTGCGCGATCGAAGATATGCCCGGCCTCAAGGGAGATGACGACCAACGGATCACCTACGACACGATCGTCGCCGCCAACGGGCGATTTGCATACGACATGCCCGTCGAGCTGCCGACACAATTCATCATCATCCCCATGCAGCTCATGGAATTCGATCAGGGAAGACGCCATTCGACCAGCACTTCGGACATGAAATTATTCCTCGACAAGGGCGAACAGGTGAAAATCGAGGGCCGGATCGACTCGACGGTTTTCAACTGCACGCTTTCGGGCACACGTCTCAACGAAGATCACAGCCGCCATTATCAGGAATTGCGGTCCTTCTGGATCGAAGGCCAGCGATTGCAGGATGCCATGGCCGGAAAAAGCCGCGCGGAACAGGAAGCGCTCTACGAGCGGTTCCGGCAGGTGATGGCCCGCCGCCGGGCTTGCGAAATGGACTACATCGACGCCAATCCGGACAACCCGCTCGCAGGATACTGCCTGACGAAAATACCCATCGACAGCGTTTTAACATACCACGAACGACTCGCCGATGCGGCCCGCAACTCGATATTTAGGCCATTGCTCGAACCGCTGCTGGCCAAAGCCGGAAAATACCGCCTGATCCGGCTGGCCGAAGCGAAGATCGTCGCCGGCAGCCCCGCTCCGGACTTCACGCTGAAAACCGCCGACGATAAGAATTTCACCCTCTCGTCGCTTCGCGGAAAGTATGTCGTGCTCGACTTCTGGGGCAGCTGGTGCGGATGGTGCATCAAAGGAATCCCGAAGATGAAGAGATACTACGACCGTTATAAAAGCAAACTGGAAATAGTCGGCATCGACTGCAACGACACTCCGGAGAGATGGCTCGCCGCGGTCGAAGAACACCGGCTGCCGTGGATCAACGTCTACAATCCGAAAGACGTTCCGGCAGCGGAAGACATCTCCGTCGAATATGCTGTCAGCGGATACCCCACCAAGGTGATCATCGGTCCCGACGGCCTCATCATCGGAAAATACGCGGGCGAAGGACCCGATTTCTACGAGGCCCTGCACAAGACGATCCAATAGCCTTCTTTAGCCTTCTGCAACGCAAGCCCCGGCTGGAATGTTCCAGCCGGGGCTTGCGTGTATAAGGAATCAGGGACTAATACTGCTCCTTTTCGTTGGGGAAATCGCACTCCTTCACATCCCTGACATACTGCTCCACGGCACCGGTCATCACCGTGTGCAGGTCGGCGTAGCGGCGCAGGAAGCGCGGCGAGAACCCTTTGTTGATACCCAGCATGTCGTGGATCACGAGCACCTGGCCGTCGCAGCCCGCGCCGGCGCCGATGCCGATCGTCGGGGTCGGAATCTCGGCGGTCACGCGCGCGGCCAGCGCCGCGGGAATCTTTTCGAGCACGATGCCGAAACAGCCCGCCTCGCTCAACAGGTGCGCGTCGCGCAGCAGCTTTTCGGCCTCGGCCTCCTCCTTGGCGCGGACGGCGTAGGTTCCGAACTTGTGGATCGACTGGGGCGTCAGGCCGAGGTGTCCCATGACGGGAATGCCGGCCGAGAGAATGCGCTGGACCGATTCGAGGATCTCCTCGCCGCCCTCCATCTTCACGGCGTCGGCCTCGGTCTCCTTCATAATGCGGATGGCCGAATCGAGCGCCACCTTCGAGTTGCCCTGATAGGTTCCGAACGGCAGGTCGACGACGACCAGCGCCCGCTCCACGGCACGCACGACCGAACGGGCGTGGTAGATCATCATATCGAGGGTGATGGGAACCGTGGTCTCGTAACCGGCCATCACGTTGGCGGCCGAGTCGCCCACGAGAATCACGTCGATACCCGCGGCATCGACGATCTTCGCCATCGAATAGTCGTAAGAGGTGAGCATGGCGATCTTCTCGCCCCGCTGTTTCATCTCCGTCAGGCGGTAAGTCGTTACCGCGCGGACGGTGCTTTCTACTGACATTTTTTCAGATTTTAAGTTTTACAACGCGGCAAAGTTAACGCTTCGGACGGATTTGGCAAAAGAAACTCCATAAAACGACGCCGCCCGACACCGAGACGTTGACCGAATGCTTGGTCCCGGCCTGCGGGATTTCGACGGCCCCGTCGCACCGGTCGACGGCCTCCTGCCCCACGCCGTCGACCTCGTTGCCGAAGACGAGCGCATACTTCACCCCCGGCGCGGCACGGAACGCGTCGAGCATCACGGCCCCCTCGACCTGCTCCACGGCGTAGACCGCATATCCTTCGGCACGCAGCTGCGCAATGCATCCGACGGTCGAAGCGCAATAACTCCAGGGCACGGTCATCTCGGCCCCCAGAGCCGTTTTGTGAATGTCACGGCTGGGCGGAGTGGCGGTGATGCCGCACAGGACGATCCGCTCCACGGCGAAAGCGTCGCCCGTGCGGAAAAAGGCCCCGACGTTCTGGGCCGAACGAACGTTGTCCAGCACCACCGTGACAGGCATCTTTTCCATCGCGGCGAACTCCTCGGCCGAAGGCCTGCCGAGTTCTTCGTTGGTGATTTTGCGCATAATGGGTTCGGAACGATTGATTTCGGGGGCAAAAGTAAATAAAATTAAAATCTTTTCCTTACTTTTGTCAGCTATATTCCGTTGACACCTATGAAAAAACTTTTACTCTTGCTCGCCCTTTCCGGATGCGTCGCCGCAGGACACGCACAGGAGATTCTGCTGGGAACCGATTTCAAAATGTATTTCGACAACAAGGAATTCGGCAGCAACGAGTTCGCCGTGCCGGGACTGGACATCGAATCGGGCACGGACTTCGCGGCCCGGCTGACGCCCCGTGTCGGCATCCGGTGGGACGAGAAAAACACGCTGGTCATCGCCGCGGACATGATCAAGAATTTCGGAACCCAGGAATCGGCCTATCTTTCGGAGATCAAACCCGTCTTCTACTACCAGTTCCAGACGCCCAAGGTGACGGCCGCGGCCGGTATCTTCACGCGCGACATGATGCACGACGACGACTATTCGACGGCATTCTTCTCCGAGTCGGAACGCTTCTTCCACAACCGCATGAACGGCGTGCTGGCGCAGTACAACGGAAAAAGGAACTCCTACGTCGAGTTCGTCTGCGACTGGGAGGGCATGTACTCGACCCTCTCGCGCGAAAAGTTCCGCATCCTGCTCGCCGGACGCCACTACCTCGACACGTTCTACTACGGGTTCAACTACTCGATGTTCCACTATGCGGGACAGCAGGGCGCGCCGATCGAAAACGTCGTCGACCTGCAACTGCTCAACCCCTGCGTCGGCGTGCGGTTCAACGCCTTCTTCGATTTCGACATCAAACTGGGAGCTTTGCTCACGGCCCAGCGCGACCGCAGTTTCGGCCACTCGTGGGAAAAGCCCTGCATGGGCGAGTTCGCCTTCCGGATCAGCCGCTGGGGACTGTCGCTCGACGAACGCCTCTATGTCGGCGACAACATCCACCCCTTCTTCTACGGACATGAACTCGAAGACGGCACACCGCTCCCCTACGGCCGCGAGTTGTACCCCGCCGAGAGTTTCTTCCGCACCGACCAGAAGGTGTACAGCCGCACGGCGCTCTCCTACCGCCGCTCGTTCTTCAACGACACGGTCTCGGTCCGCGCGGAGTTCGCCGCCCACCACGACGGCACGGCCCTGGGAACCCAGCAAATGCTGGTCGTGGGGGTGAAACTGCTCAAAACCGTTTACAACAGCAAAAATCATAAAAAATAATATGGCAAGCGAAACAAACGAAACACGGGAGAAGTCGCTGAACTTCCTCGAAGAGATCATCGAAGAGTCGATCGCCGGGGGCGAAACGCGCATACAGACCCGTTTCCCGCCCGAACCGAACGGTTACCTGCATATCGGCCACGCCAAGAGCATCTGCATCAACTTCGGACTGGCGAAGAAATACGGCGGCAAGTGCAACCTGCGCTTCGACGACACGAACCCCGTCAAGGAGGACGTGGAGTACGTCGACTCGATCAAGCGCGACATCCAGTGGCTCGGCTTCCAGTGGGAGCTGGAGCGTTACGCGTCGGACTATTTCGACCAGCTCTACGAATGGGCCGTCGTACTGATCAAGAAGGGGCTGGCCTATGTCGACGACCAGACGCAGGACGAGATCCGCGAAAACCGCGGTGCGGTATCCGTGCCGGGAACGCCCTCGCCGTGGCGCGACCGTTCGGTGGAGGAAAACCTCGATTTGTTCACGAGAATGAAGAACGGCGAGTTCCCCGACGGAGCCAAGGTGCTGCGCGCCAAGATCGACATGGCCCATCCGAACATGCTGTTCCGCGACCCGATCATGTACCGCATCATCCACGCCGAGCATCACCGCACGGGCGACAAGTGGTGCATCTACCCGATGTACGACTACGCCCACGGCCAGAGCGACTCGATCGAGCGGATCACCCACTCGATCTGCACCCTGGAATTCGACGTGCACCGTCCGCTGTACGACTGGTTCATCCAGGCGCTCGACATTTTCCCCTCGCACCAGTACGAGTTCGCACGCCTGAACCTCACCTATACGATGATGTCGAAGCGCAAGCTGCTGAAGCTCGTGCAGGAGGGCGCCGTGATGGGCTGGGACGATCCCCGCATGCCGACGATCTGCGCCCTGCGCCGCAAGGGCTACACGCCCGCCTCGGTGCGCAACTTCGCCGAGATGGTGGGCGTCGCCAAGCGCGACAACGTGATCGACCTCGGGAAGCTGGAATACTGCGTGCGCGAAGACCTGAACCGGGTCGCCCAGCGCCGCATGGCCGTGCTGAATCCGCTGAAGGTGGTCATCACGAACTACGAGGACGACAAAACCGAGCTGTTCACGGCGATCAACAACCCCGAGGACGAAGCCGCCGGCACGCGGCAGGTTCCCTTCTCGAAGGTGATCTGGATCGAGCGCGACGACTTCATGGAGAATCCGCCCAAGAAGTTCTTCCGCCTCTCGCCGGGCGGCGAGGTGCGCCTGCGCTATTCGTACCTCATCAAGTGCGAGGAGGTCGTCAAGGACGAGGGGGGCAACATCACCGAACTGCGCTGCACCTACGACCCGATGTCGGGCGGAGGTTCGTCGAGCGACGGCCGCCGCGTGAAAGGCGTCATCCACTGGGTGTCGGCCGCGGATGCCGTGGAGGCCGAAATCCGGCTGTTCAACCCGCTCTTCACGAAGGAGGACCCCGACGACGTGGACGAAGGGCAGACCTGGGAGGACAACCTCAATCCCGAATCAATGGTCAAAATCACAGGCTACCTCGAGCCGTCGCTGCGCGACATCCCCGTAGGCCAGGCCGTACAGTTCGAGCGCGTGGGCTACTTCTGCCCCGACACCGACTCGACCCCCGGTCATCTGGTGTTCAACCGCACGGTAACGCTCAAGGACTCGTGGGCCAAGATCAACAAATAGAAAGATCCCCCACCGACAAAAAAAGACATCCGGACGATTCCGGATGTCTTTTTTTATCATTTACCCTCCTATTTCACCGGATTTTACCTACCTTTGGGATCGGAAACGAAAACCGAATAATCGGATGCAGTTGTTATACGTAATAGGAACAGGGGTGCTGGCGGCGTTTTGCGTCCTCCTGGCCGTCCGTATCTGCTACCAGCGCCGGTACATCCGAACAAGCGACCGGATCAACGACTGCATATTCCGCAACGTAGCCGCCTACCTGCTGCTGATCGACCCCGATTTCAACGTTCTGCAAACCAACTATCGCTCCGCGACGGGAACCGCACCGCAAGCCGTGCCGCCCAAGGTGGGCAACCTGCTGCGCTGCAGGAACGGCGAGGACGCCGGCGTCTGCGGCACGCACGAATTGTGCGCCGACTGTCCCGTCCGCGCGGCCATCACCGGGGTGTTCCGGACGAAGAAAGGCTTCTCGGGACTGGAGGTCCCGATGGTGCTCTACACCTCCGACGACCGCACGGCAACCGTCGACTGCGACGTAAGCGTGGCGGGCAATTTCCTCACCGTCGCAGGACAGCCCCGGGTGGTGCTGACCGTGAGCGACATCTCGGCCCAGAAACGCACCCAGCGCGAACTGGAGAAAGCCCGCGTTCGCGCCGAGGAGTCGGACCGCATGAAATCACGCTTCCTGGCCAACATGAGCCACGAACTGCGCACGCCGCTGAACGCCATCATCGGATTCTCGGAACTGCTCATGGACGACCCCGCCCCGACCGAGAAACAGGAGTACATGCGCATCATCCGCTCCAACGGCGAGGTACTGATGCAGCAACTCAGCGACATCCTCGATCTCTCGAAGATCGAAGCCGGAACCCTCGGCTACGAATATACCGACGTGGAACTCAATGCCGTCATGGAAGAGCTGGAAGGCGGTTTCCGCATGCGGCAGCCCAAGAACAGCCCGGTGCGGATCACCTTCCACAGGAAATATCCCGTCCGCTACATCCGCACGGACCGCAAGCGGCTGATTCAGGTGATCGCCAACTTTTTGAGCAACGCCGTGAAATTCACCTCCGAAGGCTCCGTCGATTTCGGATTCGAAATCCGCGGCGGGGAACTCTACGTCTACGTCGCCGACACGGGAGCCGGCATCCCCGAAGAACACCGGGAACAGCTTTTCCAACGTTTCGTCAAGGCGGGATCGTTCAGGCAGGGCATCGGCATCGGACTGGCGATCTCGAAGTCGATCGTCGAAACGATGGGCGGCCGCATCGGCGTCGAATCCCAACCGGGCAAAGGCTCGACCTTCTGGTTCACGCTTCCCTGCAAGCCGGAGCAATAAGCATCGTTATCCTCTTCGCGGTTTCCAAACCATTCCGGCCCTGCGCAGCGGAATAAAATACGCCTGTTCCTTCCAGGTCTCTCCGACCCACCAGGCATCCCAGCGCGACACCGAGCGAAACGCCCGCAGAGCTGCCTGCAACAGCGGGTCAGCCGGATCGCTGACAACAGGACTTCCCTTTTCCGACAACAGTCGCGCCCGGTCGATCCGAACCACCCGCCCTGTGGAATCGGCTGCAAAGACCACATACAGCGACAGCAGATCGGGCGACTTTCCGACATGAAGGCTGTCGAACGCCGCGGCCACACGCTGTGCATTGTCCGTCGCATCCGCACCTCTTTCATACAGCCGGTTCCGGTAGGCTTTCGTCTCCCTCACGCGCCCCTCGGACACCGCAGCCACCCATTCGCGTTCGAGATTCCGCATAAATCCATCGTGTTGGTAATACACCAGATTCCCCGTGCCATAGCGGATCTCTCCGCTGAACCAGCCGGCACGGGCGCGTGATCCCGCTGCAAATTCGGGAACCAGCTCCGCTCCGGAAAATACGACGTCGCCGTCCTCGGTGTTCACGCACTCAAGCCACAAGATGCCCTCGTCGTCCAGCCGCCAGACACCGATACACCGACGCCAGCAAGCCGTAGAGCCGGAGGCATCGAGTTCGTCCAGCCGTTTTTCGAGCCGGGCGAGCACGGCGGAATCCGCCGTCGCCAGCGGCAGTGCGAACAACTGCATCGTATCGCGCCCGACGACAAGCCGTTCGGCAGCCTGCCCTGTCGCCGACGCGCGAAAAGGCTGCAAAAAACACACGACTGCCGACAACAGAAGAGCCGCACGTATCATAAGCGAGGGTATTTTTCAGAAAGATACGCAAAAAACGAAGATCGCACAAGTCCCGTTGCGAAAACGACGACATCGGCTCCGCGTCAGCGCATCATGCCGCCGAAGGTCCGCCGGCCGAAAAGATAGCGCAGCACCACCGAGCCGCGGTAGATGTTTTCCGCGGCGGAGCCCTTGCGGTTCGCGCGGATCTCACGCCGTTTGCGGGCCAGCGCCCCGTGCCAGCGGATGAAGTCGCCCCAGGCGCGGAACACGGCGCGGAAGTTGTCCCGGCGGCCCTGCATGAGGTAGGACAGCGCGGCGAGCAGGTCGAGCGCCGGGCGCGCAACGGCCACGCAAAGCCGCTGTGCGGGCGAGGCGCACTTGTAAAGCATGGCGAGATTGTTCCGGTGATTGTAGAAGACCTTGGCCGGAGAATCGGTCTGGAGCGTGCCGCCGCCCAGGTGGTAGACCCTGCTCCGGGGCACGATCCGCACCCGGTAACCCGCCAGCTGCATCCGCCAGCAGAGGTCGATCTCCTCCATGTGGGCGAAGAAATCGCCGTCGAAGCCGCCCAGCGCGCGGAACACGTCGGCCCGGCAGCAGAAAGCCGCGCCGCTCACCCAGAAAACGTCGCGCTCGTCGTCGTACTGGCCCCGGTCCTTCTCCACGCAGCGCAGGATGCGCCCCCGGCAGAAGGGATAGCCCAGGTAGTCGATGAAACCGCCCGCAGCCCCCGCATACTCGAACTCCGTGCGGTCGGCGCAGGAGATCAGCTTCGGCGCGGCGACCGCCACGTCGGGATTCCGGTCCAGACAGTCGAGAATCGGCGCAAGCCACCCCTCGGGGGTCTCGACATCGGAGTTCAGCAGCAGGTAATAATCAGCCTCGATATACTCCAATGCGCGGTTGTAGCCTCCGGCAAAGCCGTAGTTGCGGTCCATGCGCAGGACCGTGACCGACGGAAACCCGGCGGCGAGCGCCGCAAGAGAGTCGTCCGTCGAACCGTTGTCGGCGACGATGACCTCGACGCCGGCGGG
>OLGF01002327.1_pt1 | contig 17838 bp, 9 predicted proteins | sample 1604971 | NCBI WGS metagenome assembly OLGF01 (sample SAMEA3888902, study PRJEB22519) | human gut metagenome | biome: human gut; feature: human-associated habitat; material: faeces | place: Denmark | collected 2011 | reverse complement strand
CAAAAGTAAGGAGGGAAAATGAACTGTAGAAGATGTACTTACTTAGGCGCTTACTCTAAAAGCGAAGGCGCCAACTTTTGGCTCTCTTGTTTGAGCGACATACAATCCCGTGGCGTAAAAGACATTATTATTGCTTGTACGGATAACCTGACAGGTTTTTCGGATGCCATTAGAAGTGTTTTTTCCTGAAACAACTGTCCAGACTTGTATTGTTCACTAGATTCGCAACTCCATTAAGTATGTGGCCAGTAAGAATCAAAAGAAATTCATGAAAGACCTTAAACTTGTTTATTAGGCTGTAAGCAAGGAACAAGCCGAAGTGGAATTGGATAATCTGGAACTTAAATGGGGAGAAGACTATCCTATTGTTATTAAATCCTGGCGAGATAACTGGGACAAGCTATCTGCTTACTTCCAGTATTCAGACGACATTAGAAAGATGATTTACACCACTAATACTGTAGAGGGGTATCATCGTCAAATCAGGAAAGTAACCAAAAATAAAGGTGTATTTACCAGCGATACAGCTTTGGAAAAGTTAGTCTATCTGGCTTACCGGAACATACGTAAGAAGTGGACCATGCCACTGCCTAACTGGGGGAAGACAGCACAGCAACTGGCTATATTATACCCGGACAGGTTCAAATTGTTTTAGACAAAATACATTATATCAACTTTATTTATTAGTTTTGTCAGACCAACAAAACGATGGTGATACTTTGTACCATTGAAACCAAAAACGATTAGGGGATTGACCCCTAACCGTTTTTACCAACAAAACTCAGGTTTCTCATTACCCATTGAGATAGGAAAGCGAAAAAACTGAATATTTTAAAAGGAAAGCGAGAGCGCTGACACAGTTTAATTTACACGCCCGAATATCCCTAAATTATCCGGTATCCTTATTCTTTTCAAAACCAAATAGTATAATATTGTACACTAAGACAATGGTCAAATGCCAAAAAGATCAAACTTCCTCAAGATGTAAAGCAACACTAGAATACTCTTTTCTTAATAGGCTTTTCATTGCTAAACCATTTTCCATAAGAACTCTACCACTGAATACTTTACCATCTAATGCGCAAGGTTTTTCTTCGTTTTCCGGAGTTAAATCTTTAACTCTATAATTTTTTTCAGCACAAAGACCAGATAACTTCACTACAGGTATTATTGAATTAATAAAATGTTCTGTCTTATATGCATAGAAAACAGCTTCACTCTCTTCAGAGTTCACATACATAAGAGAAGCTAACCCTTTATTATCATAAGGGGATACTAGGCGATATAAATCTCCAAACTGAACTATTCTACGAACACTCTTATATGCCATAATAGCACGTTTAGCAAATGCCTTTTCAACTTGAGTCATATCTTTTGGTTGTATTTCCATACCCAAGCGTCCTGACATTGCCACATCAAAACGGAATTTCAAAGGTATTTGTCGTCCTGTTTGATGATTTTTAGTTGCACTAACATGTGAAGCCATTGCCACAGCTGGATAGAATGTTGAAACACCCCACTGAAGATATATACGCTGCAAAGCATCAGTGTCATCACTTGTCCAAAATTCATTAAAATAAGGAAGCCAACCATAGTTAACACGACCACCACCACCTGCGCATGCCTGAAGAACTAAATCTGGATATTTTGCACGAATTCTTTCAACAACTTTACGTAAGCCACGATGATATTCTATATAAATATGTGACTGCTTATCTCTAGGTAGATAAAATGAACCATAGTCTTGAATGGAACAGTTTGCATCCCATTTCATATATTTAATTTCAGGATTACGTGTCATTAATGAGTCTACAACACCAAAAACAAAATCCTGTACTTCAGGATTGGAAAGGTCAAGAATAACCTGTGTTCCTCCACGACCTGTTGATACAGGACGATTCTCTACTCGGAGAATCCATTTAGGTTTATTTTCAAAGAGCTCACTCTTCGTATTTGAACTTTCAGGTTCAATCCAAATGCCAAATTTTATATTATATTTTTTTGCAGAATCTAGAAGACCATTTATCCCTAATGGAAGTTTTTCCTTGCAAACTTGCCAATCACCAAGAGATGATTTATCGTTATTACGAGGGTATTTATTTCCAAACCAGCCATCATCCATTACAAAAAGTTCACCACCTATTGCAGAGAATTCTTTCATCATATTATCCATCCCACTTTGGTTTACCCTGAAATAAACCCCTTCCCAACTATTAAGTAGAACATCACGATTTTTATCTCCTCCCCATAGTTTATACTGACGTGCCCACTTATGAAAAGCTCTGCTGACACCACCTTTACCACACTTACTATATGTCATACAGAATTCAGGAGTGGAAAAGATCTCCTCGCGTTCAAGCTTGTAAAATGAGGTTTCTTCATTTATACCAGCACTTACAGAAAGAGTTGTATTCGACGCTATAACCTTTATTAAATAGTTACCAGTCCATGCTAACGTTCCACCAAACACATCTCCACTTTCTTCAGTTGCCCTACCATTCATTGACAAAAGGAAAGAGGGATTATCTTGCTCAGTATTACACATTCCGTCTTTGTTAGATATTACCTTCTGTCCATTTGTTAATTTTTCTTCCTCCATAGTATGCTCTGCAGCCCAAGAACCATGAAAATGTGTCATCCAGTTATCACCGCGTTGCAATGGAAGAAATGCTGATGCAAAACGATATAAAGTGACAGACTTTTTCCCAGTATTCTCTATATCAACCCAAGTTGTAATTACATCTGTTCCTTCATAAGCTTTAAAGAACTGTTTAATAATAAAGGGATAAATGCTATCTTTCATTGTAATTTCCACTATATTCCCATCTTTATCAGAAAAACGCCGTACATTTGATACAAAAAGATCAAGTGTCATATTCCCATCATTGTGCATTACAGCTACTGCTTTTTCATTGTCAGTCTTATTTGTGCCAAAGGCTGGATAAGTCTCTTTATTCATAGCTACCCCAGAATCAAATATATCCTGGATTTCATTTTCAGATATACGCGCACCATAATATTGATACATTGGCTTATCTCCCACTGTAGCAGTCAGTAACATTGAGGTGTTTTCTGTAGAAAGAAGAAAATTATCTGCACGTAATGAACCTGCAAGAATTAAGAAAAAAAATAACACTTTTAACCTCATAATATTAAATTATTTAATGTTTTAAATATTAATAAATATACATATTCAACATTGAAAAATAGATTCTTTTATCTGCATCTTTCGCATCTTCTATTTAATTTCACCTATCTCTATTTCAGGTATTACCCAGTTGTCTGTACGGAATGGAGCTAAAGGTAAACCATAGTTGGTCTTTATATTTGCTTCAGGACAGTGATTCTTAAAAGCATAACGTACTGCAACTGGGTCAGAAACAGAATCAGAACTAATAATAATCTTGTTTTGCCACCACTTCATCCGAGCTTTGGCATCATAAAATACACGATCTTTCCCGGCAACCTCGAATCCTCCCATCCGTAATGTACTATCTTCATCAAAACCTACAAATGAATTAGGATCATTAAATTTATTTGGTTCAGATACGTTATTAAATGACAGAATAAGTGTATTATCCTTTTTCTCCATAGATTTAAATGTTGGAGCAGAAAAAGGTAGTCCTTCAATACCATAATCATTACGGAGGGCCAACATAGCCAATCGCTGACCTACTTCAAATTTCTTTGCAGGATGGATACACGTCGGATGACCTAGATCAGTAGTTGCAGCAACACCTACGTTTTCAAGTTGCGATGCAGCCTGATATTGAGCTTCGATGACAAGTGGAAGAGAGCGTAAATTATCTCCCTCATATCTATACGGAGCAAGTTGAGTCATATAAAAAGGCATACTGTCATTCCCCCAAATTTTTCTCCATAATTTTATGAGAGCTACTTGCAAATCCTTATAATCGTACCAATTTAAACGATTGGAGCACCCCTGATACCATATAAACCCTTTAGCTGTAAAATTACTTATCGGAAGAATCATTCCATTAAATAGTTTTTGAGGGGCACTATTTTCACTTGTCCATTTAGCTTGTACCTTTTTATCAATTCCTTTAATACCATCAATAGATTCTTTATTCATCCAAGTCTCAATTGTTGATCCACCCCAATTAGACGTTACAAGTCCTACAGGAACACCAAGCATTCTATGTAAGTTAAGGCCGAAAAAATAAGCTGTGGCACTAAATGAAGCAACAGATGCAGATGAAGAACAAAGCCACTCAGATTTACAATCATATGTCTGTGTATCCGTAGAATTGCGCGGAACAGTAAACATTCTTATGTCAGGATATTCATTTGCATTCATTACATAATCCAAACAATTCTCTACAGGCTGATTGATAAATCCACATACAGGCATTTCCATGTTAGATTGTCCTCCACATATCCACACCTCTCCCAAAAGTATATTTTCAATTACCAACTCCTCGCCATCGTTAAAGGTTATAGATTGCGGACCACTAGCTTCATTTGTTGCAACTTTAACTTTCCAATTGCCATCACAATCTGACTTAACCTTATACTCCATCTGGTTCCAAGACGTTTTTATTGCAACGTTTTTGTTTGGAGTTGCATATCCCCAAAGATTCACTTCTGAGTTTCGTTGGAGCACCATATTGTTTCCTATAATCCCAGGAAGTTTAACTTCTGCTTTAAGTATTAAAGTTATAATGCTTATAAATATAAAAAAAGATATCCGTCTCATATTATTTGATATTTATATTCTTACAGTAATTTTGAACAAAAGGATTTTGCTCATCTAAAGTATATGGGTAATAATCAGTTTTTTCAATAGTATTATTCTTAAAGGTCAATCCATCTACACTGTATAAATTCAAGATTCTTGGATCAAAGACCTTAAATGTATTATTCTCTATTAGAATATTTTGATGATAATAAACGCCAGCTTCTTTATTAGGAATCCCACTACCCACTGCGATACAAGCACGCCCCCACGTAGGATATCCAAAGTTCCCATTTTCGAAAACATTATTTCTTATAACTACATCTCTTACACCTGATTGTTCATACCAATAATTACCATCACCTTCAAACAAAATAGCTGCACCTGGTATAGAAAAATAGTTGTTCTCTATCACAATTTTCCCTCTAGAACCAAGGAGTAACCCTCTTGCTCTATTCCCACGCATATTACATCCACTTATTAATACGTCTGGATAACTGTTATCTTCCGCAATAACCATCTTTTCTTTTAATCTTTCAGGAATTGAATCATGAAGGGTAATATTCGCAAATTGCTTATTAAGGAGCTTTGATGATTTAACTGTCCCATACCCTAATATCTCAAGAGTTGTATTATCTACAAATTCAATTCTATCACCAGGGTTAAGAAAGTCTATACCATATTGCCCTGAGTTTCTCCATCTAAGATACAATTCTGTTGGAGATACAATTTTATCTACAGCCATATACCAACCATGAATATTGGTAGCATCATCCTTTTGATTATGGAATATACAATCAATCATTTTAATATAACCCTTACAGTTTACAAAATGGGTTGCATCGGCTGTGATGGAAATCATCCTACCTTCAGCAGGGATAACCTTCAAACGTAAAAGTTCAATATCTTCACTGCTTTGAGCAATTACTCCCATACCTCCACAATGATATAGAGTGACATCTCTTATACCGATATTTTCACTATTGCTTATAAAGAATGCAGGATTATAGCGTGCTGTTGCGCCAAGTACCATGATATTCCCAGGAGTTCCTTTTATATCCTTATGGAAAATTCGAACAACATGGTCTTTTATAGGTTTTGCTTCTATAGTCTGTTTTGATAGCCAATAATCCGAAGCTAAATAAGCGGGCTCCCTTCTTTTAGCATCAAACTCTAGTAAACTAGAAAAAAGGTAATTATTACGTTTATCGTCTGTAAAATAAAGGCAACCGTTAATAATATTATACTTATAGTCTTCCGGAAAACGAAGATCCATATAGCCATCACCTACAGCTAAAATTTCTGCTTCTGAATGAAAGGTACGAGTATAATCTACAGAAAAACCTTTAAAACTTACATTCTTGCAGCCAACAGCACTAAAAGGTGAAATAAAACCTGTAAACAGTAACTTAGTATTTTTCCCAACTACTTTAAAATCATTCATTCCATCTAAATCAAAAGCTATACGCTTAAGACTTTCCGTGTTATTGCTTATAAATTGGTATTTTTCATATGAAAAATCTGGTAGTATTTTTAATACTCCCTCAGGTAGAACGAGAGAGTCAGCCTTTGTTTCACGACAAAACTCTAATGCTTTACGGATAGCTGGCATTGCATCAATTTGAGCTTGCCCTTCTTCCAGATAATTTTCGAGATACACAGTTCCTCCTTCTGTACGACTACAAGAGATTGCTGTAGTTAACAGACAAAATAAAATTGCAATATTTGTAAATGTTTTCATATAAAAGAGTTTTAAAGTTATTTGTTTTTCTTGATAATTAAAGCACTACCGCCTCCCATTGCCATATTTAATACCACCTCTGATGTATTATCAACTTCATATTGTTTAATGGTATATTTTTCTGGTGAATTTGATGAGTCGTCAGAATCAGATAGTTCTGAAACCAAATATTTGTTTCCCTCTTGCAAAAATGACAATGAAATAGTAATTTTCCTATCATCCCAATTTGTTATTCCACCGATATACCAAACACCCTCTTTTTCGCGAGCAGTAACAATATATTCTCCAATTTTTCCATATAGAATTATAGTATGATCAAAAACAGTTGGTATTGAAGCTATATATTCGGTACAAGGGATATCAGATAAATATCTTGAAGGGGAGTCACAAAGCATCACAAGAGGAGAATCGTAAACAATATATGATGCTACCTGATGGGCTCTTGTACCTTGGCTCATCGGCTTATGATAATCAATTCTGAATCCCTCTTTTGATGCATTAATATATGCTCCCTGTGTGTAATCAACAGGTCCAACAACTTGACGTATGAACGGAAAAGTTACATCGTAAAAAGGCATATTAGGATTTTGCCATTTCAATTCTTCCAATCCAAATACACCTTCAAAATTTAGTATATGTGGAAACGTCCTATTAAGACCAGTTGGCTTATAAATTCCGTGTAAATCAAGTATCAAATGATGTTTTCCTGTGGATTCAGCAATGCGATAAACCATATCAACACACTCTTGATCATCTCTATCGAAAAAATCAACTTTAAAACCCTTAATTCCTAATTCAGAGTAGTATTTGCACGCTTGTTCTAACTTTTCATCTAAAACATTAGCTACAGCCCATATTATTAAACCCACATTCTTAAGGGACGCATACTCGATTAACTCTTTTAAATTAACTTCATCCTTTATTTTCATTATATCATCTTTATCAGACCATCCTTCATCGATAACAACATAAGGTATATTAAAGCGTGAAGCAAAGTTAATATATTCCTTATAAGTGGCTGTATTAACACCTGGCTTGAAGTTAACATCTGTAAGTCCATAAGAGTTCCACCATTCCCAAGCAGCATGACCTGGCTTAATCCAAGAAATATCACTATATCTCCTTGGTTCTGCCAACTGATACACCAAATTATTTATTGGCAACTCAATGTCATTTTCTGCTATTGCGATTATTCTCCATGGATAAGTTCTTTTACCCTCTGTTCTTGCTATTACATCCTTACGTGTAGCAACTTTAATCTGACTACGAGTTGGAGTTACATACATACTATCTGGCATATGGGCAAATTTAGCAGAATATCCCCCTACAATTCCCTCAAGGAACATTCCAGGATAAGAACGTAGATCAGACTCACATATAAGGATATTAGTCTCATCTTCCATTTTTACAAGTAAGGGAAGGAGAGCTAATGAAGATCCGGAACCAAAATCACTTACTTGTTCGCTTGTATATTCACTCTGATAAGCATTTGCTAACAAATCTTTTCCTTTAGAATAAGGTACCCAAGCTCTTGGATTACCATGAAATAAGAATTGTGCAAGTTCATCTTTTATCACAGTTGAATCCTCAAACGCAGTCTCGAATCTCCAAGCAACACCTTCATCATAAGCTCTAACACTTAGAGACCATCCATCTGTAAAATCAATGCGCATAAAATTCCATTTAGAAGATACATGCCTTTGACGATAAAAAGGGGTATCAATATCTTCGAAATCTGTACCTCTTTTCACTTCATAGTCTTTTATACCATAACCTAGTGTTTTCCCATTTCCTAAAACTATGGCTATTTTAGAGGGCGTAACCAAACATTTTCCGTTGTAATAAACTGAGTATGTTAGAGTATCTTGTACACTAAGTACCATTTGAATCTTCTTGTCAGGAGAACATAGTGTAATAGAATTATTATCTTTTTGACATGAAGACATGAAGATAATGATAAATATTATCAAATTTACATATGGAATTTTTCCCTTCATATTCACCAAATTATAATTTAACACTTATTTTTTCGCCGTCTTCTATGGCATATTTCTTCTGACCTTTCTTAGAGTTAATGACAACCTTCAACTTTTTACTACTAGTTCGATTAATTATTATATCTATATTATCACTAAATGCTTTTATGTTTTTAATACTCATACTTTCCCATGAAGTAGGCATAGAAGGTGTTAAATCGAAGCTACGGAAACCGGTAGGTTTCATACCAAATAGGCCTTCTGTTATAATTCGACAATAAAGCCCACTTTCTGCAGAAAGATGGCGTTGAGAACCTTCTGGCCATGCCTCTATAGCATATGGAACATGATCACCAAGAAGACGTCTCGCTGAATAATATTTCAATTTTTCTGTAGCAATATCAGCCATACCGGCGGCATAGATACCTCTAAGAGCATATAAAGTAGAACGATCCCAAAAAGTAGTACTACCCTGAGCTGTCAATAAGCCATCTTTTTTCCAAAGAAACGGACTACACAAAGCTTCCACTGTAGCTTCGGCACGATCAAAGATTCCGACTGTTAATGGAATACAAATCCACGATCGAAGAATCTCATTACCATCATAATATCTGTAAGTATTAAACCCACTAACAGTAGCGCCAAAATACTTCTCAATATTGATTTTCAACGTTGCTGCTTTACTGCGATATGCCTTAATAATAGAGGAAGACATACCAAGTTCACTCGCCAAATTAGCAGCAGATAGTAATGCATCATAATAAAGTGATGAAGTACATAGATTTGCATCGCCATCTTCAAATCGTCCTTCTAACTCATCTGTATCAGACATAACCACACCTTCTATATTAAGTTTTCTATCACAATATTCAAGACACCACTCTATCAAAGGCCAAAGTTCCTGTGCAATAGATTTATCTGCATACGCAAGGGAAAAACGGGAAGCTCCATACGCAACCATAGCAGCATCACCTCTATCTCCAGCACCAGCCCAGACATCAGTACCTTCAGCTATGATTGAACTTGGAATAGGATTAAAATCAGAGTTTATAAAACGACTAAAATGACGAAAAGAGTTGATTGCCGACTCGTTACCACGCCAATATCCTAAATATGGGAAGAAAGGATTAACATACTCAGCCTGATCGTTAGCCCAAATTGCTGCATAGTATGATTCTCCTCCTGGTGCATGCATATACCCTCCTTCTGTTTTAAAAATACTTTCACTTGTGCGGATTTTTGCATAGCGGAACATTGTATTGATAATTGCGTCAGGTGTCTCTAAAACCAAAGAACTATCAATATCTTTATTAATGAAATTTATACGTTCCTGTAGCTCACTTGTAACATCCACGGTATATTGGGGCTCAAAAGCTTTACGTCCGGAAAAGATAACATCAAAGGTAATGGAATCACCTTTTCTTAATACATAAGAACCTGATCCTTGCACTCTTGCTTCAATGATATAAACTCCATCTTTTCCTAAAGAATCAAGTGTCTTAAATACTTGAGAAAACTCTGGAATATATAGAATAAGATCACGTTCCCTTATACTAGTTATTTCATACCGTTCACATAAATATGGTTTATTCATTGAAGGGAAAATTGTCCTTGAAAGAGTTATAGCAGGAACTGGTGAAGTCCCCTTTCCTGAGCCAATATTCTGCTTTCCTACACAAAATGTCTCCTTACTCTGGAATAAACCATCAATATAAACAGACTCTGTCTTTGGATTTCTAAGAGCAAGTCCATCTATACTAATAAGTGATGGCACATCTAAAGCAATTCTGTGCATTAAACTAGCATGCGTATTATTGGGAAGTCTGCGCAGCATTGGAAACACTAATGAACGCTCTGTAGTTAAAGCACAGTTTTCGTCAACACCCCACCGGAGCACACAAGCCATCTGCTCACCAGACATCTCAATATGGTCATTATGAGGGAGCTGATTGTTGACTATATTCCACTCAATTGTCCCGTCTTTAGAAATTTCCCATCTAGATTCTGACGTGCTGTTCTTTGGAGCATCATAAACATCTCCTCCTTCATTTGAAGCCGAATTTGGTGATTTTAAAGCTTTTACATTCTTTAAATATAGAAGAGTTTCATGAGTTTCTTTACCTTCAAATGTTGAATTTTCAATTTCATACAGTGGTAACCAAGCATAAGCTACCATAGCACCATAAGTAGCACTGACAAAGACATTCGAATACTTAATACCAAACTCTTCCGATTTTGGAAAGATATTAGACGTTTCTAAATACACTTCTCCTTTATTCCTTGTTATTATAGAATATATTGGCTCTGGATTTACACTATAAGAATACCAATCTACTGGATAGAATGAAAGGTTGGCATCTTGAACAGGATTCCCTTGAGGATCCAATATCTTAAAGGAAAGATATCTTGGGAGCATATCAACGACAAGATTATCAATCTCGACAATCTTATCCTCAGCATAGTTAATCATATTAATCGCATACTTACTCCAAAAAGTTTCGCCATATGGATAATTCATTATACATCGAGTACCATAATATGGTATCGGCGCTATTGGGTTCTTGTCGGCATCCACTTTCATTGCATAAATGTCTGGCATACCCCTACTATGTCCAAACTCATGAATAATGCCATCAATAGCCTGTTCTGTAAAAGGGTTATTAAATCTATCATTATGGATTCTTGCATGATAAATCGTTTGAATATTTGCTCCATACCATCCACCTCCAACTTCTTTAGGATTCGATTTGTAGCCATCTATTACAACCAAATAGTCATGTTCAGGATGAGGTTTATATACCTCATTTGTTGAAATACCATCATATACATAGAATGAATTCCAATCTACCTCAAAATTATATAAAGCATGAAATTGATTATTGTCATTAAAAGCTCTGTTGACACGATTAAACATACATTCAACGTTCTGCTTAACTTTGTCGATACCTCCTAATGAGTCTACTGATTCGGAGTCAATACCTACTTTGACGCTAAATCTATAAATTGGCTGCGTAAATGCTGCTATACTAAATAGCCACAATAAAACACAATGTAAATACCTAAGTTTCATTTTAAAAAAACAATAATTATTAGTACTAATTTCTATAGAACTTGTAATCAGATTTAACTCCTGATGAGTGTCGCAAAATCATAGTTGAATCATCCTATATAGTTTGAATACGTGTAAAAGTTGCCAGAGGTTTTAAACGTTGGGAACTTTCTACAGCCTTATTACACACAATAACATAAACAAGTCTCTTATTCATATACAAATATTTATCCATAATGCACAAGATTACATAGTTTAAAATACCATCACTATTCTTTGACTCAGCATTACGCTTATTAAAAAATGGCAACAACTAACTAAACTTACTCCATGATATAAAAGAGTATTCATTATATTACGGTTGCTATGATTTATAAACATCCATACAGATATAAAAGTGACTCATACATTTTTAATGTATTATTTAAGAAAATGTAATGTGACTAATATGTCAGATAACAGTCTCAAACATATACTTATCCAGAGTGAATGTTTAAGAAAGTTTACTAATAGTATCTCTCTACTTGAAGTAGAGAGATACTATTAGTAATAAATTAGTTACCAGAAATAGGATTCTGTTCGTCTTGTGAAATTGCCTTATTTCGAGTAAATTCTATATCAGGAATCTGACAAAAATAACGATAGTCGTTAGCTTTTAGTGTAGCAATATTACCTGCTTTACTACCCCAATAAAGAAGTCCTTCATTAAAGTGACCTGCATAGTTATTTTCCAAGGATTCACCCTCACGTATAACATCCTTTTGAAGGCGTAAATTATCAAACATCCCTGTAACTGTTTCTCCAAGGAGTTCTTTTCTACGCTCAATATAAATTGCTTCAAGAAGTTCATCTTTATCAGTAGTTGTTGTAATTTTACTTACGTTTCGTGCACTCTGAAGTGTCTGAAGATAATTTAATGCTTCTGGTATTTTATCAAGATGCACTGCTGCCTCTGCCATCATTAATAGCATCTCTGAACTACGAATAAGACAAATATCTGCACGCGTTTCACCTTGTTCTCCTAAATGTAAGAACTTGTTATAAGCCCATTTGGATTTAGTCATTTTATCAGGGTTATTTGTACGATGCCATAGCATATACTTGGCGTAGTCATTACTTACATCAAGAATATCTTCATCTTTTACATCTTCAGTTTTATCCAATCGAGATGCACGATAATCCGTTTCATCACCATCGAATAATTTAAGCCATTGATCAGTTACAAAATATGTGATATAAGAATAAATATATTGAGTATTATTACTTTCACCTGCTGATGGGGGAAGATTAAACCACATATTAAACGGCGTACTAGTTCCTGCATTTGAAAGTTCTGTATTTTGATATCCCCAAATAAACTCATTATATTGATTCTCGATAAAGTCATCGAAACCACCACACCACTGCTCTTTAGTTAAAAGAGTCTTGTGATTTTCATATGCTGCGTTTGCATTGTTAAATACTTCAGACCAGTCTGTAGCCATTACCAAGTACACACGTGCTAACCAGGAACAAACGACCTCATAATCAATGCGCCATGGTTCACTTGTTTGATAGTCCCTTAACTCAATCTTTGCATCATTAAGATCTGTTACAATTCTATTATAGATATCCTCCACTGTTGAAAAAGGCATTGAATCAGGATCTGAAGAACTAGTCCTAAGAATAACTCCTCTTAATGACTTACCTACGGCATAGGTCTTCTGATAATTCATAATAAGATTAAAATATGAGATTGCACGAATGGCTTTTGCTTGGCCGCTTATCTCCTTTTTATCAGAATCAGGACCTGTTGCACTAGTAAGTGCATCCAGAATTATATTACAGCGATTTATATGATCATAAAATTGGCTCCATATCGACTGCGTATAAAATCCTGATGCTTGAGTTCTACTATCTGCAAAAGTGTAAGCCGTATGCTCACTTGTACCCATTCCCTTAAGTGAAGTAATATCTGTTCCTGCTAGTGGGTAATAATGCATCATACCTGTCAGACCAGCCAAACCACGGTCTGAAGCATATACAGTATTCCCCATCAATAGTCCATTATAAGTGCCTACTAGTATCTTATCAAGATTACTTGTATTTGATAACACAATTGTATCATCTGTTGCGGTTGAAGAATTAATGTCCAAGAAATCTTCACATCCTGTATTTAATATACCAAAGAAAACAACCGCGATTTTTGCCAGTTTTATAAATATATTCTTCATAAACATTTATTATCTAGAGTTAGAAAGTAAGATTAAGTCCAAACATATAAACTCGACGACCACCACCGTATCCTTCTGTATCTGAATTTCCATTATATGTATTACCGGAGATACCAGTTTCAGGATCCGTATAATATTTGGTTGCTTTACCGAATGTCAAGAGATTATCTCCTGAAAAATATATGCGTGCATTTTCAAGACCTATCTTCTTGGTTATATATTTAGGCAATGTATAGCCTATTGTTACATTTCTAAGTCGGAGGTAGTCATTATTTATAATGTAATAATCACTATAACCTATAGCTGATATCGAACGATTTGTCATAAAGTTAATGGGTGTTTTAGCGCTTGAGTCACCAGGACCACTCCAGCGATCTTTAACTAAATCCAAAACAGGAGAAACGCCTACACGACTATAAGATGCAAGTTCTGATTTATTATAGCAATACATATGTCCACCTAAGGAATAATAAAGCATAAAGGAAGCATCAAAACCGTAGAAGTTAAATGAATTAGTTAGCGAACCATAAACTTTAGGTAGTGCAGAGCCAACGAACTCATAATCATCTTTAGTTAGAGCTGCTGTTTTATTTACGACTGAACCATCCTTTTTATAATAGGTAGCATAACCGCTTTCTGGATCAACACCAGCAAATCTCGGTGCCCAAAAATCATATAATGATCCTCCCTCTTCAAGCTTGTACCAAGCAACAACATTTGACCAAAAACCAATTTCTGTTGGAAGCTTAGTAACTTCATTTTTTAAAGTTGACATATTAACATCTATACGCCATTGGAATTTATTTTGATTAAACAATTGAAAACCAAGTGTAGCCTCAAAACCACTATTTCTTATATCTCCAACATTAGTATTAATACCCGTAACATTACCAACTTGCGCAGATAAAGGAAGTTCTTGATAGTAAAGAAGACCATCAGATGATCGTGTGTAATATTCCAATGTACCATTCAACCAGCTAAACAATGCAAAATCAACGCCAATATTCCACTGTTCATTTTTCTCCCAATGTAATTTAGGTGTAGCTAAAGAAGCCGGCTTAAGTCCTGAAATATTATACAGATTATTAGACTCATATGTACCTTGGTAAGCATAGAGGATTCTGCTACCTCCTTTTCCATTAGACTGACGCGGAATCAAGCGGTCATTTCCAGAAGTACCATAAGAGCCTCTAATCACCAGATTGTCAATCCAATCAAAATCTTCCATAAACTTTTCATTAGAGATTCTCCAAGAAGCTCCGGTTGACCAGAAATTACCCCAACGAGATTCTGGAGCGAAACATGATGAACCATCACGACGGAATGATCCTGATAAATAATATTTATCATCATAATTATAGTCAAGCTTACTGATATATGACAGCAATGCATATCTATCACTGAATGAACTAGACCAATAATCCTTGGTGGCTGAATCTACTTGGAACTGATTCATTTGATAAATACCGCTACCGCCACCTGCTGTATACTCAGTACGTTGATAATACGCTTCCTGACCGACCAGAAAACTTATGTTATGCTTATCAAAGCTTTGATTCCAAGAAAGAATATTTGAATTTGTAACAGACATTGAATGAAAATTAGAGCGTGAAGCACTACCTCCTGATGGACGTATAGTATTTCCCCAAGGTTCGGATTGCCCACTTCCCCATATCGCAGAATCATAAGTGTATGAGCGAGAGGTATTATCGTCAAGATTTAATGTAGTCTTAAACTTAATATTATAAGGAAGAGAAATTTGAGCATAATAGCGAGCATTTAAATTAGAAGCATCATTATTACTAAAATTATCATTGTTGTCATTATCCCAATAATCACCTCTATTACTCAAAGGATGAACACCAAAGAAACTGGTATATGCACCATATTGTAAAACTCTTTCACCTGTCATTTCCGAGCGCACCCAATCTGTATTTGATGCATTACGAAGATATGGTGAAGCTAAAGTCATATTATAATTCAATGCACGTGTACTACCACTTGAACTCTGGCGGCTATAGGCATAGCGCAATGAACCACCCATAGCTAACCACTTATTTATCTCAGAGTTAACATTAGCAGAAAAGGAATATCGTTTGTAATAATCTCCGCCTCCATATCCTTTATCATCTAGAAAACCTGTAGAGATAAAGTAATTTGTTTTCCCATTTTCAGTAGCACCTGATATATCAATACTATAATTTTGACGGAGTTTTCGCTTGTAGTATGCACCATACCAGTCCCAGTCATTTTCATTCCAAGCATAAGTAAGATTAGGATTGATGTAAGGATTACCATTACCATCATGAAGTACCCAATCCTCATCGATATGGTTGAAAGGCGAAACGTAAATAGGCTTTCCTGTTGGGTCTTTCCCTTGTGCAGTAAATATTTTACCCAAGAGAGACTGAGATGCATAATCTCCAGCTTCTTGCTTAGAGCAGCCACCCTCAAAATAATATTTATCATTGTATAGACCTTCCCAATAAAGAAGCAATGTTTGTTTTGGATCGGCTTTCTTTCCATATCCTACTGCATTGTCAGAAGTACCCCAGGAGGCATTAAAGTTTACTTTAACCTTTCCTGCTTTACCTGTTTTAGTTGTTATAATAACAACACCATTTGCTGCACGAGATCCATAAAGAGAAGCTGCTGCAGCATCCTTAAGCACAGTAAGCGAGGCTATATCATTAGTATTAATAGAATTTAATGAACCATCGTAGGGTACTCCGTCTACAACGTACAGAGGTGTAGTATTACCAGCCATATTAGCGATACCACGAATAGAAATACGTGCTTCAGCACCAGGATTACTCGCATCTTGACTAACATTTACACCTGCCGTTAGCCCTTGAAGGGCATCAGTAAAACCAGTCCCCTGAAATTTTTTAATTTCATCCGACCTTACTACTGAAGCAGAACCTGTAAAAGAAGACTTCTTGGTCGTGCCATAAGCTACAACTAGGACCTCATCCAGTTGCTGGGTGTCAGGCTTTAATTTGATTTTTAAATTAGTAGCTACCGCTACTTTTTGTGTTTGATAACCAATGTAAGAAATCTCCAAACTTTTAATGCTTTTTTCCACTGACAACTCAAAAGAACCATTTACATCCGTAATTGTACCATAAGCAGGAGTGGCAATCACTGATGCTCCGACAACAGGTTCGTCTAGCTCATCTAATACGATACCTCGTATTTTTATTTGCTGAGCAAAAGTCGTTCCCGAAAAAAGAATGCAGAACGTAACAAAAAGCCACGAAAGTTTTAGTGTTTTCATCATACTTTTGTTTTTTAGTTAATAATAAGGTTTTATTTTAAAAATCTCGAGACAAAAATACATTATTTCACAACCCTCATTTAATAATTATATATTATTTATACTCATATTGTATAATAATATACGTTTTTATTATGCATACAATCGAAAAATAGACTATTTTTGCATTTGTGGATATTTCTTGCATACAAGACTTTTTTTAGTATTCACCAAACTTTGTATAAGTTCTTTGATATGATAGTTTTGTTATTTATATTTTTAGAGATGGCCAATATTTTTATTAGGTATATAATTATAATCCCAAAGAGAATTTACTTGAGTTATCAGAAATATATTGGCTATAAAAATTCTTTTTTTATTCTCTAAAGCTACTATAGCCAATTAACAGACCGAAGAATCTAACAACAATGCTTTTTATATAAAAGATGGTTATAATGTAACTCATTAGTGTCCAATAAAAATGGACGAATTAAATAATTAATCAAATAGTCCTTCAAAAAGGGGACAATCGAGTTCTTTGACATCATTGAAATTAGTCTTATTGAACAAGTCACGTAAGTGAGTTTTGTCCGTCAGAGAGATGCTTAGAATCTGCAAAACCTCATAAGTTGAACGTTTCAATTGCATATCGTGTTGGACAATAGCCACGAGACAGTAAGTAATGATCGCCACACTGATTTGAATGCGGACAGCGTTTTCCGTTGTGCCCCAGAATCTCTTTATTTTAAGGTGCTACTTTAGCCATTTGAAGAATACTCGACCAACCATCTTTTCTTATAGAGATTAGCAATATTCAATGCAGAAATATGTGTTGTATTCGTCAAGAAAGTGAACTCACGGTCATCCTCTTCATCGTAGTAACGAATGAGTCGGAATGACTCGGGAT
>OLGF01002326.1_pt1 | contig 17848 bp, 18 predicted proteins | sample 1604971 | NCBI WGS metagenome assembly OLGF01 (sample SAMEA3888902, study PRJEB22519) | human gut metagenome | biome: human gut; feature: human-associated habitat; material: faeces | place: Denmark | collected 2011 | reverse complement strand
TCGAGGTGCATGTGCGCTCGGACGTCGCGCCCGGCTCGGGGCTCTCGAGCTCCGCCGCGTTCGAGGTGCTGCTTGCGCGGGTGCTGAACGCCCTCTTCTGCGGCGGACGGCTCAGCCCCATCGAGCTGGCGCAGATCAGCCAGCGCGCGGAGAACGTCTATTTCGGCAAGCCCTGCGGCCTGATGGATCAGCTCGTCTCGAGCATGGGCGGTCTGGTGTACATCGACTTCGCCGACCCCGCGCAGCCCGCTGCTGAGCGCGTCAGCTTCGACTTTTCGCACTGCGGGCATGCGCTCTGCATCGTCTCCTGCGGCGCGGATCACGCGAACCTCACGGCGGACTATGCCGCGATCCCGGACGAACTCGCGCGTGTGTGCGCCGTGTTTGGGAAGACGTACCTGCGCGAGGTGGACGAGGAGGATTTCTGCCGTCAGCTCCCCGCCGTGCGCGCCGCCGCGGGCGACCGCGCCGTGCTGCGCGCGATGCACGTCTACGACGAAAACCGCCGCGTCCGCGCCGAGGTGCAGGCGCTGCGCGCAGGCGATTTTGCGCGCTTTCTGGCGCTTGTAAACGCATCCGGCGACTCCTCGTGGGAGTACCTGCAGAACATCACGCCCGCCGGTGCCGCCGCGCGGCAGGACATGGCGCTCACGCTCGCACTCTGCCGCCGCCTGCTCGCGGGGACCGGAGCCGTCCGCGTCCACGGCGGCGGGTTCGCGGGGACGGCGCTTGCCATCGTCCCGGAGGAGCGGATTCCGTGCTTCACGGCGGGGCTGGAGCGGGCGCTCGCCCCCGGCTGCTGCCGCGTGCTGCGGGTGGGGTGATTTCTGCAAGGGAATTGGCGGTTGAATCGGCGTGTTCTGCCTCCGGAGGCAAGACAAGTCACACAAAAGTAGGCAGAGCCGTCTGGCTCTGCCCACTTTTTGCGTTTATCCGGCAATGATTACGCCCTTTTCCAATCGGCGACCTGCCCGCGCAGCCACTCGCACCACGCGTCCACGCCCTCGCCGGTCTTGGCGGAGATGGGAAAAATCTCCAGCTTCGGGTTGCGCATGCGCGCGTACTCGACGACCTTCTCCATGTCGAAGTCGAAATACGGCAGGACATCGATCTTGTTGATGATGAGCGCGTCGCAGACCGTGAAGATCAGCGGGTATTTCAGCGGCTTGTCGTGCCCCTCCGGGACGGAGAGGATCATCGCGTTTTTCACCGCACCGGTGTCGAACTCCGCCGGGCAAACGAGGTTGCCGACGTTCTCGAGCACGACGAGATCCAGCTCGTCCGTCCCGATCTCGCGCAGCCCCTGCTCGGTCATGCCCGCGTCGAGGTGGCACATGCCGCCCGTGTGCAGCTGGATGGACTTCACGCCCGTCTCGCTGATCGTCCGCGCGTCGACGTCCGAGTCAATGTCTGCCTCCATCACGCCCATGCGCAGCTCGCCCCGCAGGCGCTCGATCGTACGCAGGAGCGTCGTCGTCTTTCCGCTGCCGGGAGAGGACATCAGGTTCAGCAGGAACGTCCCCTTCTCCCCCAGCGCCGCGCGCACGCGCGCCGCCTCACGGTCGTTGTCGGCAAAGACGCTCTCCTTGACCTCGATAATCTTGTATTTTTCCATACTAAATTGCCTCAATTTCCTTGATATTGATCTCGTTTCCGCGCAGGAGCCACGTCTTTTCGCTCCCGCAGTGCGGGCAGATGCGGCCATGGCGCACGGTGGGATACTCCGCGCCGCAGCCCTCGCAGTGCGTCACGGCGGGGAGCGTCTCGATCTTCAGCGCCGCGCGCGGCAGCAGCTCCGTCCGCTTTACCGCCCAGTTCCAGCAGCTGACCAGCTCATGCGGGATGGCGCCGCTGACCTCGCCGAGCTCGAGCGTGACGGACGCGACGTCCGTCAGCTCCTGCTCGCGGCCGATCCCCTCGACGGCGCTGATGACGTGAAATACAATGCCCAGCTCGTGCATATTACTTCTTCTTCCGCGCGGCGCGCTTGATCTTGATCTCACGCTTCACCATATAGGGCAGAATCGCCTTCATCTTGTCCTCCGAGGCGACCATCGTGCTGCACTCCGGGCGCTCGCGGTGGAGGTGGATCGCATCAAAGGCGCACTTCGTGGTACACACGCCGCAGCCGATGCACTTGTTCGGGTCAACGACGCTCGCGCCGCAGCCGAGACAGCGCGCCGTCTCCGCGCGCACCTGCTCCTCGGTGAAGGCGACGCGCTCGTCGCGGAACGTCCGGCGCAGCGCCTCGTTATAGCCGATGCGCTGGCGCGGGGTCGTGTCGTAGCTGTCGATGGGGATGAGGGCGTTTTTCTTGTCGAGCTCGATGAACTGGCGGCGGTTGCGGCCGATCGTGAGGTGCGCGCCCTGCACATAGCGGTGCAGGCTGATGGCGCCCTCCTTGCCCGCGGCGATGGCGTCGATGGCGAATTTCTGCCCTGTCACCGCGTCGCCGCCGGCGAAGATATCCGGCTCGGCGGTCTGGCCGGTCACGGGATCGGTCACGGCCGTCCCGTTCGGGCGCAGCTCCACGGCCGTCCCGGTGAGGAGCGTGCGCCAGTCGGCCTTCTGGCCGATGCAGTAGAGCACCGTCGTGCAGGCGGTCTCCTCGGTCTGTTCATCGTCGAACACGGGGGCAAAGCGCCCCTCGTCGTTCTTCACGCGCAGGCACTTGCGCAGCCTGATGCCCGTGCAGACGCCGTCCGCGGAGGTGATCTCCGTCTGGCCCCAGCCCGCGCGGATCATGACGCCGTCGCGCTCGCACTCGCTGCGGTCCTCCTCGCCCATGGGCATCTCGTCATAGCCCTCGAGACAGTACATCGTCACGCTCTCCGCGCCGCAGCGCACCGCCGTGCGCGCGACGTCCGCCGCGATGTTGCCGCCGCCGATGACGACGACCCTGCCGCTGAGCGTCTTCTCGCCGCGCAGGTTGACCGCGCGCATGAAGTCGATACCCGCCTCCACGCCGCGCGCGTCGTCGCCCGGCACGCCGAGCCGACCGCCGGACTGCAATCCGACGGCGAGGTAGAAGCCCTTGTAGCCCTCCTCGCGCAGCTGCGCGATCGTCACGTCGCGGCCGACCTCCACGCCGGTACGGAATTCCACGCCCAGCTCGCGCAGCACGTCGATCTCCGCCTCGACGACGTCCTTCTCCAGCCGGAAGCCGGGGATACCGTTCATGAGCATGCCGCCCGTACTCGCTTCCTTTTCAAATACGGTGGGACGGTAGCCCTTCTCGGCGAGGTAGTACGCGCAGCTCAGACCCGCTGGGCCGCCGCCGATGATGGCAATCTTCTCGCTGAACTCGCCGTCGACCTTGGGGATGACCTTCTCGGGGACGAAGCGGGTCGCGGCGTCGAGATCCTGCTGCGCGATAAAGCGCTTGACCTCGTCGATGGCGACGGCCTGATCGATCGTCCCGCGCGTGCAGGCATCCTCGCAGCGGCGGTTGCAGATGCGGCCGCAGACGGCGGGGAAGGGATTTTCGCGCTTGATGAGCTGCAGCGCCTCGCGGTACTTGCCCTGTGCGGCGAGCTTGAGATAGCCCTGCACGGCGATGTGCGCGGGACAGGCCGTCTTACACGGCGCAGTGCCGGTCTCATAGCAGTTGACGCGGTTTTTATCGCGGTAGTCGATGGCCCACTTCTCCGGGCCCCACTTCACCTCGTCGGGCAGCTCCTGGCGCGGGTACTCGATGAAGCCGTCCTTCGTGCAGAGCTTCTGGCCGAGCTTGACCGCGCCGGCGGGACAGTATTCCACGCAGCGGCCACAGGCGACGCACTTGTCGCTCTCCACCTTCGCGGCGTAGGCGCTGCGGGACATATTCGGGGTGTTGAAGAGCTGGCTCGTGCGCAGAGCGTTGCAGACGTTGACGTTGCAGTTGCAGATGCCGAAGATCTTCTGCTCGCCGTCGATGTTCGTGATCTGGTGGACAAAGCCGTTTTCCTCGGCCTTGCGGAAGATCTCCAGCGCCTCCTCCTTTGTGATGTACTCGCCGCGCTGCGTCTCAACGATGTAGGTCGCCATGTCGCCCACGGCGATGCACCAGCTCTCGGCGTCGTCGCCGCAGCCCTCGCCGAGGTACTCCTTGCTCGCGCGGCAGGAGCACATGCTCTTGGCGTACTTGCCCTCGTACTTATCGAGCCAGTAGGAGATCTTCTCCAGCCCGATGGCCTCCTGCTCCGTCTCGATGGCCTTCTCCACGGGGATGACGTGCATGCCGATGCCCGCGCCGCCCGGAGGAACCATGGGGGTGATCTTCTCGAGCGGGAGGAACGTCATCCGCTCGAAGAAGGCCGCGACCTCCGGGTGCTCGTCCATCTGGCTGCGGCGCATGTTGAAAAACTCCGCGCTGCCCGGCACAAACTGCGGCAGGACATAGCGCTTTTCGTGGTTCGGATTCTTGCCGTCGAGGTTTTCCCAATTGTACTCGATCAGGCCCGCCCACGCCATGTCGTCGAGGAGCTTCTGCAGCGGCTCGCGCTCCATCTTCGTCAGCGTCATCAGCTGCTCGATCGTCTTCGGCTTGCGCACGCCCATCTTGAGCGCGACATCCGCCATCTCGTCGGTCACCATCGCCGCAAGGCCCCAGTACTCGGGGTCGTTGCCCTTCACGCCCTTGAGCTTCACCGGCACGCGGTCGGTGATGGTCTGGACGAGCTTTGCGACCTTTTCACGGGGCTGATCCGTCACGGGGATCGTGAAATTCAGCTTTTCCTGCTCCAGCGGGAAGGCTGTCGGGCGGTCGCCATTGATGTTCTTTCCCATGCTTTGTCTCCTCTTTCAGCTTCATAGTCCGGCCTTTTTCCGCGAAAAGCGGGAAAATCCGGCATGTGATGTGCTCTATGTTACCATTTTAACTATTTTCTCCGCAAAAGTCTATTGACGCATTCCATGAACCTGTGCTACCATTTTATATGGTCGTGGTCCGACCAGGAAAGGAGACTGCATTATGCCGTTTCAGGAAATCGTCGCGCCCTCCATCCGCGAGCTCTTCGTCCAGCAGCTCACGGGGCTGATCCTCTCGGGCGAGCTGCGCCCGGGCGACCGCCTGCCCACCGAGCGGGAGCTGGCCGACGAGATGAAAATCAGCAAAACCGTCGTCCACGAGGGGATCCGCGAGCTGCGGCGGCAGGGCTTTCTCGACGTCTCGTCCCGCCGGGGCGTGACGGTCGCGGACTATGCCCAGACGGGCAGTCTCGAGACGCTCATGGCCATCATGGACTATCACGGGGGACTTCCCGACCGCAAGACGGCCTGCAGCATTCTCGAGCTGCGCGACTATCTCGAGGCCCCGGCGATGGAGCACCTCGCCGCGCACCACACGGAGGCGGATCTCGCCGCGCTGCGCGCGCTGCAGCAGCAGGCGGAGGAGGCGTCCGTGCGCGGAGAGGAGGAGTTTGCCGAGGCACTGCTGCGCTATCACCGCGGCATCACGTTTTTAAGCGGCAACACGATTACGCCGCTCATCTTCAACGCCTTCCGCAAGGTAAACCTCGAGTTCTGGCGGGGGTATATCCGCGGCGCGGGCACGGGGCGCTGTCTCGAGACGCTCCGCCGGTTCACGGACTATATCGAGCGCGGCGAGGGCCGCGCCGCGGCTGAGCTTCTGCGCGAGGGTCTTGCGCAGTTCCGGGAGAGCATCTGAGGGGCGGTTTGTTCCGACGTAGGAATGGCGGTAAAATCGGCTTGTCTTTCCTCCGGCGGGTGACTTTCTGTACGCACAGAAAGTCACAAAAGATGCGCAAGAAGCCGACGGTTTCTTGACTTCCTTCCCAGTCGGCAAGCGGGATTCCCGGTAAACCGTATCCTGAGCTTTGAATCGGCTTCCCCCTTGCGCCGCTGCCGCTGACGGTTTGAAATATAGGAGCTTGTGCGCCTATCGTCGGGGCGTCGGGGACGCCGCCCCCCACGCGGTTGGAAGGAGTTTACCGGTTGATCGGCGTGCCGATGTGGGCATCGGGCGCAAGGGCTTTCTCCCCGCGGAGGGGACGGAACACTCCTCACCGGCGGGAACCGCCATCACCCGCGTCCCGCTGGTGCGGGGCGAAGAACCCATCCTGCGCAGCTACTGCGCAGGATGGAAAAAGGACAACTCCGGGTACTATGTGGAGGAGTTCGCCGAGCTGCTGAAGACGCAGTTTGCGCAGTAAGCCAAATCATACAAGCGGGCTGCCCCGGCACGGCGGACGAGGTCGCGAACGTCGCGGAGCTCCTCATGAGCGGCAAGGGTGCCTTCATCAGCGGCTCCACGTTCCTCATCGACGGCGGCGCCACAGCCAGCTGCTTCTACGGCCCCCTCAAGCCGGAGAACTAACCCAAAAAGCAAAGCCGGAAGCAATCGCTTCCGGCTTTTTTTATTTCAGTCTACGATATCCACCGAAACCTTCTGTCCGGTTCGCTGTGCATAGGAGCGGATGAGGGTGCGGATCTCCTTGGCGATGCGGCCCTGACGGCCGATCACCTTGCCCATATCCTCGGGCGCCACGCGCAGCTCCAGCGTCAGTTCCTCGCCGTTCGGCACCTCGGTCACAGTGACCTGATCGGGGTGCTCCACAAGGCTTCTGGCGATATAGAGCAGCAATTCCTTCATTGCTTCGCCCCCGACTTACAGAACGTCGACCTTTTTCAGAAGAGCGCGGACGGTCTCCGTGGGCTGAGCGCCGGTCTTGATCCACTCGCGGGCGCGGTCAGCGTCGATGTTGATGACGGCGGGAGAGACGCAGGGATTGTACGTGCCGATCTCCTCGATGAAACGGCCATCGCGGGGATAGCGGGAATCAGCCACGACCACACGGTAGAAAGGAGCCTTCTTCGCGCCCATTCTTCTCAGACGAATCTTAACCATTGTACATTTCCTCCAAAACAGTAAATTAGATTTGTATATTTCATAAATGCCGCTGCACTTATTGACTTATTTGAACCGCTTCTTGCGGCCGAAGCTGCGCATCCGGCCGCCGCCCATGCCGGGCATACCGCCCATACCGGGGATGCCGCGGAAGTTGCCCTTCGCCATGGACTTTGTCATCTGCTGGAGCATCTCGAAGCCCTTGAGCAGGCGGTTGACGTCCATCACCTGAAGGCCGCAGCCGGCGGCAATGCGCTTTTTGCGGCTGGCGTTGAGGATCTGGGGATTCTCACGCTCCTGCGGCGTCATCGAGAGGATGATCGCCTTGGTGTGCGCCATCTGCTTTTCGTCGAGCTGGGCGTTATCGAGCTGCTTGCCGAGCCCGCCCGGCAGCATCCCGGCGATCTGGGAGAGGTCGCCCATCTTCTGCAGCTGCTCGAGCTGGTCGAGGTAATCCGAGAGCGTCAGGCGGTTCTTGCGGAGCTTTTCCTCGAGCTTTTTGGCCTGCGCCTCGTCGTACTGCTGCTCGGCCTTCTCGATGAAGGTGAGCATATCGCCCATGCCGAGGATGCGTGAGGCCATGCGGTCGGGGTGGAACTGCTCGATCATGTCGAGCTTTTCGCCGGTGCCGGCAAACTTGATGGGCTTGCCCGTCGCGGCGCGGATCGAGAGCGCGGCGCCGCCGCGCGCGTCGCCGTCGAGCTTTGTCAGCACGACGCCGTCGATGCCGAGCGCCTCGTCGAAGGCGCTCGCGGCGTTGACCGCATCCTGACCGGTCATGGCGTCGACCACGAGGAGAATCTCGTTCGGATGGACGGCGGCCTTGACGGCCTTGAGCTCGTCCATGAGCTTCTCGTCGATATGCAGGCGGCCCGCGGTGTCGAGAAACACCATGTCGTGGCCGTGATCCTTCGCGTAGCGGATGGCCTCCTCGGCGATATGGACGGGATCGCTCTGCCCCATCTCAAAGACGGGGATGTCGAGCTGACCGCCGACGACCTGCAGCTGCGTGATGGCGGCGGGACGGTACACGTCGCAGGCCACGAGCAGCGGGCGCTTGCCGAACTGGCGGCGCATGAGCCCCGCGAGCTTAGCAGCGTTCGTCGTCTTACCAGCGCCCTGCAGGCCGACCATCATCACGACGGTGGGGCCCTTGGAGGCGGTGGCGATTTTCGCGCTGGAACCGCCCATGAGCTTTGTCAGCTCCTCGTTGACGATCTTCACCACCTGCTGGGCAGGGGTGAGACTGTCGAGCACGTCCGCGCCGACACAGCGCTCGGTGACCTGCGCCACGAAGTCCTTGACGACCTTGTAGCTCACATCGGCCTCGAGCAGGGCCAAACGCACCTCCCTCATGCCGGCGCGGACGTCGGCCTCGGTCAGGCGGCCCTTGCCGCGCAGGCGTTTGAAGGTTTGGTTCAGTTTTTCGCTCAGTCCCTCAAATGCCATGGGGTTACTCCTTTAATGACGCGGCGCACCCGAGGATGCGCTCCGCGAGCTCGTCGAGCTCCGGATTTTCATACTGGCGGTAGTTGACGGTTTTGATCTGCTCGGCGGCCGCCGTGATGGCGTTGGCCTTTTCGCGGATCTGCATGAAGCGCTTCATCAGGCCGGTCTTGTCCTCAAGCTCGGTCATGACGGCCTCGGCGCGGACGATCACGTCGCGCACTCCCTGCCGGGAGATGCCGTAATTCTCGGCGATCTCGGACAGACTGAGATCCTCGTTATAGTACAGATCGAAAAAATCCTTCTGCCGCTCGGTGAGCACGTCGCCGTAGAAATCGAGCAGCATTGTCATGCGGAAGGTCTGGTTTTTCATGGAAAAGCCCTCCTCTGTAAAGTTATCATCCTTTACAACGTTGACTATGATACAGGATTTCCCGCAAAAAGTCAAGGCGAAACCGGTCATATAGGCAAAAATTTTTCAAAAAAATCCGGCGAACCGCCCTAAAAACGGCCCGCCGGATCAAAATTTTCAAGGTCTCACCGAGTTCGCGGCCCGCAGGCCGCGAATAAAATGAAATCTGTATTCTGCGCGGAGAGAGTGTGTTTTGCCCGCCTGCAGCGGGCAAAACACACGGTTCGGAGCGAAATCTCCTGCCTGTAAAACGAAGTTTTACAGGCAATCACTCGTCATACATCCCCAGCAGCACAATGCCCGCGACGACGAAGACGATCATGAGATAGTGCTTCCAGGAGAGCTTTTCCTTGAGGAAGATGCGGCCCCACAGGACGGACGCCACGCAGTAGGCCGAGATCATCGGCGCGGCGAGGGCGACGTGCCGCGTGTCCGCGAGGGCATAGATATAGGCGAACTGGCCCGCCGTCTCAAAGATAGCGCCGGTGTACTTCGGCGCTTCGCGGCGGGGAACGAGCTTCTGGCGCTTGATGATGACGACATAGATAAAGCAGATGACCGCCGCGGCGAGGAACGTCAGCTCATAGGCGCAGTTGGCGCTGTCCTCGTCGAGCGTCTCGAGTACGCGCGAGTCGGCGAACGTCCCCAGCGCATCGAGAACGCAGTACAGCACCGGCAGAATGATCGCAAGGGCGGACTTGGCGTAGCGGCGGTTCGCGGCCTGCTGGCGCGCGGCGCGCAGCTCGTCGTCCTCGTGCGCTTCGACGATGCCGAGACCGATGACGCCGATGCAGACGAGCACCGTCGCCGCCAGCTGGCCGACGGCCAGCCCGCCGATGCCGCTCGTGATGAGCGTCAGCACCGCCACCAGCGCGCCGGAGGAGTTGCAGATCGGACTGGAGATACTCAGCTCGATATAGCGTAGACCGACATAGCCGAGCGTCATGGAGACGATGTAGAGCAGCGAGACGGGCAGATACGTTACAATGACGTTCCAGCTGATCTCCGTACCGCCGATGAAGATCTCATAGGCGGCGTGCAGACCCATGACCACGCCGACGGCGATGACCATCTTGAACTGGCTGTACTTGTCGTCGGCATCCTGGCAGCCGATCTTGGAAAACAGGTCGGACCCACTCCAGCAGAGCAGGGCGATGAGGGAAAACCAGAACCACATGTGTTTTTACTTTCTCCTTTACAAATCAATATGCGTGTGATTGGGATGCGGGTGCCTTACAGCTCGATCAGCCCTGCCTCGAGCATCTTCTGCAGACTCATCATAATCCCGAGCTTCGCGTGGTACCACGTCAGCCCGCCCTGGAAATACACCGCGTACGGCGGGCGGATCGGGCCGTCGGCGGAGAGCTCGATCGATGAGCCCTGCACGAACGCGCCCGCGGCCATGATGACCTCCGACTCATAGCCCGGCATCGCCCACGGCTCGGGTGTGACGTAGCTGTCGACGGGGGCGGCGGACTGGATACCCTTGCAGAAGGCGACCATCGCCTCGCGCGAGCCGAGCTCGACGGCCTGAATGATGTCGTGGCGCGACTCCGTGCTCCCCGGCACGACGCGGAAGCCCAGCTTCTCATAGCAGGCCGCGGCAAACACCGCGCCCTTGAGCGCACCGGAGACAACCGTCGGCGAGAGGAACAGTCCCTGATAGAACGAGGGCATCAATCCGAGGTTCGCGCCGACCTCCTGCCCCAGACCCGGCGCGGACAAGCGATAGGCGCAGCGGTTCACGCACGCCTGCGTGCCGCAGATATAGCCGCCGATGGGCGCAAGGCCGCCGCCGGGGTTCTTGATCAGGCTGCCGACGATCATGTCGGCGCCGACGTCGGACGGCTCGCGCGTCTCGACGAACTCACCGTAGCAGTTATCGACCATGCAGATGACGTCGGGTTTGCACTGCTTGCAGAAGGCGATGAGCTGGCCGATCTGCTCGACGGAGAACGTCGGGCGCGTGGCGTAGCCCTTCGAGCGCTGGATGGTGACAAGCTTCGTCTTTTCGTTGATGGCGCGTCGGATGCCCTCATAGTCGAACGTCCCGTCCGCAAGCAGATCGACCTGCCGGTACTGCACGCCGTACTCCGCGAGCGAGCAGGGCGAGGGGCGGATGCCGATGACCTCCTCGAGCGTGTCATACGGGCGGCCGACAGGGCTCAGAAGCTCGTCGCCCGGCAGCAGGTTCGCGCTCAGCGCGACGGTCAGCGCGTGCGTGCCGCAGGTGATCTGCGGGCGCACGAGCGCCGCCTCCGTATGGAAGCAGTCGGCATAGACGCGCTCGAGGTTGTCGCGCCCCTCGTCGTCGTAGCCGTAGCCCGTCGTCGCGGCGAAGTGCGTCGCGTTGACGCGGTTTTTCTGCATGGCAGCGATGACCTTGCACTGGTTATACTCCGCCACCTCGTCGATCTGCGCGAAGCGCTCCGTCAGGCCATCGAGTATCTCGCGGCCGAAATCATGCACAGCGTCGGAAATGCCGAGCTGGCGATACATCTCTTTTGTCATGTCTTACTCCTCCAGATTCCCCAATATCTCCTGCGCGACCCGGTCGAGCACCTCCGGCTTCGAGACAACGAGCCCGCTGTCCTCGCTGCCGAGGATGAGCAGCGTGTCGCCCGGCCGGATGCCGAAAAAAGCCCGCGCCTCCTTCGGAATCACGATCTGGCCGCGTTCGCCGACCCGCGCCGTGCCAAAAACATGCCGGCCCTTTGGCCGGCCCAGTATGTGCTTGCCCCCAGGCATGCGCCTCACCTCGAAAAAATCATACTTTTCACACAAATGTGACAGACGTCAGTATAACACAATTTTTTCCCATTGCAAGAGGTTTGACGGAAAAGTCCTGTGAATCCACAGGAAAAATTTACGATTCTTTAAGTATTCCTTGCAATTTTTGCGCGGAAGGTATACAATGTTTGCCGTACATTCACTGGAAGGCTGGCTGATTAACATGAGCAATCCGTATAAGACCCGGGCGGGCGGCGCTACCGTCACGGTCTTTGTTCCCTATGACTGCAACAACCATTGTCCCTTCTGCATCAACAAGCAGGAGTATGAGGACTGCACGGGCTTCAGCCTGGAGGCGATCCTGCGCAGCATCCGCACGATGGACGAAATCACGCCCGCGTGCGACTTCGTCTTCACCGGCGGCGAGCCGCTGGCCAACCTCGATGCCCTGCAGCAGATGCTGGACGCCATCCCGCCTACGCACAAGATCTATATCAACACGACCTTCCCGGTGCAGCAGCGGTACTCCGCCGAGGAGATGATTGCCTTTACCGAGAAGAACAAGGACAAGATCACCTGCATGAATATCTCCCGCCACCTCGTCAAATACGTCGAGGAGAGCCCGGACGAGGTCATCGGGCGCATCGCCTGCCGCACGCGCATCAACTGCGTGCTCTATAAGCACTATCCGGCGGACAGGCTCCCGGCCTATGTCGAGCGGTTCCTGCCCTATGGGATCCCCATCCAGTTCCGCTATGACTACACCGCGACCACGCCCGAGAACCTCTACGATGAGAAGGACGACAGAATTCTCGCGGATCTGCGGCGGATGTTCACCTACAAGGGGCTCGACGGCTGCCGCATGCGCAACGGCTTCCATTTCGAGTACAAGGGGCTGCACCTGACGTACCACAAGACGCTGCCGTATTCCACGATCGTGGAGACGGGTGAGGACGGCGTGACGTATGACATTCTCTACGACATCCTCATCAAGCAGAACGGCGACATCCACTCCGACTGGACAGGCGTGATGCTCGACGTGGAGAAGTACCGCCATGTGACGTTTGAGCCGTATGACCTGCGCGTGCTGAACGGGACGATTGATTTTTAAAAGCGCTGACAAAATAAAGCCGGAGAACGGGGTACCGTTCTCCGGCTTTATTTTGTATACCAAAAAAAGGGACGGACACCCCGTCCGTCCCTCTGCCGAAAGATCACCGTTACTTCTCCCCCGCGTGCGCCGCGATCGTCTCCAGAAACGCCTCGCCGTACTGCCTGGCCTTCGTCTGCCCGACGCCGGACACCTCGAGAAAATCCGCCATCGTGCGCGGGGCGCGGCGCGCCATATCCGTGAGCGTCGCATCCGAGAACACGACATACGCCGGGACGCCGCGGCGGCGCGCAATCTGCGCCCTCGTCGCGCGCAGCGCCTGAAACAGGTCGGCGTCCGCGGGCGGGAGCACCCCGGCCTTCGCGCGCTCCTCCTGCTCGATGCGCACGGGCATGGTGAGCGTCTTGCCGCGGAAGAGCACCTCGCGCGCCTGCGGCGTCAGCAGGAGCGCCCCGTGGTCGGGGTCTGTTTTGAGATAGCCCTCCATCTCGAGATATTCGACCCGCGCGCGGACGGCGCTCTCCGGGAGCTCCGCGAGCAGGCCGTACGTCGGGAGCTTATCGAGCCGCAGCTGCAGCACGCGCTGGTCGCGGCTGCCGCGCAGCACCTGTATGAGCAGGGTCTTGCCCACACCGTAGCCGAGGGCGTCGCGGATGCGGACGGCACAGGAGAGAATCATCTGCGCGTGGGTGGTGATGTTCTCCGCGCGGTACTTCGCGCGGCAGTTGCCGCAGCTGCCGCAGGCATCGGCGTGCGGCTGGCCGAAATAGTCGAGGATGTATCCGCGCAGGCACTTCGCCGTGCGGCAGTAGCCCACCATCGCCTGCAGGCGCTCCATGTCGCGCCGCCGCACTAGCGCGGCTTCCTCCTCGCTGAGCGCGTCGCTGCCGCCGTTGTCGATGAGAAAGCGCGCCGTCTCCACGTCCGCCGGGGCGAACAGGAGGATGCAGTCCGCGGGCTCGCCGTCGCGCCCGGCGCGCCCCGCCTCCTGATAGTACGCCTCGAGACTTTTGGGCATGTTGTAGTGGATGACGTAGCTGACGTTCGACTTGTCGATGCCCATGCCGAAGGCGTTCGTCGCGACCATAACCGTCCGCCGGTCGAACTGGAAGTCGTCCTGATTGCGCCACCTCTCCTCCTCGTCCAGTCCCGCGTGGTAGCGCGTGGCCGGGATGCCCGCGTCCTGCAGCGACTGGCAGACGCGCTCGACCGCGGCGCGCGTCGCGCAGTAGACGATGCCGCAGCGCCCCACCCGCTCGCGCACGAGGGCGAGGAGCGTCCCGTTCTTGCTGCGCGGGGTGCGCACTTCAAAATACAGGTTCGGCCGGTCAAAGCCCGTCACCTCGCGCAGCGGGCCGCGCAGGCGGAGCAGGCGCCCGATGTCCTCCTGCACCCGCGCCGTCGCGGTCGCGGTGAACGCGGCCGTCACGGGGCGCTGCGGGAGCGCGTCGATGAAATCGGCGATCTCCAGATAGCTCGGGCGGAAATCCTGCCCCCACTGGGAGATGCAGTGCGCCTCGTCGACGGCGATGAGCGGGATGGAGATCGTCTGCGCCAGCTTCACAAAGCCCGGCGCGCCGAGCCGCTCGGGCGCGACATAGAGCAGGCGGTACTCCCCGCTATAGGCGCGGCGGTACACGTCGCGCAGCTCCTCGCCCGAGAGCGAGCTGTTGATATACCCCGCCGGGACGCCCGCGTCCGTGAGCGCCGCGACCTGATCCTTCATCAGCGAGATGAGCGGCGAGATGACCAGTGTCGTCCCGCCGAGGCAGAGCGCCGGGATCTGGTAGCACATTGACTTGCCGCCGCCCGTGGGCATCACGCCGAGCACGTCCCGCCCGCCGAGCACAGCCTCGATCAGCTTGCGCTGCCCGCGTCGGAAATCGCTGTGGCCGAAATATTGTCTGAGTGCTTCGCGTGGCTGCATGGGGCGGTTCCTCCGTTCGATTCATGTTCTACTATTGTACGATGTTCCGCGCGGTATTGCAAGCCCCGCTAAAAGGACGCCGCTCCTGCCTGTGCTACAATGGCCCCACAAGACACACAAAGGAGGACTTCCCCATGATTTCTTTCAGGCCGAAAAAGACAGGGCCGCGCCCGCTCGTAACTGTGCGGGAGGTGTATGACAAAACCTGCGCGGTGGAGCGTGCCGTCGGCGAGCTGCAGCGGACGCTGGATGGGCGCGCGGCGCAGCGCTCGCATGTGCTGCGCTATCTCGGCATCGCGGCGGTGCTGACGCCGCTTTTCTGGCGGCTGGAGACGTACGCCCTCGGCTGCCGCTGGCTCGTGAGCAGCGGCATAATCCGGGATACGGTGCAGGTCGTGACGCTCTTTTCCGTCGCGATCGGGCTGGGACTCGTGCTGCTGGACATCGCGTGGCCGCGGCTGCGGCACTGGCTCTTTGAGAGCCCCCAGCCCGTCCGGAAGCGCCGGTAAAGAGCGCACCAAGGCCGCCGCACAGGCAGTGCGGCGGCCTTGGTGACCTTTCCGGGGCTTCCCCCAACCCTTCCATGTATGAAACGCGGATCCCCCTCTGCACTGGCTCCCTTCAGGCCTGTCCGGTATCCGCCATCACTGCTTTAAACCCCGCCTCCGCGCGGCGCACCGCCTCGCCGACGATCTCCTGTGCCTGTGTGCGCAGATCCATCTGCAGCACCCGCGCGATGACCTGCTCCTGCTTCTCCTCCGGCACGCAGTACAGCCGCATGCAGCAGCTGAGAAAGCGGCGGAGCTTACGCTCTATGGTGAAATACAGGTCGCAGGGGCGGCCCATAAAGCCGCGCATTACGCCCGCCGAGGCAATCTCCAGTTCGTAGAAATCGCTCGCCTGTGCGCCCGGCAGATACGGCGCGAAAAACGTCTCCAGCTTCTTTGAGATGTTCTGGTAGATGTATTCCGACGTACTCTGGAGCGAATAGGCCGTCATATACAACTCGCGCAGCTCCGGAGACAGCTCCGTGATGTGGATCTGCAGCGCCGTCTCCGCGCAGTAGAGCAGCAGCGGATCCGGTCTCTCGCCCAGCAGACGCTCCGTCCACTTGAACTGCTCGGCGAGCATCTCGCGCACGAGCGCGTATAAAATCGCCTCTTTATTCGGGAATGCGGCGAAAAACGACGTGGCCGACATGCCCGCGCGGCGCGCGATCTGCGCCGTGGTCGTCTTTTCATAGCCGTTTTCCAGAAACAGCACCACGGCCGCATAGATCATCTTGTTGCGGCGGCGGATGCCGCTCGGCTGCAGGCCCTTCATGCCGCTTTCTCCTCACCATAATATAGATTTCACTCTTGAGTATGCTCAATCATAACACATCTTGTCTGTCTGTGCAAGTGTCTTGACATATTTTTATGGTTTTTTTACGACTGCTTATACCTCCCCCCGGAAATCGGAATTGTCAGCGGGGTGCTTTTTTGCTATACTGGTACTCTACCCCCGATTGACAAGAGAAAACAGGAGGACCCTACATGAAAAATCCCGCAGAGGTGGCGCGCGGCTATCTCACCCTCGGAAAAATCAAAACGGAGCAGACCGCCGTACGGCTTCTGCTGCTGGGCATGCTGGCCGGCGCGTTCATCGCGCTCGCGGGCGCGGCGGCCACATTCGGAAACGTCTATGTCGGCAAGGTCGCGGGCGCGGCCATCTTCCCCGCCGGACTGACAATGGTCGTCCTCGCCGGGAGCGAGCTGTTCACAGGCAACTGCCTGCTCATCATCCCGCTGCTCGAGCGGGAGATCCGCCTGCGGGCGCTGCTGCGCAGCTGGGCGCTCGTCTACCTCGGGAACTTCCTCGGCTCGGTGCTCGTCGCCGGGCTGTGCAGCGCGGCGGGGACGCTCGACGTCGTGCGCGATGCCGTTATCGCGACAGCGGAGATGAAGGCGTCGCTCCCCTTTGGCGCGGCGCTGCTGCGCGGCGTGCTCTGCAACTTCCTCGTCTGCATCGCCGTCTGGATGAGTCAGGTCGGCGAGAGCGCGGCGGAGAAGTTCATCGGGCTCTACGGTCCAATCTTCGTGTTCGTGCTCTGCGGCTTTGAGCACAGCATCGCCAACATGTTCTATCTCCCCGCGGGCATCTTCCTCGGCGCAAACGTCGGCTGGGGCGGCTTTCTGCTGTCGAATCTCCTGCCCGTGACGCTTGGGAACATCGTCGGCGGGTGTCTCGTCGGAATCGTCTACCGGGCGGTTTATCTGAAAAAAAAGGGCTGATGACCGTGGGAATCTATCAGGAAATTGAGCGATTCGTCCCCGGCTGCGAGCAGGAGGAGCGCGACCGCGCGGTGATGCTGCGCTTCCTGCATGAGCATCCGGACGCGCTGCTGCGCGAGAACGAGAGCGCGCACCTCACGGCCTCGGCGTGGGTGCTCAGCCCCGACCGTACGCGCGTCGTGATGGTCTGGCACAATCTCTACCGCTCGTGGTCGTGGGCCGGCGGGCACGCCGATGGCGAGGAGGATCTGCTCGCCGCCGCGATGCGCGAGGTCACGGAGGAGACGGGTCTGCGGCGGCTGCGCCCGCTCACGGACGGGATCTTCTCGCTGGAGTGTCTGGCCGTGGAGGGGCACGAAAAGCGCGGGCGCTACGTCCCGAGCCACGTCCACCTGAACGTGACGTACCTGCTGCAGTCGGAGGACGCCGCCCTGCGTGAAAAGCCGGACGAGAACAGCGGCGTCGAGTGGATGCGCCCGGGCGAGGCGCTGCGCGCGTCAAGCGAACCGTGGATGCGCCGGTGGGTCTACCGCAAGCTCATCGCCCGCGCCGCCCCGTGGATGGCGCAGGAAAAGGCGAGATAAATCATAAACGAAGGGCCGTCACATGCGTGACGGCCCTTCTGCTTCGTGTTGTCACAGCGCGGCGCACAGCGCTTCCGCTTCCTCCATCGTGGTCGACCAGCCCCTGATAGCTCTGCAGCACGGCGTCGAGCACCGTGGCGTTCGTCTGTGTGCCGCCGACCAGGAAGAACACCTCCGCATCCGGCGCCCTGCAGGCGCGGCGGATCTTCTCTCGGGCCGTTTCGCAGTAATCGTCCAGTCCGCAGCCCGGCGTTTTTACGGAATTCGTCTCCGCGAGCCGCCGGAGAATCCGCCGACTGCTACTTCTGCGCGAAGCCGCGCGCCGCGGCCGAGGCCTTCCCCATCGAAGCGCTCGGGCGGGAGCCGTTCATCCACACCTCGCCCGACCACGACACCGATCAGGATCGCCTGCTGGCCGCGCTGCGGCAGCACCCGCAGACCCGCTTCACCACAAGAGACGGCTTCACCGCCTACAACATGGCGGCCACCGGGCTGGGCGCATGAAAACCGGAGCCGCC
>OLGF01002325.1_pt1 | contig 17860 bp, 15 predicted proteins | sample 1604971 | NCBI WGS metagenome assembly OLGF01 (sample SAMEA3888902, study PRJEB22519) | human gut metagenome | biome: human gut; feature: human-associated habitat; material: faeces | place: Denmark | collected 2011 | reverse complement strand
GCTGGCTCTGATTTTGCTCAGCACTTTGTTTTTGATACTGGCGCTGGTGATTTTTGGGGACGACCCTCATGGCAGTCCTATTTTCAGCCAGCTCCGCGTAGGCAAGGACGGCAAAACCTTCCGATTCTACAAATTCCGCAGCATGGTCACCAATGCGGAAGAGCTGTTGGAGCAGCTGAAGGCCCGCAACGAGATGGAAGGACCGGCCTTTAAGATCAAGGACGACCCGCGGATCACCCGCGTGGGGAAATTCATCCGGAAAACCAGCCTGGACGAGTTGCCCCAGCTGATCAATGTGATCCGGGGGGATATGAGCCTGGTGGGCCCCCGGCCTCCGCTTCCCCGCGAGGTGGAGCAGTATACGCCGCAGCAGATGCGGCGTCTGACGGTTACTCCCGGGCTGACCTGTTACTGGCAGGCGACGCCCCGGCGCAACGAGCTGACCTTTGATCAGTGGCTGGCGCTGGATTTGAAATACATCCGTGAACGCGGCATGGGCACCGATATCCGTATTCTGCTGGATACGGCGCTGGCTGTGGCCAACGGGGAAGGGGTATGAGATGCGTCCCAATATTTTGATGGTACACAATTACTATCAGATCGGCGGAGGGGAGCATACCGTCTTTGAACAGGAGGCGGAGCTGCTTCGTCGTCACGGTCATCTGGTGACGGCGTATACCCGGCATAATGACGAACTCAAAGGGTCTTCTGTAAAGAAGGCCCTGTTGCCTTTTCAGACGCTGTTTTCGCTGAAAACCTACCGAGAGGTGCGTCGCCTCATCCGCCGGGAACGCATTGACGTGGTTCATTGCCATAACACCTTTCCCCTTATTTCCCCCTCCGTGTATTACGCTGCCCGAAGGGAAGGGGTGCCGGTGGTGCAGGCGATCCACAATTTCCGCTTGATCTGTGCCAATGCCCTGCTGTTTCGGGACGGCCATGTGTGCGAGGAATGCCCGCAGCATGGCCTTGGCTGTGCGGTGCGGCACAGCTGCTACCGCGGCAGCCGTGCCCAAAGTTTGGTCTGTGCGGGCATTTATGCGTTCCATCGCCTGCTTGGCACCTACCGCAAGGTGAACCTGATCACCCTGACGGAGTTTGATCGCAGCAAGCTGCTGGAATTCAACCGCAAAGCTTCGCGCCCGGTGTTTACCCCGGAGCGGCTGTACTGCAAGCCCAACGGCGTGGCCGCGCCGAACCATTCCCCGCTGCCCTGGGCACAGCGCAAAAACCAGATTGTTTTTGCTGGGCGGCTGGAAGAATTAAAGGGGCTGCGCACCGCCATCGAGGCCTGGCAGCTGCTGGGGCCGGACGCACCGCAGCTGATCGTGGCCGGTACCGGCCCGCTGGAAGCCTGGGCCAAAGAGAACGCCCCCGATACTGTAACCTTTACCGGCCAGCTCCCGCATGGAACACTTACCGAGCTTTTGGACCAGAGCCGCGCCGCCCTTTGCCCCAGCCTGTGCTATGAAAGCTTTGCCCTGATCCCGGCGGAAGCCCATGCGGTGGGCACCCCCGTGCTTGCCAGTGATCTTGGCAACGTGGGCGCTGCCGTGCAGGAGGGGATTGACGGCCTGCACTTTGCCCCCGGCAATGCCGCCGCGCTGGCGGATGCCGTGCGCAAGCTGCAAAACGTGGGCGAAACCTTTGATTTGACCGCCATGCAGCAAAAAGCCTGCCAGGCGTATAACGCGGAACAAAACTACCGCGAACTGATGACAATTTACCGGGAAATCATGAGGAACGAAAATTCATGAACCAGATCTACCGTGCCCTGCATATGCCGCCCAAGCGTTTGATCAAAAAGCTGAGCGGCCAAAAAGAAATCTATACCATTGCGGTGCGCCGCGCCCCCAAGGGGGAAGGCTGCGACCCGCTGCCCGCTCTGGGTGAAGAACCTTACACCCCGCTGCCCTACACCCCCGGCACCTGGTATGCCGACCCCCTGCTGTATGAGGATGACAACGGCAAACGCTGGCTGTTCTGCGAAGCATTCAATATGGCGGAGAACCGCGGTGATATTGCCGTGGCGGAGTTTGATGAAAACGACCACCTGCTGCCGCCCCGCGTGGTATTAAAGGAAAACTTCCATCTCTCTTTCCCCACCGTGTTTGACTGGCGCGGGGAAGTGTGGATGCTGCCGGAAACCAGCGCCGACCACAGCCTGACCCTTTACCGCTGCACCCAGTTCCCGGATAAATGGGAGAAAGTGCAGGCGTTCAGCGTGGGGCGCGAACTGTGCGACAGCATTATTGTGGATAAAACCCCCGAAGCCCTGACGGTGCTGTGCAGCGAAACCAGGCCGGACAACCAGCTGTACACCCGTTACCGCCGCTATACTGTGCGCGAAAACCCCGAAGCGGAAGAGCGCGATGATGTGGATGAGTTTATCCTGGATGAGGATGAACCCTTTAACCTGCAGCACCGCAATTATGAGCTGGGCAGCCGCAATGCTGGCCCGCTGTTTACCAACAACGACCAGACCGTGCGCCCGGCCCAGGTCAGCACCAAGGTGGATTACGGTGTGTACCTGCAATTCTGGGTGCGGCGCGGTGCTTCGGAAGTGCCACTGTGCGCCGCCATGCCGCAGAACGTTGCCATTGCGGGCATTGACCCGGCGGATCTGATCGGCATCCACACCTATTGCCGGGATGCGGACATTGAGGTGATCGATGCCCGCTACCTGCGCAAGGTGTGACCAAAAGCAAGATACACCCTAAGGCAATACCGCATAATTCTAAGTGCCGCAGCCGCCGGAGCGGTGCTTAAGCCGTCAGGCGGGAATTGTGCGGTGTTGCCCTAAAAATAAATTGGAGTAGCAAAGCTTATGCGAACCATTGCCATCCCGCAGCTGTACTGCGGGGCATCCGGCAAAAAAGGAGCCTATAACCGGCAGGAGGTTGGCCTTGCACGGGCGTTTGCCGCCCTGGGCTGCCGGGCTGTTGTACTGTACCCGGACCCGGACGCCGCCCCCGAAGCTGTGACCAGCGAGGACCTGGAGCCCAATGTACGCATCTATTATGTGCCGGCCCGCAAAGCCGGGGTCAGTGCCTTTTACCGCACCTGGCAGCCGCTGCTGAACGAGCATGTGGACGCCGTGCATGTGATGGGGGATAACGCCCTCGGCGTGCCGGGGCTGTACCGCTTTTGCCGGGATCACGATATCTTTTTCTACAGCCAGCTGGGGGCCATCAAAAGTACGTCCGAAAACCCGGTTATGCGGGCTGTGATGGACCTTTTGTGCCGCCGCAACCTGGCTATCTACCGCAAAACCCCCACCTATGCCAAAACCCCCGCCGTGGCCGCCCAGCTGGAACAGCTGCATGTGCCATGCGCCGGGGTAATGCCCGTTGGGCTGGATACCGCCATCATCCCCAATGCAAATGGGGAAAAACATGAACTGCGGGAATTTTTGAAGCTGGACCCCAAAGCCAACTATCTTGTTTTTGTGGGGCGGCTGGATTCCTACAAGCGCCCGCTGGACCTGGTGCCGGTACTGGAAGCACTGCCCCGCAGCTGGAACGCGGTGGTCATCGGGCAGGGGAGCCTGACCGGGGAACTGCAGGATGCCCTGCGCACCCACAAGCTGGAAAACCGCTGTACCTGCATTCCCCAGCTGCCCAACGCAACCGTGCAGGCCTATTACCATGCCTGCGATGTGTTTGTGAACTTTAATGACGGCGAAATTTTTGGCATGAGCCTGCTGGAAGCCATGTATGCGGGCTGCCCGCCGGTTGCCCGCCATGCGCCGGGGCCGGATTTGATCATAGAGCCCGGCACCAGCGGCTATTTTGCCGATACCCCTGCCCAGTTTGCTGAGGCCATCCAGAAAGCAGCGGCGGACCCGGCCTGCGGCCACGCTGCCCAGCGCCGCGTGAATGAACATTTCCTGTGGGCAAACAGCGCCGAAACCGCCCTGGCCATGCTGGACAAACAAGGAGGAAACCGCCGTGGATAATGATGGAGCCTTGCTGGAGGTACTGCGCAATACCTATAAAGGGCTGCGCTTCCGGTGGAAATACCGCGGCCTGATCATTCTGCCCGCGGAACAGGGCAATGCGGCTGCTGCCGATGCCATCCGCGCCGGGCAGCCATTTCTGTTCGGCCGCTGCGGTGCAACCGAGATGCGCACCGTGGCCGAATATTTGACCGGGAAATATACCGAGAAAACCAGGGGTGAGATCAACACCCTGTCCGGTGTGTTTCCCACCGATGATAAAGCGCTGAACCGCTTCTGCAAGCTGTATACTTCCTGCGCTCAGGGGGCGGACCTGCTGGCGCTGTGGGATGTGGGGGCCGAGCGGCAGGTAATCGATGGCTGCCACGGCACTCGCTTTACCCAGCTGCGCGCGCTGGAACCATATTATTATGCCAACCCCTGGAGCGCCGCACTGGCCGGAAAGCATGTGCTGGTGGTACACCCCTTTGCGGATACCATCCGCGCCCAGTACCAAAAGCGCGGGGAGCTGTTCACCAACGCCCCCGGCGGGGTAAACACTCTGCCGGAACTGGCCTCCCTGACCGTCATCCCGGCAGTGCAGGGCCTTGCCGGGCAGAAAACCGGGTATGATACCTGGTTTGATGCCCTTGCCGCAATGGAAAAACAGATGGATGCCTGCGATTATGAGGTTGCCATCATTGGCGCAGGTGCTTACGGCCTGCCGCTGGCCGCCCATGCGCGGGACACCGGCCATGTTGCCATCCAGATGAGCGGCGCTACGCAGCTGCTGTTTGGCATCAAGGGCCGCCGGTGGGACACCCACCCCCAAATCAGCAAGCTGTATAACCCTGCATGGGTGCGCCCCGCCCCCGCCGAACAGCCCGCCAACAAGCAGGCGGTGGAGGGTGGCAGCTACTGGTAGAACCTGCGCCCCTAACATTACGTTATAACAAACCGTCCGCCCGAATCCAGATGTGCAAAGGAGCCGTATCCATGAAGATCCTGATGATCAGCAACCACCTTGGCGTGCAAAGCGGGGTGCAGCGCTATGTGCAGAACCTTCTGCTCAATCTGGACCTTACCCGCTACCAGGTGGATCTGTTTGTCGGCCTTTGCCCGCCGGATCAAACTTCGTGCGCGCCGACACTGGAAGCAGCCGGGGTGCATATCATTGCGGTGCCGGACAATAAAAAAGCCCGTATCCGCGCACTGTACCAACATCTGAAAACCCATAAGGATTACGATATCATCCATTACCATACTGCCAGCAAAATCGGCGCGCCCGTCTGCGGTATGATGCGGGTGCTCTGCCCCCATGCCAAGATCATTGTGCACAGCCATATCGTTTACCCGCCCATGACGCTGACCTGGCGCGCCGCCCATCTGGTGTACCAGCTGTTTGCAGATTACTTTCTGGGCTGCGGCGTGGCTGCGGGCCGGTTTGTGTTTGGTGACCATATCGACCGCAGGCCGAACTTTTCCGTTGCCTGCAATGCGGTGGACCAAAACCGCTTTTACCCCAACGCCGCGGCGCGCACGGCAATCCGCGCCCAGTACGGCATTACCGGAACCGAGCGTCTGGCCGGGTTTGTAGGGCGGCTCAACCACCAGAAAAACCCGCTCTACCTCATCCGGGTGTTTGCGGCTATGGTTCAGCAGAACCCCCGCTGGAAGCTGCTGTTGGTGGGCGGCGGCGAGCAGGAACAGCCCATGCGGGAACTTGCCGCCCAGCTTGGCGTGGCGGACCGGGTGCTGTTTGCCGGGGTGCAGAACAATGTGCCCGACTATATGAATGCCTTTGACCTGTTTTTGCTGCCCAGTAACTTTGAAGGCAGCCCCGTTACCCTGGTGGAAGCCCAGGGCTGCGGCGTGCCCTGCCTGGCCTCCACCAATGTGCCGGGGGATGGCTCGGTGACCGAGCTGGTGCATTTCCTGCCGCTCAGTGCCCCGTTTGAAGAGTGGGCCAAAACGGCGGATTCCATTGCTCCCGGCGGGCCGCACGCGGACTATTGGCCCACGCTGGCCGCTGCCGGTTATGAGCTGAAAACCGCGGCACACCGCATGGAGCAGGTGTATGATAAAGTGGCAGGGGAGGGTGCACGATGATTTACGCCGAACTTTCCGGCGGGCTGGGCAACCAGATGTTTGTGTATGCCTTTGCCCGCACCATGGGCCTGTGCTGCCAGGAGCCTGTCACTTTGATTGACCGGCAGGACTGGAAAACCGGTTCCCCGGCCCACACTGCATTGGCATTGCAGGCACTGCATATCAGCTCAGAGGTGCAGTTCATCACAGATGCAGGCTTTGCCAAGCAGCATCTGCCGGTGCAGAACGCCGCCAAGGCCCTGATGATCCGCCACGAACAGCGTGTGGGCCTGATGGACCGGGACTGGCACCCCTTTGAAGCCCGCATGGCCCCTATGCTGAACGCCATCGGCCTGCATTTTGCGACTGAAGGCTTTACCCCTGCCAAGCGTGGTCACGCCAAAAACTTTCTGGCCTGGGGGTACTTCCAGGGGGCAGATTATTTTAAGGACCAGGCTGAAACTATCCGGGCGGAGCTGCTGCCCATTGAAAACCCGGAACACGGCTTTACCGCTGCGGCCGCCGCCTTTGCGCGGGAAATTGAGGCAAGCCCGTTCCCCGTCTGCCTGCATTGGCGCTGCGGGGATTACCTGCTGCCGCAGAACGCGGCCCTGCAGGTCTGCACGCCGGAGTATTACGCCGCCGCCTGCCGTACGGTGCGCCAAAGCCTGCCCCAGGCGGAACTGTTTGTCTTTTCAGACGACCCCGCCTATGTGCGGCAGCATCTGGACGCTGCGGGCCTGCCGGTGCATTACAGCACCGGGGCAAAAAGTGCCGCGGCGGACCTTGCCCTGATGCGCCGCTGCCGGGCGTTTGTGCTGAGCAACTCCACCTTCAGCTGGTGGGGGCAGTGGCTGGCCGGTGTGCCGGGCCGCTGTGTGATCTCGCCGGACCGCTGGTACGCCAACGGCAAAAAGACCGCCCTGTATGACCACGACTGGACATTGATCCCGACAAAGTAAAGGAAACAACTGCGATGGAACGCACAGGAAACATCACATTTTCGGTCATTGTGCCGGTGTATAATGTGCAGGCTTATCTTTCTGCCTGCGTCAAAAGCGTGGTGGAGCAGGCCGGCCCGGCGGACTGGGAGTGCATCCTGGTGGACGATGGCTCCACGGATGCCTGCCCCGCCATGTGTGATGCTTTTGCTCAGCTTTGCCCCGGCGTTACGGTCATCCACCGCTCTAACGGCGGGCTGGCCGCCGCGCGCAATACCGGCATCAAAGCCGCCAAAGGCAAGTGGCTGCTGTTTTTGGACAGCGACGATTACTGGCCGCCCCATATACTGGAAAAGCTGCGCGCCGCCCTGGCCGCCGCGCCGGGTTACCGCTGGTACGTCTGCCGCTATCTGGAGCAGGACGAAAGCCAGGGAATGGATGCCAGGCCTTATCCCGGCCCGGTGGAGCGGTTCACCCCCGGCCCGGATGCCGACCCCGATTACGCCGCCCGCGTGGCGCGGCTGTATGCCGCGGGCCACTGGGCGGTCTGGCGCTTTTGTATTGACCGGGAATTTCTGGTTAAGTATAACCTGCTTTTCTGGAATGAGGTCCGCTGGGCGGAGGATTATCCCTTTGACCTGGTGCTGGCCGGTGCCTGCCCCAAGCTGTATTACCTGGATGTGGAGCTGGTGGTCTACCGCGCCAACCGGGTGGGCAGCCTGTTGAACGCGGGCCTTGCCAAACATTTTGCGGGCATCGCGGCGGTCATCCACCGGTTTGAAAAAATGTTCGCCGCGCCGGACTGCCCCTGGACCCCGGCGGAGCAAGCCGAGATCTGGCGGCGCACCGCCAATGTGTTCTGGCCGCAGGCCCGCGGCGCTGCCTGCCGTGATGCCGAGGTACGCGCCGCCTGTGCCCCCGGCCTGACCGCCTGCAAAGCACTCTGGAAACTGGGGGACGAGAACACCCGCCCGGACTGGAAGCTGTTTGCCTTCCTCCTCAACCACTTCGGCCCCCGCTTTGCCCTTTGGGCGGCTGGGCTGCTGAAACGGAAATAAAGCTCTGCACCCATTGTAGGGGGCGGCGTCCCCGATGCCCCATGAACCTCTGCCGTAAATGCCGGTTTCGGCTCCATGCCCCGTAGGGTGGGGTCACTCGAACCCGCCGCCTTTCCGCGCCTTGACCCTATCAAAACACCTAGGAGAACACCTGATTGCGTACACAAAAAACAATTTTGAACCTGGTCTATGCGCTGGGGTCCAGCCTGCTGCTGATGTTGCTGGGCTTTGCCACGCGGCGGCTGCTGGTATTTAACTTTGGCAACGATATCACCGCCGCATCCCAGGTGGTGGATAAGCTGTTCAACTTTTTCTCCATCGCGGAATTCGGTGTTGGCAGCGTCATCAGCTACCGCTTGTATGAACAGATCGCCGCCAAGGATACCGAGAAGATCAGCAAATATATGTCCATGTATAAATGGGCATACCGCGCCGTGGGTGTGGTTATCTGCGTGCTGGCGGGCATCGGGGCGCTGGCCCTGCCGTGGATCATGCCCGGCGTGGCCAGCATCCAGACGGCCTATACCGTTTACCTGCTCAACACCATCTCCACGCTGTCGGGCTATTTCCTTGTCACCCGGCGGCTGATGTACACCTGCACCCAGCAGGGGTACCTGTGTACCCGCATCGACTTCTGCTTTAATGTTGCCAACTATCTGGCCCGCATTGCCATTGCGCTGTGGCTGCCAAACTATATTTTGTATTTCGGCGTCAGCATCCTGTTCAACACCGGTGCCAACCTGGTGGTGGCAGCGCGGTATAAAAAGGACTTCCCCGAACTGCACGAGGTCAAGGTTACTTTGCGGGATTTCAAGGATCTTGGCATCTTCCATGACCTCAAGTATTACCTGGTTCACCGCCTGTCCAACACCATTTACGGCTCGTCCGATACCATCGTCACCAGCCGTATGGCGGGCAGCGCTATGACGGCTAACCTTGGCAACTATACCACCGTGTCGGACAGCGCCACCAACATCGGCAATAAAATCATGGACAGCTTTGCCGCAGCCATCGGCAATATCGTGTACGATAAATCCGCCACGGCCAACGCCCATGATAAACAGGTGTTCTGGGGGCTGGATCTGTTCAGCTATTTTTTCGGCAGCTTTGTGGCAACGGCATATCTCTGCCTGTTCCAGCCGTTTATCAGCCTGTGGATGGGCAGCGACCGCCTGCTGCCGCTGGGCTTTGTTATTGTGTTCAGCCTGAACGAATATGTGGGCTGGAACCACCGGATGCTCGGCTCCTACCGCGCCGTGCTGGGCCACTTTGAGCAGGACCAGTGGTTCATGGTCGCCTCTGCCGCCACAAACCTGATTCTAAGCTTTGCACTCTTCCCGGCGTTTGGCATTACCGGCATTGTGGCGGCTACCGTTGTGGCCCACTGCATCATGTGGGTGGGGCGCGGCATTGTGGTTTGCCGCCAGTATATGCGCGGCAGCGGCTGGCGCTACCTGCGGGTGCAGGCGGTGCATCTTGTCACCCTTGTGGTACTTATGGCAGGCAGCTACCGCGTGTGCGCCCTGCTGCCCGGCGGTATTCTGGGGCTGCTGGGGCGGGCTGCTGTGGTCTGCATCCTGCCCAACGTGCTGAACCTTGCGTTTTATATCTGGACCAGCGATGCCGCCTATCTGCGCACCCAGGCTGGCCGCCTTTGGCAAAAAATTACCCATCGTTAAGGGGGAAACACAACATGGCAACCATTGGCATGCTGTATATCTGCACCGGCAAATACACCGTGTTCTGGCCGGAATTTTATGAAACTTTCAGCCGGAACTTTTTACCCGGCTGCAAAAAAGAATACTTTATCTTTACCGATGCACCGTCCATCGCTCACGAGGATGACCCCGCTGTGCACCGCATTGCCCAGCCCGCCTATGACTGGCCGCTGAGCACCATGAAGCGCTTTGCGATTTTCCTAACCCAGGAAAAGGCGTTGGAACAGCTGGATTATCTCTTCTTTTTCAACGCCAACCTGACCTGCCGGGAGGTCATTACCCCGGAAGAATTTTTGCCCCGTCCGCAGCAGGGGGAACAGTTGCTGCTGGTCCAGCAGCCGGGGTTCTGGAACAAAAAGCCGATGTTTTACAGCTATGACCGCAACCCCAGATGTACGGCCTATATCCCGTACAACTGCGGGCGGGACTATGTTTCCGGCGGGCTGAACGGCGGTACCTCCGCAGCATTCCTGGCTATGTGCAAAGAGCTGGACCGCCGCACAGAGCAGGATATCCGCAACGGCGTGGTGCCCCTGTGGCATGACGAAAGCCAGCTGAACCGCTATGCCGCCGAACACCCCGGCAGCTACCGCCTGTTGCCCCCCACTTACTGGTACCCGGAAGGCTGGCAGATGCCCTTTGAGCAAAAAATCATTGTGCGCAATAAATCCCGCTACTTTGATGTGGCGGCGGTCAAACACCATTCTCAGCACACCCGCAGCTGGCTGCAATGCAAATGGGAAGCCTTTTGCGAAAACTATCTGCCGTATTTGCTGTGCGCGAGGGACAAACTGCTGCAAAAACACCTGTAACCTAATTAGCAATTAGAAATTGCAGAACTCCCGTAGGGGCGCACATTGTGCGCCCGTCGCTTTGCCTTACATGAAATCAAACAATAGAGGAGGGGCGGCCTATGCCGCAAAAAAATGCACAGGACCGCCTGTGGAAAATTTTAACCCCGGTGCTGCTGGTTCTGGCGGTTCTCGCCATGGCCAAAACGCTGTTTGTGGGGCTGGAAATTGATGAAGAATATGCGTTCTCCCTGGGTTTCCGCCTGGTAAAGGGGGACCGGCTGTTTTATACCATGTGGGAGCCGCACCAGCTTTCGGCCTTACCGGCAGCGCTGGTGCTGGCTCTGTATACCGCCATTGCAGGCACAACCACCGGGGCGTTGCTGTTTGTGCGTGCTGTGGTGCTGGTCTGCAAAGCGGCCATGAGCGCGGTATTTTACCGCGATTTCAAGCAGACCATTGGCCGCCATGGGGCGCTGCTGAGCGCGGTGGTGCTGTTTGTCTACACCCCCAAGTGGTTCCTGGGGCCGGATTATATCAGCCAGCAGTTCCACTTTACCGTGGCGGCATTTTTGTGCTTTTACCATTATTACACCCATGGTTTCCGCCGCCCATGGCTGGTAGTGCTGGGGGCGGTGTGCGCCTGCTTCAGCTTTCTGGCGTTCCCGCAAAGCGCACTGGCGGCGGCGGTGATTTTTATCGGCATGGTGTTGCTGGGCCGCCGCGGCAAGGAGCCGACGATCTGTAAGATCCCCCGCGGCGCGGTGCTGTTTGTGCTGGGCTGTATGGCCTGCGCGGCAGCGTTTCTGGCGTATGTGCTGCCCGGCATGGGGCTTACCGCGTTTTTGCAGCGCGTCAGCCTGATCCTGAACGACCCGCAGTATGATTTTACCACAAGCCAGCGGCTGGCCCTGTTGGCAAACCAGGCACTGAACACCGCCAAATTCCTGGCAAAGCCGCTGGCCGCCAGCGTGGTGCTCTGTCTGCTGTGGTGGGCCAAAACCCGCCAAAAACGGGATTGGATCGGCCTTGCCCTGAACCTTTGGGCCATTCTGGCGGCTCTGCTCTGCGTGGTGCGCGCTGTGGCGGACTCCAGCTCCGATGAGCGCTACTTTATGCCGGCGCTGGTGCTGGCGGCGGCCTGGGCGTTCCGCAAGGGGCGCGGCACAGCGCGGGAGCCGCTGTTCTGGCTGGGCTTTCTGCCGGGCATGGCGGCGTATGCGTTCATTCTGCGCTCTACGCTGCTGGGCTTTTCGGCTACCTTTATGTATCTGACCTGGCCCGCGCTCTGCGGCTGCTTTGCCATGTTGGCGTGCAGGCAGGAGAATCCGGAGCAGGGAAAACTGCCCCAGGGCCAGTGTGTGCTGGCGGCGCTGCTGGTATTTTTGCTGGTGTGCCGGTTCTGGTGCGTTCTGGTAACGGGGTGGAAGCCTGCCAATGTGGCAACAGCCAACCTGAAGCAGATCACCGCAGGCCCCGCCGCAGGGACCTGGGCGGACGAAAAAGCCGCCGATATGCAGATGGCCCTGTACGAAGCGCTGGAACCCTTTGCGGGCAAGCAGGTGCTGCAGGCTATTGGCGAGCAGCACGGCCTTGGCTTTATGATGGCGGGAGGAACCTTGACCATCGGTCAGGCGTCCGTCATCTCCGGTACCGACAGCGACCCGCGGTTCATCCAGTATTATGAGGAACTGCCCGAGAAGCGTCCCGATGTGATTCTGTATGATGAAGCCGAAGTGCGCGATATGGCCGCGTTCCATGCCTGGATCGAAGAAAACTTTACCATCACCGCCCGCTACCCCGTCACCCACGGCACCGCCCACCTGCAAGTGCTGGTAGTCGATTGAGTTTTCCACAAGCACAGGAAAAAATGTGGAAAGTTTGCGGGCATTTGCAAGGGAAACGACCCCACTATTATTTTTGAGCCGCGCGCCGCGCGGCGGTCCACCAACATTATTCTTTATTCTCTATTCATTATTCATTCAAATCGCATGATTCGCCTGGCAATCATGCGATTTCGTTTGACCCCCCGCCCCAAATATAGTATTCTATAATCAATCAAAATATCTTGTTCAGGAGGCTTGCCCTATGCCGGAACGCTTTCTTGTTTTTATCCCTGCCTATAACTGTGAAAAACAGGTGCCCCGTGTGCTGAACCAGCTGCTGGACCGTCAGGTGGCCGCTATGGTCACCGAGTGCATCGTGGTCAATAACCGCTCCACCGATGGCACCGAAGCCGCCGTGCAAAGCTGGATGCAGGCCCACCCGCAGGCCCCGGTCCGCCTGCTGCGCAACGACCAGAACTATGGCCTGGGCGGCAGCCATAAAGTGGCATTCCAGTACGCCGTTCAGCATAACTTCGATTACCTGATTGTGCTGCATGGCGACGACCAGGGCGATATCCGCGATGTGCTGCCCCTGGTACACAGCGGCCGCCACCGTAAGTATGATTGCTGCCTTGGCTCCCGTTTTATGCCGGAAAGCCGCATCAAGGGCTACAGCACTCTGCGTGTGGTGGGCAACTATGGCTTTAACTGGCTGTTCAGCCTGGTGGCCGGGCACAAGATCACCGACCTGGGCAGCGGCCTGAACCTGTACGCCGTGCCACCGCTGGCAAACGCTTATTATAAAAAATTTCCGGATACGTTGTATTTTAATGACTGCATGATCCTGGCCCTCTGCCACCTCAAGCAGAAAGTCCTTTTCTTTCCCATCAGCTGGCGGGAGGAAGACCAGGTATCCAACAACAAACTGACCAGCTTTGGCGTCAGCCTGCTCAAACTGTGCGGGCGCTACCTGAAAAACAAAAACGAGTTTGTGACCCGCGAATGGCGGGAAAAACCAATCGAAGAATATACAAGCACCATCATTGCTTCCAATCTGTAAAGGGGGATGTTGATTATGAAGGTTCTGGTAACGGGTGCTGCCGGGTTTATCGGCGGCCAGCTTATGCATGCATTGTGGAAAAACGGCCATACCGCCATTGGTGTGGATAACTACAGCTATGGCAGCGCCGATAACCTGCATTTTGACGACCATGATTTTTCCGCCGATGTCATCAAGATGGATATCCGCGATAAAGAGCGCATGAAAGCCCTGTTTGAGCAGGAAAAGTTTGATATCGTCTATAACATTGCGGGCATTGCCCCCCTGCCGGACTGCCAGAGCGACCCGGTGGAGGCCGTCAGCGTCAACACGCTGGGCCTTGTCAACGTGCTGGAAAACGCCCGCCGCACCGGTGTTAAGCATGTCATTCAGGCATCCACCAACGCGATGTACGAGAATGAAACCGAGTTCCCGACCGTGGAATCCAAGTTCAACCCGCCCACGCTGATCTATCCCAACACCAAATACTGCGGCGAGCGGTTCTGCCAGAGCTTTGCCGATACCTACGGCATGAACATCACCTGCCTGCGCTTTGCCAACGTTTACGGCCCGCACATTGACTGCCTGCGCAAGCAGCCGCCGTTTGTGGGCTATATGATCCGCGAGCTGTACTATGACCGCGTGCCGGAGTTCCACTCTGACGGCAACCAGCGCCGCGATTATATCTATGTGGATGACCTTATCGACCTGGCCATGCGCGTGTGGGATCAGCCGGGCTTTGATGCCGTCAACGTTTCCAGCAACAAGAACTACTCCGTCCGCGAACTGTACGCCACGGCCTGCGAGCTGATGAGCAAGCAGATCGAAGCCAAATACTGCCCGTCCAGCCATTACTGGGCCAAGTACCCGGAGCTGTACGGTGGCGCTTACGGCATCAAGCCGGAAATTCTGGACCACGAGGTCAACAAGTATTCCCTGTGCGATAACACCCACGCCAAAGAGTGCTATGGCTGGGAACCGAAGATCGACATCCGCGAGGGCCTGCGCCGCGTGATCGAGAACGAGTGCGCCATGCTGGCTGCCCGCGATGCGAAAGGGGAATAACATGGCAAAGCTGCACCTTGTAATGCCGATGGCCGGGCGCGGCAGCCGTTTTTTTGAAAACGGCTTTGTGATGCCCAAGCCCCTGATCGAGATCAACGGCCGCCCGTTTTTCTATTGGGCAACCCAGAGCATTGCCAAATTTGTGGACTGTGCCGATATCACCTTTGTGGTGCTGGAGGAGCATATCCGCGACCATGCCATTGACCGGGAAATCAAAACCTATTACCCCGATGCCAAAATCGTGGCCCTGCCCGAAGTGACGGAGGGCGCCGCCATCACCGCCCTGCGCGGGACGGAACGCCTGCCGGACGATGAGCCGCTGCTCTTTAATGACTGCGACCACCTGTTCTTCTGCAAGCCGTTCAATGAGTTTTGCAAGGCGGGCGATTTTGCCAACGGCCCGGACGGCGCACTGCTGACCTTTGCCAGCGACTCCCCGGCCTACAGCTACCTGCAATATGGGGCCGACGGCAGGGTGTGCCACACGGTGGAAAAGCAGGTCGTCAGCCATGATGCCATCTGCGGGGCGTATTACTTCAAAAATAAGCAGCTCTATGCTTCCGCCTGTGCAGAGTACCTGCACCACTGCGATTATAAAGAATTTTTTGTTTCCGGCATTTACAACGTGCTGGCCGCCCGCGGGGCGAACCTGCGCGGATTTGCAACTGATCTGCACCTGCCCTTTGGCACCCCGGCGGAGTATGCCCAGGCGGAACAGGAAGCCAACAAGGCCGTGTTTGAAATGCTGATGTAAAATCCCACCAATAAACTAACTGATTCAGGTGACCGCCGATGCAACCTTTCGGAACCATTTTATTATTGCTGCTTTCCTCCGCGGCATTGGTGCTGCTGGGGCATGTGTTCCGCCTGCTCCGGTGGGAACAGTTCATCCGCATTTATGAATACCCCCAGCGCCGCAGCCTGCTGCACGCCATGGCCGGGGGCTATGCCGTCAACTTTCTGCTGCCATTCCATGTGGGCGATTTTCTGCGCGCCGCTCTGGCTGGCCGCAAAATGAAAACCGGAACAGGCTTTGCTTTTGCCACTGTCATCATGGATCGCTTTCTGGATGTGTGGGTGGTGGCGCTGCTGTTCGGCGGGTTCCGGCTGGCCGGGCTGGGCGGCGCTGCGGTTTTGGGCGCAGCGCGGTATTATCTGGTTTTTGCGCTGCTGCTGGCCGCCGCCCTGGTGCTGGTGGTGCTGCTGCGGGACCTGCTCAAGCGGTGCTGCCTGGCCGTGTGCAGCATTTTCAATGATACCATCAAGCTGGACGGCCTTGTGTTCTGCTGGAGTCTCATCAATACCTTCAAGGATCTGCGCCGCGTCAACCTGTGGCGGCTGCTGCTCAATACGGTTCTCATGTGGGGGGCCTACCTTGCTTCTTACGCGGTGCTGGGGCAGGCAATCATTGCCTGCGGCGGCGCTGGCGGCAGCTTTGGCTTGGTGGAAGTGTTCAACATGCTGTTCGGCGTCAAGAGCGTGGATGTGACCAGCCTTGGCGTGGCGGGCTCCCTCGGTTTGAGCGATGCCGCCCGTGGGCTGGTGATCGCCTGGTTCCTGCTGCCGCTGGCGGTTATGTTTGCGGCACCTCTTTTGCCGGAACATCTGCGCGCCGCCCTGAACGGTGCAGCGGAGCCGATCGCCAACCGGGAAGCCGGGCAGGAAAACTACCTGAACCTGCTGCCCCAGGTGGACCCGCGGGACCGCGGCGCATTCCTCAACCAGTATTTCAGCCTGCAGAACAAAGCCTATGTGGCCAAGTTCATTGAGATCAACCAGAACATTACCATTTTGCAGGATTATTCCGCCGGTTCCAACGCAACTACCATGCTGTGTACCGATGGTGCCGCGACCTTTTACCGCAAATACGCCTTTGGCGCGGACGGTGCCAAACTGGCCGAACAGCTGGCCTGGCTGCGCCGCAATGCCGCCCGCCTGCCGCTGTGCGAAATTCTGCGCGAGGGCACCGGCGAAGGCTACTGCTGGTATGATATGACCTATTCCGGCAGCGCGGTGGGGCTGTTCCGCTATATCCATTCCAACCCGCCGGGAAAAAGCGCAGCCATCCTGCGCAGTGTGCTGCGGGCACTGGATGAACAGCTCTACCGCCCCACAGCCCGCCCGGCGGATCCCGAAAAAATAGAGGAATACCTGAACAAAAAGATGGATGCCAATCTGGAAAAGATCCGGGACGCCCGCATCCTGAAAGAACTGTGGAACTATGACCGCATCTGGATCAATGGCCGCAGCTACCGCAACCTGAAAGAGCTGGGCCGCCTGTTTGACCACAATGCGCTGCGTACCCTGTTTGCCGCAGACCCCGTGGCGGATATCCACGGCGATCTGACGGTGGAAAACATCATCTGCCGCACCGATGTGGAGAACCCCGATAAAGCGTGGTACATCATTGACCCCAACACCGGCAACCTGCACGACAGCCCCTACCTGGATTACGGCAAACTGCTGCAAAGCCTGCACGGCGGCTATGAGTTCATGATGATGACCCCGCGCTGCACTGTGCAGGAAAACCATATTGACTTCCAGCTGACCCGCTCCGCCGCCTATGATACGCTGTTTGAAGCGGTCTGCGATGACCTGCGTGCCCGCTGCGGCGCGGCAGGGCTGCACAGTATCCTGGCGCACGAGCTCATCCACTGGCTGCGCCTGATGCCCTACAAGCTCAACAAAGATAAAAAGCGTGCCCCCATGTTCTATGCTGGGCTTGTCATGGTGGCCAACGACCTAAACACATGGGAAAACGAGGGAAAGTTTGATGAAAAAGCAAGGACTGATCGCCGTTGATCTGGACGGCACATTGATTGATACGGTTGCCGTCAACGCTGAAAGCTACCGCCGTGCGCTGGAGTCGTTCGGCTTTACGTTGGATTATGATTACTATGCCGCTTACTGCAACGGCAGGCATTACCGCGCCTTTTTGCAGCCGCTGATGGGCGGCAACCCCTCTGCCGAGGATGTGGAGCGGGTGCATGACCTGAAAAAGCAGTATTACGCCGCCAACATGGACATAGCCCGCAAAAACGAGGCACTGTTTGTCATCTTGGAAGCCCTGCGCCCCACCCATTACCTGGCCGTGATTACCACAGGAAGCCGCCAGAACGCAACGGAAATGCTGGACCACTTTCACTGCACTGACTGGTTTGACCTGATCCTGACCCAGGAAGATGTGGTCAACAATAAGCCGGACCCGGAGGGCTACCTGAAAGCCATGGCCCACTTTGGCGTGGACGCCGCCCATACCATGATCTTTGAGGACAGCGCCACCGGCCTTGCCGCCGCCCGCGCCACCGGAGCCAGCGTGTTTGCGTGCAATCAGTTCTGACCTAAGGCAACACCGCACAATTCCCGCCTTACGGCTTAAGCACCGCTCCGACGGCTG
>OLGF01002312.1_pt1 | contig 17933 bp, 20 predicted proteins | sample 1604971 | NCBI WGS metagenome assembly OLGF01 (sample SAMEA3888902, study PRJEB22519) | human gut metagenome | biome: human gut; feature: human-associated habitat; material: faeces | place: Denmark | collected 2011 | reverse complement strand
CTGCAAAGTTACACATTATTTTCGATATACGCTAATAATTTGATAATTTTATGCAATTAATTGGCAAAAAACTTACAAATAGTGAATAGATATACAAAAACTACTTACTTTATGCAAAAAGATAGCCGAATCAAAAAGCCTGATTGTACTTCTCATCCCTTCCGCCACCCTCTACCACTTCGGCATCTTGGAGTCGAACGTCCACATGGCATGGATGCGAGCGGTGTGCGGTCGCCTGAAGAGCGACTATCGCTACAGCAAGGACGTGGTGTATAACAACTTCCCTTGGCCATCGCCCATTGCCGGGCAAAAGGAAAAGATAGAGCAGAGTGCCCAGGCTATACTCGATGCCCGCGCCCTATACCCCGACTCCTCGCTCGCCGACCTCTACGACCCTACGCTCATGCCGAAGGAGCTTTTACAAGCCCATCGCCAGAACGACCGAGCCGTGATGGCAGCCTACGGCTTCTCCACCAAGATGACGGAGAGCGAGTGCGTAGCTGAGCTGTTCAAAAGGTATGCGGAAATGGTTGAATAAAGAATTTGCAATATAAGCCAACAAGGGCATTTGCCGACATAATCTGCAAATGCCCTTGTTGCGATTAAGGCCCCAAGAGTATAGAAGAACAAGTTCATCATTCCCCACAATAATGTTCCCAATCTATCTCGTTCAGGTATTTCTCCACTTGAGCCTTGATTTCGGGAATATTCTCTTTTGCTGTTGCCCAAAGAAGACGAGGTAACACCTGCGAATAACCATGCACCAAAACATGGCGCATACCTTCCACCTGTTTCCAAGGAATCTCCGGGTGACTTGCATTGAATTCCCTAACTAGCTCTCTCATATACCAAGATTTTATCTCGTTCCACACTCTCCTGAGCATACGGACGCAAAGAGCCATCAACAACCAAGTCAACTTCACGACCTAGCAGTTGCTTCAAATCCTCATACATTCCTCCATGAGTAAGCAAAGTAAACGAACCATGCTCAAAATCGGGGACAAAGAGAATATCTATATCGCTCTGAGCCTTTTCTTCACCACGAGCAAAAGACCCAAAGATCCATGCCTTCAACACAGGTTTCCTAGACATATAGTCATGGATTATACGTATAATTTGATATCTATCCATATTTACCTCCTCATTTTAAATAGTAATCACGCTGCAAATATACACCTTTTATTTTTTATCTCCAAACATTCCCGCCTAAAAGTGCAAACCTACCTCAAAAATATCATCTTAAATGGCTCTACTTTCGAATAAAAGTTGTACTATTGCAATACCTTTTTGGCTCTAAGGTTATAATTACCACTTAAAGCCAATCTATTTTCTGCCCTTAACTATCTGCTCAAAATGCAGCTGCCCCCATTCTATGACGTAGCTGATTTCTCGCAAGAAGTCCTTGGCTATCGGTGTGAGAGAATATTCCACCCTTGGAGGAACTTCTTCAAATCTCTCTCTTGTAACAAGTCCTTCTTGCAGTAGATAATCAAGCGTTGACGCAAGTACTTTTTCCGAAACCTGGGGGAATAGTTCGGAAAAGTTCGCTGAAACGGATGCTTTCCTTTTCGTATTCCTCTATACGGAGCATCACGACCAATGCCCACTTCTGACTCATCCATTCCAAGACAGGAGCGGCTTGGCAATAATCATAATTGAGTTTCTTCTTCATAATCTTCAATACTTACCTTTTGGTTAGGGGCATAAAGCCAATACGATGATTTCTTTTGTCGGTATTTCCTTACCTTTGCACCATCAATTTTGATGATACCATTATAATAACGTAAAAAAGAAAGGAAATAGTATGCAACCCACATTACATTTTGACGGTCCGGTGTGGCGACCTCCTTATGAAGCCACTTCACAACTCTTGCAGGTCACAGCTGGCTGTACTTGGCATCGCTGCAAGTTCTGCACGCTCTATGGCAAGCAGAAGTTCCGTATGTCTCCTATGTCGGAAATAGAGGAAGACTTAAAAGTAGTCCATTCTTTCCAACCACGAGCTCACCGTATATTTCTTACAGGTGCCAATCCTTTTGTGCTCACCACGAACCGCCTGACTGACATTGCATTGCTCATCAGAAAATACGTAGGCGAAGGACACCCTACCATCGGTTGTTTCTCTCGAATCTCGGATATTCGCAACAAGACGGTAGAGGAACTGCAACAGTTCCACCACTTAGGTTTCGATTATCTTACCATTGGCGTAGAGAGTGGCGACAGTGAAACTCTAACAAGGGTCAACAAAGGGTATCTGTCCGAAGACATCGTTGAACAATGCCGTAAACTTGAAGAAGCAGATATACATTATCACTTCTTCTATCTCGTCGGATTAGGTGGTCATGGAAACGGTGAAAGAAACGCTCTGCGTTCGGCAGGGGTTTTCAACCAACTTCACCCAGTAAGCATAGGTTTCCTCTCGCTAACATTGTTTCCAGAAAGCCAACTCTACCAAGAAATTCAAGAAGGTAAGTTTGAGGAGGCAACAGAGCATGAGCGTTTCGATGAGATGATAACACTCATAGAGCATCTGCATATCCAGACGCATATTCTGGGGCGAACGGTTAGCAATCCTGTACCATTTACCGGTTCCTTGCCTCATGACAGAATTTCGTTACTGCAAAAACTAAGAGATGCAAAGGTGAAATTGAGCGAAGAACGGTTGAGGAGTTATCGTGACAGCATAGAATCGTTGTAAGCAGTCCGAAGAAAAGGCAGAGAGTCTACAAGTACTCTCTGCCGTCAGTCTCGCTGCTTTTTCTTCTTGGGGTAAGGTATCCAGGAAAAAGAGTTTCAATAATCTCAATTGCCATGTTACGATGCTCTATATCAAGAATATAGTGTTCTTTACAAGCCATCAAAAAGGTTGCGAAGCGACACCATCTCCTTCATATACTCATGTATTTTCACTTATTTTCCTACATTTCGCAAGCGATTTGTCGCATAACTCAGAAATTTTCCATCCCTTGGTCTACGCTCATGCCGAAGGAACTCCTTCAGGCGCATTGCCTGAACAACCAAGCCGTGATGCAAGCCTATACCTTCCCCGTAAAGATGGCGGAGAGCGAGTACGTGGCGGAGCTGTTCAAGTTATATACAAAACTGGCAGAAAGTTAGAATAGTCGCAAGAAACGAGTTACAAAAAAAGAGAGGCATAATCCATTTTAAGGTTATACCTCTCTTTTCCTTAATTCCCAAATGTTGCACTTACTATGCGTTTAGCATGTTATGGCAAAAATGACATTTACGTTTGTTTTACGTTAAAATAAAACAAGAAGTTTGGCGGTGTGAGAAGAAAAATGTATTTTTGTATCCTGAAAACATTTTAAACGTTTAAATTGAGAAGCTTATGGAACAGACAACAATATTTAATCCTGTGCAGCAGCATTTGTTGAAAATGTTTGCTTTTGATGGTTCAGAAGCAAGACTTTTGGAGGTGAAGACAGTATTAGCTAACTATTTTCGTAAAAAGGCAGATGAATGTTTAGATTCTCTTTGGGATTCTGGAGTATTGAATCAAGCTAAATTGGATGAGTTACGTCATCAGGATTTGCATGACATGTTGAAAAAATAATGGGTATGGAAAAAATAGTACTTGATACTAATAGTCTCATACAGTGTATATCGTCAAGGAGTCCTTATCGTAAAATTTGGGACAGTTTCTTTGACGGTACTAATCTCTTGTGTGTTACAACGTCCATACTGAATGAATACGAGGAAATTCTCAATTTTCTGACAAATGAAGATACAGCAAAGTATATCATAGATGCAATCGTAAGTAGTCCATATACAAGGTTTGTCAATGTCTATTTTGATTTTAACCTAATCCAAAAAGATCCAGATGACAATAAGTTTGTGGATTGCGCTATAACAGCTGGTGCCAGATATATAGTAACAGAGGATCATCATTATGATGTCTTGAAGTGGAAGGATTTTCCAGGACTTGACATCATTGGAATAGATGATTTCTTGGCTCACCTAAAGAATAATCCCAATCTGTGAGTTCCTTCCTCATATCATCAAGAAACAATAATGTTGCAAATCGCCTTGTCCAGCAAGTTCATTACACACAAGAAAAAAGTTTTTTATTTTTATTGCCACATCTGCCACACATGAATTTAACTCATTGATTATAAATGAATAACGCGTGGCAATAAACGGCATTTTTATTATCACCTAATGCCACCTAATGCCACGCTCTAGTCAGCAACCAGGGTTCTTGAGCCAGCTTCATGGCATCGGGGATATTCACCGAAGACGTTGCCCAGTTTTGCCCGAAGCCTCGGGCAAATGTGCCCGACATGGCTGGGCACATTTGTTCATTACGTCGGTCATTCGTGCTCATTATGTCGGTCATCCTTGCTCATTACGTCGGTCATCCTTGCTCATTACGTCGGTCATCCTTGCTCAAGTACGTGGGATGGCAAACCTCTGTGGTTTAACGATTTTAGGTGACCACTTTTAGTTTTATCTGTAAGACGAGTTGACTCGGTTAAAACTTATTTATAATTCACGTTGACTTTCCTGAAGCTTAGTCATATTTTTAGTTGAGCACCTTAAATAGATAGTCATATCTGGAGTTTAACTTCATATTCTCCACAAAGCAAGTCCACTGGTTCACAAAAAACACGATACCTCCAGCCATACTTTTGAAATATTATGCTTATCTTTGCACCAAACTTATCAGTATGGAAGAATATCTCATCATATCAAATGCCAACTTCTTGCTCAGAGTGGCTTCCGAACAGATAGCATACGTCTGTTCGGAAGGAAGCTATTGCAATCTCCGACTCACCAACGGCGATGAATACACCTTCTCGTTCAACCTTGTGGTCTTTGAGAAGAAAATAGTAGAGCAACTTGCCCAAACGGCACACTTCTTCGCTCGTGTTGGCAGAAACTACATTATTAATAGTCAGCACATTTTCAGCATCAACCTCAACACTTCAGAACTAGTGTTGTACAACGAGCGGTTTTGCGAGAAATTCACCCTGCACGTCAGCAAGGAACCACTCAAACAATTAAAAGCACTTTTAGACAACTCCATAAAATCGTAAAAGGTATGAAAGGAAAAAACAATCAGGAAGAAACTTATTTCCTGGGCAAAGCACAGGAAACAAGATACACAAAATCTCATATATATAAAAAGGTATTTGGGATTGCCACTTGCGTAATAGCAATAATAGGTATAACCCTCATCTTTATGTTCAAACCGCAAAGCGTATCGCAACCTCATGTGTTAAAGACGATAGCAGTTTTACCGGAAGGTGGTCAGATGCCTATCTTCAACGGCAATGGCGACATCAACGATTTCCTAAGATGGGTGATGACAAACATCCAATATCCTAAAGGATTGGAAGACAAACCTGCGCGAGTAGTCATCAACTTCACCGTTCAAAAGGATGGAACATTGGGATTGTTTAAAGTTCTCGAAGCTCCCAAAGAAAAAGCCTACGAGCAGACTGTGATTGAACTTCTCAAGAAAAGTCCCCATTGGAAGCCTGCCAGGCTCTCCGATGGCGAGGAAGTCAACATGGAGTTTACCTTGCCTGTCGTTTTCACTCCCGAAGTAAGAAAGAAATAATCAGCAAAAACGATGAAACAGTTTAGATTGATCCTTATATTATGGCTATGTATGGCAATGAATGCCAAGGCCAACGAGACCGCAGCTAATCTACTTCAACAAGGAGATAGCTGTTTGAGTAGATATGATGTGTTTCATGCAACCCAATACTACCAAAAGTATCTGGAAGCAAATCCGTCTCACCTGGGAGCACGCAGGAAACTGGCTTCCTGCTATCGGAAAGTAGGCAACTACACCGCCTGCATTTCTTGCCTAGACAAGATTCCATCAGATAGCATCAACCACGAAGACATGCGAATGTTCTATTATGCATATCTCAATCAGAACAACAATGACAAGGTTTCTCTCTGGGGTGAACGCATCGCATTCTTATTCCCATACGACAGTGAAATTATCGCTTCGCTTGCAGTGCAATACAATGGAGTGAACAAACCAGACAGAGCAGAAAAAGTGGCGAAGAATTACATTTCTCAATGTGATTCCACGAACTTATATGTCAACAAGGAATATGCCTATTCCCTATTCATGCAATTCAAATACGATGAGGCTATACCCTTGTATGAGAAACTGATAGCGCAAGGATTTGATAATTTCGAATCCAATTTCATCCTTGGTCTCTGTTATGAGGACCTGCCGGACAATGAAAAAGCGCTGAAACATTACCAGAAAGCAGTTCAGTTCAAAAGCGACAATGCCACTTGCCTTTTCCACTTGGCTTTGATAGAGAAATCCTTCTGCATGGATTCATTGTCTATGGCTCATTTCAACCAGTCATTAGAGGTTTCCTTGCCAAAAGACAGAGCTTTGCGAATCTATAAATGGCTAGCCGACTTACATTTTCAACACAACCGATATGCAGACGCAGCCCGTGACTTTGAGTTATGCACCTTATACGATGAGGAAGATAATCCTCTCAACCATTACAATGCCGCCCAAATGTTCATCGCTTCCAAGAACAAGCTGAAAGCGAAACAGCATCTCCAGATGTTCTTAGCAAATGCAAACAGACTAGAAGATAAAAAAGAGGCAGCGCAACTCATATCCAAAGCCAAAGAGCAGCTCAAGCAATAACCATCAAACTCACATAAATACATGAAAATAAATTTTATCTTAGGTTCAGCATTATTGCTGAGCCAGTCCCTTTGCGCTCAAAACGAAGAGGCAAAAGACACGCTTACCACCCAGATGATGATGCAAAACCTGCCAGAGGTTTTCGTCAAGGCGACACGTCCTATCGTCAAGGCAGAAAGAGGACAGTTGGTTTACAACATGCCACTGCTCATAGAGAAAATGCCGGCAGACAACGCTTATGATGCCCTTACCCGAATACCAGGAGTAAACGAACTAAACGGCAACATCAATTATGCAGGAAAGGAACTGACTCTCATCATCAACGGCAAACCAACCACGCTCAATTACGCACAACTGGCAGAGCGATTAAAAGCCATGCCCGCCTCACAATTAGCCAAAGCCGAAGTGATGCTGGCAGCGCTAGCACGCCTACATGTTCGTGGAATGGTCATCAACCTGATTACCAAAGACTATGTAGGAAAGAACCTACTTTCAGGACAAATACAAAGCATCTGGAGCCAAAGCAAATACGGAGAAGGGGAAGGCAAAGGCAACCTGCTGTTCCAAAAAGGAAAATTCGGACTGGATGCCATGTATTCATTTACAGATGGAACATCATACGGTGAAACTACTACCAATGCCAATCATCCGCTTCAAGGAAAGCGAGTAGCGTATCATGACAAGACCTCACAGAAAACCCTTGGATTGACTCACAACTATCGCTTGGGACTGAGTTATGCATTTGCTGATAACCACCAGCTATCCCTGGCATATACAGGAAAATGGGACAGCAGTCATCCTCATCATGAAACGATGGGAACAGGCACATCCCAGCAACAGGGCAATGAACATACCTACCTGCACAATGTAGATGCCAGCTACAACCTGCCCTTTGGACTACAAATAGGCATATCCTATCTCAACTACCAAAATCCCAGCCAGCAATATCTGGAAGGAACGATGCTTGACGAAGAACGTATTCTATACACAAACAGCAAGCAGGTAATAGACAAATGGCTTTTCACCGCCGATCAATCCCACTCATTGAAGAAGGGTTGGGAACTGTCGTATGGTATGAAATTCCAAAACAGCAACAACAGAAGCTACCAAACCACGACCAACAAGGATGGAGCAGACATTCCAGATGCAACCAGCCAGGTGAATATCGAAGAAAGAATCTTGAGTTTCTATGGCGGCATAAGCAAACAGATAAACGAGCGAATCAGCTTGGAAGCCTCTGTCGAAGCAGAGCAATACCATTCTCCACAATGGAACAAATGGCATATTTATCCCACACTTAATGCATCGTGGAAAGCCAATCCTGGCAACATACTCAACTTATCCTTCAGTTCCAGCTCACAGTTTCCTAGCTATTGGTCAACTATGAGCAGCATTTACTATGCCTCTACCTATATGGAGATATGGGGAAATCCTCATCTCAAGCCTTACTCTACATACGAGACCAACCTGATGTGGACTATCAAAAGTCGCCATGCATTGATGGCATTTGCAGAGTTCCAACCCAACTATTCTGTGCAGTTGCCTTATCAGACTACCGACCACCTGGCAGTCATTATGAAGGAGACCAATTTCGACTATAACCATACTATGGGCATTAGAGCATCGACGACTTTCGGTATAGGCAATTGGATGAACGGAAGTGTTTCGGCAACAGGAATCTACAGACATGACAAGAGTAACGATTTCTTTGACTTGCCCTTCAATCGCAAACATATCTCTGCCATTCTTGCCGGAAATCTATCCGCCCAGCTTAGCCGAAGCCATCACATCCATTTCATACTTAACCCATTCTATCAGTCGAAAGCCATTCAAGGACTCTATGACATCAAATCAGTCTTTCTTTTGAATGCTATGTTGAGATGGGCTCCCGATAATGATAAATGGAGCATTGTGGTTAAAGGCAGCAACATCTTCAACGAGGGATTCTCTACAAAATCAGTACTAGGCAATCAAGACTACCACATGAACATCAAGCAAGATTGGGCATCAGCCTCCATCTCCATCATCTGTAAGATAGGCAAGTACAAGGAAAAGAGAACCAAGGACGTGGATACTTCCAGAATGGGAGTAAACTAGCGAATTTCTTAAAATATCGTCAGTAAACAAGCGTACTTTCTTAAAAAATCGTCTATAGACACGCTATTTTCAGATAAAAGTAGTATCTTTGCACCATAATTGCATTTTAACTATAAGACGACAATGAAAATAACAATTATCGGAGCAGGTGCCATGGGCGGTGCTATGGCTGAAGGACTCTTGCAGAGCGAGAAGTTCACTCCATCAGATATTACGGTATCAGACCATAACCAACCAGTATTGGATCACTTCGCAAGCGAAGGAGCCAGCGTAACTCTCGACAACCAGTTGGCTTGCCACGGCGCAGACATCGTATGCGTGGTAGTAAAGCCATGGTGCGTGGAGAAGACATTGAAAGGAATCAAGGAGGCACTCAACTACAAGAATCAGAAACTCGTAGTCGTTGCTGCCGGTGTGCCATCAGCCAACATCAAGGAGTGGTTAGACAAGGATGGTATCACCCCAACCTTCTTCCTCGTGATGCCAAACATCGCCATCGCCTACAAGCAGTCGATGACCTTCATCACTCCTGTAGATGCATCTGCCACAGAAATCCAGCAGATTACAGAAATCTTCGATGAATTGGGCGAAAGCCTCATCATGGAAGAACGCCTTTTCCCAGCAGCTACCGCTATGTCGTGTGCCATCGCTTACGCCATGCGCTATGTAAGAGCCAATGTAGAAGGCGGCGTAGAGATGGGCTTCAAGGCAAAGGATGCCCAGAAGATTGTCTTGCAGACCATCAAGGGTGCCGTAGAACTGCTTCAGGAAACTGGCGAACACCCAGAGGCTGCCATTGATAAGGTTACTACTCCTGGCGGCTGCACCATCAAGGGCCTCAACACCATGGAGCAGAACGGTTTCACCAATGCCGTAATCAAGGGATTGATAGCAGGAAAGAAATAAAATCTATCTGTAGATGATAGAAGACATATAGCAAACAACCCATAAAAAAAGCAAATGCAGCAGGAGTTTTATGCTCTTGCTGCGTTTTTTATGTTTTATAAGATAGCTAACTACATTTATTGCACATAATCCTTGGATAAATGGAAAAATAAATGTATCTTTGCCAAAGAATAAAAGAACAGAAAGACTATGGCAGAGATGAACACAAGGAAATTGCCAGCAGGCATACAATTCTTTAGCATTATCCGCAAGGAAGGCTACTTATATGTTGACAAGACCGACTTGGTATGGCAACTTACTCACTCAGGTGATTTATACAATTATCTGAGCCGTCCTCGTCGTTTCGGTAAATCTCTGCTTATAGATACCTTGCAATGCTACTTCGAAGGCAAGAAAGAACTCTTTGATGGGCTGAAGATTATGGAACTGGAAGGAGAATGGACTGAGTATCCCGTCATCAGACTTGACATGAGCGGTGCAGGTGCCACTGCTGCCGAAATCAAAGACTATCTCAATCTTGAGTTTTCGAAATATGAAGCTTTATACAGCATCAAGCCTAAAGAGACATCTCGCGAATCCGTACGTTTCCAAGTTATCCTTGACACAGCCTATCAAAAGACAGGTAAGCAAGTAGTGGTACTGATTGACGAATACGATTCCCCTTTGCAGCATTCATGGAAGACACCAGAGCATGAAGGTTGCACTGAAGTTTATCGTTCTGTATTCTCCGTACTCAAACTCAAAGGAAATGTACTTCGCTTTGTCTTCATCACAGGCATCACGAAGTTTACCCAGATATCCCTATTCTCTGTACTTAACCATCTGACAAACATCAGCTTTCTCCCACAATTTGCCCCTCTTTGTGGCATCACCGAGGAAGAAATGACAGTCAACTTCGCCCCAGAGTTGGAAGCCTTGGCAGATAAGTGGAATGCAGCATTGAAGAAGCACACGACAAGTTGAAGACCTATTATGACGGTTATCATTTCAGCGATGAGAACATGACCGACATCTACAATCCGTTCAGCTTGCTCAACGCCCTCTCCCAATTGCGTCTGCGCAACTATTGGATTTCATCCGGCGCCACTTCCATGCTGAATAAATTCGTAAACAACATGGAGTTACGCCTTCATGACTTCGAAGATTGCTACATCGACAAAGACACACTGGAGACATCAGATGTCATAGAAGGCGGTTCCGAACTATTTCTCTATCAGACAGGTTATCTCACCATCAAGGGTTTTGATGAAGATGGATATTCTTTAGGCTTTCCGAATGAGGAAATAAGAAAGGCTCTCTATAAAGCCGTATTGCCTGCACTGACCCAGAAGGACATCACGGATATTGTCTCCATACAAAGTAGGTTGATGCACAGTATGAATAATGGCAATTTGGAAGAAGCCAAGCAGTGTATGAAATCTCTCATCTCAAATGTCCCATACAGCAATAAGAAATTGGTAAGTATGGACATGGAGGAGCGTTATCGCCTTATCATCAGCACCATACTGAATGCCATAGGCTGCCAAGTAGAAGTAGAACACATGCTATCAACTGGCAGGATAGACATCGTAGCCTCCACCTCTCGTTTCATCTATGTGATGGAACTAAAGTTAGCAAACAACGGAGGGATAAATGCTGCCGAAAAACAAATGATTGACAACGGCTATCTCAAGCCATTATTGGCAGATGACCGAAAAGTTATAGGGGTAGCTGTAGAATTAGATGACATGGGCAAAGGACTCATTGATTGGAAAGAAGTTAAATAACAATATGTTTAATCAAAAACAAATGAAATTATGAGACGATTATTATTAACATTTGCCGTACTAAGCACATTTGCTCTTACGGCTAACGCACAGGACGTAAGAAAATTCACCTATGATGTAGGCGGCTATTGGGTAAAGCTGGACACCAAGAACATGCGCTTTCTCATGGATGGCTGCGGCGAAGAAGAGTGGGACAAAGTCCTTAACTACAAGAAAGTAGGCAACAAGGAGAGTTTCTCTACCAAGAGCGGATCTGGTGGAACTATACGCCATGAGTTTGTAAAGAAAAGCGAGAACAAATATACCTATACAATCACATACCCTGGTTCTAAGCCGCAAACGGAGAACGTTACTGTCGGCTCAGATGCCCCTTCAGCTAAGGAGGCAGCCAAGAACCCTGTGAAAGCTGCCAGCGATGGCGTAAAGGGATTGTTCAATAAAGGCAAGGGGCTGTTCAAAAAGAAAGACAAGAAATAACCATATATAAAAAATGCTGCAAGAATCTGAGTTCTTGCAGCATTTTTCACATATAACACGAAAATTATCTTGGTCCCAAGAATCGATCACCGTTCAAGTGAATCATGTGGTCGGGCATATCTGCCATCCACACTTCCGTATCCCAAGCAAGAGACTCCGAGAACTTTTTGAATGTTTTAAAATCTAGAAAAGCCGTAACAAAGATTTTACCGCTCTTCACATTCTTTGTCAACTCTTGAAGTTCAACTATTCTCTTGTTATCCATCGGACCTACGGAAGTAACAGACTCTATAAAATAAAGCCAATCTTTATCTTCCCGATAGAGAACCACATCTGGCATTTTATCATGCAATGTTATCTCAAAACCCAACTCGCAGAGTCTTTGCTCATTCTTTACAAGGTTTTTCTCTGTTGTATCACCCACATAAAGACATTCGGCACCAGGTGCAAACCGAGCACCAAACTCTTCTATGATTGCCTTTTGCAATTCATTATGCTTTCCTGTTGAGAAAGACATCTTCAGGCATTGTTCCTGGGTCCAACGATTCAAACTATATGCTAAAGAAAAACAAGTTTGGTATATGGAAGATGAAGTCTGCGCATTCTAATAGTTTTATGCTCTTATACATAAATATCACTTTAATCTATTAATTTATCAGCAGATTGTTTGGATATATCAACAAAAAGTCGTAATTTTGCCCCAAAATGCGAAGGTTTGCAATATACCTTCGCCAGGAACAACTAAAAAGAATAGCACTATGGATGAAGCAATCAAACAAATCGGTGAAAGGCTGAAAGGTCTCCGCGAGGTTCTCAATATTCCTGCCGAGGAAATTGCAGAACTGTGCGAAATCAGTCTTGATCATTACCTCAAGATAGAATCCGGTGAGGCGGATCCTTCTGTTTATCGCCTGTCAAAAATCTCTAAGCGATACGGCATCGACCTTGACGTATTGCTCTTCGGAGAGGAACCTCGCATGAAGGGATACTACGTTACCCGCAAGGGACAGGGACCGGAGATAGACCGCAACAACCAGTATAAATACCAGAGCCTTGCCGTAGGATTCAAGGATAGAAAGGTGAATCCGTTCATGGTACAGGTGGATCCGTTGCCAGGCGACAAGAAGCCGAACAAGAACGGACACGACGGGCAGGAATATGATTATGTGATTGAGGGACAGCTCGAAGTAACCATCGAAGAGAAGGTGATGGTGCTGAATCCGGGCGACAGCATCTATTTCGACAGTAGAAAGTCGCATTGTTTCCGCTCACTCAACAATGAGCCAGCCAAGTTCCTTTGTATAATTATCTAGAAGAGTAACTATGATCGAGAGATTTCTAAAACAGACAAAATTTACTTCAGAGCAAGACTTCAAGGAGCATCTGGAGTTTATCATACCAGAAGATTTCAACTTTGCCTACGACGTGATGGACGAATGGGCAAAGATCAAACCAGACCACGTGGCGCTGCTTTGGGCAAGTGAACGTGGCGAAGAAATCCGTTTTACATACAAGGACCTGAAGGAGCAGAGCGACAAGGCTGCTGCTTACTTCCAGAGTCTCGGCATCGGTCACGATGATAAGGTGATGCTGATTCTGAAGCGTCACTATCAGTGGTGGCTTGCCATGCTCGGTCTCCACAAGTTGGGTGCCGTAGCCATCCCTGCCACCCACATGCTTACCAAGCACGACATCGTTTACCGCAACAATGCAGCAAGCGTGAAGGCTATCATCTGCTGCGGCGATGATTACGTGGTAGAGCAGGTTAATCAGGCAATGCCAGAGAGTCCGACTGTCAAGACATTGATTAGTATCGGTCCGGATATCCCTGAAGGTTTCCACGACTGGATGAAGGAATGGAACGAATGTGCTCCTTTCGTTCGTCCGGAGCATGTAAACTCTAATGAGGATACCCTGCTGATGTACTTTACATCGGGAACCACAGGCGAGCCAAAGATGGTGGCACACGATCACCTCTATGCGCTCGGTCATCTGACCACGGGTGTATATTGGCACAATCTCCACGAGAACTCCATCCATCTTACCGTAGCCGATACCGGTTGGGGCAAGGCTGTATGGGGCAAGCTCTACGGACAATGGTTTGCCGGAGCCACCGTCTTCGTCTTCGATCACGAGAAGTTTACGGCGGATAAGATCATGCGCCAGATTGAGAAGTATCATATCACCTCTTTCTGTGCCCCTCCTACTATCTACCGCTTCATGATTCAGGAGGATTTCTCTAAGTATGACCTCAGCAGTCTTGAATACTGCACCACTGCGGGTGAGGCTATGAACCCATCCGTGGCAGAAACCTTCCAGAAGCTTACTGGTGTTCAGATTTACGAGGGCTTCGGACAGACAGAGACCACGATGACACTCGGAACCTTCCCTTGGATCAAACCAAAGCCAGGAAGCATGGGCAAGCCTAACCCACAATATGATGTTCACATTCTCCGTCCAGACATGACGGAATGCGAGGATGGTGAAAAAGGTGAGATTTGCATCCGCATCGGCGATGACAAGCCTATCGGCCTCTTCAAATATTACTATCGTGATGAAAAGCAGACCAAATCGGTTTGGCATGATGGTTTCTATCACACGGGCGATATGGCCTGGCGTGATGAGGAAGGCTACTTCTGGTTTGAGGGCAGAATCGACGACGTGATCAAGAGTTCGGGCTACCGTATCGGTCCTTTCGAGGTAGAGAATGCCCTGATGACTCACCCTGCCGTAGTAGAGTGCGCCATCACCGGTGTTCCTGACCCAATCCGCGGTATGGTAGTCAAGGCTACCGTCGTGCTGAAGGATGAATACAAGAGTATGGCAGGTCCAGACCTCGTCAAGAAGCTGCAGGATCATGTGAAGCATGAGACTGCCCCTTATAAATATCCTCGCATAATCGAATTCGTAGATGAATTGCCAAAGACCATCTCGGGCAAGATTCGAAGAGTAGAGATTCGGGAAAAAGACGGGGTTAAGTGAAAAACGAAGCAAGATGAAGAAATTAAATAAGATGATATTTACACTCACACTATTGCTCTTAATTGGCAATAGTGTGAAAGCACAGAAATGGGCAAATGCCCCAAAAGTGATACTCGGAGTTAGAGGAGGTATCACTTTTGCCCCAACAGATTGGGATGGTTCCAACATTGAAGTTTTCCCTACCGCAGGCTTAGCTGCTAGTTTCAGTATAGCAAAACTTCCATTCTATATCGAGACTGGATTATATTACACCAACAGATATTATTCTGATTGGGATAATCACTCTATTTTATCCCCAGCCCTATTATCCTATCACATACATCTTAAAAAGAATATGTCAATCCAACCTTTTATGGGTCCTTTCCTTGCATACGGATTTGATGAAGATGAAATTGATTTTGGATGCCGAATGGGAGTAGGCTTTAATAAAAAACATCTTTACATCAACTGTGGTTACGACATAAGTGGAAACTATGGTGTAGATGAAGATGCCTTTTTCGTTAGTGTCGGTTATAATTTTTAAAATGCAAGCATGAGAAGAATAGTAGTAAAGGTGGGCAGCAACGTGCTGACCCGAGAGGATGGACATTTGAACGTAACTAGAATGTCGGCTTTGGTTGACCAACTGGCTTGGTTGAGAAGGCACGACTACGAGGTGATACTCGTATCTTCTGGTGCCGTGATGGCAGGCAGGGGCGAATTGCAGGTAGACCACCAGCTGGACAGTGTAGAGCAGCGACAGCTGTTCTCTTCCGTAGGTCAAGGCAAGCTGATTAGATTGTATTATGACCTGTTCAGAGAATACAACATCAAGGTGGGACAGGTATTGACCATGAAGGAGAACTTCCTTGCCAAGGAACAGTATCAGAACCAAAAGGCTTGTATGGAACTGATGTTGGAGAATGGCGTACTCCCTATCGTCAACGAGAATGATACCGTATGCCTCACCGAGCTAATGTTTACGGATAACGATGAATTATCTGGCTTGATTGCAAGAATGCTGAATGCCGATGCCCTCGTTTTGCTCTCCAATGTAGATGGCATTTACAATGGCGACCCATCTCTCCCAACCTCTCGCATCATCCCTTCGGTATATTACGACCGAGATGTGAGCGAATATGTGAGCGATGAGAAGAGTAGCCACGGCAGAGGCGGCATGATTTCCAAATTGAAGACCGCCCAGGATGTAGCGAATGCCGGCATCAAGGTGATCATTGCCAATGGTAATACCCCAAACATCCTCATCGACCTCAAAGAGCATCCGATGGAGACCCTACATACAGAGTTTGCTCCAAGACCGATGGAAAAATAATAGAATCACAAGCAATGGCAAAGAAAAAAGAAATACGTAACAGTACTGCAGAGTTTCTTACCTTCGTGGCAGAGGGTAAGGAACAAGGCGTACAGGTATTGTATAAAGACGAGACGGTGTGGGCTACACAGAAGGCAATGGCGACATTGTTTGACTGCTCAACCGATAACATCAGCTTGCACTTAAAGAACATTTTCAAGTCTGGTGAACTGCAGGAAGATTCAGTTACCGAGAAAAACTCGGCAACTGCCTCAGATGGCAAGACGTATCAAACCAAATTCTACAACCTCGATGCTATTATCAGTGTAGGATATCGTGTAAACTCCATCCGTGCCACCCAGTTCCGCCAATGGTGTACTTATGTCATCCGCCAATTCTCACTGCGTGGCTACATCATAGACAAGAAGAGAATGGAGAACGGATCGTTTATCGGGGAGGATTACTTCGAGCACCTGCTCTCCGAGATTCGCGAGATCAGAATGAGCGAGAGGCGGTTCTACCAGAAATTGACGGACATCTATGCCACAAGTATCGACTACAATAAGGATGCACCAACGACCCGCCTATTTTATAAGAAAATGCAAAACAAGATGCATTTTGCCGTACATGGTCATACTGCGGCAGAACTTATCGTTGACCGTGCCGATGCTGACAAGGAACACATGGGGTTGACTACATGGGAGAAAGCTCCCAACGGAAAAATAGTAAAAGCAGATGTGAGCATAGCTAAGAACTATCTCAAGGAATCGGAGCTTGATGATATGGGAAAACTTGTCAACACCATTTTGGATTTTGCCCAACGCATGGCAGACCGTCACATTCCCATGACAATGGAGGATTGGGCGAAACGTATAGATATCGTTTTAGAAGCTGGTGGAGATGCCGTCTTGAAAGACGCTGGGGAGGTGACGGCAGAGTATGCAAAGGAATATGCCGAGACTGAGTTTGAAAAATACCGCATCATCCAAGACCGCCTTTTCCGCTCCGACTTCGACAAGTTTGACGGCAACGAAGACTTGCCATCTTTGGATTTCAAGGAGTAAGTATTTCTTTGAAGGCATTACATAAATATATTTAGACGCATGAACCATTCGAGGTGAAGATTATTGAATAAAAATAAAAGGCATCAGAAAATATGGACAAAAAAGAATTGAAAGAAAGAGAAGTGAAGGTAACAGAACTTGCAGTGAACTTCTGCAACGAGAAGTTGGACGAGGAATGTGCCACACTATGCACCCAGCTGATACAGAAACTTGGAAGGAAACGCACCAATCCTCTCCAGTCTGGAAGATTAGAGATTTGGGCAGCAGCAGCTGTTTACACCATATGCAGCATCAACTTCATATTCAGCAAGGACTCCCGACTAAGCTTGACATCGAATGACATCTGTGAATATTTTGGCACAAGCAACTCTACCACGGCGCAAAAGTCGAGGACGATAAAAGACTTGCTGAAGATAAGTCAAGTATTCGATCCCAACTTTTCATTGAAAGAGATTGCCACAAACAATCCTTTCAATCGTCTTCGAATGTCAAATGGATTTTTCTTCTTCGACTAATGTCAAAAGACAAGGCTACATTACGGGCATTCCTTGCCAATAACAATGCACCATGCCCAAAAAGTGGGACAACGTTCCACCTTTTTGGCATGGTGTATTGTTTACCTCAGTTCGGGATAAGAAATAGTGCCTAAAAAAGTTGGTAATCTCCGATATTTTTTGTATCTTTGTAGTTGAAAT
>OLGF01002309.1_pt1 | contig 17954 bp, 4 predicted proteins | sample 1604971 | NCBI WGS metagenome assembly OLGF01 (sample SAMEA3888902, study PRJEB22519) | human gut metagenome | biome: human gut; feature: human-associated habitat; material: faeces | place: Denmark | collected 2011 | reverse complement strand
GGCAGCGCCGGTGCGCACGTCCGCCTCGCCGGGCACATAGTCGAAGTGGATCCACTCGCCCTCGCCGGGCAGGATGCCCTTGGCCCGCAGGATGGTGCCGTACTTGCCGGTGAGCGAGTCGACAAGCTCGCCCTTGTCGTTCACGAACTTGAAGGCAACGACGTGGTCGCCTTCGTCGTATTCGCGGGCCGTCACCTGTCCGGTCACCTTGGAGACGCCGCCGTCTTCAACCAGCGGAGCCGGGTTGGCGATGATGACGCCGTGCTCGCCGCTCGTGATGACGGGGGCGGTGTTGGTGCCTTCGATATTGACGACGAGTTCCTTTGTATCTGACAGTCCTGACGTGTCAGTGACGGTCACATTAATAGAAGTCTCGTACAAACGGCCCGCCGCCATCTTGAGCACGGTTTCGGACGTGTTGTCGAGCGTGAACGTGTATGCACCGGTCTTGGGATCGATGGTGAACGTACCGTATTCGTTGGTTATTTCAGTAAGAGGATTGCCGTCGGCATCCTTACCGAAGGAGTAGGTCAGGTGCCCCTGATCCGCGATATCCTTGTCGAAGCCCACGGCGGTGTCACCAACGGCGTCAGCGTCGCCTTCGCGCACGGAGAGGACCTTGCCGAGTGTGAGCTCGGGCGTGTCGTCGGTGCCCTTGACGTTGACCGTGACATCAACGGTCGTCGTTTCCCCGTGCTTATCCGTCACAGTGATCGTGAAAGTTTCCTTAATGCTGCTCTTGGCGTCGAGGCCCTGCACTTCCGGGTCGGCATTGTTCAGGGTGTAGATATACTTTCCGGTAGCCGGATCGATGTGCAGCGTACCGTACTCGCCTTCCACGACCGTTCCCTTGCCGTTGATGGAAAAGTGCAGGTTGTTCAGCCCTTCGTCATCCTTGATGATATCGTTCAGGTTGCCTTCCTGCGAGACGGTCACGTCCTCCACAACGTTCAGGACGTGCTCGCCCGGAACCACTTCGGGGCCGTGGTTGGTGCCGTTGATGGTGACGGTGATCTCCTGCTCGACCTCCTTGCCGTGTTCATCACGCACGTAGATGATGAACGAATCGGGCAACGTCTTGCCCTCAGTGAGATGGTCGGGCAACTTTGCCCCGTCGGTCGTGTAGGTGTAGGTGCAGTTGCCGTCCTTATCGAAGGTCAGCGTGACAGTGCCGTACTTGGTCGGCAGCGTGTTGGTTTCGTTGCCGTCCTTGTCGCGGAAGTAGTACTTGAGCGTCTCGGTTTCAGTTCCCGATTCAAACGACCCGTCCGTGCCCTTGAGGTTGTCGATGTCATGCGCCTTCAGGGTTTCTGAGGTCGTCAGATTGCCCAGCCCATCGTCGCCTTCCTGAATCGTCATATTCTGGTAGCTGTCGATGACCGGTGCGTCGTTGGTGCCGTGGATGGTGATGGTGATCTTGGAGTTTGTCCGCGTGCCGTTGAGCATGACGTTGAACTCTTCCTTCTCCATCTGTCCTTCGGCGAGGTTCTGCACCGTGCCCGGCTTGCCATTTTCGCCGTTGTACAGGGTATAGGTGTACTTCCCGGTAACGGGATCGACGACGAGGTAGCCGTACTTGCCTTCCGCGGTTACGAAACCGTCGGCGGCGCTGCTCTGGATTTGCTTTCCGGTTCCGTGCCCAAACTCATCCTTTTCTTCGATGCCGAAGACGCGGTCGGGAGGCGTTCCGGTGTGGCCTTCGCCGTCCCACTTGGCATGGAGCTGGCCTTCGAAGATCAGGCCTTCCGTGACATCAGGCGTTTGCGGCAGATCCCTGCCGTCCTCGACCACCGCGCCGTTGAACTCACTCTTGTCGGCGTCGATGATGAGGCCCGCTCCCCCGTCCCATCCACCCTCGTTGTCGGGCTTATGGATGTTGATGGTGAGATCCTTCTGCTCCTCGGAAACCTTGCCGTGGGGGTCGACCACCACGACCTTCGCGCCGTCGGGCAGAGTCTCGCCGTTCTGGAGCTTATTGAGGGCTTCGTCGAGCTTCGTGCTCTCGTTGTCCAGCGTATACTTGTAATGCGTGATGATCGAACCGTCCGCCGCGGTCTCGTAGGTGAGGACGATGGTGCCGTATTCGGTCTTGAGTTCCGTGACGGGCTTCCCATCCTTGCCGACCAGCATGAAACGGAGCTGGCCGTCCGGATCGTCCACGTCGGTCGCGCCGGAGAGGGTCCCCGTGAAGACCACGCCGGGGACGCCGCCGTCGCTTCCATCGGGATCGACGAAGGCGTCCTGCTTCACGTCGCCCTCAAGGCCGGTAACCGTATCCGTAAAGGTCGGGGCGTCGTTGGTGCCCTTGATGGTGATGGTGATGTCCTTCTCGACGATCTTGCCGCCTTCGATCTCCACCTGCACCTTGAAGGTTTCGGTCTTGACGTCGCCATCGTTCATGGACTGGACGATCTTCGAGCCGTTTTCGGTCAGCGTATAGGTATACTCGCCCGTTTCCGGATCGATGTTCAGCGTGCCGAGCGGCTTGCCGTCCGCGCCCGTGGCGAAGCCGGTCTGTCCCTTGTTCGTCCACGTCAGGCTGCCGCCGATGTCTTCGGCGTCGACCCTGCCGCCCAGCGCCAACTGTCCGGTGATGGAGGGATCATGGCTGTGATCGCCTTCCGAAGGCGTTACGATCGCGCCGTTATCCTCAGATATCACCGTGTTATTGAAGCTGATGGTCGGCATATCCGCCGTTCCGGTAACATCGATGACCAGCTTGCCGGAGCTGTGGGCCCCGAGCGGGTCGGTGACGCGGACGTCGAACACTTCCTGTGGGAGCTTGGAATCGGTGAGGCTCTGGCCTGCATTCAGCTCCTTCAGCAGCTCGGGCTTGGTGATCTCGTAGGTGTAGCTGCCATCCTGATTGAGCTTGAGGATGCCGTACTTGCCTTCGATGATCTGCACCAGCTTGCCGCCGCTCTCGATGCTGTAGCTGAGGTTGCCCGCCGCGTCGCCGTGGCTCTTGTCGGGGTCGTGGGCGCTCAGGTTTCCCGAAAGGGTGTGGCTGCCGTCTTCCTGCAACACGCCTTCACTGGTCTGGTCGGAAGTGATCTTCGTGAAGGTCTTCCCGTTCGCGTCGGTGACGACTTCGGCGATGACGTTCCCGTTTTCGTCGGTGAAGACGGGCCGGTCATTGGTGCCCTTCACGTAGACATCCACGTCCTGCGTGGGGATGAGGTTCGAGTTGCCGGTATTGATGTTGAACGAGCCGTCCGCGTTGGCGCCGCCGTTCACGAGGGATTCGTGGGCGGAATCGTAGACGCCGACCTTGAGGTTGTCGAACAGCTTTTCACGCTGGCCCGCGTCGAGGGCGTCGAGGTTCGCGGCTTCCTTCGTGCCCGGTTCCGGCAGGATGAAGGAGTAGACGATCTTGGACACGCCGTTCTCGGTGGCGACTTCGGCGTGCAGGGTCCCGTAGTCGGTGTGCAGGTCGCCCGCGTAGAACTTGCCGCCCACGACGAACCCGGCGATCAGATGCCCCGCGCCCTCTCCTGTGTCGACCTGCTTGACCTCGAAGGAGCCGAGCGCGTGCCCGCCGCTGTTGAAGTGGCCGTCCACGAGCTGGCCGTTGACGTGGATGGAGCCGTCCACATCCGTATTGGTGTTGGGCACGACGCCCGCCTCGGTGATTTCGGCCATGATCGCGTTGGGCAGCTTGCCCACGAGGATCGGGGCGTCAGCGCCGCCCGTCACGTTGATGGTGACGTGCTGCTGCGACCACGCACCCTTTTCGTCGCGCACGAAGATGGTGAATTCATCCGTGTACTTTTCGCCGTAGACCAGGTCTTCGTTCGGCGTGTAGGTATACTTGCCGGTGGACGAGTCGATGGTGAACACGCCGTGCTCGGTTTCGATCCGGGTAACGGGTTTGCCCGTGCCCGTGGCGTCGCTGAAGGCCTTCTTCAGCTCATCGGAGTCGGTGCTGTCGGGACTACCGATGTGGCCCTTGGCGATGCCGTAGGTCAGCCTGGAACCGAAGTCCACGTCCGTTCCCTTGGCATTGGCCGAGAAGGACTTGTCATCTTCGGTCATGGTGATTGTGGCGTGGGTCGTCGCGTTTCCGTCGGGCGTCGTACCCGTGGAAATAACGAGGCGGTGATCATCGCCGCCGAGCAGTTCCAGTTCGGGCCGATCGTTGGTGCCCTTGATGGTGACGCCGAATGAACCGTTGAAAACGCCGCCGTGCGGGTCGGTGACTGAGAAGTTGATGGTCCGGTTGGAGGAGTTGTCCGCGCCGAACATGTTCACGATCATGCTGCCCGCCGAGCCGTCCGGGGGCAGGGTAAAGGAGTATGAACCGTCCGGGTTGACGGTCAGGGTGCCGAGCGCCACCTGAGAGAGGATGGAAGCCGCGTTGCCGTAAGTGAGATCCTGATTCTGTCCCAGCAGCCCTTCGGCTCGAAGCTGCGCTTCGAGCTTGTCGAAGGCGTCCTTCGGGAAGTTGGAGTTGAAGAGGGTGGCCCTGACGTTGTTGAAGTCTCCGCCATTGCTCAGCAGGTGAGTCATGGTCCACGTGCCGTCGGCATTGTGGCTCGGCGTGCCGCAATTGCCCGAGCCCCGCAAGCTGATCTTGAACTGATCCTCTCCGGTTCCGAACCCCTTGCTGATGTCGTCGTCCACGTCCTTGAGGTTCGTTATATTCAGCGTACCGGAGGTGACCCGGTGCTCGCCAGCGCCGAGGGTGCCGTCCGTATCGGCCGTGGTCGCGGTGTTACCGTCATGGACACCCGCCTCCTTGACGGTGATGCCCTGCATCGTGGCGGAAGGCCGGTCGTTGGAGCCGTTGATCACGACGGTGACGTCATGCGTGCTCGAAGCCGTTTCGCCGTGGGAATCCTTCACGCTGATGGAGAAGTCGAGTTCCACCTTGTCGCCGAGCTGGAGCTGATCGGTGGCGTTGCCGGTGGATTCGGTCTTCGTGAACGTGTACTCGCCGGTCTTGGTGTCCAGATGGAACGTGCCGTAGTCGGTGACGATGGTTCCGTCCGGCTTGACGGAGGTAACCGTGATCTCGGTCTTCGTACCGTCGGCGAGCGTCAGATGGCCGATCACGTCGCCCTTCCCGAACGTGACGGGGTTGTGAGCCTTGTCGGAGAAGAAGTATTCGAGCTTGTCGTCGTTGTCGACGTCGGTAGCGCCCACCTTGCCTGAATCCGACTTCGTGCCGGCGATGGGCTTGTTCTTCTCATCGACGCCGGATTCGATAATCGTGAGCGTCTGTCCGGTATTGTCGATCTCGGGCGCATCGTTGGAGCCGTTGACGGTGATGGTGATGGTCTGTTCGGACCATGCTCCGTGCTCGTCGCGCACGTAGATGGTGAAGGTATCGTAACCCTGTTCCGGCTTGCCGTCGGGCTTGAGGCCGAGCTTGTCCGCAGCGCCGCCCTTGGCGGTGTCCAGCGTGTAGATGTACTCGCCGGTGCTCGGATCAATAGTCAGGGAGCCGTACGTACCCGTGGCCGAATGATGTCCGCCGCCCATGCCGGGGTTGTTACCGTTCGCGTCGAACGCGGTGTCCCGGTTGCCTGCGCTGGTGCTTACGCCGTATTCGAGCGTGGGGTTGGAGTCGGGGTCAGCACCTTCGAAGGTACCGGTGACGGTGAGGTCTTCCGCGACTTCATTATGGTCCTTGTCGTAGCCGGGATCACTGACGACCGTGTCGCTCGTCGGAGTCAGGGTCAGAGTAGGCCGGTCGTTGGTGCCCACGATGTTGATCGTGATGTCCACGGAGGCCGTGCCGCCGTGCCCGTCGCTCACGGTGATGGTGAAGGTTTCCTTCTCGGTCTGGCCCTGCGAGAGGGACTGCGTCTTGTCTTCGTCGATCGTGTAGGTATAGGTCCCGTCCTTGTGCAGGATGATGGAACCGAATTCGGTTTCCAGCGTAATGTTGCCGTTGGCGTCCGTCTTGGGATCGCCGATGAGGGTCGTGCCGGAGCCTTCCTTCGCCCCGATGTCGAGGGTCAGGGTGTCGGTGGTGTCGGTATCCTTGACGTGGACCTGACCGGAAATTTCATTCCGGGAGAGGCTGTTATCCGCGTCGGTCAGCTCGCGGGAATCGTCGGAGGGATCCGGAGTCTTCGCCGTGTCGGTGGTGGAGCCGTGGTCCGTCGAGGTGTCCACGACGCCCGCTTCCTTGACCCAGTGCTCGGCGTCGTCAGCCGTAATCGTCGGCGTGTCGTTGGAACCGGTGACCGTGACGGAAATGGGCTTCGCCGTCCACGCGCCGTGCTCGTCACGCACGTAGATGGTGAACTCGTCGGTTCCGGTCTGCGGGTTGCCGTCGGCGTCGAGGCCGAGACGGTCGGCGTTTTCGTTGGTCTTGTAGGTGTAGGTATTGCTCTCCGGATCGATGGTCAGCGTGCCGTACCTGCCTTCAATCACGATCTTGCCGCCGACCTGATGGAGCGGTTCGCCCATGCCGGGCTTGCCGTCGGAACCGGAACCGAAGGCGAGGTTTCGGCCCGCTTCGGACTCCACGTCCTGCTTGCCGAGCGCCACGCCGTAGCGCAGGTTCGCCCCGCGATCGTCGTCGTCGGACTTGAGCGTCCCGGAAACGGTGGTGTCGTTGGCGACGTCGGCCTTTTCGGTGATGTCGAACTTGACTTCTCCGGTCTTATCGTCGGTCACGACCGTGACGTTGTCGCCGTGGGTGGGTTCAACCAGATCGAGCGTGGGCCGATCGTTGGTGCCGCGGATGGTCACGTCGAGCCTATTGTCGGCGTTTCCGCCGTTTTGGTCGTTGACGGTGGTGTGGAAGCTGAACTCGAGCTCTTCGCCCGCCGCCAGCTTGTCGGCGTCGGAACCGCTGATGTCGAAGGTAAACTTGCCGGTCTGCGTGTCGAGGGTGAGCGTGCCGTAGTTGGTCACGATGGTTTGGATGTGAGTATTCGGGTCGGTCGTGGAGGAGAGGATTTTGACGTCCACGTTGTTGGAGGCGTCGGGATCGCCGTTCTTGATCGTGACGTTGAGGATGCCATCGGTAGCGCCGATCAGCCCGGAAATGCCGAAGATCGGCTTGTCGTTGATGTCGTCGTCCTTCCACGGGAGTTCGCCCTCAACGAGGGTCCGGTGCTCGTCCTGTCCGGCCTCGCCCGTGTTACCAGGCGCTTCGTGGGTTTCTGTATTGGAGGTCTCGCCGGGCTGTTCCGGAGTGAGGATGACACCTTCTTCCTTGAGATCAATGGAGGTCTGGCCGAGCCACGGCGCATCGTTGATTCCGTTCAGAGTGACGGTGATGGTCTGGGTGGAGGTCGCGCCGTGCTCGTCGGTGACGGTCACTTCGAAGGTCTCGATCTTGGTTTCGTCCTTGCCGAGTCCCTTGATCGCGTCGGGGTTGGCTTCGTAGGTCCACTGTCCGGTGGCGGGATCGAGGGTCAGCGTGCCGTAGTCCGTGGTGAACGTGGCGTTCGTGTCGCCGTCGGTCCCGTGTGCGCCGTCAGTGCCCGTGCCGGAGGTGTCCTTGCCGCCAGCGATATGGAAGGCCTGAGCCGTCCCGGCGTCGCGGTCGTTGTCGGTGACCGTGAAGGTGCCGTCGATGGACAGATCGCCGCCCTGCGTGATGTTCCAGTCGCTGCCCGTGATGTCGAGGGTGGGGATGTCGTTGGTGCCGTGGATGGCCACGGTGACGGTCTTCGCCGTCCACGCATTGTGCTCGTCGCGCACGTAGATGGTGAAGGTTTCGTAAATGGTGTCGCCTTCGGCGAGCTGATCAAGGGGGGTGTAGGTCTTGCCGTCGAGCTCGAAGCTGACGTTTTCGCCTTCGCCCTTCATGGCGTAGGTGTAGGAGCCATTGGAGTTGATCGTCAGGCTGCCGTACTGGCCGCCCGCAACCACGGAAGAGGCCGCGCCGCCCGTGGCGGTGGAGTCGGCCGTGTTGAATACGGAAGGATCGAACGTCTTGGTGTTCTCGCCCGCGGCCGCGCCGAAATACAGGATATGCCCTGCGTCGACGTCATTGCCGCTGGCGGTTCCGGTGTCGGTGGTATGGCCCGTGAAGGAGGCGTTTTCCTTGCCGGGATCGTCGGTGGGGGTGTTGGCGTCGTCACGGCCCACGCCGTCCTCGACCACATGGAGGTTGCCGTCGCCGCCGAGCAGATCGTTGAGATTGTCGTTGGACAGATCAAGCGTGGGGACGTCGTTGGTGCCGTTGATGGTGACGGTAATGGTCTGGGGCACGCTCCGGCCGGTCTGGGCGTCGGTGACGTAGACGGTGAAGGTTTCGGTCACGGTCTGGCCGAGGGCGAGGTTGTTGACGGCATTGCCGTCCGCGCCTGCTTCGCCGGGATTCTTGTTGTTGAGCGTGTACTCGTAGGAGCCGTCCGCGCGGAAGGTCAGGGTGCCGTAGGCGGAGGTGTAGGCATAGACGACGTCCCCGGTGCCGGGGGTTCCGGTTCCGGTCACAGTGGTGGAGGCGCCGCCGTCGGTCAGGCTCGATCCTGCGTGCTCGACGTGGAAGTTGAGCTTGTTGACATCGTGCTCCGTGGAGCCCGCCCCGTTTTCCTTGTCGGCATCGGAGGCGAAGATCTTGCCGGAAAGGGTTCCGGTCTGATGCTGGCCTTCGCCCGTTCCGCCGGGCGTCGTGGGCGTGTTGCCGTCGCCGTTTTCCGAGGGCTGGTAGACGCCCTGTTCCTTGAAGTCGAGATGGAAGTTGCTCTGATCGGTGTCGATCACCGGGATGTCGTTGGTGCCGGTGATGGTAACGGTGATGGTCTGGGTGGAGGTCGCGCCGTGTTCGTCGGTAACGGTCACTTCAAAGGTTTCGACCTTGGTTTCCCCGGCATTGAGCTGCTGGACCTTGTCGCTGGCGTTGTTGAGCGCATAGGTCCACTGCCCGGTGGCGGGATCAAGGGTCAGCTTGCCGTAGTCCGTGGTGAACGTGGCGTCCGTGCTGCCTGTGGCGGAGTGGGAACCGTCGGAAGGGCTGGTGCCGTCGGCGGCGGGCGTGTTGCTGCCTCCCTCAATGTGGAACGTCTGGTTCTGCCCGCTGTCGCTGTCCGGATCCTGTACGGCGAATGTGCCGCCCACGGAGGCTGTGTCTTCGTGGATGCCCTGCGCGGCGTTGGCGATGGAGAGTTCGGGCCGGTCGTTGGTACCGGTGAGAGTGACGGTGATTTCCTGCGTGGCGAGGCCGCCGCGTCCGTCGCTCACGTAGACGGTGAAGGTTTCGGTACGGGTTTCGCCAAGAGCGAGGCCGTTGGTATCGGGATCAGCGTTGTCGATGGTATAGGTGTAGGTCCCGTCGGGGGCCATTGCCATCACGCCATAGGGGGTGACGATGCTGGTCACCTGCGCCCCGTTCGCGTCGATGAAGCCAAAGGAAAGCGTGTCGCCGTTGGCGTCGGTGCCGGTGGCCCTGCCGGACATGGAGGGGACGCCCTCGTAGAGTTCATTGCCGCCGGGGAACACGCCGGATTCGATGACGCCGAGCGAGCCGCTGACGCTGAGGGTCGGCGCGTAGTTGGGGGTATCGTCGCCGCGCAGACCGCCCCACGGGTCGCGCTCGGGGAAGAAGGCGCGGTTGCTGCTCAGGTCGAGCCCGTCAAGGCGGTTTACACCGTTGATGAGGGCGTCGTCGGCATATTCGCGGAAGCGTCCGCCGTCCGCGCTGGCGGCGTTTGCCGCCGGACCGGCCGCGGGCATGAGGTCGGGTTCGTTCAGGGCCGTGAAGAATTGCTCGCCCGCGATCGGAGTGCCTTCGATCACGAAGTCGGGCATGGAGTCCTTGGTATAGGCCGTATAGAAATCACGCAGGACAACGGTGCTGCCGTCGTCGAAATGGAAAATAAGGTCATTGCCGGAACGTTCCAGCGTTGCCTGATCAGTAGGGAAGTTGAGGTCGATTCGGCTGTCCCCGGCCGCTTCGAAGACGGCCTGAGTGCCCGCTTCCGGCTTATTGAGAATGATGTCCGCCATATCAGGACTCCTTAAACGGTAGGAGGAAAAACAAAAGAGGCCTCTGCACGTAATGTGCAGGGCCTTATCTACGATGGGGCAGTCCTGATGATGTCGGGCTGGGAGAGGTGCGCGAAGGCGCGTTTCTCAAGAATGATGGGCATCCCCAAGGGGCGGGATGCCGAAAACTTTTCTTGTTTATAAGCAGTCGTGCATCGGCTGTCAATGAGACTTGTTTCTATTTGGCGTCCCGGCGGGTGGGTATCATCGGGACCGTCGCCATTGAATCCATGCAGATCTTTAGGGCTTTTTTACTTCGGAAGAGAGAGTCTCGCCCGAAGCCGCTGCTTTTTGCTGTGTTCCGGGCTCGCCGGGGATGCCCTTTTGCCGGAGGTGTGAGGCTCCGGCAAAAGGTTTGGGCTGATGCGGGATGGCGGGTATGCATCCGTCCGGGTTGGTGCCGGAAACGGACGAATGCCTATCGGAGGTATGGAGGCTCGGCGAACGGTATTTCCAAGGTGGGGCTGCCAAGGGGGAGGCCGTTCCGCCGCACGGGCGACAGGCTTTCAAGGGAGACCTCTACCTTATAATAGAAGGTACGGTTCCGAACAGGCTGCCGGGGACACGGTAGCGATGATGCCGATGGAGTCGAAGTAGCGACAGCCGGCCTTTTCCATCATGTCGGCATCGCGCTGTGCATAGGGGTTGTCGCACTGGAGCCAGTCCTCCCATGCGGCTTTGTGGCTGCGGAGGGAGAAGGCGTCCCGTATGGCGGCGCGGGTGGACTGTTTCCAGAGTTCGGCCCACCATCCGGCGGAGTGGAAATTGATATCTTCCTTCCAATAAGGCCGGAGCTCGTCGGGGATGTCCCCCGTGAATTCCTGCCGGAGGCCCGGGATGGCGGCGGCGATAAAGCCGCCCGGCTTGACGAGAGGAGCGATGTGGGCGTCGAGGTACTCCGGATCACAGCCGAAAAAATGGTAGGCATCGATACAGATCACGGCGTCGAAATACCCTTCGGCAAAGGGCAGGGCATGTCCTTCGGCCCGGAGGGGGATAACGGCGTCTTCAAGCCCGAAGTCCCGGAACCGCGCAAAGTTGTCCGAAGGGTTTATCCACAGGTCCGCGGCAAACACCCGCACGCCGAATGTCCGTGCGAGGTATATCGAGCTCAGCCCCATGCCGCACCCTAGGTCGAGCACGCGCATATTGGGAGAAAAGGGGATGTTTGCGGTCAGTTCTTCGGCGAACCTGACGCAATTGGGGCCCATCATGGTGGCGAGAAGGAAGTCGCGGTCGAACAACGGGTTGGATGCTGTTGATGTTGGCTGCATGTGGAAACTCCTGTGTAAAAAAGTATCCCTGCCTTATATCGGAAACGGGCGCTTTTGTGGTCCTCCTTCTCGCTTCTCAAACGAAAAAGCGCCGCAAGCGTGGGCCTGTGGCGCTGTCCGTCATGCCTGCCGCATGGAGGCAAGGATTTTATAGATGGTCTTGGCGGAGAGGTAATATTCTTCCGCCAGTTTGTGCACGGGAGCGCCGCCGAGATGTTTCTCGTACAGCTCCCTGTTCCGGGCGAGCCGCTCCCTGCGGGAGTCCGTGGCCTCGCCCCAAGCCCGTTTCCGTTCCGCCTTGCGCGGAATATACAGATACACCCCGTCGGCATATTGCTGGATCGCGTCCAGCAGTTCGCGGGGAAGTATCCGGTCGGCGTTGGTATAGCTCACTACCTTGCCCACTCCTTGCATGAATTTTCATGTGAGGATGAGCAAAGGCCGCCTGCTTCAATCTTCAGCTCGTCGCGCAGCAGCCTTTGCTACGGGCGGGCAAGATCCTCTGCTTTCGTAAATCCGTTTGTCATACAACGTATCCTAAAAAGAGCGCACGGTATGCGCGGTGGGTTTGCCGCCGTTGGTTGCGGCGGATGTTGAAACAAGGAATGCACTTCATGTTTTCCGTATGTCAGGGCACGGCTCCCGCTGCGGACGGACCTGATCCGCGGCACCTCCGCCTTTTCTGACGGAGCGGGGCACCGGCAGGGTGAGGATGCCTCCGTTTCCGTCACAATGGACATGGTTCTCTCGGAACGGAAACGCCGGAGGGCTGGCAAGGCGAGACAAACAGCGCTGTGCCGGACTGGGGAGGGATGGGCTGACCGGCGGTCATCTTGAAGGTGCCTTTTGGGTTTGTACCGGGCTACCCGCCACCCGTCAACACGGCTTGGCCGTGGTGGTTGAGGACGCTTCTCTTAGGCGGGAAACCCGATCCTCCGTGCGGGGTGCCGGGAGGCTTTGGGGGTGGCTTTACCGCCTCCAGACGCTTTCGGCAGGCTTTCCCCTGGTGGAGGTTTTTCTATAATTAGGAATTGTTACTTTTTAAAGGAGGCCCGCATACGCTGAATAAAGGGGCAGTGAGGCAGGATTTTTTGATATTTCTAGAAAAAAATAATTCAATACTTAAGAAAAGTTATGCGTAACTAGCTGCAAATTGGCGGTTGACAGAATGGCCCTGATATGAATCGCCGGAGTATAAAAAAAGCTGAAAAATTTTTCATCCCGACGGAAGCCTTGTTTCCCGGGGCTTTTGAGGAGAGAGCTTTCGCTTGGGCATGTACAGGGGTGTTGATCCTCTTCCGGTTTGCGTTTACACCTTCTTCACGCAGAGAGACATCCCCCCGGACAAGCGAGGGTTCGCTGCCGTATGCCCCCGATATCGGGGTGAGCATATCAACCCTCGGATATTCAGAAAGTTTTGATAGTGGGTCTCCCCGGTTTAACGAAAGAGCGACGGGCCTCGTTGCTCTAAGGCGTCCTTTTTTGCGTCCCGATGGTAGGCAATCGGACGGCGGGTGGTTCGAAAAAGAACTTTTCGGAAAAGAGTGTTAGACACTAGCCCCGAGTCGCCGGATAGGCTATGCTGGATGTATGAATCTGTTTCCTTTCAGTAACAAGTACATATTGTTGCGAACTGCAAACAGCCTTTTTTTCTTGATTAAAGCGAGTGAGATGACGAATGGTTAGTTCTATCAGGAAACGTGACGCACGCATTGTTCCTTTTGACGTGAACAAGATCGCTCAGGCAATCTTCCGTGCCGCCAGCAGTCAGGGAGGGAAGGATTATGTCCTTTCGCTCAAGATAGCCGCCGAAGTGCTGGAGCGCCTCAATGAGCAGTTCGAGGACGCCATCCCCGATGTGGAACAGGTGCAGGATCTGGTAGAAAAAACCCTTATCAAGAGCGGCCATGCCCGCACCGCCAAGGCGTACATCCTGTACCGCCACCAGCGGACCAAGATCCGGGAAATGAACACCCGGCTCATGACCACCATCCGCGACCTCACCTTCAAGGACGCCAAGGACAACGATCTCAAGCGCGAGAACGCCAACATCGACGGCGACACCGCTATGGGCATGATGCTGCGTTACGGCAGCGAAAGTTCCAAGCAGTTCTACGAGATGTACATCCTCAACCCGAAGCACAGCCTCGCGCACAAGAACGGCGACATCCACATCCACGACCTTGATTTCCTGAGCCTGACCACCACCTGCTGCCAGATCGACATCAAGACGCTGTTCAAGGGCGGCTTCGGCACGGGCCACGGCTTCCTGCGCGAACCCAACGATATCCGCAGCTACAGCGCCCTTGCCTGCATCGCCATTCAAGCCAATCAGAACGACCAGCACGGCGGGCAGAGCATCCCGAATTTCGAATACGGCCTCGCCCCCGGAGTCGCCAAGACCTTCATCAAGGAACTGTGCCTGATCCTTGATCTCTACAATATGGAGAGCAAGGATGCTGTAAAGGCCGGGCTGCGCGCCTACATTGAGGAAAACGAATCCATCCTCGATGAAAAGGGCCTTGCCTTCGTCCGGGAGATCCTCACTCAGCACGCCCCCGCCCTGAACATCGACTTCGCCGTCAAGAAGGCCCTTGAGTACACCGAGAAGGCCACGTATCAGGCGATGGAAGCGCTGGTGCACAACCTCAACACCATGCACTCCCGCGCCGGAGCGCAGATCCCTTTCAGCTCCATCAACTACGGGACCGACACCTCCCCCGAAGGCCGCATGGTCATCCGCAACGTGCTGCTGGCCACCGAAGCGGGCCTCGGCAACGGCGAGACGCCCATCTTCCCCATCCATATCTTCAAGGTGAAGGAAGGCGTCAACTTCCGGGAAGGCGAGCCCAACTATGATCTGTTCAAGCTTGCCTGCCGCGTGTCCGCCAAACGCCTGTTCCCGAACTTTTCCTTCATCGACGCGCCGTTCAACTTGGCCTACTACAAGCCCGGCCATCCCGAGACGGAAATCGCCTACATGGGCTGCCGCACCCGCGTCATGGGCAACGTGTACGACCCCGATCGCGAGGTGACGCCCGGCCGCGGCAACCTGTCGTTCACGTCCATCAACCTGCCCCGTCTGGCCATCCGCGCCAAGGGCGACATCGACCTGTTCTTCGATCTGCTCGACTCCAAGCTGCAGCTCGTGACCGGTCAGCTGGACGAGCGCTTCGAGATTCAGGCTCGCAAGCACGTGTACAACGCGCCGTTCCTCATGGGCCAGGGCGTGTGGATCGATTCCGAAAAGCTCTCGCCCACCGACGAGCAGCGCGAGGTGCTCAAGCACGGCACGCTGACCACCGGCTTCATCGGTCTGGCCGAGTGCCTGGTGGCCCTCACCGGCCAGCATCACGGCCAGTCCGCCGAGGCCCAGCGCCTGGGCCTGGAGATCGTGGGCCACATGCGCAGCTACTGCGACCGCATCTCGAAGGAGCGCGGCATGAACTACACGCTCATCGCCACGCCGGCCGAGGGCCTGTCCGGCCGCTTCGTGCGCATCGACCGCGAGCGCTACGGCGTCATCCCCGGCGTGACCGATCGCGACTACTACACCAACGGCTTCCACGTGCCGGTGTACTTCGACATCTCCGCCTTCGACAAGATTGCCCTGGAAGCGCCCTACCACGCGCTCACCAACGGCGGCCACATCAGCTACATCGAGCTCGACGGCGACCCGTCCGACAACCTGGAGGCCTTCGAAAGCGTCATCCGCTACATGAAGGACTGCGGCATGGGCTACGGCTCGGTGAACCACCCGGTCGACCGCGACCCGGTGTGCGGCTACAACGGCATTATCGAGGACGTCTGCCCCAAGTGCGGTCGCACCGAGGACGCTCACAACCAGCCCTTCGAGCGCATCCGCCGCATCACCGGCTACCTGGTAGGCACGCTCGATCGCTTCAACGACGCCAAGCGCGCCGAAGAGCACGACCGTGTAAAGCACGACGTGCCGGCAGCCGAGTAGCGCACCCCTCGCCTCCCCGCACCCCACGGGCGGTCCTCCGGGACCGCCCTTTTTGTTTTAGGGAGACTACCGAAAATGTCCCAGAGTTGAAAAACGTCGCAAATCAAGTTCAGAAAACGCGAAAACTCGTCGCAAAACAGTAACTAAAACCAAAAAACTCGTCGCAAGAAGAGGTTATAATGAGCGAAAACTCGTCGCAAGACGAAAGGATTAGCAGTATGGCCCTTCAAAGGAAAGCCTATGACGACTTCCTGAAATGGAAGAGTGCGCCCGACAGGCGCGCCCTCCTCGTGACCGGCGCGCGGCAGGTGGGGAAAACGTATCTCATCCGTGAGTTCGGCCGAAACGAGTACGAGGTCTTCCTGGAGATCAACTTCATCGAGACGCCCAAGGCGAGGGAGATCTTCGAAGGCGATCTCGATGCCGATACGCTCGTAGCGAACCTCACGGCCTTCACGAAGGTGCCGCTCGTTCCCGGTCAGACGCTCGTCTTCTTCGATGAAATCCAGGAATGCCCGCGCGCCCGTACCGCCATGAAATTCCTCGTGGAGGATGGTCGGTTCGACTACATTGAATCGGGCTCGCTTCTGGGCGTCTCCTATAAGGAGGTGCCGTCGTACCCGGTGGGCTACGAGCAGCATCTGCGCATGTACCCGCTCACGTTGAGAGAGTTCTTCGACGCTATTGGCCAAAACGATCAGACGCTGGAGCTGGTGCGGGAACGAATGCGGAATCGCGAGCCCATTCCGACCGCTATTCACGAGCGGCTACTCCGGGCATTTTCCCTGTATATGGTCGTCGGGGGCATGCCGGCGGCCGTCGAACGGTTCAATGAGACCTCCGATCTGTCACACGTGCTGGCTGTGCAGCAGGATATCGTCGACCTGTATCGGCAAGATATCGCCAAATACGGGGACGATAGGGCCCACATCAAGATGATCTTCGATGCTATTCCCGAGGAACTCGACAAGAAGAACAAGCGCTTCAAGCTCAGTGATCTGGCGAAGAGCGCCCGCATGGAGCGCTATGCGAGTGATTTCATGTGGGTTGCTGACGCCGGCGTGGGGCTGCCCTGCTACAACGTTAAAGCGCCGGAGCTGCCTTTGTCGCTGAACACCCAGCACAATCTGTTCAAACTCTTTCTCTGTGACGTGGGGCTTCTGTCCGCGCAAACGTCGGGCGATGCACGATTCGACCTTCTGCAAGGGAACCTTGCGGTGAACTGGGGCAGCATGCTGGAGAACGCCATCGCCCAGGAGCTGACGGCCCACGGCTTCGATCTGCGCTACTTCGACAAGGCCAAGTACGGCGAAGTTGATTTCGTCATCGAGAAGGGATCGAAGGCGCTTCCTATCGAGGCTAAATCGGGAAAGGATTACGAGAAGCACAAAGCCCTCGACAACGTGATGGCCGTGCGAGAATGGGGCATCGACAGCGCCATCGTCTTTTGCCGTGGAAACGTGCGCGAGGAAGGCAAAGTGCTGTACCTTCCCTGGTATGCCGTTATGTTTATCGAAAAAGAGCGAGGCCCGCAGAAAATAGACCTCGCAGAGTTCTTGGGATAAGGGGGTTGCCATAGTGAGAGGATTGAAAATGCCTCCTTGGTGGCTTCTCGGTATCGGCTTTACTCATGTGCAGATTCTCTCGCAGTATGCGGGGTCAGGCCTTTTCCATGGGATGGCCGGTCTTCCGGTCAGCACCGACGTTGCCTGGTTTGTGGGGATGGGGGCGAACATCTTGGTGCTTCTCGCGTGCGGCGCCGTGTTCCGCGGTCCGCGCCTAGATCGTTTGAAAAGGCTGCTGGCTCCGTCGATCATTCTCAACATCGTAGGGTTTCTGCTCTCTGTATGGCCGACAGGGGTCACGGCGAATGACGATCCTGTGGCTTTGCTGGGAGCAATTGCTCTGGGAATGGGTCAGGCCATCATGTTTCTTCTGTGGGCCGACGTGTTCAATCGAGCCAAAATCGAAGAGGCGGAGATTGCGCTGCCCCTTTCCTCGCTTGTCGTTCTCGCCTATGCCGTTGTTGTCCCTCTGCTGCCGGCAAGTCTCAACGGCATTCCGATGCTTGTGGCTCCATTGGCGTCGGGGGCGACCCTCTACCTTTCCTTTCAGAGGCTGCCGGTGGCACAGGCATGCGAGAAGGCAGTCGCCATAGAGGGATCGCGGCCGCATTCGATGGTAAAGGAGCTGGCGCGCATAGCCGTTCCTCTGGCCGTCTTCTACCTGGTGGTAAGTTGGAACGGTCTTCTCTCGCAATTCGAAATGACGGGAGAGCGTTCCCTTCCCGAGATAATAGGCTCCTTGGCGGGCGTGCTCTGCATCGTCGTGTTCGTGCTCTTCTCGCTCAAGATCGATTTTGCCGCTTTGTTTCGGTGGCTTTGCCCTTTGGCCACACTGGCACTGATTCTCAATTTCTGGAAAAGCCCCGCTTCCGCAATGGCGGTATGTTCGATATCGAGCGTTCTGGACATTACCATCTGGATCGTGACCTACTTATATTCCTCTCGAATGGCGAGGCGCGACTATGGAACAAGTCTCACCAGGATCGCCGTCCTGCTGGCGGTTTCTCACGGAGGGGCGACAGTTGGCAATATACTCGCTGTTGCCGTTTTGGCAGACCTCGCCCAGCAAGAAGCGATGCCTCAAAGCATCTCTCTTGTGCTGGTGTGTCTGCTGGTTGCTACGACCATGGTCGTCGTCGGGCGGCCGGCGCTTCGGGTGGCTGCTGATTGGCGCAACGAGGATGGGGCGGCAGC
>OLGF01002291.1_pt1 | contig 18032 bp, 16 predicted proteins | sample 1604971 | NCBI WGS metagenome assembly OLGF01 (sample SAMEA3888902, study PRJEB22519) | human gut metagenome | biome: human gut; feature: human-associated habitat; material: faeces | place: Denmark | collected 2011 | reverse complement strand
AACTGGATCAGGCACCTGATGCTCGACAACGAGAACCGTCCGGCGGACAAGGGCCGCTGGTTTCGCGTCCACGACCGCGTGTCGGCGGAATTCTCCGTCTCGACGGCCGATTCGTCGAAACTCACCTCGTTCATCGGCACGCGCGAGGTGGCTTACAGCGATGTGCGCATCGGCGAGCCGATCCCCGACGAGGTGCTGCGCATGGACAACAACGTCGTGGTGCGCGACGAGGAACCCGGGCACCGCCGGGAGGAGTTCTGGGAGCAGGTGCGCCCTTACAGTTTGAGCGAAAAGGAGAAAGGCATCTACGCAATGGTCGACTCGGTGCAGCACGTGCCGCTGTACCGCAACATCTACACCCTCATCAACACGGTGATCGTCGGCTACTGGAATACAAAATACATCGGCATCGGTCCCTACTACAAACTGGCCAGCTTCAACAAGCTGGAAGGCTTCCGCATGCAGCTGGGCGGGCGCACGACGACCAACGTGAGCCGCACGGTGCGCGTCGGGGGCTACGTGGCCTACGGCACGCGCGACGAGGACGTGAAGGGCGGCGGCAGCGTCGAGGTGGCCTTCAACCGCCACCTCACGCGCAAACTGACCCTCACGGCACGGCACGACGTGATGCAGCTCGGCGCCGGGCAGAACGCGCTGACCGAGAGCAACATCCTCTCGTCGATACTCTCGCGCGGCGACCAGCGGCTCTCGATGGTCAACCGCGGCGAGGCGGTCTACGAACACGAGTGGTGTCACGGCGTGAGCACCTTCGCCGGCGCGCGCATGCAGCGCATCTTCGCCAACCGTTACGTGCCGATGCTGCGGCCCGACGGTGTGCCCGTCAACTCGGTTTCCGACGCCGCGGTGCACGTCGGCCTGCGGCTCTCGAAAAACGAAACGGTCTACCGCATGCCCTTCGACAAGCAGTCGATGGGTTCGGTCTACCCCATCCTGACGCTCGGATTCTCGGCGGGGATTCCCGACGCGCTGCACGGCAGCTACGAATACTACCGCCTCGAAGGCGGCATCCGCTACCGTCCGGAACTGCCGCCCGTGGGGTATTCGGACATCACGGTGCAGGGCGGGCGCATCTTCGGCAAGGTCCCCTACCAGCTGCTCAAACTCCACGAGGGCAACGGCACCTATTTCTACGATCCCTACGCCTTCTCGTGCATGAATTTCTACGAGTTCGCCTCCGACGCATGGGTGTCGTGGTTCTGGGAGCACCACTTCAACGGCGTGCTGCTGGGCCGCCTGCCGCTGATCAAAAAGCTGAAATGGCGCGAGGTGCTGGTCTGCAAGGGCGTGTGGGGCACGCTTTCGCGCGAAAACAACGGGTCGACGGCCGGAACGCAGGCCGACCTTCTCTTCCCCGCGGGCATGACCTCGGTGTCGGACCCCTATGTCGAGGCCGGATTCGGCGTGGAGAACATCTTCAGGCTCTTCCGCGTGGACTGCATCTGGCGGCTCACACACCGAAGTCCCAAACCCGGACAGGAGATTCAGAACTTCGCCGTCAATTTAAGCCTGCATCTCAAATTCTGACCGGCGCAAGCCGTGCGTGTCGGGGATTTTGCCTATCTTTAGGCCCTGAAAACGAAACCGACGATGAAGAAAGCAGCTATATTCGACATGGACGGCACGCTGGTCGCCAACTCCCCGGTACACATCCGGGCCTTCGAAATCTTTTGCGCCCGCTACGGCGTCACCGACTGGAGAGAGAAACTCGCCAACGGGTTCGGCATGGGCAACGACGACATCATGCGGCTGGTGATGCCCGAGGAGGTGATCCGCGAAAAGGGCCTCGCGGCGCTGGCCGACGAGAAGGAAGCCATCTACCGCGAAATATACGCCCCGGACATCCGCCCGGTGGAAGGGCTGAAGGAGTTGCTCGAACGGCTCCGTGCGGCGGGGATTCCGTGCGCCGTGGGTTCGTCGGGATGCAAGGCCAACGTAGATTTCGTGCTCGACAGCTGTGCGATCCGGCCTTATTTCGATGCGGCGATCTCGGGCGACATGGTGTCGCGCTGCAAACCCGACCCGGAGATCTACCTCACGGCGGCTGCGGCGCTGGGCGTTTCGCCCGCCGACTGCGTGATCTTCGAGGATGCGCGAGCGGGATTCGAAGCAGCGAGGCGGGCCGGCGCAGGCCGGATCGTGGCCCTCACGACCACTCTGCCGCGCGAAGAGCTGGAGCGCGAACCGCAGGCCGACCGGATCATCGACTCATTCGCCGACATCGACGACATCGGCGCCCTGCTGGCCTAAAACAGCCGGGCGACGGCGGGAATACGCAGCACGCACCGCATCAGCCACGCCGGAACCAGCCGGCAGACACAGACGCAGATTTTCGTGAAAACACCCGGAATGCAGCTGCTACGGCCCCGGAACAAGGCCCGGAGGCCATGTTGCGCCACCCCCTGCGGCGCAGACATGACGCCCCAGCGAAGCAGCCGGCGGCGGCAGGCGGCGTCCAGATCGTACAGCGGCGTATCGACCGCTCCCGGGAAAACACCCGTCACGCGGACGCCGTATTTGCGGAACTCGAAATTCAGCGACCGGGCGAAGGTGCGCAGGAAACTTTTCGTCGCGGCATAGGCCGCAATCGTCGGATAAGGCATCCACGCCGTCGCCGACGACATCACGAGGATATACCCCTCGCCCCGTCGCCGCATCTCCTCCCCGTAGAGACGGCACAGCAGCGCGGGCGTCGTGCAATGGAGCGTGACGATGCGGCCGATGCGTTCGGGTGGGGCTGCGGCCAGCGGACCGAACAGCAGGACGCCCGCATTGCAGACGAGCACCCCGATTTCGATGCCGCGCGCCGAGGTTTCGGCATGGAGTTTCACGGCGGCATCCGGTTCCGAAAGGTCCATGCAGAGCGGCAGCGTGCGCACGCCGTAACGCGCCGCAATTTCCCGGGCCGCGGCGCGATTCTCTTCGTCGCGGTTGCCCGCCATTACCAAATCATACCCTTTTGCCGCCAGCTGCGCGGCATATTCGCGGCCGATTCCCGACGAAGCGCCGGTCACCAATGCGTATTTTCGCTGCCGGGAGGAGATCATATCGAATAATTTGCTACTTTTGCGCGGTTTAAAAATCTGTATCCTATGTTTCGGGGTCTCGCCACCATTCTGCTGCTCGTCGTCTCCAACGCCTTTATGACGCTGGCATGGTACGGGCATATCGCCTTCAAATCGCGGCTCGAACGCTTCGGGCTGACGGCCATCGTTCTGTTGAGCTGGGGCATCGCGCTGTTCGAATACTGCTTCCAGGTCCCCGCCAACCGCATCGGCAGCGCCGAATTCGGAGGTCCGTTCTCGATCTGGGAACTGAAGGTGATTCAGGAGGTCGTATCGCTCTCGGTCTTCACCGTCTTCGCGCTGGTCTTTATGAAATCCGACACCCTGCGCTGGAACCACCTCGCGGGATTCCTCTGCCTGGTTTTAGCCGTCTATTTCATTTTCCGCAAATAGCGCCAGCTCTTCGGCCTTCCCGCCGCGGATCAGCGGCAAAGCCCGGCGGATCGTCTCCGCAGGCCACTCCCACCATTTTATCGCAAGCAGGCTTTCGACCGTCGCCGGATCGAAGCGGTATTTGATGACCTTGGCCGGAACGCCTCCGACGATGGCATAGGGCGGCACATCGCGCGTCACAACGGCCCGTGAGGCGACGATCGCCCCGTCACCGATCGTAACGCCCGCCATCACGACCGCTTCGTAACCGATCCACACGTCATTGCCGACAACGATGTCGCCCCGGTTGTCCCACGCCGAGGCCACCTCCGACTTGTCGATGCCCCACTCCTCGCCCCAGAAGATCGGGAACGGATAGGTGGACAGCGATTTGAGCGTATGGTTGGCGCTGTTGAAGAGGAACCGCGCGCCGCAGGCCAGCGAGCAGAATTTCCCGATGACCAGCCGGTCGCCGTTCACCGGATAGTGATACAGCACGTTGTTGCGTTCGAAATCGACGGGGTCGGCCGCGAAATCGTTGTAGATCGTCCACTCCCCCACCTCGATATTCGGGTCGCAGACGACCTCTTTCAGATAGACCGTCTGCCGGTCCCCCTCGCGGGGATATATCTTATTTTTCATCTCTTTTCAATTCTATGTTGGGTAAAAAGCCCGTGATGATGCCCAGCAGGGGCAGCAGGGTGCTGACCCGGAAAATAAATTCGATGCTCGTCCGGTCGGCCAGCCACCCGAAGAAGGCCGAGCCGAGGCCGCCCAGTCCGAACATCAGCCCGAAGAAGACCCCGGCGATCATGCCGACCTTGCCGGGCATCAGGTCGGTGGCATAGACCAGAATGGCCGAGAAGGCCGACGAGATGACCAGTCCGATGATGACGGCCAGCACGATGGTCCCGGTCAGGCCGGCATAGGGAAGCATCAGCGTAAAAGGCGCCGCACCGAGGATCGAGCCCCATATCACGTATTTACGTCCGATGCGGTCGCCGACCGGCCCGCCGATGAAGGTCCCCGCCGCCGAAGCCGCAAGGAAAGCGAAAAGCGCATACTGCGCTCCCTGCACCGACATCGAGAATTTGTCCATCAGGAAAAAGGTGAAATAGTTGGTCATCGAGGCGATGTAGAAATATTTCGAGAAGACCAGTACGCCCAGGATAATGAGCGCATTCCGAATTTTACGTTTCGAGAGTCCGGGCCCCGTGGTATCCGCCGCAACGGCGGGCCTGCGGGCTGCCAAAGCCAGTTGCCGTTTGTACCAGTTCCCGATCTTTACGAGGATGAAGATGGCCAGCAGCGCGGCCAGTGCGAACCAACCGATCGAAGCCTGCCCGAACGGAATCACGATCAGCGCGGCCAGCAGGGGCCCCATGGCGCTTCCGGCATTGCCGCCGACCTGAAAGATCGACTGCGCCAGCCCTTTGCGACCTCCCGAGGCGAGCTGGGCCACGCGCGAGGATTCGGGATGGAAGACCGACGAACCGCAGCCGATCAGTCCGACCGACACCAAAATCAGGGCGAAGCCGGGAGCGGCGGCGAGCGCAAGCAGTCCGCACAGCGTGAAACACATCCCCGCGGCCAGCGAATAGGGCCGCGGATGGAGGTCGGCCAGCCGCCCGGCGACAGGTTGCAGAAGCGACGAGGTTAGTTGGAAAACCAGTGTGATGAGGCCGATCTGGGCAAACGTGAAGCCGAATTTCTCCTTAAGGAGCGGATAGACCGCCGGAATGACGGACTGCATCATGTCATTGAGCAGATGGGTGGCGCAGACCATCAGCAGGATCGGATAGACCGTCCTGCCCGCCCGGTTCATTTCCCGCGGTCCTTTCTCCATATCTGATACGAGTTAACGAAGTTCTGCCACACGATGTACGCCGTGGGGGCGATCGAGGAGATCGGGTCGAGGAACGACTGGGCCATCCACACCGCGAGGACCGTGTTTTTCTGCCCGAGAGACTGTCCGCCCGCAGGAGCGTCGCCGTAACGGCGGCCCAGCATGCGCCCCACCTTGAACTGCCCGAGGCAGATAGCCAGCGCGGCGAAGGCCAGCCACAGTTCCGTCGCGAGCGAAGCGTCGCGCAGGTCGATGATGAAGGCCGTCGTGCGGCCGATGATGACCAGCAGCGACGCCAGCCACATATAGAACGAGATCTGGCTGTGGTCGCCGACCCATTTCGCCGCCTTCGGGATGACCAGCCGGCAGAACTGCGCCGCGGCGAACGGCATCACCAGCAGCGGCGCGATGCGGGCCAGGATCTGCGCGAAGGTGCACGCCCCCGTCCCCGTGAAGGTCAGGATCACGGGCGCCAGCAGCGCGACGGCCATGTTGCAGAGCAGGCTGTACGTAGCCATCGTGGCGACGTTGGCCCCCAGCATGCCGCCGATGACCACCGCGGCCATCGCCACGGGAGCCAGCACGCAGACCATCGCCCCCTGCGCCAGAATGAGGTCCAGCGGACGCAGCAGCAGAAAAACCCCGATGCAGGCCACCGTCTGAACCAGCAGCAGCCACACATGGAGCATCGAAGGCTTCATCTGGCTGGGTTTCACGCGGCAGAAGGTGACGAACAGCATCAGGAAGATCAGCGTCGGGGTGATCATCTGCCCCGACAGCTCCTCCAGCGCCGAGATCGGACGGCACAGCAACGCCCCGACAACCATGGCCGTCGGCATGGCGACGGTCTTCACGTTGCGGTGCAGGTGTTCCAGCAGGTGCATTTTAAGCCAGCAGCTCCCTAACCTTGGCCGAAATGTCCTTGCCGTCGGCGCGGCCCGCGAGCCTCTTCGAAGCCACGCCCATCACCTTGCCCATCTCCTTCATCGACGTGGCGCCGACCTCGGCGATCAGGGCCTTGACCTCGGCGGTCAGTTCCTCCGGGGTGAGCTGCCTGGGCAGGAACTCCTGGAAAACGGCCACCTGGGCCAGCTCCTCCGACGCCAGGTCGGGACGGTTTTGCTCGGAGAAGATCGCCGCCGAGTCGGTTCCCTGCTTGGCGAGCTTCGAGATGATCTTCAGCACGTCGGCGTCGGGCAGTTCGGCGATCTCCGGACCTGCGGTCTTGGCCTCGATGATGTATTTCTTCGCATTGCGCAGCGCGCTCAGGCGCACCGTGTCCTTGGCCTTCATGGCCTCCATGATTCCTTTCGAAATCTGCTGTTCCAACGACATGACTTTCTTATTTTAAGTTAAACAACCAATTTCTCACTCCGCAGGCCGCCGCACGACGACAATCTCGTCGAAACGCCGCTGCGACTCCGTTCCGACAACTTTCCCCTTCGCAGGAAACTCCCGGTCGAAAGCCTCGGCGGCGGAGGGGTCGATGTCGTAAATCGAATCCTCGACATAGCGCCCCCGAATGCCGGACAACGCACCGTCGTACAGTTCACAGACGTGCAGGGCCATGGCATACATGTTATCCGCCGTGCGGATTCCCAGCATCTCGGCGGGAACGAAGCCCTGATACAAATAATAATCCGGGTCGCCGCAGAGCAGCAAGGCCCGAAATCCCAGTTCCCGGGCCAGTTCGCGGGTCCGGGAGATCAGCCGGCCGCCGATGCCCTGACGCTGGCACTCCGGCAGGACCGAAATCGGCCCGAGGCTCAACACCTCACAGACCGTTCCGTCGTCACCGTGGAGAACCGCGCGCAAGGAAACGACATTGCCCACGATTCGCCCATCGCGCTCGGCCACGAGATCCAACTCGGGCACAAACGCCGGACTGTCACGCATGACATGCAACAGGTAGTGCTCGCAACATCCGGGCGAATAGAGGTTCCAGAACGCCTCCCGCGTAACGTTCTCCGTCTCGCGGTAATCCGCAGGCTGTTCGGTTCTCAATTTCAGTTCCACTGCTTCCATTTTATTTATCGGAAAACAAAAACCGCAGCACGTCGCGCATCAGCCGGTCGCGCTGCACGCCGTCGGGGATCGACTCGAAGGGGAACCCCGCGACGAAAGTCCGTCCTCCGGCATCGCAGGCCACGGCCGCCGTGCGGCCGCTGTCGTCGTAACGCATCACGGCGAAAGCCCCCGCACCCGCGGGCTTCAGCGCATCGGCCCGCTCGACGACGTAACGGTCGCGGCGGTACTCGGTATTGAAGCGGTATTCGCCGCGCGAAAACGACGCGTCCGAAGTCATAACCCGCACCCGTCCGCGCTCCGAGGGATGTCCCCCGTCGGAGTCGATGCGGAGCACCTCCCGGGCGAACGCGCGCCCCTCCTCCGGGGTCCCTTCGGCCCAGAGGTCGGCCGCCACGTAGCTTCCCGATGCAAAAAGCCCTCCGCCGCCGGCCAGATAACGCCGCAGGACGGCCTGCAACTCCGGCGGAAAGGTCCGGAAGGCCGCCTCGCACACACCGCGGCCCAGCGGCGTGGTGCGCTGCTTGCCCAGAATCAGGTCGACGGCCGGATAGGCTTCGAGCGACACCTCGCCCCGCTCCACGGCCCGGGCCGACGCCGAGCAGAACGAGTAGCCCGCCGCCGCGACGGAACGCCCGTGCAGGGCCGGATAGTCGAACGTATTGCCGCCGATCACGTCGGTCTCCCAGTCGCACGCGCAGGCCCCGAGGGCGACGCTGTCGACGTTGCAGCGGGCCTGCGCGAGGTCGAAGACGCGCTGCGCTCCGATGAAGGCGATGTCCTGCCGGTCCGCAACGCCTCCGTCGAGGTCCATGCGGAATCCGGCCAGCGAATCGTTCCGTTCGCTCTGCGGGGCGCTCACGCGGTCGAACCCGTTGACGATCAGCACGCAGCCCTTTTCGTCGGGCACGCGGCAGGCCGCGAGCGTCTCGCTCGGGAAGCTCTCGCCGCCCTCGTTGACGGCGGTGACCCGGTAACTGTACATGCGCCCCGGTTCCTGCCGGACGGTCAGGCGGGGTTTGTCGACATAGCGGCCGTTGTCGAAACCGCCGTCGTCCACGCGCGTGTAGACCACATAGCCCGTCGGCGCGGCGGTCGCTTCGAGCGGGTCCATCGCCGGGCTCCACGAGAGCGCGACCTCGCCGGCGGCGGCGAATTCCGCGGCGAAAGCCTCGACCGGCAGCGGCTGGACCACATAGGGCAGATCGTATTGCGAACTGACATAACGCAGGATACCCTTGTAAACAGCCCGGCTCACGAGGAACTTGAAGCGCGGGTCGTGCCCCAGGCGCATGTCGGCGAAATTCTGGTGCGACAAGAGTTCGAGCAGCATCGTCGGGACGCCCGGCACGCGCGCTTCGTAGTAGGCGCGGTTCCACATCCCGCGGCGGCTCCAGGCCGGTTCGCAGGTGCGGCGGATATCCTCGACGATCTGCGTCTGCACGAGGTCCGTCAGGTCACGCGAACGGTAGCGGTCGGCCCCGCCCTGGAATTTGCCCTTGTTCTCGCGGGTGAAGAAGATGCCCAGCGTGCCGATGATGCCGTCGCCGTCGCGCACCCCGGCGTCGGAGTGGAACGCCAGCGCCATGTCGACCGGAATGCGCAGCCCCGCGGAGTCGGGCAGACGCTCCGAGCCGCCCATTAGGGCATTGACCCAATGGGCGCGCGACATGTAGTCGTCCTTGTAGTCGTCGGTGTTGTTTTTCGGCGTATAGACCTCTTCCGGAAATCCCGCCCACTGAAGCCAGTAGCGCGCCCCCTCGCAGAAACGCGGGTAACCGCTGGTCTCCCCGGCATGCTCCGCGCCGGGCAGGCGCAGCGAGTCGCAGGACGTGCGGGCCACGTTGCCGTAGCCGCCTCCGATCTTCACCGCGTCGGCCGAGACGATGCGCCCGCCCGTCCGCGAACGGTTCGAAAGGGTCACGACCTCCTGCCGTCCGGCGGCGAAGGGAAAACGCCCGAGGTAAATCCACGTCCCGCCGCCCATCGTCTGATTGACGGCAAACGAGGTCTCGCCGCCGAGGTGGCGGACCGTATAATGCGCGTCGTCGGCGCTTTCGGGCGTCGATTCATAGCTCACATAAACCGCATATTCGCCCCGTTCGGGAATGTCGGCCTGCCACACGGCACGGACCGTGGCCCCGCCGGTCACGGTCCGCACACGGCGCGTCGTGCCGTCGCGGAAGGGATTTTCGCCCGTATGATAGACCTGCCGGAGGTGCGCGAAGCCCGCGCCGCCGCTCTCCCACGCCCCCTCCTCCGCATACTGCCCGGCGGCGTCGTTGTCGGCCAGCACTTCGTATTTCTGCACGTCGCGTTCGCGCGGCAGCAGCACGCATGCCCCGGCGTTTTCGAGCATCGGAACCAGGTACGGCAAGACATAACTTTGCGTATAGAGGTCCTCGCAGGTCTGCCAGAGCGCCGAACGCTGCCATTTCCAGCGGTTCTCCGTCTGGTCGAAATAGCGTCCGTGGCTCTGCCACAGGGCGATATGGCGTCCCGAAAGTCCCCGTCCGGGGGTCTCGGGAGCCGAAAGGCGCGTCACGAGCGGACGCCCGGAGCGGTTGGTGAAAAGCACGATCTTCTTCTTATCGACCGCTTTGCGCAGCTGCGTGGCGTTGCGGCAGGCCAGCGGAATCAACTCGGAGGCCTCGCGGCCGTCGGTGTAAAGTTCGACGGCGGCCTTGCGGAACTCATGCGGCAGCAGGGCGCGCACCGAGTCGCGCATGGCCCGCAGGTTCTCCTCGCGGAAGGGATAGTTGGCCAACGCCGCCGTGGCGTAGATCCGCACCCGGCTGCGCGAGGCCTTGACGGCCTGAACGCGTACGGTGATCGGCTCCGGTTTCTGGTAACCGCTCGTCACCTCGCGCGAAACGATGCGCGAAAGGGTCCGGCCGATCTCCTGCCGCGTCGCGGAACCGATTTCCGCGGCGGAGACATTACCTAAAGCAAAGAGTGAGATAAGAGTGTATAAAACCTTATTTTTCATGGCGTTTCACAAGCAGCAGCATGCCGATCATCGTAAAGGCGGCATTGTAAATCAACAGTTCGAAACCAATCTGATAATCCCAGGTCTTCAGCGCCCACCACTGCACCAGCGCACTCAATGCCGGGGCCGCGAGGGCCACCAGCGGCATCCAGCGGTCGCGGACCTTCAGGCGCGTGAACATCCCGAAGGCGAACATGCCCAGAATCGGACCGTAGGTATAGCTGGCGACCTTGTAGACCAGATTGATGACGCTGTCGTCGGCCCAGTACTCGAAAGCCAGGATCACGCCGGCCATCCCGAGCGCCATCGCCACGTGGACCCCGCGGCGGATGCGCGTGAGGCGTGCGTCGCCATAGCGTTTCGTGCCTTCGAGCATATCCACCGTGAAAGAGGTCGTGAGAGCCGTGAGGGCCGACCCGGCAGCTGAATAAGTACTTGAAATAAGTCCTACAACAAACAGAATGCCAACGATAAGCGGCAATCCACCTTCGACAGCGACCAGCGAAAAGACCTGATCGCTCTTGGCGGGTGCGGCCATGCCGCTGCGCTCCATGTACAAATAGAGCAGCACGCCCAGCACGAGGAACAGAAAGATCACGAAAATCTGGCTCACGGCCGTCAGCACGATGTTCTTCTGCGAGTCGCGCGGCGTGGCGCAGCTCAAGTTGCGCTGCATCATGTCCTGATCGAGTCCGGTCATGGCCACCAGCAGGACGATACCCGCGGCGAACATTTTCCAGAAATAGCGGTCCGAAGCGGGATCGTCAAAGAAGAAAATGCGCGACATGGGCGAAGCGGAAACCTCGCGGGCCGTATCGGCGAACGAAAGGCCCAGCCCCCGCATGATGAAGACGATCGACAGCACGAGGCTCGCCACGAGGCAGAAAGTCTTGAGCGTATCGGTCCAGATCAGCGACTTGACGCCGCCCTGCCGGGTGTAGAGCCAGACGAAAAACATCGTGACGAGGGCGTTGCTCCAGAACGGGAAGCCGTAGTGCGAAAAGACCAGCAGCTGCATCACGGCACAGACCACATAGACGCGCAGCGCGGCGCCCAGCATCTTCGAAATGAAGAAAAACCACGCCCCGGTGCGGTGTGACTTTACGCCGAAACGGTTATCGAGGTACTCGTAGAGCGAGACGACCCGCAGGCGGTAGAACGTGGGAATCAGGACGAAAGCCACAATCAGCTGCCCCACCGTGAAGCCCGCGACCATCTGCATGTAGGAAAACGAGTCGGCGGCGACCGAGCCGGGGACCGAAATGAAGGTCACGCCCGACATCGCGGCGCCGATCATGGCGAAAGCCGCCATGTACCACGGGGTGCGGCGGTTGCCGGTGAAGAAGCCGGCGTTGTCGGCACGGCGGCCCGAGGCCCATGCGACGGCGAAAAGGACGGCTATGTAGCCCAGGACGGTGGCGGTAACGGCGGCAGGAGTCATAACTTGTATTTGGGTTCGAATCACAAAGGTATAAAAAAAGACGGACACGAAGGCGGGTAAGCGCGGATTTTATAAACCCGAAAACAGGATGCGGAAGATCGTATGTCGTATTGGATTTCCGGAAAAAACAGTTATTTTTGCTACTAATTATACATCAAACCCTTAAACGATATGGCATTTCTCAAAGAATTCAAGGAGTTTGCCCTCAAAGGCAACGTAATGGACATGGCCGTCGGCGTGATCATCGGCGGCGCGTTCGGCAAAATCGTATCGTCGCTCGTGAACGACATCCTGATGCCGCCCATCGGCGCGCTGATCGGAAACACCGACTTCTCGCAGCTGCGGCTCGACATCTCGAAAGTCCGCGACGTGACGTCGAACGCCATGCACTCCGTGGGCGACATGGTGACCGGAGGAGGCGATCCCGCGCAGGCTGCCGCAGCGGCAGAACCGATCTACTGGAACTACGGCGCATTCATCCAGCAGTGCGTGGATTTCACGATCCTGGCGCTCTGCGTGTTCCTGATGGTCAAGCTGATGAACCGGCTGATGAAGAAAAAGGAAGAGGCTCCGGCTCCCGTTCCCGAACCGCCCGCACCGACGAAGGAGGAGCTGCTGCTCACCGAAATCCGCGACCTGCTGAAAGAGCAGAAGAAATAAGCGGGAAAATCCCGGAACCAAACAGCCCGGCTTTTTGAGGCCGGGATATTTTCTTATATTTGTTTTCACCTTACTTGATTAGTTTGCAGAGGCATACAACCAACTAACTATAATTTATGATATGAACATTCCTTCGATTTTCTGGATCGTGCCTGCCGCGTCCGTCGTCGCCCTGTCCTTCGCATGGGCGTTTTACCGCCTGATGAAGCGCGAGGACGAGGGTACGCCGCGCATGCGCGAGATCGCCGCGCACGTGCGCAAGGGCGCCATGGCCTACCTGCGCCAGCAGTACAAGGTCGTCGGCATCGTCTTCGCGGTGCTGGCGCTGTTTTTCGCCTGGCTGGCCTACGGCGCCGGGGTGCAGAACGGCTGGGTTCCCTTCGCCTTCATCACCGGCGGCTTTTTCTCGGGGCTTGCGGGCTACTTCGGCATGAAGACCGCGACCTACGCTTCGGCCCGTACGGCCAATGCCGCGCGGCAGTCGCTGGACCGCGGCCTGAAGGTCGCATTCCGCAGCGGTGCGGTGATGGGACTGGTGGTCGTGGGCCTCGGCCTGCTCGACATTTCGTTCTGGTACGTCATTCTGAACCATTTCGTCGAGGTCGCCGGGCCGCAGAAGCTCGTGGTCATCACCACGACGATGCTGACCTTCGGCATGGGCGCCTCGACGCAGGCTCTGTTCGCGCGTGTCGGCGGCGGCATCTACACCAAGGCGGCCGACGTGGGCGCCGACCTGGTGGGCAAGGTCGAGGCGGGCATCCCCGAGGACGATCCGCGCAATCCCGCGACCATCGCCGACAACGTGGGCGACAACGTGGGCGACGTGGCCGGCATGGGCGCCGACCTTTACGAGAGCTACTGCGGTTCGATCCTCGCCACGGCGGCGCTGGGCGCCGCGGCCTTCTCCTCGGCCGGTTCCGAGGCGTTGCAGATCAAGGCCGTGATGGCCCCGATGCTGATCGCCGCGGTGGGCATCCTGCTCTCGATCCTCGGCATCTTCCTCGTGCGCACGAAGGAGGGGGCCACGATGCGCGAACTGCTCCGTTCGCTGGGCGTGGGCGTCAATTTCAGCTCGCTGCTGATCGCCGCCGCCACGTTCGGCATCCTCTGCCTGCTGGGCGTCGAGAACTGGGTCGGACTCTCGTTCTCGGTCATCACGGGCCTCGTGGCGGGCATTGTCATCGGGCAGGCCACGGAATACTTTACCTCCCATTCTTATAAACCGACGCAGAAGATCGCCGGGAGCGCCCAGACAGGCCCAGCGACGGTCATCATCGCCGGCATCGGCTCGGGAATGATCTCCACGGCCATCCCCGTCGTGACGATCGGCGTGGCGATCATCCTTGCCTACCTCTGCGCCATCGGCTTCGACATCGAGAATATGATGGCTCCGCAGAATATGTCGATGGGTCTCTACGGCATCGGCATCGCGGCCGTGGGCATGCTCTCGACGCTGGGCATCACGCTGGCCACGGACGCCTACGGGCCTATCGCCGACAATGCGGGCGGCAATGCCGAGATGAGCGGCCTCGGCCCCGAGGTCCGCAAACGCACCGACGCGCTCGACGCGCTGGGCAACACCACGGCCGCCACGGGCAAGGGCTTCGCCATCGGATCGGCGGCCCTGACGGCCCTCGCGCTGCTGGCTTCCTATATCGAGGAGATCCGCATCGGTCTGATCCACAACGGGGTGACGATGCTCGAAATGTCCGACGGGACGATGCGCTTCGTGCAGGACGCCTCGATTCTCGATTTCATGGAATATTACCGCGTGTCGCTGATGAACCCCACGGTGCTGATCGGCGTCTTCATCGGCGCGATGATGTCGTTCCTCTTCTGCGGGCTGACGATGAACGCCGTGGGCCGCGCCGCGCAGAGCATGGTCGAGGAGGTGCGCCGCCAGTTCCGCGAGATCAAGGGCATCCTCACGGGCGAGGGAACGCCCGACTACGCGCGCTGCGTCGCCATTTCGACCCGCGGTGCGCAGCGTGAGATGCTGTTTCCGAGCCTGCTGGCCATCGCCGCTCCGGTCGTTGTCGGACTGGTATTCGGGGTGGCGGGCGTAATGGGCCTTCTGGTCGGCGGATTGAGTTCCGGTTTCGTGCTGGCGGTCTTCATGGCCAATGCCGGGGGCGCCTGGGACAACGCCAAGAAGATGGTCGAGGAGGGGCACTTCGGCGGCAAGGGTTCCGACTGCCACCGGGCCACGGTCGTGGGCGATACGGTCGGCGATCCCTTCAAGGATACGTCGGGTCCGTCGCTCAACATTCTCATCAAACTGATGTCGATGGTCGCGATCGTGATGGCGGGGCTTACGGTCGCCTTCCATTTATTCTGATTTTATAGGGCATCTTCGCACTTGCGCTCGCAGGGCACGAATGGGACGTATTCCGATACTACCCATCCGTGCCCCGCTTCGTTTAAGCACAAATCTGCGTCTCCAAAATCGAATAAAGTCTTTTGTCCTTTTATTTTTTCGACGTTCCGCTTTCGAGGATCGAGACGATGGAGTAGAGCGTGAAACAGATGGCGCCGAATCCCGACAGCACACGCGCCGGGACGAAGAATTTGGCCTGGAATGCGGCCTCCTCGTAGAGGAACGCCGCCAGGAACAGGCATGCCAGCGCCGTCAACACGGGGATGATCGGAATGCGGTTGGCCAGCGGGAAGTCGGCGTGCCAGATTTTCGCCAGCAGAATCACCTTGCTCGAAATGCTCCAGCAGATCAGCGCCAGACCGATCAGCACGAATCCCACGAAGTTGATCGGATGGTCCCAATAGGCGAAAATCAGGATCAGCCCCAGCACGAATGCCAGCGAACCCATCGTCAGCACGAGTCCCGTCCATTTGCCTTTTTCGGCCATCGTGTAGCTGCCGCGGGCCTGGCGGGCGATGCTGGCGACCAGCGCGATGAGCGACGTGCAGACGCAGGCGATTCCGAACATCACGCTCCCGGCGACGATGTGTGCCGGAAGCGTTCCGCGCACATAGAGCAGGATGCACCAGACCCAGGCGATGGCGGCGATTGCCGAGACGATGAAGATCAGCAGCGACGACTCGGCGCGGGTGAATCCGGCCGGGTTGACCGAGAAGGAGTCGTCGGCGGAGTTTTTGGGAATCAGGCTGAAGCGTGTCGACGAGGTCGCCGCCGTGGCCACGCAGGCCGTGATCAGTCCCAGTCCGCAGACGACGTGTCCGGTGACCAGCGCGCCGGGCCAGTGCGAGGCGATGATGAATGCGCCGCTGATGAGCGTCAGCACGGCGAACGTGTAGCCGATCGCCGGGAAGAGGTACTTCGCCGCCGCCGTGTAGGTCCCGATGATCTGGCGGATGATCGTTGCGGCGGTGCAGTAGAGCGCGATGCAGATGGACCCGAGGTAGAAGACGACGGGACCTGCCGTCAGGCGCGCCGCGTCGGTTCCGGCCGCGAAAATATAGGCTCCGTAAGCGAAGCAGAAGGCGGCCATTGCGAGCGGAATGGCGCGGAAAAGGATGCTTATACCGTGATTCATAGGCTTGATTGTTTTCCGGACACCCTGCAAATCCCGCACCAACAAAATTTTTCGTATCTTTGGGGGCGTAACGATCCTTTTACCAGTCGGAAGGTTTTACGGAGTTGTGCGCGATTTTGTGTTGCGCCCCATTCGACTTTTTAGTATCTTTGTCCCTATGAAAAACATCGTTTTTGACCTTGGCGGAGTTCTTTTCGCCCGTGATAAAAGCAAGTGCACCCCCGAACTGCTCGAATTTTTCAGTTTTCTCCGCGCCCCGCGCATGCCGCTCTTCTGGGAGGAGTACGACCGCGGCACGTCGACGCTCGAAGAGGTGACCGCCACCATCAGCGGGATGACCGGCCGCCCCGTGGAGACCTGTGCCGCCGTCCTTCGGCTGGCCGTCGACCTGCAGGAACCCGTGAAGCCGACCGAACGGCTCGTCGGCGACCTGAAAGCGGCGGGCTACCGGCTCTACGTGCTTTCGAACATGTCGCGCGAGTTCATCGACTTCCTGCGCCGCTTCCCCGTCTACGGGCTTTTCGACGGCGAGGTGGTCTCCTGCGAGGAGCACACCGTGAAACCCGAGCCGCGCATCTACGAGATTCTGCTCGAACGCTATGGCCTGCCCCCTCCGAGACGCTTTTCATCGACGACCGGGAGATGAACATCGAGGCGGCCGCCGCTCTGGGCATTCACGGCTTCGTCTTCGATCACCGCGATCCCGACGCGGCGTGCGACGCCCTGCGCCGGCGGTTGTTGCAATCGGACTGCATATAAACAAAAGGAAGAGACCGGCGCAAACCGGTCTCTTCCTTTTTGAGCCTCTTCCGGGAGATCAGTTGAAGGTGTAGCGGATGCTGAACATCGCCGACCAGGTCGAAATCGTGCCGGCGTACTTCGACCATGTGGGTTTGTTGAACGTGTAGGCGCCGTTCTCGTATTTCAGGATGTTGGTCGTACTGATCCGTTTGACGTTGCCCCAGTCGCGGTTGAGCATGTTGGCGATGTTGTTGACATCGAGTCCCAGCGAAATCGTGTTGCGCCGGCCTTTGACGTTGACGTAGAAGTCCTGCGAGAAGCGGAAGTTCAGCATGTGCTGCCAGGGCATCACGGCGCCGCCGCGCTTCGAGTATTCGCCGGTGTGCTTCGAGAGATAGTCGTCGTTCCGGATGAATTTCCAGTACTCCTCCCTGTTCTCGTCCGACGTGAACGGCATGCCGTCGAGTTCCTCGCGGGTCGGAATGTAGATCAGGTTCACCGCGCCGCGGTCGTTCGTCACGGGGTTCTGGTACTTGCCGCTCTGCACGTACATCGTGTAGGAGTAGCGCGAATAGGAGTACGAACCGATATATCCCTGGCGGAACGCCTCGTAGTAAAGCCCGAAGTTCGACGCGCCGCTCTTGTGCGCGAGGCGGTAGCCGACGTTGAGCAGGATGCGGTGGGGCGACACGTAGGATGCGTAACCCAGTTCGGGCACGTTCGAACCGTTCTTGTTGAACGTGTTGGTGCTGAATGCCGAGGTCACCTGGTCGCCGATGCCGTCGATCACGTTCTTGGCGCTCGAATAGGTGTAGGCCGCCGTCAGCGAGAGACCGAAGCCCCAGGTTTTCGACACCTGCGCCGAGACCGAAGCGTAGTAGCCGTCCACGTCGTCGGTGTTGTTGATCAGGTAGGGATTGACGGTCTCGCCGTCCTTATTCCTGATATTGCCGCTTTCCCAATAGGTGCGCGCCTCGGGTTCGCCCGGGAGCCGGATGCCGCCCTCTTTCTCGACCATGCCGAGTTTGGTGACGGTCACCGAGTTGAAGTCCTTGTTGTAGATCCCCTCGATATTGAGGTTGACGTCGCCCGGAAGTTTCAGGTCCAGCGCCAGCGAGCTTTTCCACGTCGAAGGCATTTTGAGGTTCTTGTCCAGAATGGTCGGCTGCGTGTTGGCCGCCAGGTCATGTCCCTTGTAGGTTCCCTTGTACACGTCTTCCAGCATGTCTTTGACATTGGTGTGGAATTTGGGCATGTTGTCGCCCTTTTCGTTTCTGTAAAGCGTCAGTCCGTTCTGGATGGTGTTGCTGTTTCCGGCCACCGATACGAGCAACACAATCCAGAACGGACTGACGCTTTACAG
>OLGF01002284.1_pt1 | contig 18079 bp, 10 predicted proteins | sample 1604971 | NCBI WGS metagenome assembly OLGF01 (sample SAMEA3888902, study PRJEB22519) | human gut metagenome | biome: human gut; feature: human-associated habitat; material: faeces | place: Denmark | collected 2011 | reverse complement strand
CCTCGACTCGCTGATGCGCAGCGGGTTGTGCTTCAAACGGATGTATGCAAACGGCACCCGCTCGATTCAGGCCATGCCGTCGGTACTGGGCAGCATCCCGTCGTTCAAGACGCCGTTCGTGCTGATGCCGCAGTCGTTGGGCGAAAGCCGGCAGCTGCCGGCCATCCTGCGCGACAAAGGTTACGCCACGGCGTTTTTCTGCGGTTCGGAGCGCGGCTCGATGGGCTTCGGCGCCTATGCCCGTTCGGCCGGCGTGGAGCGGCTCGTCAGCCGCGAGGATTACGAAGCCCGGCACGGCAAAGAGGATTTCGACGGCTACTGGGGCATCTGGGACGAAGAGTTCCTGCAATTCACGGGCGAGGAGCTGACGGCGATGCCCGAACCCTTCTTCGCCGCGCTGTTCACCCTCTCGTCGCACCACCCGTTCGTCGTACCCGAAAAGTACGCCGCGACGCTGCCCGAGGGCTACACCCGGATTCACAAGGGCGTCGCCTACGACGACCGGGCGTTCCACCTCTTCTTCCAGCGTTTCGGCGGCGAGGAGTGGTTCCGCCGCACGATCTTCGTCTTCGTGGCCGACCACGTGTCGTCGGAGAAATTCGCGGAGGAGACGCGCTCCTACCCGGGCAACATGCACATCATCGGCTTCATCTACACCCCCGACGGCGCCCTGCGGGGCGAGGTCGGCGAGATCACGCAGCAACTGGACATCATGCCCACCCTGCTGGGACTCACTGGCAACCGGGAGCCTTATTTCGCATTCGGGCGCGACGTGCTGAACGAACCGCAGCGGCCCCGCTGGTCGGTCAGCTACGACGGACGGTTCCGCGCGCTGACCGGAGAAGGCGCAATCGTGCTCGACGATTCGGACATGAATGTGCAGGAATGCCCGGCCACCCCGGCCGCCGACAGTCTGGCACAGAATTTCCGGGCGCTGGTCCAGCAGTATTACACCCATATCGAGAAAAAGAGCTATACGGCAAATGATTGAATTCAAACCCGTGCGCCTCGAAGACCGGGCGGTCATCGAGCGTTATACCATGCCCTCGGGCATCTGCAACTGCGACCTCGCCTTCGCCAACATGTACTGCTGGCAGGCGGTGTTCCACAGCGCGTGGGCCGAGATCGGCGGATTCCTGGTGATCCGCTTCCAGATCGACGGCGGCGAGCGCATCGGTTACATGCAGCCCGTAGGCGAAGGCGACTTCGGCCCGATCCTCCCCCTCCTGCGCGAAGACGCCCACGCCCACGGACAGCGGCTGCGGATCATCGGCCTGACGGACGAAGGCCGCGACACGATCCGCCGGATCGTTCCCTGCCATTTCGCGTTCGAGTCGGACCGCGCGCTGGAGGATTACGTCTACAACGCCGACGATCTTCGCAACCTTGCCGGACGCCGCTATCAGCCCAAGCGCAACCACATCAACCGCTTCACGGCCGAATATCCCGACTACTGCTACGAAGAGCTGACGCCCGACCGCTTCGGGGAGTGCATGGCCCTCGAGCGCGAATGGCGCAAGGCCCACGAAGGCCACACCTCGGAGCTGTGCGCCGAGCAGCGGGCCATGCAGCGGGCCTTCGAGCATTTCGAAGAACTGGGGCTGATCGGCGGTTGCATCTACGTCGGCGACCGCCTCGCGGCCTTCACCTACGGCTCGGCGGTCAACGACCACACCTGCGACACCCATGTAGAGAAGGCCGACACGGAGTTCGACGGCGCTTTCACGATCATCAACAAACTCTTCGCGCAGCACCTCCCCGAACGTTTCACGCTGATCAACCGTGAGGAGGACCTCGGGCTGGACGGACTGCGGCAGGCCAAACTCTCCTACCACCCGGCGTTCCTCCAGCACAAATTCGCGGCGATCTGCATGCACCCCGACGAAGTGGCCTGCAAAGAGCTTTGGATGAAGGCCTTCGGCGACGACGAGCAGTTCGCCGACTCGTTCATCATGCGCTATTACTCCCGCCGCCGGATGCTGACGGCCGAGGCCGGAGGCCGCATGGCGGCGATGCTCCACCTCCTGCCGTTCCGGACGGAGCTGGGCCGCACAACCTATATTTATGGCGTAGCGACGGACCCGGCGTTCCGGGGACGCGGACTGGCTTCGCAGCTGATGCGCGAAGCGATGCGGCTCATCGCGGAGCGCGGCGACGATGCGGCGCTCCTCATCCCGACGCCCGGCAAGGAGTGGCTCCGGGAATTTTACGGACGCTTCGGGTTCGCTGGCGACGTTCCGGCGAGGTTCGTTTCCGCAGACCGCTTCGACTTCGGCACGGGCGACGCGGCCGCCGACCGGGCGATGGTCTGGCGGCGCGACTCCTCGGTTCCGCTCCCCGAACAGCTCACCGCCTCCTGGCATTCATAGCCTCCGGAACTCACCTCCGCGAGCGTCTTTTCGGCCTGCGCCGGAATCCGTCCGCCACACTGCCGCTCCCGGCGCAGGCGACAGCCCGCCCCGAGCGGCCGGGACCGGTTCCGACAACACCTCCGGTTCCGCCCGCCACTCTTCTCCGCCATGCCGTTTTCCGAGCTGCCGTCACCGAAAAACAGACGCCCAACAGTTTCGCTTCACAACCATTCTACGAATCAAGGGCAACGAAAAAGAGATGAAAGGGAAATGGCAAATCTACCAAACGAAACACGACTAAAAATTAAAATTTTTTATTTGCAAAAAAAATCATCCGATTTTGTTTTTTAATAAAATAAGTTTAATTTTGAAATGTATTCGAAACACAATCGAAACACAAACAAGTTATATTTGAAAAGTTTTTCAGACAGAAGCGACACGGTAAACAGATGGTTACCATATATATAATGGAAGATGCGAAGGCCGGCAGGGCCGCAAACGGAGACTTCGGGACGGAGTCCCCGACCGGGTCTTTCCGGGCCTTCGAGGTGTCCAAACAACCGGATTTACAAAACGCGGACAAATAAAAAAATTATAATCGAAGAACTTAAAATGAAAAACGTATTAAAGTATCTGTTACTGGCACTCATCGCCGTCTCGCAACTCTTCGCCTGCGGCGGCAGCGATGACGAAAAGACCCCCGCGGATAATTTCGACGTGCAATTCACGGTTCCGGGGTCGGTAGACGTCACCGAAGGCGGCGAGTGCACTTTCGCCGTAAGTGGGGGGGGGAAATCGCCCCTGACCACAGACACATTCATTCTTGAGTCGGACGCAGGCATCTCCTACGTCTGCCCCATCGTCAACACCTCTTCCGACAGTTTCACCGTACGCCTGGCCGACGGGCGTGAAACGGGTTACTACAAAGTCTTCGTCAAAAGAGACGCGCGCAAAAAATCGTTCGGAAGAATCTACATCAACATCGTCGAAGACATAGATTTCAAACCGGATGCAGGCACCACGGTCTACGGGATCGTGTCGTCGGCCGGCGTCGGCGTGGAGAACGTCGTGGTCTCCGACGGCGCGGAGGTGACCGTCACGAACGAGAAGGGCATCTACCAGCTCAAATCGGCCAAAAAGTGGGGATATGTCTTCATCTCCGTCCCGAGCGGCTACGAAGTTCCGTCCGTCGGGGTGCTCCCGCAGTTCCACCGCGCGCTCAAAAACAGCGCCGACGTCGTCGAACGGGCCGACTTCAAGCTCGAAAAGGTCGACGGACAGGACTCCTACAAGATCTTCATGCTGGGCGACATGCACCTCGCCAACCGAACGGGCGACCTGGGACAGTTCGCCCAGTTCACCTCCGACCTTACGGACTACATGACCCGCCACAAGGGCGAGAAGATGTATGCGCTCACCCTCGGGGACATGACCTGGGACCTCTACTGGTATTCGAACAGCTACTATTTCCCCCAGTACCTGAACACCGTCAACAGCCAGATCAAGAATCTGCAGATCTTCCACACCATGGGCAACCATGACAACGACTTCCAGACCAGGTCGGACTACGATGCGGCGGTCAAATATGTGGATCAGATCTGCCCGACCTACTATTCATTCAACATCGGCAAGGTCCATTACGTCGTCATGGACGACATTGATTGCAGCAACTACGACGGGAGCACTTCCCACAACTATGTCAAGAGCCTCTCCGCCGAGCAGCTGGACTGGCTGGCGAAAGACCTGTCGCACGTGGCCAAGACGACCCCCGTCGTCGTTGCCATGCATGCGCAGGTGTTCTATCCGACCACATCGGGATTCAAGATCGACCACGATCAGGTCAACACCCTGCGGCTTTTCGACATCCTCGACGGATATACGGTCCGCTTCGTGACGGGGCATACCCACAAACTTTTCAACGTGACGCCCGACGCTCCGATCGTGGACGGGCATAACTTCCGGGAGTATAACTCCGGCTCGGTATGCGCTTCGTGGTGGTGGTCCGGCAACCTCACACCCGGAATCCACATCGGAACCGACGGAACTCCGGGCGGCTACGGCATCTGGGATGTCACGGGAACCGATTTCCAATGTCTCTACAAATCGACCGGATGGCCCGAAGAGTACCAGTTCCGCAGCTACGACCTGAACAACGTGCATTTTTCGATGGCCGACGTTCCGCTGATGCCTTCCGACATCTCCGCTTCGGTCAAGAACGCCTATATGCAATATGTCAACGCCTATCCGCAGAACAACGACAACGAGGTGCTGATCAACATCTGGAACTGGAATTCGGACTGGACGCTGAGCGTCGTCGACAAAAACCGCAAGACGCTGCCCTACACCGAAGTCTGGGCCTACGACCCGCTCCATATCGCGGCGCTCTCGGTCAAGCGGTTCAACAACGCGGGACTCAAGTCGACCCCGTCGTTCATCACCGACAAGTTCACGCACTTCTTCAAGGTGAAGGCGGACGATGCGGACACCGACCTTGTGATCACCGTCAAGGACGAATTCGGAAACGAGTGGACCGAAAACATGCAGCGGCCGAAAGCATTCTCCACGGATGCCTACCGACGCAAGTGATTTTCGCTACATACCCAACCACAATCATCATTTACTAACCAACAAACACAGATCTTATGAGAGTATTAAGACCACTGGTTCTATCTCTTCTTCTGGTATTGGGAGGGGGAATAACAGCCCTTTCGGCCCAGAACAGGGAGGTGTCGGGAAAAGTCCTCGACGCCAATCAACAGCCGCTCGTGGGTGTAGCCGTTCTGGTCGATGGTACGACCAAAGGCGTCACAACCTCTGAAAACGGCACCTTCAAAATCCAGGTTCCGTCGGGAGAAGCCGTTCTCCAGGTCACCTGCCTGGGTTACCTGCCCCAGAAAGTGACAGTTCCCTCAAGCCGGAACAGCATCACGATCTACCTGCAGGAGGACGCCATCATGCTCGATGCAACCGTCGTAATCGGCTACGGTACGCAGAAAAAAGTCAACCTGACCGGCGCCGTTGCGACCGTAGGGAGCAAGGAGCTCGAAAACCGCGTCACCCATTCGCTGGGCAGCATGTTGCAGGGTTCCGTAGCGGGTCTCAACATCACCACCTCCTCGGGTAAACCCGGCAGCACGCCGGCGATCAACATCCGCGGCGTCAACTCGATCAACTCGGCCGACCCGCTCGTGCTGATCGACGGCGTGGTGGGCGACCTGAACCGCGTCAACCCCAACGACGTGGAGTCGATCTCGGTCATCAAGGACGCTTCGGCGGCAGCCGTCTACGGCGCCCGCGCAGCCTTCGGCGTCATCCTGGTCACCACCAAGAACGGCTCGGCCCAAGACGGCAAGGCGACGGTGCGTTACAGCGGCCGTTTCGGCTGGGAGGAGGCCACGACCTCGACCGACTACGAGAACCGCGGTTACTGGTCGGTCTATACGGTCAACAAGTTCTGGCAGGCCGACTCCGGAACGAACTATGTCAAATACAACGATCACGACATGCAGCAGCTGCTGGCGCGCGTGAACGACAGGACCGAGCATCCCGACCGTCCGTGGGTCGTCGAAGAGATCCGCAACGGCCGCAAACAGTGGGTCTACTACGGCAACTACGACTGGTGGGACATGCTCTTCCAGCAGCGTCGGCCCGTGCAGCAGCACAACATCTCGCTCAGCGGCGGCACGAAGGACATCAAATACCTCGTCTCGGGCGCCTATGACCGCCAGGAAGGTATTCAGCGCGCACATCCCGACGTGTATAACAAATACAACCTGCGTGCGAAACTCGATTTTCGGATCAACCGGTGGGCAACGCTCTCGAACAACACGTCGTTCTTCTCGTCGAATTACAAGTCTCTGGGAGACGGCAGCGTAGACAACACCATCGCTTACAGCGCCCGCCACGCACTGGCCAACTTCCCCATGAAGAACCCCGACGGATCGTGGCTTTACAGCACGCCGTATCTCGATTACAAGATCGCCAACGGACGCCACATCCTGCTCAACGAGGGCACGCACCGCAACGTCGACCGCTCGAACGACTTCTCGAACACGACACGCCTGGTCATCACGCCGTTCAAGACGTTGAGCATCACGGGTGACTTCACCTACCGCCTCTACCAGAACCGCAATACGAGCCGCAGTTCCGCAATGAACTACCGCGAATACCCCGACGGGCCGCTGCTCGCCTACGACACGGGCGCCGGCATGAACCAGCTCGACGAAGTGGTTCAGACGCGCAACTACTATTCGGCCAACGTCTACGCCAACTACGACGAAACGTTCGGCGAGGCGCACCACGTGTCGGCAACCGCCGGATTCAACTACGAAACGTGGTCCAGCAAGAACGTCTCGGTGGCAGGCATCAACCTCTCCTCCATAAACCTCGACGACCTGAATCTAGCAACGGGCTCTCCCACGGAGGGCGCTTACGGCGGCGGCCAGAACGAATACGCCCTGGCAGGTTTCTTCGCCCGTATCAACTACGACTACAAAGGGCGCTACCTCTTCGAGGTGAGCGGACGCTACGACGGATCGTCGCGTTTCGCACCGGGCAACCGCTGGGGCCTGTTCCCCTCGGCATCGGCCGGATGGCGCATCTCCGAGGAGCCGTTCTTCGGCAACGCCAAAGACCTGGTGGACAACCTCAAGCTGCGCGCTTCGTTCGGCAGCCTGGGCAACCAGAACGTGTCGTCCTACTACACCTACATGCGCCTGATCACGAACAAGGATTTCAGCAACTACACCTTCGACGGCAGCATAAAGGGCAAGTACTCCTCGCTGGGCGCCCCCGTAGCCTCCGACCTGACCTGGGAAACCGCCCAGCAGTGGGACCTGGGTCTGGATCTCACCATGCTGAACAACCGGCTCAACTTCACCGGCGACGTCTACATCCGCGACACGAAGGACATGCTGACCGACGGAATGGCGCTGCCCGGCGTATACGGGGCCGATTCGCCCAGCATGAACTCCGCCGAACTGCGTACGAAGGGTTATGAGCTCTCCGTCAGCTGGCGCGACCAGTTCAAACTCGCCGGCAAACCGTTCGAATACAGCGTCGGTTTCAACCTCAGCGACTACAAGAGCGTCATCACCAAATACGACAACAACCCGAACAAGTCATTGACCAACCTGACAAAGGGAGATTATTACGTCGGCATGGAGATCGGCGAAATCTGGGGCTTCAAGACCGACGGGTTCTTCAAGACCACCGAAGAGGCGCAGGCCTATGCCAAAGAGGTCGACCTGAGTTACAGCACGGGCCGTCTGACCGGCGGCTGGCAGGCCGGCGACCTGAAGTTCGTCGACCTCGACGGCAACGGCGTCTGGGGAGTCGGCAACGACACCGTCGACAAGCCGGGCGACCGGACGATCCTGGGCAACTCGCTCCCGACGCTCTCCTACGGCATCAACGCCTCGATCCGCTGGATGGGCTTCGACGCTTCGGTCTTCTTCCAGGGAACCGGCAACCACTACTGGTATCCCCACGGAGAAATGATGCCTTTCTGGGGCTGCTATTCCTATCCCTACCTCTCCTACCTCCCGACGGATTTCCTCGGCAAGGTATGGGCGGAGGACAATCCCAACTCCTATTTCCCGCGCGCAAGAGCCTATTCTTCATCGGGAGGTTATCTGAGCAAGGTCAACGACCGTTACCTGCAAAATATCCGCTACCTGCGCCTGAAAAACCTGACCGTCGGCTACACGATCCCCGCGACCCTCACCAAGAAGGCCGGCATCGACCAGATCCGCATCTATTTCTCGGGCGAGAACCTCTGCTACTGGTCGCCGCTCAAAAAGAACTCCAAGTACGTCGATCCCGAAGCGGCTATCAACCGTTCCGGCGTGAACAACAACGCCTACTATCCGTGGGCCAAGACGTTCATGTTCGGCATCGACATCACCTTCTAATAATTTCAAAATCCGAATACCATGAAGCGATTAATCATACTGGCAGCAACGCTGATTGCAGGATTATCGGCCTGCGACTCCCTGCTGGACAAAGAACCGTTGGATCGGGTGACGCAGTTCGACTATTTCAAGACGAGAAGCGACCTGGAACTCTTCTCCAATCCCTTTTACGACAACCTGCTGGACAAGACGCCCTACGATGAGCAGAACGACCTGCTCGTTCAGATGACCCTCTCCGATGTTCTCTACGGAGGCGACAAGCGCACCGTTCCGAACACCGGCGGCGGCTGGTCGTGGGGCAACCTGCGCCGCATAAACACCCTGCTGGAATATGTCGATCAATGCGAGGACAAGAAGGCCGTGACCGAATATACGGCCCTGGCCAAATTCTTCCGCGCCGCCTTCTATTTCGACAAGGTGAAACGCTTCGGCGACGTACCCTGGTACGAGGTGCAGCTCGGCTCGGCCGACGAAGCGCTCTACAAACCGCGCGATTCACGCGAACTGATCATGACCAATATGATCAAGGATATCGACGAAGCCATCAACAGCGGAGGTCTTACGGAGGATATATCGACCTACCGCGTCAACAAATGGGCGGCGCTGGCGCTGAAAGCGCGGTTCTGCCTCTTCGAGGGAACCTACCGCAAATACCACGGCATCAACCTCGAAGGACATGACTACACCTATTATCTGGAGGAAGCCGCCAAGGCCGCCAAAACGATCATCGACGAAGGTCCCTACAAGCTCTACTCCACCAAAAATCCGGACAAGGACTACATGATGCTCTTCGCACAGGAGAATGCCAGCACCGAAGAGTATATCCTCGCCATCCGGAACAGCTACGAGGCCCAGGTCTACCACAATGCGACGGCCTACACGCTGCTGCCGACACAGGGCCGCCCGGGCTACACCCGCAAATTCATCAACATGTACCTGATGAAGGACGGCAAGGCATTCACCGACAAATTTAAGACAGAGTGGCAAACAATGCCTTTCACCGAGGAGGTGAAGGACCGCGACCCGCGCCTGGCGCAGTCGATCCGCACCCCGGGTTACAAGCGCATCGGCGCCAAGCGGGTACAGGGACCCGATCTCGGCGTCACGATCACCGGCTACCAACCCATCAAATTCGTTCAGGACACGACGGCCTCGGGAGGACAGATCGACCGCAACGACCGTTCGACCTGCGACATGCCGGTTTTCCGCTATGCCGAAGTGCTGCTCAACTATGCCGAAGCCAAGGCCGAACTGGGAACGCTCACGCAGAACGATCTGGCGATCACCGTCAACGAAATCCGAAGCCGGGTGGGAATGCGGGGCCTCGACATGAACGAAGCCAACAAAAATATCGACTGGTATCTTGAGTCCAAAGAGTACGGCTATCCCAACGTGACCGGCTCCAACGAAATCGTAAACGCCATTCTGGAAATCCGCCGCGAACGAACCGTCGAGCTGATCCAGGAGGGTTTCCGCCTTCAGGATCTGTATCGCTGGAAAGCCGGCTATTGCATCGACCAGGCCATTTCCGGCATGTATTTCCCGGGTCCCGGCGAATACAAGCTTGCGGGCAAAGAAACGGCCGATCTGATTCTCTATGCTGCAGGAAGCACCAAACCCCAGGGCGGCGAAGGAGTTTCGGTATACGAACTCGGTTCGGACATCATCCTCTCCGAGGGAAACAAAGGCTATGTCTACTATCACAAAACCGTAGAGAATCTGCGCACTCCGTTCAACGAGGAACGCGATTACCTCTACCCGATTCCCAGCGGCGAGCGTTCGCTCAACCCGAACCTCACGCAGAATCCGGGATGGAGCGACGGACTCGATTTTTAAGTCGGAAATAACCTAAAAAACAAGATTATGAGATTTGTAAAATATATGACAGCCCCGATCCTCATGGCGGCCCTGTGTTCCTTCTGGGGCTGCGACAAGGATGAGGACCACCTTTCCGAAGCTGTTCTGGCGAGCGCCAACACCTTGAATTTCGAAGCGGAAAGAGCGGCGGAAAAGATCATCACCATCTATGCCGACGCCGACTGGGTGACGGAAGTCCCCGACTGGGTGACGGTCACGCCCGACTCGGGAACCGGCGTCATGGACGTGACGGTTTCGGTGACCGACAACATGCGCGACGGCGCGGAGGACAACCCCCGCAAGGCTACCCTCGTCTTCAAGGGACGGACTCTTGCAAGCCGCGCACAGGTGCTCATCACGCAGAACGGAGACAAATACCGCGATGTGAAGGAGTACACGGCAGGTGAACTCGCCGCCCTGGCGGACGAAACGGTCATTTCCGTACCGTCGGCGATCGTCGTGGCCGTGACGACCAAAGGCTTCGTCATCAGCGACGACAAAAACACGGACAATATCTTCGTCTCGGACGCCACGACGGTTGCCGTCGGCGACAAGATTTCGCTCTTGGGCACCAAGTCGTCCGACTCGCAGAAACTCGCTACGGTAATCGACTGCGACGAGGTGACGGTTCTGTCCGGCGGAGCGGTGAACTACCCCGAACCGGAGGACATCAGCGCAAAGATCGACGACTACACCTCCTCCAAACGGGGCTACGTCACCGTCAAGGGCGTTTTCAACGGCAGCACCCTCACCGTTTCGGAGGATGCCAAGTACTCGGTCAGCGTCGTGGACGCCCCGTCGAGTCTGGGCCTTTCCGCCCTGACCGGCCATATCGTAACCGTCACCGGCTACTACGCCGGTTTGGCCGAGCCTGTACAGCGCATCATGGCCACCGATGTCGAGGACAACGGCCTGAACGAGATCGTCTATTTCCTGGAGAACTTCGAATGGCTCGAACCGTGGTCCGTAGCAAGCGGTGTCGGCCAAACGGTCGAGACGGATAACCTCGATGCAAAAGCGACAGCGCTTACCTCCATAACTGTCGATGGAGTGACTGCATTCGACGCTGTCGAAAAACTCGGTTACAAGTTTATCTACGACAAGAACGACAACAAACGCATCTTCCTCCAGCAGAACTACCTCAAATTCGGCAAGACCGGCAATCACGCAGGTATCATTCTTCCTCCGATAGACGGGGTTCCCGAAGCAAAGGACAATGTGACACTCTCGTTCGACTGGTGCGGAATGCGCCAGCGGTCCGGCAAGATCGACCCCGTCAATCTGATCGTCATCTTCGAGAACGGCAGCGACAAAGTGCAGATCGACATACCCGAACTGGGATGGGAGGATGGTCACAAGCTCGAATGGGTTCGCGCCGAAGTCAGCCTGAAGGGCATTACGGTCAACAAGGATACGAAGATCACCATTACGCAGACGCAGTGGGAAGTCGGAACAGCCAACCGCTGGTTCCTCGACAATATCAAAATATCCGAACCAATCAAACTCTGATAACAGGAACCCTGTAAAACGAAATCAGCCGTTGACCCGTGAGTCAACGGCTGATTTTTTTCAGCGGAGGCGCAAAAAAAACCGAAGTTTTCGCTCCGTTCCGCCGGCTACCGGCCCGCTCGCCGCAGAAAACACTCGATCGTGTTCTCCATCAGGCAGCAGATCGTCATAGGCCCGACGCCGCCCGGCACGGGCGTGATCACCGAGGCCTTGGGTTCGATGGCTGCAAAATCGACATCGCCGCACAGTTTGCCCGTCTCCGGGTCGCGGTTCACCCCCACGTCGATCACCACGGCGCCCGGCGACACCATCTCCGCCGTGACGAACTTCGGCCGACCGATGGCCACCACCAGAATCTCCGCCCCGCGCGTCACTTCGGCGAGGTTGCGCGTACGACTGTGGGCCATCGTCACCGTAGCGTTCGCGTCCAAGAGCAGTTTAGACACGGGAAGCCCCACGATATTGCTGCGGCCGATCACCACGGCGCGCTTGCCGGCGATCTCCACGCCTGCGGCCCGCAGCATCTTGAGAATGCCTTTCGGGGTGCAGGGGAGCGTGCAGGGCTGTTTCTGCCACAGCGCCGCAACGTTCAGGGGATGGAAGCCGTCGACATCCTTCTGTTTGTCGATGGCGGCGATCACCTTGTCCTCGTCGATATGTTTCGGAAGGGGCAGCTGGACCAGAATGCCGTCCACCTCGTCGTCGAGGTTCAGGGCCGTGATGATGTCCAGCAGTTCGGCCTCGGAAACGGACTCGGGCTTTCGGATCGTGGTATTGCGGATGCCCACCTCGGCCGAAGCCTTGGCCTTGCCCGTCACATAGCTCACGCTGCCGGGGTCCTCGCCCACGAGGATGACAACCAGATGGGGCACACGGCCATATTTCGCGGGGAAGGTCTTCACCTCGTCCGCCATTTCAAGTTTCAGTTTCGCTGAAAGTTCTTTTCCGCTGATTATTTTTGCCATATATCGCTCGTATTATCTTTCCAAATCGTCGAAAGCCCGGTGGCCGATGTCGGTGCGGTGGAACAGATTGTCGCAGTCGATGCGGGCCACGTCGGCCAGCGCATTCCTCCGCGCTTCGGCCAGGTCCCTGCCCTTGCCCACCACGAACAGCACGCGGCCTCCGTTGGTGAGAATCCGCCCGCCGTCGGCCCGGGTTCCCATGTGATAAACAGCCCCTTCGACGCGGTCCAGGCCCTTGATTTCGTGTCCTTTTTCGTAGTCGCCCGGATAGCCCTTCGAGGCCAGCACGATGCCCAGCGCGGCGAAATCGTGCCACTCCAACTGCGTATCGCGTCCCTCGGCCACGGCACAGAAGATGTCGACGATGTCGCTCTTCAGGCGCGGCAGCACCACCTCGGTCTCGGGATCGCCGAAACGGGCGTTGAACTCGATGACCTCGATACCCCGCGCAGTCTTCATCAGTCCGCCGTAGAGCACGCCCTCGAAGGGACACCCCTCGGCGATCATCGCGTCGGCCACGGGCTGCATGATCTTCTCCAGGGCATAGCGTTCGTCCTCCGCCGTCACGAACGGCAGGGGCGAATAGGCGCCCATACCGCCCGTATTGGGACCTTCGTCGCCGTCGTAGGCCCGCTTGTGGTCCTGCGCCAGCGCCATCGGCCACACCTTGTGTCCCGAAACGAAGCACATGAACGAAAACTCGGGACCTTCGAGGTAATCCTCGACGACCACCTTGCCCTCGCCGAACTTGTCGTCGAGCAACATATCCCGCAACGCCGCTTCGGCCTCGGCCATCGTCCGGGCGATCACCACGCCTTTTCCGGCGGCCAGTCCGTCGTATTTCAGCACTGCGGGCAGAGGACGCCCCTGCACATAGGCCAGCGCCCCGGCATAGTCGTTGAATGCGCGGAATCCGGCTGTCGGGATGGCATATTTAGCCATCAGCCGTTTGGCGAACTCCTTCGACGACTCGATGCGCGCCGCAGCCTTCGTCGGACCGAAGATGCGCAGCCCCGCGGCCCTGAAGCAGTCGACGACACCCGCCGCCAGCGCCACTTCGGGACCCACGACCGTGAGGCCGATGCCCCGCTCCGCGGCAAAGTCACGCAGGCGTTCCACCTCGGTTTCACGAATGGCCACGCACTCGGCCTGCCGGGCGATGCCCGCATTCCCGGGTGCGCAGTAAATTTTTTCAACCTGCGGCGAACGCGACAGCGCGTCGACAATGGCGTGTTCGCGGCCTCCGCCGCCGATAACCAGTACCTTCATAAACAAAATTCCTTTTTATCGCAGAATAAACTCCGCAGATTCCGGCACTTTTTTCCGCAAAAAGTGCCACAAAAACTCTCCGACGATACCTCCGCCTGCCCGGAACGGTCTAACGCTGGCTCCGGGCGACTATTCGCGGGTTTGTAAACAAACCGTCCCCTCCGCTCGCGCTTTTAGCCCGTCCCTTGCCAACGGCTCCGGTATCCGGTCGGATTTCTGTACTACCCAAAAATAGTAACGCCGGTGATACTAATGCTTGAAGTGCCTCTCACCGGTGAATACCATGGCGATGCCCTTCTCGTCGGCCTTCCGGATCGAATCCTCGTCGCGGACCGAACCGCCGGGCTGCACGATCGCCGTCACGCCGTATTCGGCGGCCAGCGTCACACAGTCGTCGAAAGGGAAGAAACCGTCCGACGCCAGCACGAGACCCTCGGTGACGCCTGCGGCATGCGCCTGCTTCAGGGCGATCTCCGCCGAGCCGATGCGGTTCATCTGTCCGGCGCCGACGCCCAGCGTCCGGCCGTCCTTCACCGCCACGATGGCGTTCGACTTCACGTGTTTGACGATATGCCAGCCGAAATTGAGGTCCTCCATCTGCTCCGCAGCGGGCTTCGCCTTCGTGACGCACATATCGGCCGTAACGGCCTTCGTCGCCACGTCGAGGTCCTGCACCAGCAGGCCGCCGTTGACGCTCACATACTGTTTCGGGTCCACGTCGCCCTTGTCCATGCTGACCTCGAGCAGGCGCAGGTTCTTCTTCGCCGAGAGCACTTCGAGCGCCCCCTCGTCGAATTTCGGGGCCATGATGATTTCGAGGAAGATCGGCTTCATCAGCTCGGCCGCTTCGCGCGTCACCGTGCAGTTCGTCGCCACGATGCCGCCAAAGATCGACACCTTGTCGGCCTCGTAGGCCTTCGTCCACGCCTCGACGACATCCTTGCCCGTCGCGGCGCCGCAGGGATTCATGTGTTTGAGGCCCACGCAGAACGGCTTGTCGAACTCGCGCACGATGCACAGCGCGGCGTTGGCGTCCTGGATATTGTTGTACGACAACTCCTTGCCGTTGAGCTGTCTGGCGAATGCCAGCGAATAGGGCACCTCCTTCCCCTCGCGGTAGAATTTGGCCGACTGGTGGGGGTTTTCGCCGTAGCGCAGCGACTGCACGAGGTCGAACTCGAGGAAAAGCTTCTCGTTCAGACCCGCCTGCGCGCGCATATAGGCGGCGATCATCGCGTCGTACTCGGCGGTATGCGTATAGGCTTTGGCCGAGAGCTTCAGGCGCGTGGCCTTTTCGGTATTGCCGCCGGCGCGAATCTCGTCCAGAATCGCGTCATAGTCCGCGGGGTCGCACACCACCGTCACGTCGGCCCAGTTCTTGGCCGCCGAGCGAAGCATCGAAGGTCCGCCGATGTCGATGTTCTCGATGGCGTCCTCCATCTTCACGCCGGGTTTCGAAATCGTCTCCCGGAACGGATAAAGGTTCACACAGACCATGTCGATGAACTCGATATGATTATCCTTCAGGGCTTTCAGGTGCTCCGGATCGTCGCGGCGGGCCAGCAGTCCGCCGTGCACGTTGGGATGCAGGGTCTTCACGCGGCCGTCGCAGATCTCGGGGAATCCCGTCACGTCGCTGATGTTGATTACCTCCACGCCGCTGTCGGCCAGGAGCTTCATCGTACCGCCCGTGGCGATCACCTCCCAGCCCAGAGTCCGCAGCCCTTTGGCAAACTCCACGACACCGGTCTTGTCACTTACACTAATTAATGCGCGCATTATTCGATCAGTTTTTTAATAGTTTCAATGTATAACGGATATTCCACGGCATGAATCATCGCTTCCAGTTCCCCGATGTCATCGCCCTCGTAGGGAAAGGCCCGCTGGGCGATGATGCGTCCGCCGTCCAGCTCGGCGTCGACGTAATGGATCGTCACGCCGAAGACCTTGACGCCGTATTCCAGCGCCTGCTCGATGGCATGCGCCCCGCGGAAGGCCGGCAGCAGCGAGGGGTGGATGTTGATGATCCGCCCGCCGTAGGCCCCCAGCAGCACGTCGCCCACAATGCGCATGTAGCCCGCCAGGCAGACCAGCTCCACGCCCGCGGCATCCAGCCGCGCGACGATCTCCCGCTCGTAGTCGGCCTTCGAGGCATATTGCTTCGGCGCGAAGACGAACGCCCCGACCTCGTGAGCGGCAGCCCTTTCGACCACCTTCGCACCGGGTTTGTCGCAGACCATCAGCACCACTTCGGCATCCAGCACGCCCCGCTCGCAGGCCGTGACGATGGCTTCGAAGTTCGTGCCGCTGCCGCTGGCGAAAACCGCAAGGCGCCGCATCCCTCTATCGGATGACGACACCCTCGGTGTCGGTTACGCGTCCGATGACCGTGGCACGCTCGCCCTGCTCCGTGAGGATGCCGATGGCCTTCTGCGCCTCGGCGGCATCGAGGGCGATGACCATGCCGATGCCCATGTTGAAGATGTTGAACATCTCGCGGTGGGCCACCTTGCCGTACTTTTCGAGGAAGCGGAACACGGGCAGAATCTCCCACGACCCTTCGTCGATCTCAAGCCCCTGCCCCTCGTGGAGGATGCGGGGAATATTTTCGTCGAAACCGCCGCCCGTGATGTGGCTGATGCCGTGCACGTCGCAGTTGCGAACCACCTCCAGCACCTGCTTCACATAGATTTTCGTCGGCGTGAGCAGCACCTCGCCGAGCTGTTTGTTCGACAGTTCGGGATAGGACTCGCGCAGGTTCAGGCAGTTGTCCGCGACGATCTTGCGCACGAGGCTGAAGCCGTTGGAGTGCACGCCGCTCGACGCAACGCCCACCAGCACGTCGCCCGCCCTGACCTTCGAACCGTCGATCAGCTGCGACTTCTCCACAACGCCCACCGTGAATCCGGCGATGTCGTATTCGCCCTCGGCGTACATGCCCGGCATCTCGGCGGTCTCGCCGCCCACCAGCGCACAGCCGGCCTGACGGCAGCCGTCGGCGACACCCGCGACGATGGCCTCGATCTTCTGGGGTTCATTGCGCCCCACGGCCACGTAGTCGAGGAACACCAGCGGTTCGGCGCCCTGCGCCAGCACGTCGTTGACGCACATGGCCACGGCATCAATGCCGATCGTATCGTGCTTGTCCATCTCGAAGGCCAGCTTGAGTTTGGTTCCCACGCCGTCGGTCCCGCTCACGAGCACCGGTTCCTTCACCTTGAGGGCCGAAAGATCGAACATACCGCCGAAGGCGCCGATATTGCCCATCACACCCAGACGCGAGGTCGAGGCCACATGCTTTTTGATGCGCCGCACCACTTCGTATCCGGCTTCGAGATTCACGCCGGCCTTTTCATAACTTTGAGCCATAGCAATATATGGTTTAAATAATTTAAATTCCCTGTTTTTATCCCCATTCTCCGGGCCCGTCATTGGGAGGCATCGCCAGATGCCGTGGCAATCCGGGAAAAATGCCGTAACGTCACAACACCGGTTCAGATTGCCGCGTCGGACCTGCGTCCTCCTCGCAATGACCGCTTCGCGTCCGCTAACATTTTACGTCCTTGTTGGCCTCCTCGGGCGACTGGTAGAGCGCCGTGGGATACTGCCCCGTGAAGCAGGCCATGCAAAGTTCCTTGCGGCTGCCCGCCTTCAACAGCGACTCGGGCGAGAGGAACACCAGCGAATCGGCGCCGATCTCCTCGCAGACCCCCGCCGTGTTCTTGCGGGCCGAGATCAGCTCCTCGCGTGTCGAGGTGTCCACGCCGTAGAAGCAGGGATCGGTCATCGGGGGACTGGCGATGCGCACGTGCACTTCGGTGGCTCCCGCCTCCTTGAGCATCGTGACGATGCGCCGCGAGGTCGTGCCGCGCACGATCGAGTCGTCGACCAGCACCACGCGCTTGCCCCTGACAATCGAACGCACGGCCGAAAGTTTCATCCTCACGCCCTTCTCGCGCAGCTCCTGCGAGGGCTGGATGAAGGTGCGGCCGATATACTTGTTCTTGATAAGTCCCATTTCATACGGCAGTCCGCTCGCCTCGGCGTAACCCATCGCGGCGCTGAGGCTCGAATCGGGCACGCCGACCACGATGTCCGCCTCGGCGGGAGCCTCCTTCCAGAGCAGGCGTCCCGACTCCTTGCGGTAGGCGTGGACGTTGCAGCCGTCGATGTCGCTGTCCGGGCGTGCGAAGTAGATGTACTCCATCGAACACAT
>OLGF01002282.1_pt1 | contig 18080 bp, 15 predicted proteins | sample 1604971 | NCBI WGS metagenome assembly OLGF01 (sample SAMEA3888902, study PRJEB22519) | human gut metagenome | biome: human gut; feature: human-associated habitat; material: faeces | place: Denmark | collected 2011 | reverse complement strand
TGTCTGTCCGCTCCCCGTGCGGGGGGTGGGAGCAGGGGGTGCAGGGGGGCCGCTTAAGGCCCCCCGCCCACCGGAGGGCGAGCAAAGCGAGCCTGGAGCCCGGGCGTTTGGCAGAGCCAATAAGCCGGGCGAAACACCGGCACGCCGAATGGCGTGACGGTGCGAAGCAAGGAGGGCCGCATAAGGCCCCCCGCCCACCGGAGGGCGCTACGGCACGGAAATAGAAAAATACATGGCACAGTGGCGCATGCGGCGGGTTTGTGATATACTAAACTATAATGCCCGTGGTATGTCATTCGGGCAGGAAAACTTCGCGAGTCAAGGGAGGAGTGCGGCAGATGACGGAAAAGAGAGTGCTCTCTTTCCAGCCGGAATCCGGCTTTTACCATAAACGCGCCATCAAATCCATCGACAAGGCGGATTTCACCGCCGCGCTGAAAAATCTGCGCAAAGCCGTGGAGATGGAGCCCGATAATCTTACCTATAAAATGGATTTAGCCGATACCTATGCCCGCATGGGGCTTTATGAGCGCAGCAATCTGGAATTGCAGCTGATGCTTCATCGCAAAGAGATGCCCAGCGAGGCGCTGTTTGGCATGGCGAGCAACTATATGGCGCTGGGGGATTACGATCAGGCCGAAAACCTCTATCGTACCTATGAAAAGGTGGAGCCGGACGGCGAATTCGTCCCGCAGGCGGACGACGCGCTGACTTATATTGCCCAGTGTGATTACGATACGCCGCTGGATCGGGAGCTGGACGAGCTTTCGATGGACGGCAAGGCAGCGCTGGATGCGGGCGACATCGGCCATGCGATCGACTGTCTGCAAAAGGCGCTGGAGAAAGATCCCACCATGCTCTATGTCCGCAACAATCTGGCGGTGGCCTATTATTGCCTGGGCGACATGGACAAGGCGTGGGAGCAACTGGACCAGGTGCTGGATACCGATCCGATGGACGTTCACGGGCGGTGCAACGAGTCCATGTTCCTGCTGGCGGATGGCCAAAAGGAGGAAGCCGCGCAGGCAGTGCGCAAGCTGCGGCTGGAGCAGATTGAAGAGATCGACGAGCTGTTCAAATATTGTCTGGCGCTGGCGGATGTGGATCTGGATGAAGAGCTTGCGCAGGCGCTGAAGAAGATGTTCCTCTCCTGCCCGTATGATATCTCCATGCTGTTCCTTTGGGGCGCGTGCTTGTATAACCTTGGGCGCTATCCCGAGAGCGTGCGCGCGTTTGAAAAGGTGTTGCTGATTGACCCCGACAGCCTGATGGCTGCGTGGGGATTCAAGCTGGCCTCTGCGGCCGTGCGCGACGGAACGCCGCCGCAGAATCGTATTCCTTATACTTATGACCTGACGGACGAAATGAACGGCGAGGTCGAAGCACAGATGGAGCAGCTGACCCGGATGACGCCCGAACAGGTGCGGGAGGCGCTGAACGACGAGCATATCCGCCTGCTGCTGCACGCTGCGCTGATGGGAACCGATCAGCAGGTCAGCCAGGCGGTGCTGCTGCTGGGCTACGGCGGCGGAAGCGTGGCGGAGCGTCTGCTGCGTGAAGTGCTGCTCTCGCCCACGCACAATATGCTCATCAAGCAGATGACGCTGGAAGCCCTGCACACCATGCGGGCGTCGGAGCCGTTTTACGCCCTGCGGGACGGCAAGCTCGTGCTGCTGCGCACCAAGCCTATCGACGTTACCGGCGCAATGCCCGAAAGCTACCTGCGCGTGCTGCGCCAGGCGGTGGAGCGCGTGGGGAAAAACTGCACCGGGCATGAGCAGGAGGCGGCAGAGTTCGTCATCGGATTGTGGATGGGCTATCTGCTCCATGTGGAGGAAGGAAAGCCCTCCCGCATCACCAAGGAAGCCGGCTGGGCAGCTGCACTGGAAGGCGCTTTCCGTGAAAGCCGCGGAGAAGAAGTGGACTGGGAAGCGCTGGCGCAGGAGAGCGGCATTGCACTGCGGACAATGGAAGCACGAAGAAAAAAGCTGCGCGAAGCAAAGAAGATATTGGACGAGGAAAACGGCCAGTCGAATCAATAAAAGAGGTAAAAGAACATGAACTGCGTGGATTTTGACAAGCATTTTCAGACCTATCTGCGGCAGTGGACGCAGCAGAATATGGGCAGGTTCAAAAACGTGGACGAGATGGAGGCTGAGGTTCCGGAGGTCTACCTACGTTGGCTCAACGAACCCTGCGATTGGCTCAGCGGCCGCACGCCCGGCGATTACTTTGAGCAGTTTGACGACGCAAAGTTCCTGTGCAAATGGCTGAGCGATTACGTCAAGAAGAAGGTGCCGGTGCCGGATCAGCTGATGGAGCGCATCACGGCGCTGGGCGAGGAGAGCGTGCCGGAGCTGATCGCCATTGCCGGGCGCAAGGAAGCCGGCAACGAGGTGCGCATGACCGCCATCGGCCTGCTGCGCGAGATGGAATGCGAGCAGCCGATGGAGATGTACATCTCCTGGCTGGGCAGCGGCGAGTTTGACGAATTGTGCGAAAACGCCGCCGAATCTCTCAAGAACATGGGCGGCAAGGTGATCGAGCCGCTGCTTCAGGCGTATGAAACCGCCAACGCCGCGGCGCGCGAGTGCATCGCGGATATTCTCTGCGATTACCCGACGGAAAAGCGTGTGCTGCCGCTGCTGCTGGAACTGATGGATTCTTCTTCCAACACGGCGCTGATCGCTTCCTATATTGCCAAGTTCGGCGACCCGGATGCGCTGCCGCGCATGAAGCAGGCGCTGGAGGATCCGGCGATCAACTATCTGGACTATGTGGAAATCGCCAACGCCGTGCGCGCGCTGGGCGGCGAAGTGACCTCCGAGCGCACCTTTGACGGCGATCCTTACTACGAATCCATGAAGAAGCTGGGCTGACCGGCGGGAACGAGAAGAAACGGAGCATTTCATGAAGAAAACCTATCATCTGGGCGCGACGGCGGCTTTCGGGCTGGAGGGCGTGGTAGCCAACGAACTCAAGCGCATGGGCTTTGACGCAAAGGGCTTTCACGGCGGCGCGACCTTTGACGGCACGCTGGAGGACGCCTTCCGAGCCAACCTCTGGCTGCGCGCCGCTGACCGCGTGTTGCTCTACTTCGGTCGATTCAAGGCGGTGACGTTTGACAGCCTTTTTGAGCAGATCAAAGTGCTGCCGTGGGAAGAGCTGCTGCCGCGCAATGCAGAGGTCTATGTCACCGGCGCTTGCGCGCGCTCCCAGCTGATGTCGGTCAGCGATGTGCAGTCCATCGCCAAGAAAGCCATTGTAGAGCGCATGAAGAAGGCTTACAGCCTGAACTGGCTGCCGGAGGATGGCGCGCGCTACCATATCGACGTGCATATCCATCAGGATGAAGCGGCGGTGTCGCTCGATACCAGCGGCGCAGGGCTTTCCCGCCGCGGCTACCGCACGCTCAATGCCGAGGCGCCGCTGCGCGAGACGCTGGCCGCTGCGATGCTGATGACCTCTCCCTGGCGGCCCTGGCTGCCGTTTTACGACCCCATGTGCGGTTCCGGCACGCTGCCCATTGAAGCGGCGATGATTGCGTTGGACCGTGCGCCGGGGCTCAAGCGCAGCTTCGACATGGAAAAATGGGACTGCGTGGACAAAGCCGCATTGGACGAGATTCGCAGAGAAGCGCAGGAGCGCTTTGAAAGGGCGAAGGCAGAAAGAAATGTCGAGATTTACGGTTCCGACATCGATTCGCGCGTGCTGAATCTGGCACTGGCGCACCGCGCACAGGCAGGACTCAACGACGTGATTCATTTTGAGAAAAAAGCGCTCAAGGATGCGCAGCTGCCCGCGGAGCGCGGCGCGGTCGTGACCAACCCACCTTATGGCGAGCGCTTGGGCGATGCGCGTGCGGCAGAGCAGATTTATCGTGAACTGGGGATGCTGATGCGCGGTCATGATGACTGGACGCTGACGGCGATTACGTCCAGCCGGGACTTTGAAAAGGCGTACGGCAAACGCTGCACCAAGCGCCGCCGTGTCTACAACGGCCGCATCGAGTGCGAGATCCTGAGCTACATGCCGCACTCCGACCGCGTGGCCAAGGAGCGCAAAGGCCTGCCCGAAAAGTGCGATGAGCGTTCTGATCGCCGCAAAAATGGATAAAAAAGCGCTTTGAAGAAACTGAAGCGCTCCCATCAGGAGCTTGCAGCCTGTGAATCGTGGGCTGCAAGCTCTTTTGATTCATATGTGAAACAGCGCTTGAACAATTAAAGGGTCTTCCGAATCGAACAGATTCGGAAGACCCTTTGAGGTTGGAATGTCAGGCGGGAAAGTGAAGGGTGAAGGCGGTGCCGGTTTCGGCATGGCTTTCCACCGTGACGCGGCCGCCGAAGGAGCGGACGATGGTATCAAGAATCGAAAGCCCCAGGCCGTAGCCACCCGCATCGCGATCACGGGAGAAATCTGCACGAAAGAAGCGCTCGAAGAGGTGCGGCAGCGCTTCCGGCGGGATAGGGTCGCCGGTGTTGCGCACGGTGAGCAGAGGCTTGTTCTGCTCCTTTTTCAGCTCCACCGTGATGCGGCTCTTGGGGCCTGCGTATTTGCAGGCATTGTCCAGCAGGATACCCACTGCCTGACGCAGCTGCGCTTCGTTGCCCTGCACGGTGAGGTTCGGCTCGATGTCGCTTTCCAGCGTCAGTCCGCGCTCAAAGGCGACCGATTCAAACGGCAGCACCGCGCTCCAAACCGTGTCGCTTAAAGAAATCTTGCTCAAAGGCACTTGAATGCGGTCGGCGTCTGCCTTGGCCAGGAAGAGCAGATCGTCCACCAGCTTCTTCATGCGCAGCCCTTCTTCCTTGGTGTTTTCCAGCCATTTGCGCTGGGAACGGACGGTGGAATCGGGGTTGGAGAGCGTCAGCTGCGTGTTGGCCAGAATCACGGTCAGCGGGGTTTTGAGCTCGTGGGAAGCGTCGGCGACGAACTGACGCTGCTGATCCCACGCGCGCTCCACCGGACGCAGCGCCCAACAGGACAGATAAAGGCTAATCACCAGCAGCGCAGCAAGGCTGGGAACCAGCACCAGCGCGCAGGTGACGGCCAGCTGCCGCAGCATGAACCAATCGCCGGTGCGGTCGGCAAAGGCGATGCGGGTTCCGCCGCTTTTTTTGGCAATCCGAAAGGAAAGCGAGAGATCGCGCAGCGTGCCCTCGGTTTTGCCGGTGGCCAGCGCCGCCTGCACGGCGGTTTCCGCATCCTCGTCCAGCAGCGTCAGATTGGTGCGGGAGACGGATTCGATTTCGCCCTCGTCGCTCAGCTGCACCACGAAAAACGATCTGCTGCGCGGCGCGTCAAAGCCGTCCGGCTTGAGGGGCGGCTTCTGTCCGTCCGTCGGGAAGCGGGGCGCGGCGGCAGAATCCGGATTGCGGTCGGAAAGGGCGAAATCCAGCGTCTCCGCGCAGATGGTCTCCTGGTGCCGCACGGTGGTGATGAGCAGGCCGCACACCAGCGTCAGCAGCACTAGCCCTACCATGCCCATGCTGATGCAGATAAATTTGCGGCGGAGCTTGCGGATCATGCGGTTTCCTCCAATCGATAACCCACCTTGCGCAGGGTGTTGATGGAGGTGTGCGAGCCTAAATAGGACAACTTCTTGCGCAGAAAGGAGATATAGGCCTCCACATTGTTGTCCTCTGCGTCGGAATCCGCGCCCCAAACGCGCGTGAGCAGCTCTTCCTTCGGCACGACTGCCCGCGGCGCGCTCATCAGCAGCCGCATCACTTCAAATTCCTTGAAGCCCAAATGCACGCTCTTGCCGCCGCAGAGCAGGTCACAGGAGGAAAGGTTCAGCGTCAGGTCCGCAAATTTTGCCTCGTCCAGCTGCACGTCGCCCTGGCGGCGGGAAAGCGCCCGCACCCGCGCCAGCAGTTCTTCCGGCGCAAAGGGCTTTGTCATATAGTCGTCCGCACCGCTGTCCAGCCCCGTAACCTTGCTGCTCAGCTCATCGCGCGCGGTCAGCATTAGCACCGGGGTGCGCACGTTCTGCCGCCGCAGCTCGTGCGCCACTTCAAAACCGTTCATCTTCGGCAGCATGACGTCCAGCACGATCACATCGTATTGTCCGCTGAGCGCGTAATCCAGTCCGTCCTGCCCGTTGAACACCACGTCGGCGCTGTATTTCTGTTCTTCCATAATCGCGCCCAGCGCTTCGGCCAGGCGGCGTTCGTCCTCAACAATCAGGATCCGCATGAAAAAGCCCCTCCTTTTTCCGCTCTTTGCTTCCATTATAGAAGTGGAAATGACCTTTGTCACCATTTTACGCGGTAAAGCTGAAAACAGTCTGAAAAAAACGCTTCGGTTTTTTTAAGAGTAATTTCAGCTTTGCGTTGTATGATAACGCCATCAAATCCGATGAGGAAAGGAGCGACGCACATGGCACAGGAAGTCTTCGCACGGATTGAGAAAAAGTTCCTGCTCCGCCCGGAGCAATACAAGGCGCTGCGCGCCGTGTTCGATGAAAAAATGGCGCAGGACGCCTACGGACGGCACACGATCCTCAACATCTATCTGGACACGCCGGATTACGAGCTGACGCGTGAGAGCATTGAAAAGCCTATTTATAAAGAAAAGGTGCGGCTGCGCGCTTATGGTATGCCCAAGGAAGACGATAAGGTCTTTTTGGAGATCAAGAAAAAATACAAAGGCGTGGTCTACAAGCGGCGCGCCGAAATGACGCTCCGTCAGGCGCGGGAATATTTAAGCGGAGGCGAGAAGCCGCCGCAGGACTCCCAGATTCTGCGGGAGATCGACTACACGCTGAAGTTCCACGACATTCACCCGATGGTCTGCCTGTGCTATGAACGGGCCGCGCTTTACGGAAAGGAAAATCCCGACCTGCGCATCACGTTCGATACCGGCATCCGCTTCCGCACGGATGAGCTGGATCTGGGCGCGGGAGCGCGGGGGCAAAACCTGCTGCCACCCGGAGGCGTGCTGATGGAGATCAAGATTCCCGGCGCGATGCCCCTCTGGATGGCGCGGGCGCTGGACGAAATGAACATCCGCCAGACGTCGTTTTCCAAGATCGGCACGGCGTATACGAACTTTATTTATGAGAAAGAATGGGGAGAAGCAAGATCATGCTGCAAAGTATCTTAGAGGGGATTTCCCAAAGCGCGGCAAGCGTCACGACGGCGGAGTTTTTCTGGTGTACTGCTGCGTCGCTTGTGCTGGGCGTGCTGGCTGCGCTGCTGTTTATGTTCCGGAATGAGGAGTATTCACCTTCCCTTGCCGTAACGCTGGCGCTGCTGCCGCTGGTGGTGCAAGTGGTAATCCTGCTGGTCAACGGCAACCTCGGCGCGGGGGTTGCCGTGATGGGCGCGTTCTCGCTGGTGCGGTTCCGCTCCGCAGCGGGTTCGGCGCGGGAGATCGCCGCGATCTTCCTCGCGATGGCGATTGGGCTGTGCACCGGCATGGGCTATATCGGTATTGCGGCGATTCTGCTGGCGGTTTACGCCGCGGCGAGCTTGACGCTGAACGCGATGCGCTTCGGCGAAAAGCGACGCCCCGCGCAGATTTTACGCATCACCATTCCGGAATCGCTGGATTACGACGGCGTGTTTGACGAGGCGCTGGAGACGTACACGAAAAAGCATGAGTTGAGCCGTGTGCGCACCGTCAACATGGGTGCGCTGTATGAACTGGAATATCGCGTGACGCTGAAGGACGAAGCGCAGCAGAAGGCGTTTCTCGACGAGCTGCGCTGCCGCAACGGCAACCTGCGCATCAGCCTCGGCCGCCCGGTGAGCAGCAAAGACGAGCTGTAATAAGGTTTTTGATAAAATGATGAAAGGAGAGATCCTTATGATGATAAAAAACGCAAAGCAGAAACTCCTGGCGCTGGCAACGGCGCTGACGCTGACCCTGACGATGGCGGGCTGCACCGCGCAGTCCACACAGGAAACGGAGTCGGCAGAAACGCAGCAGACGCAGGAGGTACAGCAGACGGAAAACACGGCGGGCGGCACCGAAAATGTCGAAATCCCGGACGCGGCGGAAGAGGTTGCGGCATTTGACCCCGAATATTCCGACCGCGATAAATCGGGCGCCTGGGACGAGAGCGAGGCCGTGAGCATCGCGCTTTCCGACGGCGGCAGCACAATCTCCGGCGAGGGCGCAGAGGTCAGCGGCAACGTCGTGACCGTCACCCAAGCGGGTGTGTATGTGCTGAGCGGGTTGCTGAGCAACGGACGCATTGTGGTGGAAGCGGGCGATGAGGACAAGGTACAGGTCGTGCTCTCCGGCGCAAGCATTACCAGCAGCGACGGCCCGGCGATCTGGATCAAATCCGCCGATAAGGTGTTCCTGACGCTGGCAGAAGACACGGAGAACGCACTGGTGGACGGCGAAACCTATGCCGCAGAGGACGATGCAAACGCCTGCGTTTGGGCGGAATGCGACCTGACGATCAACGGCAACGGCAAGCTGAAGGTACAGGGCAACGACAAGCGCGGCATTTCCAGCAAGGATGAACTGATCATCACGGGCGGCGACATCGCGGTCAATGCGGTGGACGACGGTCTGCGCGGCAAGGACGGCGTGGGCATCTGCGGCGGCACGATTGACATCACTGCGGGCGGCGACGGCATCAAGGCCGACAAGAAAGACACTGAAGGCAAGGGCTGGATCTCCATCGACGGCGGTGAAGTGACCGTGAACGCCGAACAGGACGGCTTGCAGGCGGAAAGAGCCTTGCAGGTCACGGACGGCACGCTGAACGTCACGGCGGGCGGCGGCTCCGTAAACGCGGAAGCGCACGGTCGGGGCGACTGGGGCGGATTCTCCGGCGGCGTTGGCGGCGGAGACAGAAAGACGCCGCCTGACAGCAACGGCGCACAGAGCGATTCGGGTGCAAATGCTTCTGCCGATTCCGCTGCATCGGGCAGCAAGTCGGAAAAACCGCCGCGCAGCGAACAGCCTGCACAGAACAGCGAGAACACGGCAAACGACAATGCGGGCATGACCGCTGAAGCGGCAGCGAGCGAAACGACAACCGACACAACCGTTTCCGTCAGCACCAAGGGCTTGAAATCCGGCGGCACACTGCTGATCTCCGGCGGCGCGGTCACGGTGGACAGCGCGGATGACAGTATCCATGCGGGCAGCGAGATCACCCTTTCGGGCGGCACGCTTACCCTGGCTTCCGGCGACGACGGCGTGCATTCCGACGACGCGCTGGTGATTTCCGGCGGCAGCATCGAGATCACGGCGTGCTATGAGGGGCTGGAGGGCAGCACCATCGACCTGACGGGCGGCGACGTTCGCCTGACCGCCATCGACGACGGGCTCAACGCGACCGATGCATCCAACGATGACAACAGCGACGGCGGCTTCCGTCCCAACGATTTTGAAGCGGTCGAAGGTGTGTATATCGCGGTGCGCGGCGGTACGCTCTGGGTGGACGCTTCCGGCGACGGCCTGGATTCCAACGGCGGCCTGTATGTCACCGGCGGCACGGTGACGGTCTGCGGCCCGACCTCCGGCGGCGACGGCGCGCTCGACTACTCGGGCGACGGCGTAATTACGGGCGGCACGGTGGTGGCGCTCGGTTCGCAGAGCATGGCGCAGAACTTCGACGCGAATTCCACGCAGGCCAGCGTGCTGGTGAATTTTGACAATGCGATTGCGGCAGGCGCGGTCATTACGGTGCAGGATAAGGACGGAAACGAAATCCTCCGCGCCACCGGCACCAAGCAGGCGCAGTGCATGGTGATTTCCTCGCCGGATCTGGCCGTGGGCAAGACCTACACGATTCTGGCGGACGGAGAGCAGGCTACGACCTTCGAGGCGGCCATGAGCACCGAAACGGGCAGCGGCTTTGGCGGATTTGGAGGCTTCGGCGGCGGAATGCAGAAGCCCGATGGGCAGCCCGGAAGCGATGGAACTGAGCCCCCGGAGCTTCCGGACGGCGCGGAGATGCCGGAACTTCCGGACGGCCAGCAGCCCCTGGAAAAGCCGGACGGTCAGTCCGGCGGTGCACCGCAGGAGAGCGAAAGCACGGATCAAATGTAATAAATAAAAGAGAGGGCGCGGGAGATTCTCCTGCGCCCTCTCTTTTGTGTTGGGTGGATAAATCAAACGCTGCCTGCTACGATAGAGAAAAGGGAGGGGGTGCTCGCATGGAGATGAATCTGGACGGAATTACGGTGAAGCTGGAAATTCGCGGCTATACGAAATATGACCGCGAAAGCGAGGAAGAACGGCTGGTTTTTCCTTTATCTCTCAACCCTGGCTGCGCTATAAGCGGCAGGATGACGAAGTGCTGACCAACGAAGAGGTGGAAGCGCTGGCGGAGCATCTGGAACGCCTTTTGAACGGGCGGATGGCGAAGCCGACAGAGCTTGAATGCATCGAGCCGGACTTCTGCTTTCAGTTTGAACCGGAGGAGGACGTCCGGCAGAATCCGCGCGTACTGTACGTCAAGTCCGGAAACGAGTGGGCGGATATTCTCATGCGGTGGCAGGTGTATTTCTGGCACGACGGGTTGACGGACAATCATCTATCCGTGACGCTGGACCGGGCGGATATGGAAAAGCTGCATGCGTATCTGCAAACGGTGATCGGTGCGGGAGCGTAAAAAAGCCGTCCTCTTCTCGGAAAAAAGAGAAGAGGACGGCTTTTTTGGGATAGAGAAAAGAGGTCAGGAAAGCAGCTGCTTGGTTTCCCACTTGCCGGAGAAATAGCGCCAGACGAACAGCGCAGCGCGCACGACCCAATCCATGGTCATGGCGATCCATACGCCCTTGAGCCCCAGCCCGCACCACAGCGCGAGCACGTAGGAAAACAGGATGCGGCACAGCCACATCGAAATGATGGAGACCGTCATGGTGAAGCGCACGTCGTTGGCGGCGCGCAGTATGTTGGGCAGCGCAAACGACGCCGGCCAGATCAGAATGCCGCACGCGCCATGGTAGAGTCCCAGCCAGACGGCCAGATCAAAGGTTTCCTGCGAGGGGTTGTAGAGCTTGACGATGGGCACGATCAGCGCCGAGAGCAGGATACAGATCGCGGTCATGCTGATGTAGGTGATGATCATCAGTCGTTTGGCATAGTAGCGGGCCTGCTTGTAATCCTTGGCGCCGACGCAGCGGCCGATGACGGTAATCATTGCAAGACCCATGGCCGAGCCGGGGATACACTCGAACTGCGCCAGGTTGTTGGCGATGGCGTTTGCCGTGATGGCGGAGGTGCCGAACACCGCGATCAGCGAGGAAACCAGCACCTTGCCCACCTGGAACATGCCGTTTTCCAGTCCGTTGGGCACGCCGATGTGCAGAATGCTGCGCACCATCGGCCAATCAAAGCGATAGCGGAAGAGATGCCCGATAAAGATGAGGTTGTGCCGGTTGCGCAGCAGCACCATCATGACGACAGCGCCCAGGATGCGGGAGACCAGAGAGGCAAGCCCTGCACCCGCAACGCCCATATTGAACACATAAATCAAAATTGCATTGCCGGAGATGTTGACCAGGTTCATTGCGATGGAAGTCATCATCGAAACCCTGGAATTGGACATAGAGCGGAACAGCGCCGCGCCGGCGTTGTAAATCGCCAGTGCGGGATAGGACAGCGCGGAGAGCCAGAAATAGGTTTCGGCATTGCGCATCACGTCCGGCTCTACGGCGCCGAAGATCAGCGACAGCAGGTGTTTGCCGCCCAGCATGGCCAGGCCGCCTACCAGAATTGAAATTGCCGCACAGGCGTAGACCAGCTGCTTGGCCGCGCCGCAGGCGTTTTCCCGATCCTGACGGCCCAGATATTGGGAAGCCACGACCGCACCACCCGTGGCCAGCGCCGAGAAAATCTGGATCAGCAGGATGTTCAGACTGTCCACCAGCGAAATGCCGGAAACCGCCGCCTCGCCCACATTGGCCACCATCATGGTGTCCGCCATGCCGATGGTCACTGCCAGCAGCTGCTCGATCACCAGCGGCACGATCAGCTTGCGCAGATCCTCCTTTGAAAACAGCATGGATTGCTTCAACCTCCGACAAAATTTATTCGTATTGTTCTATTGTGCGTCAATTTGTGTTAAGATGCAAGTACAGTCACGTTAATACGGCATTGGACGCCGGACAGGAGTGAAAACAATGAGAAGTCAGGATGTAAGAAAGCTCGCGCCGGAGATGGATCCGCTGCGCATGGGCATGGGATGGACGGAAGAGGATCTGGAAAAACCGCAGATCCTCGTAGAATCGACCTTTGGGGACAGCCACCCCGGCTCGGCGCATCTGTTTGAACTGGTGAACCTCGCTGCGCAGGGCGTTCAAGAGGCGGGTGGTAAGGCGGCGCGCTATTTTGCAACCGACATCTGCGACGGCATGGCCCAGGGGCACGACGGCATCAATTATTCCCTCGCGTCCCGCGACGCGATCTGCAACCTGATTGAAATCCATGAGCGCGCCACCACATTTGACGCGGGCGTGTTCATCGCCAGCTGCGACAAGGCCGTGCCCGCGCACCTGATGGCGATCGGCCGAACCAATCTGCCCACGGTCATGGTCACAGGCGGCGTGATGGATGCGGGCCCCGGTCTGCTGACACTGGAGCAGATCGGCATGTATTCCGCGATGTGCGCGCGTGGCGAGATCTCGGAGGAGAAGTTCAAGTGGTACAAGCATCATGCCTGTCCTTCCTGCGGGGCGTGCTCGTTTATGGGCACGGCTTCCACCATGCAGATCATGGCGGAATCGCTGGGACTGATGTTGCCCGGCACGGCGCTGCTGCCCGCCATGTGCGAGGATCTGCGCACGGCGGCGGAGCGAGCGGGCAGGCAAGCCATGTTCTTGGCCGAAAAGAATCTGCGCCCCCACGACATGGTGACGATGGAAAGCTTTGAAAACGCCATCATGGTGCACGCGGCGATCTCCGGCTCCACCAATGCGCTGATGCACATCCCCGCCATTGCGCACGAATTCGGCATCGATTTGGATGCGGATACCTTTGACCGGATGCACCGCGGCGCGCACTATCTGCTCGACATCCGGCCGGCGGGGCGCTTCCCGGCGCAGTATTTCTATTACGCAGGCGGTGTGCCGCGCGTGATGGAGGAGATCAAGTCCATGCTGCATCTGGACGCGATGACCGTCACCGGCAAGACGCTGGGAGAAAATCTCGAAGAGCTTCAGAAGAGCGGATACTACGAAAAGTGCGATGAATACCTGAAAAAGACCGGCCTTGCGCGCACGGACGTGATTCGTTCTTTCGAAAAGCCCATCGGGTCGGACGGCACCATCGCCGTGCTGCGCGGCAACCTTGCGCCGGAGGGCGCGGTCATCAAGCACAGCGCCGTGCCCAAGAAAATGCACCATGCGTTGCTGCGAGCCCGTCCCTTTGACTGCGAAGAGGACGCGATCGACGCGATTCTCAAGCATAGAATTCAGCCGGGCGACGCGGTGTTCATCCGCTACGAAGGGCCGCGCGGCAGCGGCATGCCCGAGATGTTCTATACCACCGAGGCGATCTCGTCCGACCCGGAGCTTTCTGCGTCCATCGCGCTGATTACAGACGGCCGTTTCTCCGGCGCGTCCAAGGGCCCGGCGATCGGCCACGTCTCTCCCGAAGCGGCGCAGGGCGGCCCCATCGCGCTGGTGGAAGAGGGCGATTTGATCCTGATCGACGTCAAAACCCGCAAGCTGGAAATCGTAGGCGTTGCCGGTGAAGAAAAAACGCCCGAAGAGATGGATACAATCCTGAAAGAGCGCAAAAAGGCATGGAAGAAGCGCCCCAGCCGCTACGACAGCGGCGTGCTGTCGGTCTATACGCGTCTGGCGGCCTCGCCTATGAAGGGCGGCATGACCGAAACGCCGGCGGATGATTGATCTTAACAATCAAGAGGTATACTGGAAACAGAAAGAGAAAAACGCTCCCGCAGGGGAACGATTTGCGGAGGAAGTCAACATGGATCAGGAAAGATTAAAGCGCGTGGACAGCGTGCTGGAGGAAGCTGTTCGCACGGGCGAAGTTGCGGGCTGCAACGCCCTGGTACTCAAGGACGGGAAAGAGGTTTATTACGGCCAGAGCGGCTGGGCGGATAAGGAAACCCGTCAGCCCATGGCGCGGAACACGATCTTCCGCCTGTTTTCGATGAGCAAGCCGATCACCGCCGCGGCAGCGATGATACTGGTGGAGCGCGGGCAGATGGATCTGCTCGACCCGGTGGAAAAGTTCCTGCCGGGCTTCAAAAATCAAACTTATATCACCAAAGCCGGACTTCAGCGCGTGCAGGAGCCGATGGTCATCAAGGATCTGCTGGGCATGACCAGCGGCCTGGTTTACGGCGGCGAGAACGGCTATGCCGAAAGACGGATGCAGGCGCTGTGGGACGAGGTACAGAGGGATCAGGCGAAGGGCAAGGAGCTGGGCACAGTGGATTTTGCCAACCGCATGGGGCAGATGCCGCTGGCCTTTGCGCCGGGCAGCCGCTGGCAGTACGGCACCTCTGCCGACGTCATGGGCGCGGTGATCGAGGTGATTTCCGGCATGCACTTCGGCGAATTCCTGAAAAAGGAAATCTTCGATCCGTTGGGCATGGAGGACACGGGCTTCTGGATTCCGGAGGAAAAGCGCGGCCGCTTTGCGCAGGTCTATCGCCCCACCGAGGACGGCCTTGCGCCCTATACCGATGCGCACCTGTGCATTCTGCCGACTTATCCGCATGAGCCGGCATTCCAATCCGGCGGCGCGGGCCTGCTTTCCACGATTGAGGATTATGCCAAGTTTGCCTCCATGCTCGCCAATGAGGGCGAATGGAACGGCGTGCGCATCCTCTCCCGCCGCACGGTGCGCTATATGCGCCGGAGCCAGCTGACCGATGAGCAGAAAAAGACCATGCAGTGGGCTTCCCTGCGCGGCCATGGCTACGGCAACTTCATGCGCGTGCTGGAGGACGAAGGGCAGGCGCCTTCGCTGGGCGGTAAGGGTGAGTTCGGCTGGGACGGCTGGCTGGGCGCGTATTTCTGCGTCAGCCCAGAGGATAACCTTGTGCTGCTCTATATGATGCAGAAGGTTGATACCGGCACCGTCGATGTGACCCGCAAGGTGCGCTCCGCGGTGTTTGCTGCACTCTGAGAAGGAGCAGATGGGTTGGAATGAGAAGACACATTTCGGAAACGCTGCATTTGGGAATGCTGCTGGCGGCTGTCGGCGGATTTCTGGATGCCTATACCTATCTTTCGCGCGGAAAGGTATTCGCCAACGCGCAGACGGGCAACCTCGTGCTGCTGGGGATTCGTGCTTTTGAAGGGGATTGGCAGACGGCGCTGCACTATGTCGTTCCCGTGTGCGCGTTTGTGCTGGGTGTGGTGCTGGCCGAGAGCATCAGGTTCCGACGGGATCGCTTCATGACGCTGCACTGGCGGCAGCTGGTGCTGGGGGTGGAGATCATCGTGCTGGTCGTAGCGGCCTTTGTGCCGGAGAAGTTCAACGACATGGTCAATGCGGCGGTGTCCTTCGTCTGCGCCATGCAGGTGAATTCCTTCCGCACATTTGAAGATAATCCTTACGCTACCACGATGTGCACAGGCAATCTGCGCAGCGGCACGGTGCAGCTTTGGCGCTACTTCAAGCACCGTGAGAAGGAGAACCTTCGCAGCGGGCTGGGGTATTTTGCCGTGATCCTCTGCTTTGTCAGCGGGGCGGGCATCGGCGCGCTGCTGACGGAGAACATCGGCATCAAAACCGTATTGATCCCCGCGGCACTGCTCATCGTGGCTGCGCTGGCGATGTTTGAACGCCGGGAAGAAGAAAAAACAGAATAAGGCAAGCGCCTGTTCATTCCAAAAGTGAACGGGCGCTTTTTATATGCAGATAATGGTTTGTCAGCAAAAAATTTTCTTGCAAATTATTTACCGGGTGATATACTAAAGCTGTTTCAAAAATGTTTCAGAGCGAGCGGAATGCAGCGTCGGTCGCCCGGAAAGCGCAGAGGGAGAAGTCTGCCCGGGGGGGGATTGGGAGTTTGTTTTGAATCAAAAAACGGAATAGGCCGGTTTACGGGCGGCGACGGAACCGGGAGAGGAAATGAAGCCGCGCACTCAACGATGAAAAAGGGGAGAACTGTATGAAAAAGTTGTTGGCTATGTTCCTGGCGGTGCTGTGTATGGTGCTGTGCCTTGTGCCCATGACGGCTCTGGCGGAGACCGAAACTACGGTGCCGGCCGAACCTGTTGTGCCGGCCGAACCTGTTGGAAATTCGGAAACCGTGATGCCTGTGGTGACCATTGACGTGGGCGGGGCAAACACGGAAAATGAGAATTACAAAATCGACGATACGGGCATCAGTCTGCTCAAGCGGAATGTGCAGTATGTGCTGACCGGCACGACCGACAAAAGTGTCAGCGTCTGGGGCAATAACAACAGCGAAGAGGGCCTCAAAGAGGCGCATTACATTAAGCTGGACAACGCCACGATCAACGGCGGCATCGTTGTGGAAAACAGCCCCGTCAAGATGGTGGTGGAGGTTGCGGACGGCACGGTCAATACCGTCAAGCGTCTTTATGCCAATGACCTGACCATTTCGGGCAGCGGCACGCTGAATGCGGAGAATCTGGGCAGCACGCAGAGAAGAAACTCCTATATGCCCAGCAAGCTCACCATCACCGACACCGAGATCAACGTCACCATTGACCGCAACTATGCGGAGTGGAACGGCGAATGCATGATTGGCGGCGACGCCAAGGTGACGTATACGACCAATCTGGACTATGCGCCGCTGCACATGGGTGAATCGGCCGGGGATGATAACAATTCCTTCACCCTCAAGGACAACGCCAAGCTCTACTGCCTGCACCAGAATCCCGATCAGGCTTCGAATTCTTCGGTGAGCGGTCTGGAAATCTTCTACGGCGATCTGACGCTGGAGGGCAACAGCTATCTCGAAGCGCAGGGACGGCCCTCGAATGGCCAATATGCGGGTTACGGTATCATTGCTCCGGGCAATGTCTTTGTCAAGGACAACGCGGAGATCAAGACGACGGCTACGGATGTGGCGCTCAGTGTGGGCGGCGCGCTGGAGATTTCCGGCGGCACCGTCACGGCGGAGAGCAAGGGCAGCAACGGTATTTACGCAGGCGGCGCGATCACCATCACGAACGGCGCTGAAGTGAAGGCTACCGGCTTTTACCCTGCGATTTATACGTACGACAGTTTGACGATTGACGGCAGTACCGTCGCGGCGGATAGCAAGAGCAGAAACGGTATTTACGCAGGCGGCACGATTGGCATCACGAACGGCGCCGAGGTGAAGGCGAGCGGCCATTACCCTGCGATCTGGGCAGAAGAAAAGATCACGATCGACGGCAGCACTGCGGAAGCAAAGTCTGAAGCAGACGTCGGTATTTACAGCAGAAACGGTGATATTGAGATCAAGAACAGCATTGTCAAGGCCAATGCGGCGGAAAACTACGACGGCATTCTGGCGGGCGGCAACGTGACCGTGGAAGGCTCCTGGATCGAGACTTCCGGTGATGAAACCTACGGCGAGAACATCAAGGACAGCGTGCGCTTCAACGGCAAGGACGGCACGGTCGTCGGCAACGCGAAGTTGCCCGGCGATGTGACTGTGGAGGACGGCATGACGCTGACCATCCCCAAGGATGCGTCTCTGTCCGTCGGCCAGGGCAACAAGCTGACCAATAAGGGCGGCATCAAGCGCGATGGCGCGCTGACCAAGGATGGCGGCGAGATCATCTGCGTGAAGCACTTCGGCAACGCGGTCTGGACCTTTGACGACAAGACCCATACCAAGACCTGGGATTGCTGCGGCCTTGTCGAGGTGCAGGGCGAGGAGCATGAGATGAACGGCGGCGTGTGCGTCAAGTGCGGCTACAAGGTCAGTCAGACCGTGCAGCCCGTCTACCCGGACTATGACGAGCCCACCGTTAAGCCCAGTCAGACCGAAGCGCCCGTGCAGAATAACCCCGCGCAGGACGACGACCTCAAGGCACCCAAGACCGGCGAGAGCAGCCTGATGATGCTGTACGCCCTGCTGCTGATGAGCGGCGCGGCTGTGGTCATTGCGGTAAAGAAGCTCGCAAAGTAATCCAATCATCTGAAAGAAAAGGGCGGCTGCC
>OLGF01002276.1_pt1 | contig 18105 bp, 15 predicted proteins | sample 1604971 | NCBI WGS metagenome assembly OLGF01 (sample SAMEA3888902, study PRJEB22519) | human gut metagenome | biome: human gut; feature: human-associated habitat; material: faeces | place: Denmark | collected 2011 | reverse complement strand
AATGCGGCTTTTGAAAAACGGCATGCCGCATTGCAATGTAATTTTTATTTTGTCATAAATAAACTATTGACAAGCAGCACACTTTATATTATAATATCAAAGCCGCTGAAAAAGCGGCATATATGGCGGCATAGCTTAGTTGGCTAGAGCGTCCGGTTCATACCCGGAAGGTCGTAGGTTCAAGTCCCACTGCCGCTACCATAACGGCCCGGTGGTCAAGCGGTCAAGACACCGCCCTTTCACGGCGGTAACACGAGTTCAAATCTCGTCCGGGTCACCAAAAAGGACTTAGCGTAGGCTGAGTCCTTTTTTTGCAATACCGTTTGGCGTTCCTTTGTGTATACACATTTTATTTGAAATATTTGTTTTTAAGATATATAATATTCTTAACAGTACGATACCGTATGTTTATGAGGTGAAAAATAATGGCTGATAATAAGTGCGACTGTAATGCCGTTATGCAAGAGGTTGTTGACGATATAAAAAACAATATGTTTTCGGAGGAGGAGATAAACGGTGTTTCAAACCTGTTTAAAGTCCTCGGCGATCCCACGAGAGCCAAAATAGTTATGGCACTTGATAAGCGCGAGGTGTGCGTTTGCGACCTTGCCGCAGCACTCGGTATGACTAAGTCAGCCGTGTCTCATCAGCTTGCGCTCTTAAAGGCGAACAACATAGTTAAGGCTCGCCGAGACGGCAAGCATGTATTTTACAGCTTTGACGATGAGCACATTACAACCGTTATCGAAATAGCGGACGAGCATATCCGCCATCAGCACTTGGGCGATTAAGGCTTCTTAAATATACATGATATAAAATCGACGATTATATTGTCGATATAATATTTCGTCACAATTGAATAATTTATAGAGTCCCGAATATGCGAAAGCATTATTCGGGGCTTTTTTCACTTTCTATGTGAAATCGTACAGACAGAAAGACTTTTATCCGTGCGAATTTTCGCTTTAGAAATGATGCTTCACCAAAATAAAAAAATTTAAAATTTTAAAAAAACATATTGACAATTGAGCATATGTTCAACTATAATATAGACAACAAATGAATGATTGCTCAACTGTTCCGAAAGAGAGCAGCCGAAGAAAGGGTTGTTATTATGAAAAAAACATACAATATAGAAGTCGATTGTGCAAACTGTGCCGCAAAGATGGAGGAAGCCGCTCAAAAGACCGACGGCGTTCGTGAAGCCGTTGTATCTTTTATGACACAAAAAATGAAAGTAGAATTTGACGACGGTGCCGATGAGGCAGCCGTTATGAAAAAAGTCCTCAAAAATTGCAAAAGAGTAGAGGACGACTGCGAAATATATATCTGATGTTATGAGATGCCGCTTTCGGCAAATAAATAAGTGAGGGAGATATTTATGAGTAAAAAACAGAAAAACGTTCTGTGGCGGATAATTGTTTCGGCTGTGCTGATAGTATGTCTTTCCGTCCTCGGCAAATTTATAACTCTCAATAAATACATTTGGCTCGTTTTAAACCTGATACCGTATTTTATAATCGGCTACGACATTCTCAAAAAGGCCGTTAAAGGCATTTTTAAGGGTCAGGTCTTTGATGAGAATTTCCTTATGGCGGTTGCTACCGTCGGTGCCATAGCACTCGGCGATTATAAAGAGGGCGTTGCCGTTATGCTCTTTTATCAGATAGGTGAGCTTTTCCAAAGCATAGCTGTCGGCAAGAGCAGACGCAATATTTCCGCCTTAATGGATATAAGACCCGACTATGCAAATGTCGAGGTTGACGGAAAACTCGAAAAGGTCGATCCCGACGAAGTGGCGGTCGGTACCGAAATAATCGTAAATCCCGGCGAGAAAATCCCGATAGACGGCATTGTTACAAGCGGTGACACATCGCTCAATACAAGTGCTTTAACCGGCGAGAGCCTGCCGCGAAATGTCAAAACGGGCGATGAGGTTATAAGCGGCTGCATCAATATGACCGGCGTCATCAAGGTAAAAACCACTAAGGAGTTCGGCGATTCAACCGTATCAAAAATACTTGACCTTGTTGAAAATTCAAGTATGAAAAAGTCGCGCTCCGAGAATTTCATAACAAAATTTGCAAGATATTATACTCCGGCAGTTTGCTTTTCGGCACTTGCACTCGCAATTTTACCTCCGGTTATAAGGCTTATTGCCGGTCACACGGCCATGTGGAGCGATTGGATATTCAGAGCGCTTACCTTCCTCGTCATCAGCTGTCCATGCGCTCTTGTAATATCGGTTCCGCTCTCGTTTTTTGCGGGTATAGGCTGTGCTTCGGCGAACGGTATACTTGTAAAAGGCTCCAATTATCTTGAGGGGCTTTCAGATACGAAATATGTTGTGTTTGATAAAACCGGAACTCTTACAAAGGGAGTCTTTGAGGTAACCGGAGTATATCCCGAAAACGGATACACAAAGGATTCCATTGTGCGCTTGGCGGCGTATTCCGAGAGTGCTTCGAGTCACCCGATAAGCCTCAGTCTTAAAAAATATTACGGCAAGGATATTGACGAAAATAATGTCAAAGACATAAAAGAGATTGCAGGGCATGGCGTGTCGGCTGCAGTTGACGGTAAAAAGGTCCTCGCCGGCAATTTAAAGCTGATGAAAGAAGAGAATATCGCCGTTGCAAATGAGCATAATGAGGGTACGGTTGTGTATGTTTCCGCGGACGGAAAATATGCCGGCTGTATTGTAATATCAGATGTTGTAAAGCCCAATACAAAGCTTGCTCTCAGCGAACTCAAAAAGCACGGTGTCAAAAAGACGGTAATGCTCACGGGCGACTCCAAGGCCGCTGCCGACAGGGTAGCCGCGGAAATAGGCATAGACGAGGTTCACTCTGAACTTCTCCCTGCCGATAAGGTAGCGGAGGTCGAAAAGCTCCTTGACAAAAAGGAGCCCAAAGAAAAGCTGGCGTTTGTCGGCGACGGAATAAACGACGCTCCCGTGCTCTCAAGAGCCGACATAGGCATAGCGATGGGCGCGCTCGGCTCGGACGCGGCAATAGAGGCGGCCGATATAGTGCTTATGGACGACGATCCGGCAAAAATATCTCTTGCGAAAAAAATCTCGGTTCACACGCTGAAGATAGTAAGAGAAAACATTGCGTTTGCCCTTCTTGTGAAAGCCGTTTGCCTTGTGCTCAGCGCAGTAGGCATTGCAAATATGGGAGTCGCCATATTCGCCGATGTCGGAGTTATGGTTGTAGCGGTTATCAACGCCACAAGAGCACTTCGATTAAAGAATAAAACCGAATAATATTGACATAAATCGACTTTGTGATTATAATATTCAATGCTGTTAAAAGCACACCGTTCGGGGCTTCACCGAGGTGTGCTTTTTATATCGTAGGGAAGAAAACGCAGGAAGAAAAATGACGGAATTTCAAAACAGTTTTAAAAAAGGCCTGAAAGACGGTTTACCGATAGCGCTCGGCTATCTTTCGGTTTCGTTTACATTCGGTATGATGGCTGTCGAGGGCGGCTTGCCCGTTTTTACGGCGGTGCTTATCTCTATGACCAATTTGACCTCGGCAGGTCAGTTTGCAGGGCTTGATTTAATTCTCGCCGGCGGTGCTTATCTTGAAATGGCACTAACACAGCTTGTCATAAACATACGCTATGCACTGATGTCGGTTTCTCTGTCGCAAAAGCTTCACAAGAGCGTAAATTTGCTTGACCGATTTTTAATAGCGTTCAGCAATACCGATGAAATATTTGCCGTAGCCTCGGGTCAAAAAGGAGAGGTCGGCAAAAAATATATGTACGGGCTTGCCCTTTTGCCAATAGTCGGGTGGACTCTCGGTACTCTTATAGGTGCTGCGGCGAGCACCGTGCTTCCGCTGTCCGTGCGCTCCGCACTCGGCATTGCGATTTACGGTATGTTTATAGCTATATTTATACCGCCTGCAAAGCATAATAAGACTGTGGCTGTTGTGGTATTATTGTCGGCGGCGTTGAGTATATGTTTCAAATACGTGCCGGGTCTTTGTAAAGTCTCTTCGGGATTTGTAATAATCATTTGCGCCGTTCTTTCCGCAACTGTCGGCGCCCTCTTAAAACCCGTAAAGGAGGACGATGCAAATGAAAACGGCTGAGAACATATTTATATATATAGCGGTTATGGCGCTTGTCACATATCTTATAAGAATGCTGCCGCTTGTGATTTTTCGCAAAAAAATCGAAAACAGATTTATAAGATCGTTTCTTTATTACATTCCGTATGCAGTCTTGGCGGCGATGACATTTCCGGCGGTTTTTTCGTCTACGGGGAGCGTGTGGTCGGCTGTGGCAGGGCTCATAGTGGCACTGCTGCTTGCGTTTTTTGAGAAGGGCTTGCTCACGGTTGCGCTGTCCTCCTGCGTCGCTGTTTTTGTAATAGAATTTTTAATTAAAATCATCTCTTGACATATCGGAAAAATGAGTATAATATAGAGCCAAAGTAAAAAGGTTAAACCGTTGACGGAGAATGACGGCAAGTCGTTTGCACATAAGAGAGCTCTTTCGTTGGCTGAAAGAAGAGCGTGCAAAGCTGCCCGATACCGCTCCCGAGCGCGCGTCGAAAACAGATGATTAAGGCGTGACGTAAGCTTGCGTTAAAAGCAGTTGAGCGGGCGATTTTTATCGTCAATTCGGGTGGAACCGTGGAATGCATAGCACTTCATCCCAGTAATTTGGGATGAAGTGCTTTTTAATTATAATGGAGGTAGTTTTTATGGTAAAAGTTACATTGAAGGATGATGTTGTAAAGGAGTTCCAAAGCGGCACGACCGTAATGGATATAGCAAAGTCTATCGGCATGGGGCTTTACAAAGCCGCCTGCCTTGCAAAGATTGACGGCGAGACTTGCGACCTTCGCACTCCGGTAACAAAGGATTGTCATGTAGAAATACTTACCTTTGACGATGAGGACGGTAAAAAGGCATTTTGGCATACAACTTCGCATATACTCGCACAGGCTGTTAAACGTCTTTATCCGAGTGCCAAGCTTGCAATAGGACCGTCAATAGCAAACGGATTTTACTATGACTTTGACGTGGATTTTTCTTTCACTCCCGAAATCCTCGAAAAAATCGAGGCTGAAATGAAGAAAATCGTAAAGGAAAATATTCCGCTTGAGCAGTTCGACCTCTCCGCAGACGAGGCTTTAAAGCTTATGGAGGAAAAGGACGAGCCGTATAAGGTTGAGCTTATTAAAGAGCATGCCGGCAAAGGCGAGAAGATTTCATTTTATAAGCAGGCGGAATTCACCGAGCTTTGCGCTGGGCCGCATATTCCCGACACAGGCCGGGTAAAAGCGTTTAAACTCACGTCCATAGCAGGTGCATATTGGCGCGGCGATGAAAAAAATAAAATGCTTCAGCGTATATACGGTATATCTTTCACAAAGCAGTCCGAGCTTACGGAATATCTTGAAAGAATTGAAGAGGCTAAAAAGCGCGACCACAGAAAACTCGGTAAGGAGCTTGGGCTTTTTGCACTTCGCGACGAGGCTCCCGGAATGCCGTTCTTCCTTCCCAACGGTATGATTCTCCGCAATACTCTTATTGATTATTGGCACGAGGTTCACGAGAGGTGGGGTTATCTTGAAATATCCACTCCTCAGATAATGAAGCGTTCGCTTTGGGAGACTTCGGGTCACTGGGATCACTACAAGGATAATATGTATACAACCGTTATCGACGGTGAGGATTTCGCCATAAAGCCGATGAACTGCCCCGGTAGCATACTTGTTTATGAGCTTGAGCCTCATTCATACAAGGAATTGCCTCTTCGCTACGGTGAACTCGGCAGAGTACATCGCCACGAGCTTTCGGGCGCGCTTCACGGACTTTTCCGCGTACGTTGCTTCACTCAGGACGATGCTCATATACTCCTCGCTCCCGACCAGATACGCGACGAGGTTGTAAGAATATCACAGCTCTTTGACGAGGTTTATAATCTCTTTAAGCTGCCATATACCATAGAGCTTTCAACCATGCCAGAGGACCATATGGGCACAAAAGAGGAATGGGACAAAGCCACAAAATCGCTTTCCGACGCAATCGAAAGCATTGGTAAGGAATATACCGTAAATGAGGGCGACGGTGCGTTCTACGGTCCGAAGCTTGACTTCCACATTGAAGATTCGCTCGGCAGAACATGGCAGTGCGGTACTATTCAGCTTGACTTCCAGCTTCCCGAGAGATTTAATCTTGAATACACGGGTGCCGACGGCGAAAAGCACTGCCCCGTTATGATTCACCGCGTTGTTTTCGGCTCGGTAGAGAGATTTATCGGCGTTCTTATAGAGCATTTTGCAGGCGCGTTCCCGCTTTGGCTGTCTCCCGTACAGGCCGTCGTTCTTCCGATTGCCGACCGCCATGCAGACAGAGCGCATGAAATCGAGGCAGAGCTTAAAAAATACGGTATCCGCGTAAAGGTTGACGATCGCTCCGAAAAAATCGGATATAAAATACGTGAGGCGCAGCTTCAAAAGACGCCGTATATGCTCGTTGTCGGCGACAAAGAAGTTGAAAACGGTACTGTTTCCGTTCGCCATCGCGGCGAGGGCGATATAGGCTCCATGGAGCTTTCGTCTCTTTGCGTCCGCCTTGCAGACGAAGTCAAAACAAAAGCGATAAAGTAATTAAAGGGGGTCAGTAAATTTGGCAAAAGCACCTCTTACCGTGACCGTGATAACGGACACGCATTACTATTCAAAAAAGACCGGCACTAAGGGTAAGGCTTACGATGCGGCAAACGCCAAAAGCCAAAAGCTTTTAAAATACAGCGAGGAGCTTTTAAGAGCTGCCTTTAAGCAGATAAAAGAAGATAAACGAACCGATATCGTTTTGCTTTCGGGCGATACCACCAACAACGGTGAATTTGAGGCACACGAGGAATTTATCGAAATGCTCCGCGATTTAAAAAAGAGCGGAAAGCGCGTTTATGTTCTTACGGCAACCCACGACTATCAGGATGACGGCTTGACAGACAGCTTTGTAGGCAATGAAAAGGTGAAAATACCTGCCGCAAAGCGTGAGCAGCTCTATGATATGTATAAAGAGTTCGGCCCCGATGAAGCGATTGCTGTTCATCGAGACAGTATGTCGTATGTAGTGCAGCTTGCCGACGGTTACAGGCTTTTTGCACTTAATGACGACCGCAATCTCTCGGGAAAAAGCGGCTTTTCGGATGAGTGCTTTGAGTGGATAAAGGCTCAGGCGGAGGATGCACGCAAAAACGACCAGTTTATTTTGGCCATGACTCACCATCCGCTTATAGCCCCGTCGCCGATTTATGAGCTGATAGGCAAAAACGATATGCTCGGCGACTACGAGACGCGCAGAAACGAGCTTGCCGACTTAGGCATACAGTTTATTCTTACGGGTCACACTCACGTACACGATATAGACGTGATAACGAGCGACCGCGGAAATACGCTTTACGATATAGCAACCGCCGCAACCGTAGGTTATCCCGCACCGATACGCACCATTGTTTTTGACCCGGATGTAAAAATGGTTTCAACCACCACCGACCTCATAACCGAAACGGTGGACTTCGATTTGGAGGGCAAAACCCTTCAGGAGTATCTCAAATATCAGCTTATCGGTATGGTAAAGGATATGATAAAAGCCGCCGGAACGGATATTCCGACGCTTGCCGATATGGCGACGGCAATGAGCATAAAGAAAAAACTCATTTATAAAATCGGATGGCTTATAAAACCGTTTGCCAAAAAGCTTAATGCTCTTACAATAGGCAAAGTCGCAAAGCTGACCCGTGCCGAAACAGGGCTGAAGCCCGAGGATTATGCCGATATTGCCGATAAAAGCGTTGTTGACTTTATCTGCGACCTTGTAGTTAATTTGTACGGCGGAGAAGACCTTTACAGTGTTGACGATAACGAATATAAAATAACCATAGGGCTTCTTCACATTGTAGATTCGGTTTTTGCCGCTCTTCATATAAAGCCGCGCAAGCTTATAAAGGTTGCTGATTCGTTTACCGATTTTGCGGAACCGCTTTTACATAATTCGGGCATACCGTCATATGACGCCATACTTCCTATAAGACCGTTCTATAAAGAGGGCGAGCAGGGGAAGAAGCCTCAAAAAGAGAAAAAGCCCGAGTGCAACGTCAAAAAGAGCAAAAAAGGCGTTCCGATTGTCGTTTGCGGGATATTGGCTCTTATTATACTGTTGATTCCGCTTCTGCTGATTCTCGGTGTAGGCTTTGTAGTTAACAGAATTAAATACGGCAAATACATTAAAGAGAATTCTTGATAAAAAAATGAGCTGTAAAAATTTACAGCTCATTTTTTCTTTGTTCATTTTGCTTTTTAATCCAAAATGTTTCCGTCGGTCGATATCGTCACCACGTGCCACGGTATAAATTTTCCGCTTCTCTTTACAGCCTGTTTTGCGGCGTTTTCAATACCTCCGCAGCAGGGAACCTCCATTCTTACCACGGTAACGCTTTTGATGTTGTTGAGCGCTATAATTTCCGTCAGCTTTTCAGAATAATCCGTGTCGTCAAGCTTCGGGCAGCCTATAAGAGTTATACGATTCTTTATGAAATCTGCGTGGAAATTTCCGTATGCGTAAGCAGCACAGTCGGCTGATATGAGTAAATCCGCATTCTCAAAGTACGGAGCGGTTACCGGAACGAGCTTTATCTGAACGGGCCATTGCCTCAAACGGCTTTCCGAAAACGTGTTCGTGCTTTTTGGGACTTCGTTTTTGCGCTCAATTGCCCTTGAACGTGAACCGGGGCATCCGCCGTGAAACATAGCCGCCGCTTTGTGCATTTTTGCCTTTTTAACGGCTTCTTCGTTGTATTCGGGAGCTTCTCTTTCTTCAAATGTTATAGCTCCGGTGGGGCAGGCGGGCAGGCAGTCGCCGAGCCCGTCGCAGTAGTCCTCGCGCATGAGCCTGGCTTTGCCGTTTACCATATCTATTGCACCCTCGTGGCAGGCGGCGGCACAGGCACCGCAGCCGTTGCACTTTTCTTCATCTATTTTAATGATTTTTCTTATCATGGTATATCCTCCGAAATTTATTTTTCTTGACTTGTGAGGACATTATAATATAATAAAACCGAATTGTATGTTGAATTTTCAACAAACGGAGGCAAAATGGAAAATTATTTTGAAATACTCAAAAAGTGTCGTATGTTTACGGGACTTGACATAGAAGACATAAAGCGCCTGACCGAGATTTTGAACTCTAAGGTTGTTAAATACTCTAAAGGCGACGTTATTTTCTCCGAGGGCGAAAAACCTGAGCATATAGGTGTTGTACTTCACGGTAACGCGCAAATAGAGCGGACGGATTACTACGGCAATCGCAGCATAGTCGCTGTGTTGGAGCCTTCGGAGGTGTTCGGTGAAGCGTTTGTATGTGCCGGAATAAAAAGTATTCCGGTAGATGTCGTTGCCCTTGACGAAACCGTTGTCATGCTCCTCAGTCTGCCGGATATTCCTCTCAAAAATACGGATATATATAACTGTTTTATTCTGAATTTGCTGCGAACGTCATCGGTGAAAAATCTTGTCCTTATGAAAAGACTTGAGGTGACGAGTAAACGCTCCACGGAGGAAAAGCTGATGACATATTTAATGCAGACGGCTAAGGAGCAGGGGAAAAGCAGCTTTCACATTACCTATGACCGTCAGCAGCTTGCGGATTATCTCGAGGTTGACCGTTCGGGACTGTCAGCTGTTATAGGTAAGCTTAAAAAAAGCGGAAAAATCAAATGCCGCAAAGATTTGTTTGAACTTTTGTGAAGATATACGAAACAAAGGCTTTCCGGCAAAATCACAGCATAAACCCCCGATAGGAGTAAAAGACCTCTATCGGGGGTTTGTACAATTCGGCTTATTCAATTTGCTTAATGCTTATTTCACGGTTTGTAAAACCGTAAAACAACTAATCCTTTGGCTGCTGCTTTCTCGAAGACAGCAGCGATTTCAGCTTTTCAAGTGCAAGCGTAAGGTTTTCCGTAAGGAACTTTTCCTTTAAAATCAGAAGCAGAACAAAATAAATTCCAAAGAACGAAACCGCACCGATGACAAGCCGTAAAAATGAGTTTGAAACACCCATATAGTGCTGTATCACGATTCCGGCACCCGTGGATACGGCAGCACTTATAAGAATGGGCAATGCCTTTACTCCGCGTATGACTTTGCCGAGATGGTCCTTTAAAAAGAATGTCTGTACCACCAAAACCAAAAATTCCGTAAGAAGTGTCGAGAGTGCCGCACCGGCAGCTCCCATTTTCGGAATTACGAAGAAGTTTAAAACAAAATCAAAAACAGCACCTATGCTTACCGAAAGCATTACAGCCTTTTCTCTACCGAGCGGTACCAGCATCTGATTGCCGGTCATTCCGCTGAGGGCGCAGAAAAATACCGTGGGCATCAAAAGCCTCATTGAAAGAGAGGCGTCTAAGAAGGCCTCACCGGAAAGCAATATAATGGAGTCTTTAACGTAGAGCGTAAAGAATAACGTCAAAGGTATAGTTATTAAAAGCAGAAAGTTCAGAACTCTTGACAGCGCCTCTCTGAATTTACTGTAATCATTGTCGTGTATATATACCGACAGCCTCGGTAAAAGAACGTTTCCAAGTGAAGAGACCACGGCGAGCAAAACGGTTTTAACCTTAACGGAGGCACTGTATAAGCCTACCTGTGTGTCGTTGGTCATAAAGCCGAGCATAACCGTGTCAAGGTTTGTGTAAATGCTTATCGCAATCGATGTCGCAAAGAAAATGAATATCGGCTGCAAATGCTGCTTAAAATCATAATGCCCTACGGGTCGCAGAGAAATATATTTTTTCAGATTGATAAAGTTCAAAAGGTTCGAGCCGCCCGATGCCAAGACCGCAATTACACCGTAAATCACATAATCCGATGTGTTGTGGACGAATATGAACATCAATATTACGGAGACAAGCTTGCAGGCGATGTTCCTTACCGTGATATACGAATATTGCTCAAGAGCCGAATAAAGCCATGTAACGCCCAAGGTGTTGAGTATAATCGAAACGCTGGTTACGGTGAGCAGCGTCTTATCCTGATAAAACCTGTCAACGGTAAAGAGCAGTATAAAAAATACAACGTAAGTTATAGCCGAGGTGATAAGGTTTATTATTATAAGTTCCTGTGCGGTTTTTGTGAGCTTTTCGCGGTCGTCGCGAACTCTTGCGCACGCGCGGATACCGTATGTCGGTATACCGAGCGAAGCGAACATGGTAAAGTATGAAATTACCGACGTTGCGAAATTCACCTTTCCGATACCGTCTACCAAAAGAGTACGCGAAATATACGGGAACGTTATCAGCGGAAAAATAAATGAAGAAACGGTCAGTATGGCATTCATTATGAAGTTGAACTGAACCGAATGCATCTTAATATTTTTTTGTGCTTTGTCCTTCATATAAAAACTCCTATAAGATAAGGCTTGTATCATTACTGTTGCAATACAACACGCCTTACCGGAAACAGCTGCATTTGCAGCGAGTAATTAATGTGTCTTTTATCGTTATTTTTGGAATAAATTATACAGTATTGCGCGGTAAAAAGCAAGAGTATGTATTGTGTCGGCAGGCAGTCGTATTTGCAAGGGGTTTTAAACCCGTTTTCTCCGAGTGCTCTTAATTACCGATTCACCGAGAAACGGGTTTTACAAAGTTTTTTAAAAATTTTTAAAATTTGTGTTGACGAAATCGCCCTTTTATGATAATATATTCAAGCGTTCGAAACGCTGGTGTAGCTCAGTTGGTAGAGCAGCTGATTTGTAATCAGCAGGTCGGGGGTTCAAGTCCGTCCACCAGCTCCATTTTACGCATCATAATTTAATATGGGAGAGTTCCCGAGCGGCCAAAGGGAACAGACTGTAAATCTGTCGTCACTGACTTCAGTGGTTCGAATCCACTCTCTCCCACCAAAATCGGTGAGTATCTTTTGATACTTGCCGATTTTTATTTTTCGATGGGTTTTATAAATGTTATAAATGCTGTGTCTCCGACGGTTGCAAACAGAAAAGAATAATGGTACAATATTCCATATTTTTTCTTCGGGGAGAAGTATTATATGATAGCAATAATAGATTACGGCGCCGGGAATTTACAAAGCGTAAAAAAAGCTCTTGATTTCATCGGAGCCGAGAGCCTTGTTACGAGCAAAGCGTCCGAAATTGAAAATGCAAGTGCTTGCATTTTGCCGGGTGTCGGCTCGTTCGGCGATGCCATGAATTGTATGACCGAAAGCGGACTTTGTGAGGCCGTTAAAAAGGCGGCGCTCGGAAGCAAGCCGTTTTTGGGAATTTGTCTCGGGCTGCAGCTTCTTTTTGACTCCTCCGAGGAAAGCCCCGGCGTTTTGGGACTCGGCATATTAAAAGGAAAGGTGAAGCGTTTTCCGTCGGATATGGGGCTTAAAATTCCGCACATCGGGTGGAATTCCGCGGACATCAAAAAGCCTTGCCCCATATATGACGGCATTGCAGACGGCTCGTTTGTCTATTTTGTTCATTCCTATTATCTCGACGCCGAAAATTGCTCGGACGTCGCTACGAAAACGGAATACGGAATTTCGTTCGATTCTTCCGTGGCGGTCCCCGAAATAAACCTCTATGCTACGCAGTTTCACCCCGAAAAGAGCGGCAGAGTAGGACTTAAAATACTTGAGAATTTTGCAAAGCTCGGAGGTGACGCACTTGTACGCTAAAAGAATTATCCCGTGTCTTGACGTAAAAAACGGCAGGGTTGTCAAGGGTGTCAGCTTTGTAAATTTACGCGACGCCGGCGATCCCGTGCAATGCGCCGTGGAATATGATAAAAAGGGCGCAGACGAGCTTGTGCTTCTCGATATAACCGCTACCAATGACGGCAGAGGCACAATGCTCGATATAGTCTCACGAGTAGCAAATTCTATATTCATTCCGTTTACGGTGGGCGGCGGAATCCGCTCTACCGACGACTTTAAGGAGCTGCTAAGAGCCGGTGCCGATAAAATTTCGGTGAATTCAGCGGCTGTCAGAAATCCCGGCCTTATAAATGACGCGGCATACAAATTCGGGAGTCAATGCGTTGTCTGCGCCATTGATGCCAAGCGTACCGACAACGGAAAATGGGAGGTCTATTTAAACGGCGGACGAATCCCCACGGGAATTGACGCGGTCCTTTGGGCGACTGAGGCGGAAAAGCGCGGCGCAGGCGAAATACTTTTGACGAGTATGGACTGCGACGGCCAAAAAAAGGGCTACGACCTTGAGCTTACAAGAGCTGTCTCCGAAAGCGTCGGTATTCCCGTTATCGCATCGGGCGGAGCGGGTGAGCTGAAACATTTTTACGATGCTTTTACGGTAGGCAAGGCGGACGCTGTTTTGGCGGCGTCGCTTTTCCACTTTAATGAAATCCCGATAGAATCGCTGAAAAAATATCTCAATGAGAAAAATATTCCGGTAAGACCTGTTTAAAAACGGCCTTTTTAAGGTCAAAATACGATAATTTACGATACGGTATTCGGCTATTATGCTGAATACCGTTCTTTTATGCCCAAAAATCATGTCGAAAATTCATTTAAATTTAACAAAGTTTTTTTTGCTTTAGTTATTGCAAAATGGGTGAGTATGCTTTATAATTACAGTCAATAGGTGAGAAATGTTTAAAAAACCCATATTTGGGGAGTAAAAACCCACACTTTGGAGCAGAAAGGAGGAATGAATAAAGTGGCTGACGAAAATGTTAAAGAAAAAACTACCGAAACATCGGCGGCGCAAAAGCGTACCGAAAGCTTCGGCAGCTATAAAGAACACACCATAGACGCCAAAAACCGCCTTTTCATTCCTGCTAAGATGCGTAATAAGCTCGGTTCTACCTTCAGAGTGTTCTGCCCGATAGACGGCAGCGATTGCCTTTATATCTATTCCGACGAAGAGTGGAGCAAGATAGCCGAGTCTGTTATCAATACTCAGAATTTTGATATGCAGCGTCTTTTCTTCGGCGGTATGGTTGAGGTTGAGCCGGACAAGCAGGGTAGGATTACCATTCCTACCGAATTTTGCGACTTTGCCGGGCTTAAAAAGAATGTTGTCGTTGCCGGCGTAGGTAAGCGCCTTGAAATATGGGATGCAGATAAATATTACAAGACCATGGAACGTGCGAGAAACATTCGTCAGACTTTCGACTATTCGCAGATTCAGTTCTGATAGGTATTTAAAATGGATTTTGAACACATTCCCGTATTATTTAACGAAACTGTCAATTCACTCGAAATAAAGCCCGACGGCCTTTACGTCGATTGTACCGCGGGCGGTGGGGGGCATTCCCACGCTGTGGCTCAAAGGCTTTCCGATAAGGGCAGGCTCATAGCCATTGACCGCGACCCTGAGGCTATTGAGGTATTGAAGGCGCGCTTTGCGTCTTTTCCGAATGTTGAGATAGTTCACAATACATTTGATAATATATCCGCAATATTAAACGGCAGAAAAGCCGACGGAATTATGGCGGATCTCGGCGTCAGCTCTCACCAGATAGATACTGCCGAGCGCGGATTTTCGTTTCATATGGACGCGCCGCTTGATATGCGTATGAGCAAAGAGGGCAAAAGTGCCGCAGATGTTGTTAACACTTATTCCGAAAATGAGCTTTATCGTATAATCAGAGACTACGGTGAAGAACGGTATGCAAAGAGCATAGCTAAAAATATAGTAAAAGAACGTGAAAATAAAAGAATTTCAACAACATTTGAGCTTTGCGATATTATTAAAATGTCAATGCCTCAGCGTGCAATGCGAGACTCGCATCCGGCACGCAGAACTTTCCAGGCGATCCGTATAGAGGTAAACGGTGAGCTTACAAAGCTTGATTCGGCGCTTGATGATATGTTTTCGTCGCTTAAGGTCGGCGGAATCCTTTCGGTAATAACATTCCATTCTCTTGAGGACCGTATGGTGAAAAAACGCTTTGCACACTTTTGTGAGGGTTGCACTTGCCCAAAGGATTTTCCGGTTTGTGTTTGCGGAAAAACGCCGCGCGGTGAGATTACCGTAAAGGGTGTTGCGGCAAGCGACGAAGAGTTGGCACGTAATCCTCGTTCGCGTTCGGCACGGCTTCGTTCAATAAAAAAGATTAAAGATGATTAGATTTTAAGATAAATTTCCCGGAGGAGAAAAAATGGCAGGTAATTACGACAAGTACGGTAATTATGATTTTTCCATGTTTGAGCCGAAACCCGTCTCATTCGATCATAATGCCGCGAGAAAAATAGCTACCCTGCCCGGCGTCGGAGAGCGTACGGCCGACTCCGGTATGCGGCTTGTAACACGAAAAAAGAAAACAACAGTCGAGGCAAAAAACGAAATGCGAGCCACGGCTTTGCGTGCGGCAAAGGTGCTTACGGTTGCCGCTGTTTTGCTCTCGCTTTTTGCGGCTCTGCTTTACAGTAAGCTGCGCGTGGACGAGCTTGACCGTCAAATCGCCAAGACTGAGTCAAATCTTACGGCGGCGCAGGCCGAGACCGTCAGACTTAATATGCAGCTCGATTCGACAATATCTCTTGAAAAAGTCGATGATTATGCACAAAATGTTCTCGGAATGGTAAAGGCGGAAAATTATCAGATAGAATATATAGACCTTTCCGGCGATGATAAGGTAACTGTTTCCGGAGGCAAAGCATCGTCCTCCGACTCAAAAGAGTCAAAGTCGCTTATAACCAAACTTTTGGAATATATGCACGTAAAATGAAATAAAATAAAACGAGGGTTAAGGTAGCTATACTTAACTCTCGTTATGCTATTTATTTTGCCTGAATCGCGCGCCTTTTGCACCTTTTTCGCTCCTCGTGTATCGAAAATACAAGTCGTCGCAAAAATGCACAAAATGCACACGATTCAGAATGAGAGGCAGAGAATGCGCGCCTTTTGCACCTTTTTCGCTCATCGTGTATCAAAAATACAAGTCGTCGCAAAAATGCACAAAATGCACACGATTCAGAATAAGAGGCAGAGAAAGCGCGCCTTTTCACCTTTTTCGCTTTTCAATTCGACAAACGGAAAACAAAATCAGACTTAAATTTAATGAAAGGAGAAAAATATGCAGACCGGACCTTCAAAGAGAATGGGTAAAAGAGCTGTTACGGTGCTGTGCTTCATCGCCGCAGCTTTTCTTGTATGTGTCGGCTCGCTCGCATATATTTCTCTTGTTCACGGCAACGAATATAAGCTTAAAGCCGAGCAAAATCAGCTTTCGGACACCACGGTTTCGGCTCAGCGCGGAACGATTTACGATTCAAATATGAAAGCTCTTGCCAAAAGTGCTTCGGCGTGGCTTGTCTATATAAATCCGTCAAAGATAACAAGCGACGAGCAGCGCGACCTTGTGGTTACAAATCTCAGTACCATGCTCGGTGTGGACGAAGAGACGGTTCGCAAAAAGGCGGAGCGCACAAGCAGCGGCTACGAAAAAATAGCCGGCGAGGTTGAGACGGATGTTAAGGACCGTCTTAAAACGTTTATTTCCGAAAACAAGCTTTCCTCAATAATCGGTGTTGATCCCGATACAAAGAGATATTATCCTTACTCGTCGTTTGCTTCCACAATAATAGGCTTTACGGATTCCGATGATTCGGGCAGGCTCGGGCTTGAGCTGAAATACAACGACGAGCTTACCGGCACCGCCGGCAGAATAATAACGGCTAAAAATGCCAGACAGGGCTCTATGTCCACGGATTATCAAACCACATATGACGCTAAGGCAGGCTACAGCCTTGTGCTTACAATAGACGAGGTAATACAGTATTACCTCGAGCAGTCGCTCGACCAGGCACTTACGGACACGGGCGCTAAATATGCTTACGGCATAATAATGGACGTCAAAACCGGCGCTATACTCGGTATGACGTCAAAGCCCGACTTTGATTTGAATTCTCCTAATAAGATTTCTAACAAGGTGCTTGCCGAGAGCATATCCGCAATATCCTCTCCCGACGAGCAAAAAAAGGCTACGACGGACGCTCTTTATGCTCAGTGGCGAAACCGCGATATAAGCGATACATATGAGCCGGGTTCGGTATTTAAGACGATAGTCGTTTCGGCGGCTCTTGAAGAGGGTGTTGTGGACCTCAATACAACATATACATGCACCGGCGGTATTCAGGTTGCGAATAATTATCAGAAGTGCTGGAAGCCGGGCGGCCACGGTACGGAAAATTTGACGCAGGGACTTATGAATTCCTGTAACCCGTTCTTTGTGACAATAGGGCAAAAGCTCGGTAAAGATACTTTTTATAAATATTTTGAAGCGTTCGGTTTTACCGAAAAAACAGGTATCGACCTGCCTGCGGAGGCGACTCCCGTAGCCGACGTGACATATCACTCTCTCAATAAAATGGGTATTTCGGAGCTGTCTTCAAGCTCGTTCGGTCAAACCTTCCAGGTGACGCCCATTCAGATAATAACGGCGGTTTCGGCGATAGCAAACGGCGGTAAGCTTATGCAGCCGTATGTAGTATCATCTATGCTTGACGGTGACGGCAATGTCATGAAAAAGACGGAGCCTATAGTAAAGAGACAGGTCATATCCGAAAAAACCGCTTCCATAGTATCTAATATGATGGAGCAGGTCGTATCCGTGGGAACAGGTAAAAACGCATATGTTGCGGGTTACCACGTGGCAGGCAAAACGGGTACCTCCGAAAAAATCGGACACGAGGGAGCGTATATTGCCTCCTTTGCCGGCTTTGCCCCCGCCGATGATCCGCAAATAGCAATACTTGTAGCGATAGATGAGCCGACAGGTGCTCACGGCGGCGGTGCGGTAGCAGCTCCCATAGCAGGCGATATACTTGAAAAGGTGCTGACCTACTTGAATGTTGAGCCGAGATATGACGATAAGGAAATGGCAAACGTATCGTCCGTAGCTCCGAGTCTTGTCGGATTGTCTCCTCAGGATGCAAAGACAAAAGCCTCGGGCTATACCGTAAAGGTTGTCGGAGACGGTGCTAAGGTAGTTTCACAGACGCCTGCGGCAGGCCAGCAAATGAGGTCGGGCGGAGTAATAGTGGTATATACCGATTCTTCGTCGCAAAAGGCAGTTGCCACCGTTCCGAAT
>OLGF01002258.1_pt1 | contig 18212 bp, 13 predicted proteins | sample 1604971 | NCBI WGS metagenome assembly OLGF01 (sample SAMEA3888902, study PRJEB22519) | human gut metagenome | biome: human gut; feature: human-associated habitat; material: faeces | place: Denmark | collected 2011 | reverse complement strand
GGTCATCTTCAGATACTGGTCAAAGGGGATGCCCTGAGAGGCCAGCTGCTGCTTGAAGTTGTTGGCCATCTGCTCAGCCTGCAGATCCACCATGGCATCGGGGATATCGCAGGTGATGCCCTCGGCCACCTTCTGCATCAGCACGTCCTCGAAGGCCCGCTGAGCGGACTCCTTGCGCTCCCCGGTGATCTTCTTCTTCAGATCGGCCTTCAGCTCCTTCAGGGTGTCGAACTCGGAGACGTCCTTGGCAAACTCGTCGTCCATGGCGGGGATCTCCTTGACCTTCACCTCGTTGACCTTCACATGGAACACAACGGGCTTGCCGGCCAGCTCGGGGGTATAGTTTTCGGGGAAGGTGATGTCGATATCCTTCTCCTCACCGGCCTTCATGCCGACGAGCTGATCCTCAAAGCCGGGGACAAAGCTGCCGGAGCCGATCTCCAGATCGAAGTTCTCACCCTTGCCGCCGTCGAAAGCCACGCCGTTGTCGAAGCCCTCGAAGTCGATGGTGGCGGTGTCACCCTTCTTCACGGCACGCTCCACGCTCACCAGACGGCTGTTGCGCTCGGCCATCTCCTTGAGACGGGCGTTGACGTCGGCGGCCATGACCTTCACCTCGGCACGGGGGGCCTCCAGACCCTTGTACTGGCCCAGCGTCACCTCGGGATACACCGCCACGGTGCACTGAAAGACCACGCCGTCCTTGCCGCAGGACTCCAGCTCCACCTGGGGATAGCCCACGACCTCCAGCTTCTGCTCCTGCACGGCGGCCTCATAGGCGTCGGGCAGCACGATATTCACAGCCTCCTCGTAAAAGACCTCAGCGCCGTACATCCCCTCGATGATCTTGCGGGGAGCCTTGCCGGGGCGGAAGCCGGGGACGTTCATCTTGCCACGCATCTGCAGATAGGCCTTGTTGACAGCCTTCTCGAATTCTTCTGCGCCGACCTCGATGGTCAGCTTGACCTGGCTCTTTTCCAGATTTTCACAGGACTTTACACTCATTTTGACTTTTCCTCCGTTCAGCATTCATTTATAATCAATGCAATTTTATATAATACCAGAAAACAATTTCAATTTCCACACCTTTTTTGCGTCATTCGCAAATTTTTTTGGGAACAAATTTCAGATAGTCCGCCGACACCAGCGAAAACTCCGTTCCATCCCACATTCCCTCGATGGCCCGGCGGTGGGAAGCGCCGTGCAGATGGCCGTAGCAGCACAGCTTCACGCCGTACTCCTTCAGCAGCCGCAGGATCTCCGGGCAGCGGTAGCCCTGATACAGGGGCGGATAGTGGAGAAACACCAGCTTCTCGTGCTCCCCCGCCGCCTTCAGAGAGCTCTCCAGCCGCCCGATCTCCCGCAGCAGCACCTTTTCGTTGTGGGTCCCCTGGTTGTCCAGCTCGTAAAACCACCCACGGGTGCCGCACAGGGCCAGCTCCCCGTAGAACTTACAGTTGTTGTGGAGAATTTCCATGGTGGTCAGCTCATGCTCCCGGAAGAACCGCTCCATCTTGGCGGCGGTGTTCCACCAGTAGTCGTGGTTGCCCTTGAGCAGATACTTCTTCCCCGGCAGGGCGTCGATGAACCGGAAGTCCTCCAGCGATTCCTCCAGACTCATGCCCCAGGACAGGTCGCCGCACAGCACGGTGACGTCCTCCGGCCGCAGAGCGGAGAAGGCCTCCTTCAGCCGGAGTACATAGTCCTGCCAGCCGTCTCCGAAGATCTCCATGGATTTGTTGGAATTGAGGGACAGATGCAGGTCCCCCAGAGCATACAGCGCCATGCGCCGCCTCCTCTCCCGATTTTATATCAGCCGCCGCAGATTGTTCCAGAACAGGTCCTCCAGCAGCGACTGGGGATAGCCCCGGTCCGCCAGCGCCTGCCACAGCAGCGGCACATCCTCCAGACCCCGCATCCCGCCGGCCAGCAGCTCGCAGCCGTCCATGTCGCCGCCCAGACACAGGGACCTTTCCCCGTCCAGCTCCAGAAAATGCTCCACATGGCGCACCAGCCCTTCCATGGTGGGGTCGTCGCCCACAAAGTGCTGGTAGTAGTTGAGCCCCGCCACGCCGCCGCTGTCCCGGATGGCCCGGAACATATCGTCGGTGAGGTTGCGCCGGTGGGGGCAGACGGCCCGGCTGTTGGAGTGGGAGGCCACCACAGGCCGCCGGGAAAGACGCACCACGTCCCAGAAGCCCGCATCCGACAGATGGGACACATCCACGTAGATGGACAGCTCCTCCATCCGATGCAGGAAGTCCCGGCCATAAGCGGTCAGTCCCTGTTCCGGCTGCTGGGCATTGGAGCCGGAGAGACGGTTGGCGTAGTTCCACACCGGGTTCAGCAGCCGCACGCCCCAGTCATAGGCGGTGTCCAGCCGCCGGATGTCGCAGTCCAGCAGCTCGGCGCCCTCGATGCTCAGCAGCGCCGCCGCCTTGCCCTGCCGGACGGCCTCGTCCACCTCCGCCCCGGTGCGGCAGGGGAGGATGCGCTCCCGGTTCTCCTCCATCTCCCGCAGGAACCGCTGATGGAGCAGAACGCCCTGCTCCGGCATGGAGCTGCCCTCCGGCACCAGCCGGGGATTCTGATACAGGGCAAAGAACTGGGCGTAGCGGGAAAAGCCCCCGGCCCGCTCCAGATCGATGTGTCCGCCGCTGCGGCGCAAATTACCCGCAATGTCGTAGAAGGCCCGCAGCTCCGGGTCCCGGAAGAGCGTCCCCGCCGTGTGGCAGCGGTGGATGGTGTCGCAGTGTGCGTCAAAATAGGGAATCGTATGTATCACCTCAAAATGCGTTTTCGATGTATTCTATGTGGGTGGCGGCGGGGGAGTGCGCCCCGTCGGTATAGACCTCTGCTACGTCGAAGCGGACGGGGCAGTCCAGCCCCTTTTCCATCAGATAGAAGGCCGCCGTCTTGCGGATGCGCTCCTGCTTGGCGGCGGTGACGTACTCTCTGGGCAGGCCGCAGGCCAGATTGCTGCGGGTCTTGACCTCCACGAAGCACAGCACGCCGCCCTTGCGGGCGATGAGATCGATCTCCCCGAACCGGCAGTGATAGCTGTGAGCCAGCAGCTCATAGCGCCTGCGCCGCAGATAGTTGGCGATCTGGGCCTCGCCCCATACGCCCTCCGCCCGGCTCATGTGCGCCGCTCCTTCCACTTGGTGAGAAAGCTCATCCGGTGCTCCGGACATGGCCCGTATCGGTCCAGCATGGCATAGTGCAGCTTGGTGCCGTAGCCCTTATGCCTGGCGAACTGATACTGAGGGTACAGGGGATCCAGCACCCGGCACACATACCGGTCCCGGCTCACCTTGGCCAGCACCGACGCTGCGGCAATGGACGCCGAGCGCCCGTCCCCGCCCACCACCGTCTCATGGGGTGTGGTGATGGCGGAGGACCTTCCGTGATCCCGGTTGCCGTCGATGAGGGCATAATCCGCCGGGATCGCCAGAGCGTCGATGGCCAGCTGCATGGCCTTCATCCGGGCGCTGAGGATGTCCGTTGCGTCGATCTCCTCTGCACTGACGGAGGCCACCGCCCACGCCGCCGCCTGTTGGCAGATGACGTCGAACAGAGCCTCCCGCTTCTTCTCCGTCAGCTTCTTGCTGTCGTCAAGGCCGGGGATGCAGCCGTCCACCGGCAGGATCACCGCCGCTGCGTATACCGGCCCCATCAGCGGCCCGGCCCCCGCCTCGTCGCAGCCGCATACGGCGGCGCAGCCACGGGCCATGGCGGCCTTTTCCAGCGAGAAGTCCGTCATGTGGCGTCCTCCACTGTCTCCAGTGTGAAGCGGCCCAGCTTGCCGCCCCGGAACTCGTCCAACAGGATGCGGGCCATGCGCTCGGTGTCCACCTGCGCCCCCCGCATGAGAAAGCCCCGCTTGCGCCCGGCCTTTTCCAGCAGGTCATACCCGCTGTCCTCCGGCTCCACGGCGATCTTATACCGTTCCTCCAGCACGGAGGTATAGTGCCTCCCCAGATACTCCATGAGATAGCAGGCCAGCTCCTCGATGTCCAACACATCGTCCTTGATGGCCCCGGTGAAGGCCAGACGCTTGCCCACCTCCGGGTCGTCGAACTTGGGCCACAAGATACCCGGTGTGTCCAGCAGCTCCAGCGTGCTGTCCACCGGCACCCACTGCTTGCTGCGGGTGACGCCGGGCCGGTCCTCGGCTTTTGCGGTTTTGCGGCGGGCTACCTTATTGATAAAGGTGGATTTTCCCACGTTGGGGATGCCCAGCACCATGACCCGCACCACACGTCCCACCTGTCCCTTCTGGGCATAGGCCTCCAGCTTGTCCCGCAGCAGATCCCGCACGGCGGCGGCGAACTGGGCGGTGCCGGCGCCGCCCTTGGCGTTGGCCTCCAGCACGGCATAGCCCTTCTCCCGGAAGTAGGCAGCCCAGCGCCGGGTCTGGCCGGGATCGGCCTGATCCACTCGGTTCAGCACCACCAGACGGGGCTTGCCCGCCGTCAGCTCGTCCACATCCGGGTTCCGGCTGGCCAGCGGGATGCGGGCATCCAGAATTTCGCACACGGCGTCCATATGCCCGATCTCGGCGGCGATCATCCGCCGGGTCTTGGTCATGTGACCGGGGAACCAGCTCAGGCTCTCTACCTGCATCTGTCTCACACCTTTCTTGCCTTGTCAATCTAAGTTATCATACCACATCTGCCGCCCCCTGTCCAGCGCAGAAACCCCTGTCCCGGCCCCTTGGCGCATCAAGCTTTTTCTTGAAAAGCGGTGGGCCATCTGGTATAATGTAAAAAATCAACAGGGAGGGCTCCGGTATGAAGAAAGCGGTATACTATATTCTGCTGGCGATATTCATAGGTGTATTTCTCTTTGCGGCCTATCAGATCGGCAGCTATATGCTGGAAAAGCACAAGAGCGACGAGGTGCTGAAGGATGCCGGCAAATACGTCTACATCCCGGACCTGAGCAGCGATGAGGAGCCGGAGCCGGAGGGGGAGCCGGAGCAGGTCTACGTGGACTTTGCGGCGCTGGAAGGCGTCAACAGCGACATCGTGGCGTGGCTCTACGGGGCGGACACGGGCCTGAACTACCCCATCGTGCAGGCGGAGGACAATGACTACTACCTCTATCGCCTGCTGGACGGCACATGGAACAAGAACGGCACCATCTTTATGGACTACGTCAATCGCTCGGACTTCTCCGACCAGAATACGCTGGTCTACGGCCACCACATGAAGTCCGGCGCCATGTTCGGCGCACTGGTGCAGTATAAGAAGCAGGAGTTCTACGACGCCCATCCCTACCTGTACCTGTACACTCCCCAGCAGAGCTACCGGCTGGACCTGATCGCCGGGTCCGTGGTGGACTATGACGACGCCGTGTACTCCACGGTGCTGTCGGCGGATACGGTGAGTGCGCTGGTGCGCTCGTCCCGGTTCGAGTCCAGGACGCCGGTGCCGGAGGATCTCTCCAGCGCCCATTTGGTGACCCTCTCCACCTGCTCGTATGAGTTTGAAGATGCCCGGTTTGTGGTGGTGGGTGTCCTGACCCCCATCGATCCGGTGGCGGCCCCCGCCGGAAGCGGCGAATAATATCCCCTGCGGGAGAGCGCAAGCCCTCCCGCAGCTTTTTTATCCCATTGTTCACAGGAAGTTTACACGCCCCGCCCCGGCGGGAATTGACAATAACGGACAGACTGTCTATAATTGACCATAGAGAAATGGGGAGGGATGAAAATGCTTTCGACCAAGGTACACAAGGCTCGGCAGCTGGCGTCACACGCCCTGCCTCTGACACGGCGCATCCTGTCGCTGGGGAAGGGACTTCTCCACAAGGCGACGGGTCTGGCGGGCCGGCTATTGGGTGCTGTGGGCCGCTGCGTCCGGCAGGTGACGGATTATCTGCTGGAGAGCAAGGCCGTGCGGCTGCTGCTGAAGCTCATCATGATCGTCTCCGCTGTGGCCACGCTGCTCACGGGACTGGGCTATCTGCTGTGCAGCAAACGCCAGCGCAGCTGAACAGGTAAAAAGCGGGAGGCGCTGCGGCGTCTCCCGATCTATTAGAAAAGAGGAATCAACTATGGAAAGAAAAGAATTTCAGGCGGAGTCCAAGCGTCTGCTGGAGCTGATGATCCACTCCATCTACACCCATAAGGAGATCTTCCTGCGGGAGATTTTGTCCAACGCCTCCGACGCCATCGACAAGCTGTGCTACCGCTCCCTGACGGATGAGCAGGTGGGCATGAAGCGGGAGGATTTCGCCATCACCATCCGCCCCGATCAGGAGGCCCGCACCCTCACCGTCAGCGACAACGGCATCGGCATGAACGATACCGATCTGGAGCAGAATCTGGGCGTCATCGCCTCCAGCGGTACCTTCCAGTTCCGTCAGGAGCTGGATAAGGACGCCGAGAGCGACGTTATCGGCCAGTTCGGTGTGGGCTTCTACTCTGCCTTCATGGTGGCCGACCACATCACCGTCGTCACCCGGAAGTACGGCGATGAGCAGGGCTGGCGCTGGGAGTCCGACGGCGTGGAGGGCTATACCATCGAACCCTGCCGGAAGGACACTGTGGGTACGGATATCATCATGCACCTGAAGGCCGACGAGGAGCCGGAGGAGTACAGCCAGTACCTGCAGGAGCACACCCTCCAGCGTCTGGTGAAGAAGTACTCCGACTATATCCGCTTCCCCATCCGTATGGAAATGACCCGCTCCAAGCGCAAGGAGGGCTGTCCGGAGGACAAGCCGGAGTATGAGGAGACCAAGGAGTGGGAGACCCTCAACAGCATGGTCCCCCTGTGGCAGCGGAAGAAGAGCGAGGTCACACGGGAGGAGTACGACAAGTTCTATCAGGAGCACTTCGGGGATTTCGCTCCGCCTCAGTCGGTGATCACCGTCTCTGCGGAGGGCGCCGTCACCTATAAGGCCCTGCTGTTCATTCCCTCCCAGCCCTCCGGCCAGTACTATACCGAGGATTTCGAGCCGGGCCTGCAGCTGTATTCCAGCGGCGTGATGATCATGGATAAGTGCGCCGATCTGCTGCCGGAGTGCTTCAACTTCGTCCGTGGCGTGGTGGACTCCCCGGACCTGAGCCTGAACATCTCCCGTGAGCTGCTGCAGCACGACCGCCAGCTGAAGGTCATCTCCAACAATCTGGAGAAGAAGATCCGCAGCGAGCTGGAGCGGATGCTGAAGGACGACCGGGAGGGCTATGAGAAGTTCTACCGCAGCTTCGGCCGCCAGCTGAAGCTCAGCGCCCTGAACAACTACGGCGCCATGAAGGAGAAGCTGCAGGATCTGCTGCTGTTCTACTCCTCCACCCAGAAGAAGCTGGTGACGCTGGGTGAGTACGTTTCCCGGATGCCGGAGGAGCAGAAGTATATCTATTACGCCTCCGGCGACAGCGTGGAGGCGGTGGATCATCTGCCCCAGACGGAGCTGCTGAAGGACCGCAGCATGGAGATCCTGTACTTCACCGATAAGACCGACGAGTTCATCCCCGATATCTTCCGCACCTACGGCGACAAGGCATTCCGCTCCGCCGTGGACGGCGATCTGGAGCTGGGGGACGAGAAGCAGCCGGAGACGGCGGATCATCAGGAGACGCTGGATTTCCTGAAGGAGACGCTGGGAAGCCGGGTGGATCAGGTGAAGGCCTCCGGCAAGCTGAAGTCCCATCCCGTCTGCCTCACCAGCGGCGAGGGCATGACCTTCGAAATGGAGAAGTACTTCGCCGCCGTGCAGCCAGACCTCGCCCTGAAGGCCAAGCGTATTCTGGAGGTGAACGTGGAGCATCCCGCCTTCGCCGCTCTGGAGTCCGCCCGCATCACGGACCCCGACCGGGCCAAAAAGTATGCCGAGATCCTGCTGAATCAGGCCATGCTCATTGCAGGTCTGCCGCTGGAGAACCCCTCCGACTATACGGATTTGGTCTGCTCCCTGTGGAAGTAAAATGCAGACGGAGAATCGCATAGTGAGATAAATTTTCCGATAAATCGCCTTGCAGAAAAGGCACGGATTTGCAGAAAAGACACGAAGTCTGCCAAAAGGCAGGACGTCTGCGGGACGCCGAAATTGGACAAAAAACGGACGTCGGCAGGACGTTATCAGGACAAAAACAGGACGCCGGTCCCCACGGGACCGGCGTCCTGTTTATCTCGTGCTCAGCGGTAGCGCACGGGTATAGCGGCTCATGGTATAGGCGGCATAGAGGGCCGTCACCACCTCGGTGATGGACATGGCCACCGCCCCCGGCGGGGAGGGGAGAAATTTTAGCTCCGTGTGATCGCTCCTTTCCCAGACAAAAAGCCGGATAAGGACAGACATTTCAGTCTGCGCCTTATCCGGCTGTCATTTCTCCCAACGACTCGCCCTCCCAGCGAACACGGGGGATTGCAGCAGATGCCGGTGGGGAAGGCAAGGACAGTGTTCTATCGGTGCTGCATGGTGTTCTATCGGTGCTGCATGGTGTTCTGCCGGTGCTGCATGGTATTTTGAGGGTTGCTGTACCGGCGGTATTTAAGCTCAGCATCGACTGCTTACCGGGGCTGCACGGTGTTTGGCAGACACTGTAACCAGAGGGTCATAGACTTTGTGTCGGAGTTTTTACAGGGCTTGACCTGTTCCTCCGGCGGAGGACTGCGGTGCGTCAGCGGCGGGAGCGGTTGTACGCTCCGGGGAGGTGGTATCAGTCGGGCTGGCGGGGAAGTCCGCTGGGGTGAGGGGAAGGGCGGATGTCTCCGGGGTGGAGGGGGACGGCTGACGCTCCTTGGCGGCGTCGGCCTTTCCGGCTTCATACGCCTCCCGGCGGGCGCTCTCCAGCGCCTGACGGTGGGCCTCCTCCGTCTGGCGGGCGGCCCTTTCCGTCCGGCGGCGTTCCACGCCCCGCTTGCAGACCTTGCACAGATGCCATACCAATCCGGCGGCTACAACGCCCAGTCCCACCCATCCGGAAGTGCGGATCTGCCAGAAGTCATGGATGGTGAAGCAGTCGCCGTATATTCCCAAATAGTATAGCACCACGCCGCCGATGAGCAACAGGATGCACAGGACCAGGTCCAGCGCCGCCCGCACCCGGTGGGCCTGCCGCCGCAGGAGGAAGCAGATCAGCAGCACCACCGCCAGCAGAAACAGGGCGGGGGACTGGCAGTATAATATTTCGGTCATGGAAGCCTGCCCCTCTCTTTACAGGCAGTTCTTGCCACGGAGGATGTACTTGCCGTCGGGCCCGGCCAGCACGGTGCCGTGCTCCACCGCCAGACGGCCCCGGAGCCACACCTGCTGGATGGAGCCACGGGTGGTGAAGCCCTCGTAGGGGTTATAGTCCACATTGGCCACCGTGTCCGCCGCACGGATGACGTGATCCGCCAGCGGATCGTACACCACGATATCGGCGTCGGCCCCGGCCTGCAGGATGCCCTTCCGGGGGAACATCCCGTAGAGCTTGGCGGGATTCTCCGCCAGTACACGGCACATGGTGGCAAGGCTGATCTTCCGGGTGGTGACACCGGCGGTGTAGATCAGCTCGCCACGGGTCTCCACCCCCGGCAGGCCGCCGGGAATTTTGGTGAAGTCCCCCCGGCCGGCGTCCTTCTGGGCCAGCGTAAAGGAGCAGTGGTCCGTGGAGATGGTCTGGATCTCGCCACGGCGCAGGGCCATCCACAGGGCCTTCTGATCCTCTGCCTTGCGGATGGGGGGCGCACAGACGTAGCGGGCCGCCAGAGAGTAGTCGGGGTTATCATACACGCTGTCGTCCAGCAGCAGGTACTGGGGGCAGGTCTCGGCATAGACCTTCTGGCCACGCTTCCGGGCGGCCTCCACCTCCCGCAGGGCGGCGGCGTTGGTGAGGTGGACGATGACCACGGGGATATCCACCGCCTCAGCGATCCGCAGCAGGCGGCTCACGGCCTCCGCCTCCAGAAAGTCCGGACGGGTCCGGGGGTGGGAGGAGACACCCATTTCCCCGGCGGCCTTCTTTTCCTCGATGAGGGCGTCGATGACGCCGCTGTTTTCGCAGTGTACGCCGCAGATGCCGCCCTTCTCCTTCAGCTTTTTCAGGGCGTGGTACATGGCGTTGTCCCCGATCATCATGGCGGGATAGGTCATGTACATCTTGAAGGAGGAGATACCGGCGGCGTACATATCGTCGATCTCCGCCTCGATCTGCGGGTTCCAGTCGTCGATGGTCATGTGGAAGCCGTAGTCGCAGCAGGTGCGGCCGTCGGCCTTCCGGTGCCACAGCTCCAGCCCGTGGTGCAGGCTCTCCCCCTTGTTGGGGCAGGCGAAGTCCACCACGGTGGTGGTGCCGCCCCGCAGGGCCGCCCGGGAGCCGGTGGTGAAATTGTCGGCAGTGGTGGTATTGCACACGTCCAGATCAAAATGGGTGTGGGCGTCGATGAAGCCGGGCATCAGCAGCATCCCGGTGACGTCGATGATCTGGTCGGCCTTGCGGGTGATATTGCGGCCCACCTCCAGGATCTTTTCACCCTCCACCAGAATATCGGCACGGCGTGTCCCTCTGCCGGAGACAACGGTGCCGCCTCGAAACAGATACTTCATAGCTTGCACTCCCTTCCGAATTTGACACGAATTTACCATCGATGGACAAGGGCAAGCACGGTTTTGTCGGGCAAAAATGCGCCCATACTGCGGGGGTTCCTTGGCCATACGGCAAGTATGCCCTGCGGGCCTTTCCTTGTCTGACCGGATTTTTGCTCCGACAAAACTGCAAGGCACCTGCCAGCGATGGATTTTCGAGTGATTTTTGGCTTTTGAGATGCAGGCGGGCTGGCGCCCGCCAAGGCGAAAAGGACAAAAAGCGCCGGAAAGACACGCTGTCAGGCGTACTTGCCCTTGTTCATCGATGGTAACCTATATTATAACAGAAAAAAACCAAAAAGCCACACCATTTTTCAGGGTCGTCCGTACCGGTTACGGCGGAATGTACAAAAACGGCATGGGGTTTTTGTATGGCTCGTACAGAGAGATTTTATCGTACTTTTACACAAAAAAACACAGATCGGACTTGTTTTCCTGTGCAAAATCATGTATGATAGAGACGTATTATGGGATGCCACGGGCGTTCCAAAAAATAAAGGAGGAAAGAACCATGCGGAAAGTATTAGCATTGCTCCTGTCCCTGGTGATGACACTGACTCTGTTGGTGCCGGCCACCTGGGCAGAAGAAAAGCCGGCGGCTGGGTATCAGCTGCCAGCTTCTCTGAAGGGCAAGACGGTCATTCTGCACACCAACGACGTACATGGCGCTATTGACAAATACGCCAAGGTTGCGGCACTGAGAAACGAGTGCTACGACCGGGGCGCCAGCGCTGTGGTGCTGCTGGATGCCGGTGACTTCAGCCAAGGCTCTACCTACGTCAGCCTCAGCAAGGGCGCTACCGCCGTGGAGCTGATGAATGCCGTGGGCTACGACGCCGTGACGCTGGGCAACCACGAGTTTGACTACGGCTTCCCCCAGCTGAAGGCGAATCTCAGCTACAGCGCCGCCGACTTCCTGGTGACCTGCGTCAATCTGGTGGACGACAAGGGTGATCCCATCTTCGCTCCCGGCGCTACCGCTCCCGTTACGGACGCTGACGACACCCCCCTCTTTAACCTCACCGTGATGGGTGTGGCCACTCCGGAGACTCAGACCAAGGCCAACCCCGCTCTGATGAAGGGCCTGACCTTCCTGTCCGGCCAGAAGCTGTATGACGCCGCCAACGCCAAGATCAAGGTCGCCCGTGAGGAGGGCAACGCCGATATCGTCATCGCTCTGACCCATCTGGGCGTGGATGCGTCCTCCGAGCCCAACCGCTCCATCGATTTCGTGAAGAACGTCCCCGATGTGGACATCGTCATCGACGGCCATTCCCACACCGTGATGACCGCCAACAAGAACAACGGCATGATCCAGTCTACCGGTACGGGTCTTGCGTATGTGGGCGCTTTCGTCATTGATAACGCCACCAAGAGCGTGGAGAGCAACGGTCTCATCGACCTGAGCACCTACACCAAGGAGGATGCCTCCGTCAAGGCCATCGCCGACAGGATCATCGGTGAGGTGGATGCCGAGTACGGCAAGGTGTTCGCCAAGACCGAGGTGGAGCTCAACGGCGACAAGGAGCCCGGCAACCGCACCGAGGAGACCAACATGGGCGACCTTATTACCGACGCCATGATGTGGGCCGTTAAGACCCGGATGCCCAGCATCAACATGGAGAACGCTGTGGCCATCACCAACGGCGGCGGCATCCGTGCCGCCATCAAGGCCGGCGACATCACCAAGAAGGACGTGTTCACCGTTCTGCCCTTCGGCAATACGCTGACGGTGGTGAACGTCACCGGCGCCGAGCTGCTGGAGGCGCTGGAGGCTTCTACCTTCTGCACTCCCGTGTCTCTGGGCGGCTTCCCCCAGACCGCCGGCATGAAGCTGACGGTGGACTGCACCAAGGATTACGACAAGAACGACACCACCTATCCCGGCTCCACCTACTATGGTCCCAAGAGCATCAACCGTGTGACCATCGAGAGCATCAACGGCAAGCCCTTTGATAAGGATGCCGTCTATTCCGTGATCACCAACAACTTCCTGGCCGCCGGCGGCGACACCTACTACGCCTTCGCCGCTGCCAGCAGCCAGATCGAGAGCGGTCTGTCGCTGGACACCGTGGTCATGGACTACATCACCGATGAGCTGGGCGGCACCGTCACCAAGGCCCAGTACGGCGAGCCGCAGGGCCGCATGACCATCATCCCGCCGGAGAAGACGGATGACGGCAAGATCACCATCGGCGGTCTGGACGCCAACATCTGGATGACCAAGTACGGCAACGTCTACACCGACTGCAAGGCCGAGGACTTCATGGGCAAGCTGGGCTTTGCCTGGGGCGATCTGGTGACGGTCAAGTTCCTGGATAAGACCCTGACCCTGCCGGTGGTGCCTACCTATTCCTATGTGGATTCCGGCAAGCCCGCCGTCATCGTGGAGAAGGACGCCGACGGCAAGCCTACCGGCTACGTCTCCATGGCCATCAACATGGGTAACTTCGCTGAGACCTATGAGCTGGCCAAGAAGCACACCAACGAGGATAAGACGTGGTACTGGACCGCTTGGGAGGGTGTGACCTATCCCGTGGAGGTCACCTTCAAGATGGCGGAGAAGGGCGGCTACATGGCCGAGTACATCATGCACGATCTGCAGCGCACCAATGACCGTGCCGATTATCCCAACCTGTCCGACGCCGAGTTCGGCAACTTCCGCAACATCGCCACCACCGGCATGGGCAAGGATGTGCTGTACCGTGGCTCCTCCCCCATCAATCCGGAGCTGGGCCGCAATACCTATGTGGATGCTGCTCTGAAGCAGGCGGGCGTGAACGTCATCATGAACCTCGCCAACAGCCCGGAGGAGGCCAAGGCCTATGAGGGCTTCGCTGATACCTACTACTCCGGCCAGAAGGTGATCTATCTGAATCTGGGCGTGGACTTCTCCGCTCCGGAGTTCCAGAAGGGTCTGGCCGAGGGCCTGCGGTTCTTCGCCGCCAACAAGGGTACCTACTATGTCCACTGCACCGAGGGCAAGGATCGTGCCGGTTTCGTCTCCGCTCTGCTGGAGTGCCTGATGGGCGCTACTTATGACGAGGTGGTGGCGGACTACATGGTCACCTACTACAACTACTACGGCGTGGAGCCCGGTACGGACAAGTACAACGCCATTGCCAACAGCAACATCATCAAGACCCTCCAGAACGCCTTCGGCGTGGAGGATCTGTCCAAGGCCGACCTGCAGAAGGGCGCTAAGGACTACATGAAGGCCATCGGTCTTACCGACGCCGAGATCACCGATCTGATGGTGAATCTGGGCTACGTGGCCCCCGTGGAGCCTGTGACACCCTCCAAGCCCGCTACCGGTGACGCCGGTATCGTGGTGTATCTGGGTCTGGGCGTGATGGCTCTGGCCGGCGGGGTGCTGGTGGCTAAGAAGAAGGAGCAGTTCTAAGAACGCACCTTTCCATAAGCAGGAAGTATTCCGTTGAATAGTGACCCCCATGGCCCGGGGCTTTGCCCCGGGCCATGGGGGATCTTTTTGCTGGTAGGGGCAGGAGCCGCCGGTGGGCAAGGGGAAAGAGGCCGGTGCCGGGCGGGCTTGTGCTGGCGGACCGGTGTCCATGAGAGAGAATAAAAGCGTGAGCCGCCGACGGGCGGCTCACGCTTTTGATACAGGTCATGCTGCTGCTGTGGCTCACGCTTTTATGGGGTTCGTGCCTTTGGGTGCGTTCTGCGCTCTGTGCATGGGGGGATGCGGCAGCGCAGAGCGGGCTTTTGCGGTAAGGGGCGGCCCTTACGAAAGCGGGCGACTCTTATGCAAACAGGTAGGCGTACCGGTCACGGACGGTGACGATGAGCTTTTCCAGCTCCGCAGGCAGGTCGTTGCTGCCGGAGAGGTCGTACTCCTTGGGCTCCCCGAAGGTACGCACCTTCACCCGGTCGCCGCCCAGGAACAGGACACCGGCGTTGTGGGAATCCGCCATATCCTCCGCCGTCTGGAAGAGGGTGAACTTATCGTGGCAGGGCTCGGAGTGGTAGGGGCAGAACTGGGTGCAGTTGCCGCACTCGTTGCACATTTTATCCACGTGCAGGATCTGGTGGCTGCCGTCGGCCATGGCAATGACCACGTTGGACCGGTTGGGGCAGGAGTCGGCGCAGTTTTCGCAGGCGGTGGAGCACTGGAGGCAGCGCTCACCCTCGCAGGCGGTGCAGCCGCTCATCCGCAGGATACCCTTCTTGGCGATGGCGTCGGCCTTGGTGATGTAGGCCTGCTGGGGGATATCGTAGGTATGGGGAGCGCCGATGACTGCCTCGGCGAACTGTGCGGCGTCGGCAATGCCCTCCACCACCGTAGCGGGGCCACGGCGGGCGTCACCGGCGGCGTACACGCCCTCCACATTGGTCCGGAAGGCGGGGCGGCCCTTGCCGTCCACCTCCACGCCGTTGGAGGTCAGGAGGTCGCTGTCCACCTGCTCGCCCACGGCGGAGATCACCAGATCGCAGGGGATGTCCACATACTCGCCGGTGGCCACGGGGCTGCGGCGGCCGGAGGCATCCGCCTCACCCAGCTTCATCTTCTCGCAGCGCAGCACGCCGTCCTTCTGCTCCACCGGGGCGCACAGCTCGGCAAAGGTCACGCCGTCCGCCAGCGCCAGCGCCAACTCGTGCTCGTCGGCGGGCATATACTTCTTGGTGCGGCGATAGACGATGGTGACGTGCTGGGCGCCGCTGCGCTTGGCCAGACGGGCCGCATCCATGGCGGTATTGCCGGCGCCCACCACGGCCACATTGCCGCCCACGGAGATGTTCCCGGCCTTGACGCCCTTCATCCACTGGATGGCGCCGGCCACATCGCCGGGTATGCCCAGCTGGCCGGGCTTCCATGCGCCCACGGCATAGAGGATATGGGTGTAGCCCATGGCCTTCAGCTCCGCCACGGAGGGGGCGGGAGCGCCGCAGCGGACCTCCACGCCGTACTTCTCCATCAGGGCGATGTCCTTCTGGATGGCCTCGTTGGTGATGCGGAAGGCGGGGATCACATGGCGGGGGACGCCGCCCAGACACTGCTCCCGCTCGAAAATGGTGGTCTCGACACCGGCACGGCCCAGGAAATAGGCGGCGGCGATGCCGGTGGGGCCGCCGCCGATGATGGCGGCCTTCTTGTCGGAAACCTTGGCGGGACGGCGGATGGAGGCCATGAGGGCCTCATAGCCACGCTCCGCCGCCACCAGCTTGGTATCCCGGATACGGACGGACTCGTCGTAGAAATTCCGGGAGCACTTGGTCTGGCACCGGTGGGCGCAGATGGTACCGGTGAGGAAGGGCAGGGGGTTCTTCTCGGTGATGAGCTTCAGAGCCGGGCCGTACAGGCCCTTGCGGACCAGCTCCACATATTCGGGGATATCCTGCTCGATGGGACAGCCGCCCTTGCAGGGAGCCGTGAAGCAGTCCAGCCAAGGCACCTGCTTGTCGCTCTTGCGGCTGGGCAGGGGCTTGATGGGCTTGACGTGGTGGAAGTCCGTGTGGCTGGCGGTGGACAGGTCACAGATGGCCTGCGTGTCCGTGCCGGAGAAGGGGCGGTAGGGCAGAGCCTCTACCTTCTCTACCATTTGCAGCAGGCGGTTGTAGCCGCCGGGCTTGAGAATGGTGGTGGCCACGGTGATGGGCCAGATACCGGCGGCAAACAGCTTGTCGCAGTTGAAGTACTCGGCGCCGCCGGCGAAGGAGATCCGCATCCTGCCGCCGAACTGCCGGGAGATGCGGTGGCACATCTCGATGGTCAGGGGGAACAGGCTCCGGCCGGACATATACATCTCGTTGTTGGGCAGCTCACCACGGGTGGTGTCCACGGGGAAGGTGTTGGAGAGCTTCAGGCCGAACTCCAGCCCACAGCTGTCCGCCAGCTTCTGGAGCCGCTGGAACATGGGAACGGCGTCCGCCCACTGGAGATCCTCGTTGAAGTGGTGCTGGTCAAAGACGATGTAGTCATAGCCCATGGCGTCCAGCGTCCGCCGGGCAGTCTCGTAGCCCAAAATGGTGGGGTTGCATTTGACGAAGGTGTGCAGGTGCTTTTCGGAGATGAGATAGCTGGCAATGCGCTCGATCTCATCGGGAGGACATCCATGGAGGGTAGAGACGGTGACGCTGCCGGAGACACGGGGGGAGATGGCGTCGATGAAGTTGCTCTCCGCCGGGAACAGCTCCTTCAGAACCTCCTTGCACTCACCGAAGATGGCGGTACGGCGGGCGTCCATCATGCCGTCGATGTAGGTGTTCACCTTCTCGCCCTTGATGCCCTCCAGATCGTAGCCTACGGACATATTGAACACGAAGCCGTCGGGATCGCCCAGATCGTAGACCTTGCTGAGAACCTTCAGGGCGCACCAAGCCTTGATGTACTCGTCCATGGCCTGCGGCACCGTCAGCTCCGTGGACCACTCCTGATTGTAACCCTCGTCGTTGGCCAGAATGCAGGGGCGGGGGACGCAGACGGCCAGATCGGCGCCGTCCATCTTCTGGACGGTCTTGACCTCGAAGAACCGTGCGCCGGCCACATAGGCGGCGATGATGTTCTGAGCCAGCTGGCTGTTGGGGCCGGCGGCGGGGCCGAAGGGAGTTTCGATGCGCTCACCGAAGATGGGCAGGCTCTTGCCGGAGGCACGATAGGCCTTGTGGATGCCGAAGATCTCGCCGCAGTCGGCGTATTCGGTGACCACCCAGTTCATAAGGGAGCGGAAGGGGATGGGATACATTTTTTCAGACATGGGGATTCCTCCTTATTGTGATATGGGGATAATGGGATATCAATACGTTCTGTGGTTCAGGTCACCCCACAGCTTTTTGGCGGCTTCCAGAATGTGGGCGTTCTCTGCCTCCTCGTCGATGCCCACCAGCACACGGTCCTGCATCAGCACCTTGCCGTTTGCGATGGTGGTCTGGCACTGGCGGCCGGTCATACCGAAGATCATGTGGCCGTCGATGTTCTCGTCGGAGAAGGGGGTGAAGGGCTTATAGTCCATGACGATGATGTCCGCCGCCGCACCGGCCTTCAGCACGCCCAGGGTGGCGGGGAAGTACTTCTCACCGATTTTGGCGTTGTTGCGGAACAGCATATCCGTCACCTCACACCAGCCCACGTTGGGCAGGCAGTTCTGGCTCCGCTGGGAGCACAGGGCCACCTTGATGGACTCCAGCATATCGTTGGTATAGGCATCGGTACCCATACCCAGCAGGATGCCCCGCTTGTGCAGCTGGATCACCGGGCAGATGCCGATGGCGTTGCCCATGTTGCTCTCCGGGTTATTCACCACCATGGTGTTGGTGTGCTGGATGATCTCCATCTCGGCGGTGTTGACGTGGATGCAATGGCCCAGAATGGTCTTGTCCCCCAGAATACCGTGGTCCTGCAGCCGCTGGATGGGGCGGCGGCCGTAGTTCTGCAGGGAGTCGTACACGTCGTTCATGCCCTCGGACACATGGATGTGGTAGCCGGTGCGGCCGTTGTTGGCCTCCACCATCCGGTCGAAGGTCTTGTCGCTGATGGTGAACAGGGCGTGGCCGCCGAACATGGCCGCCAGCATGGGGTCCTTGTTCTTCTCACACTCGGTGATGAAGTCGGCGTTCTCCTGAATGGCCTGCAGGCACTTCTCCTCGCCGTCCCGGTCGGAGACCTCATAGCACAG
>OLGF01002232.1_pt1 | contig 18373 bp, 9 predicted proteins | sample 1604971 | NCBI WGS metagenome assembly OLGF01 (sample SAMEA3888902, study PRJEB22519) | human gut metagenome | biome: human gut; feature: human-associated habitat; material: faeces | place: Denmark | collected 2011 | reverse complement strand
TGCCAAATGTAAAATGTCTGCTTCCTCTATCTCTTCCACATCGCGATATACACATTTAATTTCATCAACATAGGTAAGTTTTTCTTCATTACTCTCTATCTGATTCATCCCAATGACATGCTGAAGTTTCTCCTCATCACTCTCGGTCTGATTCATCCCATCAACATCACTAAGCCTATCCTTATTAACCTCTGTTTTGTCAATTCCATCGGCTCGTCCTTCTAAAACTAAATCATACCCTTCTTCCTGCCATTCCATTTTCAGAGGAACTTCGCTCTGATAAGTCGCTTTCTGCCCCCGTTGTATCTTTCGGTGCAGCCTGCTACCCTCAAGCATTGCCTCCGGGCTGGCACTTACCGAGGATCCCGTCGTAATATCGCCACCTCGAAATAAAAATTCTACCAGATGCCGCACCGAAGTTTTTACGACACCTTTCTGATAGGACAACATAATACAGTCCTCCTTCTTTTTGGATGCTCTCTAATACTTTTTTGTCATTATTTCTTATTTCATAAAAATTCTTTTATTATTTACACTATAATAAATTACGTTTTTCATATTTATTTCTTTTGAATGAAATACTGTCGTAATTTTCCTACTTATCTTTTCTTTCCTGTCTACTGTTTTCTCCCTGTATACAGCTTTTTCTGATTTCTTTTTATTTCTTTCCAATGTTCCCAGGAAAATCTTTTACATAAAAGAAAATGCCCACAATGAGGGGCAAAACTCATTGTGGACATTCTCCGTATAATACTAACCTTTAACTTAGGGGATTACTTTAATTATAATACAATACTTCTCTAAAAATTTCATGCCTTTGTAGGGGAATTTTTTGTTCAATTTTCAAAAAATTATTGATATTCGTATTAAGATAACAACATTCTTTCATTTGAAATAAAAAATTCTCTTCTTATCGTCTATGAATTCCCAAAATCTTCTCATGAAAACAACTACAAGAAAATTCTCAAAACGCATACTTCATTCTCTTCAAAGTTTTACTGTTTTTCCCTGAAATGTATTTGAAAAAGGCTTCTTCTATTTATGATAACTGTCCAAGAATTGCAGGAATTAACTGTTTCTTTCTGGATACCACTCCTGGAAGTTCTGCGGAGCTGTCTTCTACAGTTGTCTCAAATGCGTTCTCAATAACTTCTTTGCACATCTCTCCTACCATTAATAATTCTGTAGATTCATTAATGATATCTGTCATCATAAAGAATACCATATCAAGACCGTAGGAAGTACGAACCTCTTCCATGTAAGGGAGAAGTTTTCCTTTACATGCAGAAAGTTCTTCCTTATTCATGGAACTGATCTGACCTACACCAAAGTTAATGTTAGAATCATTGAACTTCTTGAAATCCTGATAGAAGATTTCTTTTGCAGATTTTTCTCTTAAATTACTTCCGGCATCAAACATATCTCTTGCATACTGCTCAATGTCGATATGTGCGATAGATGCAAGTTTTTCTGCAACAAGATGGTCAAGTGCTGTACATGTTGGAGAACGGAACATTAATGTATCAGAAAGAATGGCAGAACATAAAAGACCGGCAATCTTTTCTGGAATTGTGACATCATTCTCCATATACATCTGTGTGATGATTGTTGCGGTACATCCTACTGGCTGGTTTCTGAAATATACTGGAGAGTTTGTCTCAATATTTCCAAGACGATGATGGTCGATAATCTCTAAGATTTCTGCTTCCTCAAATCCGTCTACTGCCTGTGCCTTTTCGTTATGGTCTACAAGGATGAGTTTCTTTCTCTCTAAATCTAATAAATTACGTCTGGAAATCATTCCTACGTAGTTACCCTGATTATCTGTGATAGGGAAATCACGGAATCTTCTCTTTGCCATAATCTCTTGAATATCATCCACATAATCTGTTGTATGGAAAGTAATCAGGTTATCTGTTGTCATGAAATAACGAACTGGCATACTGTGGTTAATGAGTCTTGCTACTGTGTAAGTATCATATGGACTTACAATGATACGACATCCATGTTCCTTTGCCATCTTGCGGATAGTTTTAGAAACAGTAGCACCCATACATACAACGATACACTGTGCATCCATCTCAATCGCACAAAGCTGGGACTCATAACGGTTTCCTAAAATAACCAGGTCATGTGGTTCAATGTAAAATTCCATCAGATCCGGGTTTGCAGCTGCGATCAGTACTTTTCCCTGGTCGAAATAAGCTTCTGCGCTTCCGATGATCAGTTCTGCTTCCAGTGTCTCAATAATATTGGAATACTGTGTATTTGCCTTTGACAGAATGCTGCTGTCATAAATATTCATGTAGGTCTTGGTGATGTCTCCTACTGTGATCAGGCCTTCCAGTGTACCATCTTCCCTTACAGAAGGAATGGTCACAACATTATTCTCCTGCATGATATTCCATGCTCTCTTTAATGAAATATTGTCTGCCACACCTTTGGTCTTGCGGATCTCAATATCCCTTACCTGGGTACGCACATCTTCCACAAGCTGCGGTTCCTCTGCCCCAAAGTAATCCAGTACAAACTGTGTCTCTCCATTTACATGTCCGGCTCTTGCAGGCATATATTCTTCCCCAGTAACTGCCTGCTTCAGATTTGCATAACAAATGGCGGAACAGATCGAGTCCGTATCCGGATTTCTATGTCCGATCACCATGGTTTTTCTGTTTAATTCCTGTTCCATTTCTCCCTCCCTGAGATGCTTATCGCGCTCATTCTTTTGTCTTTTGATTTACACATATTGTTTCTTTTTCCTGTACAATGTTTTATAATCTGTTTACAATATGTTCACATTTCGTTCACATTTATTTTTTATACTATTTTCATAAGAAAGAGGTAATAAAAAAACAGGTTATTAGTCAAATTGCACATAGATTTTTCATAATTGCCCCGGTTGGAAACGACCGGGGTCTCCTCATTTTACGAAGTTTTTCGTTAGTCAAGTATAGCAGACCGCCATTTTTTTTTCAAGTATTCCCATGTATACAGTGAAGTGCAAAAATGCTGCAGGATCCGATGTCCCTGCAGCATTTTGTGTTACAGTTCAGCCATGCGCTGGTTTGAATGAGAAAGTGTGTTGCAAGCTTGCTTGCATAAGCGCTTTCTTGTTCAAATCAGCATATGGTGGAACCATCAGGCTTCTTGTTTTCATGAATATGGAAACAAGAAGATGTCATGTCTGAACTGTAACCATTTTTATATCTATGTTTGTTTCCTCCATTCACTTCTATCTCTGATACTGGATCTTCCAACCTGCATAAGGAAGGCTTAAACCTGTGGCCGCGCTCTTTTTCTCACCATTTTCATCTAAAGTAAATACTTTTCCATTTTCAATAGTGTATGCAGCATTTCCATCAGAAGAATACTTCTTTTCCTCTGTCTGCACCTTTCCTGCCTCATTTACCAGGTAAACCTGACCGGAAACCTTAAAAGGCTCATAGGAGCTGCCCTCTTTGGCACTGACTAAAAGGCCATTATAATACAAAAATCCATCCTTCACGCCGTTAATGCCGCAGCCCTTTTCAGAGCCGGAAGTACCGGAACAAAAAGTGTAAACCTTGTCTCTCTTATCAACTACATTGGTATTGCGTCCAATACTCAGGGCGCCGCCTGCTTCCGGATCAAAGTAAGCGGTCTCTGTCTTACCGCCGGAAGTAAATTTGATCATTCCGGACTGGCAGACACCGTAAGAGTCAAAGAAATAATATCTTCCGTCTAATTTTACAGCCCCGTCTTTTAATCCTGTTGCATCCGCAGATAAAAACAGGGGAGTTCCATCATTTTCCAGATAGAACCATCGGGATCCGTCTTTCTTCATAAGAGCTGTCTCGTCTGTGTTGTTCTTTCTCACTGCCTGGGTATTAAGAGCTGTACTCCATGCCTTTGTATCCCATGGCTTTTCAGTTGTCTCAAACCACTGGCCCTTTAACATGCCTTTTTCTTTTCCGCCCAGATATACAAAACGGCTGATGCCTGTCCCGTCTCCCGGCTCTGCCTTTTCCTTTACACACTGCCAGCCGGTAAGCATAACACCATTTTCGTCAAAATAATATTTCTTTCCATCAATGGTTGTTTCCTTTGGAGCACCATTTTCACCTTTTCTGGCTTTGCCGTTGGACTGGAAATAATACCATCTTCCATTTTCAGACTCCCCGGAAAGATCCTTTGAAACACTTCCCTCTGCCGGACGTTTCTTTCCATCACTTTCCAGAAAATACCAGCCACTTCTGGTATAACCTTCCGAACCATTTCCCAGATAATAAATATCTCCGTTCTCATAATGCCAGCCGGTACGCATCCGTCCATCGCTGTCAAAACAATACTTGCCTTTTCCTATGGTCTTCCAGTCATTCTTCTCCACTTTTCCATTCCGGTTCAGATAATACCAGCCGGATTTCATGGATCCATCATTTTCATCCACATAGATCCAGGCATCCTTTGTCATACTGCCATCTTCTCCGGCATAGTAAGTACCGTCAACCCATACATTCTTCGCCAGATCTCCGTTTTCATCCAGATAATAGGAAACTCCCTGGGAAGTTTTCCACTGATTTTTTACATAAGAGCCATTGCTGTCCACATAATGGGCCGCACCGTCCTCATTGACCCAGCCTTTTTCTGCTGCCATAACAGAAATGGGAACCGCTGCAGTGATCATCGTTCCCACAGCCAATGCCCTGATCCAGTTTTTCATCCAACGTTTCTGATCTCTCATATCTACCCCTCCTGAAAATCGGATATAGTTCTATCCTTCGGATGATTATATTTTATCAGATAATTAATGCAAATACATGAATTAATTTTGAATATTTACATAACAATTCCTTAAACATATTACATATTTATGTCTGACACTGTTTCCGGAAGGCGTCCGTACAATTTTGCCATTCTCCGGCACTGTTTCAAAACATCCCCGGTTATTTCTCCCGGTAGCAGTCTCCATTTCCAGTTTTTTCCAAGTGTGGAAGGCTCATTGATCCGGGCCTCTGCCCCAAGTCCCAGATAATCCTGAACCGGTATCACTGCCAGCTTCGCCGGACTTGCCATAGCCAGGCGGATGAACTCCCAGTGCATCTCCTTCTTTGGTGTATGGCGGCAACCCATGTATTCCCTTGCAAAGGACTTATTTCTACGGTTCATGTTCTCATACCAGCCCACCAGTGTCTCATTATCATGGGTTCCTGTATACACAATACAGTTTTCCTGGTATTTATGAGGCAGGTAATCGCTGTTTTCTGAATCATCAAAGGCAAATTCCAGTACCTTCATTCCCGGGAAGCCGCTTTCTTTTAACATCTCATGGACTTCCGGTGTCAGAAATCCCAGATCTTCCGCAATGATCGGCAGTTCTTCTTTTTTCAGACTCTTTTTCAACCGGGCAAACAGATCCAGTCCCGGTCCCTTTTCCCAATGTCCAAACTCAGCGGTAGGATCTCCATAAGGAATGGAATAATAAGCCTCAAAACCTCTGAAATGATCCACACGCACCACATCATACAGCTTCAGGCTGTATTCCATACGCTTGATCCACCAGCTGTAATGATCTTTCTTATGATATCCCCAATCATACAACGGATTTCCCCAAAGCTGGCCTGTTGCTGAAAATGCATCCGGTGGGCAGCCGGCCACTGCCTTTGGCAGACATTCCTCATCAAACTGGAACAACTCCGGATGAGCCCAGCTGTCAGCCCCGTCAAAAGCTACATAGATGGGGATATCCCCGATAATACGGATACCATTTTCATTGGCATAAGCCTTTAAGCGGCTCCACTGCTCATTAAATTCAAACTGCTGGAATTCATAAAATCCAATCTCATCTGCCAGCATTTTTTTATATTTCTCTACTGCCGCAGGCTTACGCAGGCGGATATCTTTATCCCATTTGTTCCAGCTGGCACTTTTAAAATGATCTTTTACTGCCATATAAAAGCAGTATTCTATGGTTTCAGGATCCAGCTTAGACTTAAGGAACTGATGATGGTCTTTTTTCCACCGTTCATAAGCCTTTTTCAGTACCTTAAACCGCGCTTTGTATATTTTATCGTAAGCAATATACCGGTCATCATCACCAAAATCAGCCTCTTCACACTCATCTTCTGTAAGAAGACCTTCTCCGACCAGCTGCTCCAGATCGATAAAATAAGGATTTCCTGCAAAAGCAGAAAATGCCTGATAAGGCGAATCCCCAAAACCCGTAGGGCCCAATGGAAGGATCTGCCAGAAGCTCTGTCCTGCTTCCTTTAACTGATCTACAAATTTATAAGCTTCTTTTGAAAAACAGCCAATGCCATACTTAGATGGCAGACTGGCGATTGGAAGAAGCATGCCGCATTCTCTCATATTATTTATCCCCTTTTGCTTAAAAGTACATGTACCCGTAAAATCTTTCCTGTACTTGCCTTTCATTTATACTTATACCTTAGTGTAGCACATTTCCCCTTCTCCTACAACAAAGGCGAAGACTCTCCTGACACCCCTGCTGCAGCTTCCTGCTCTTCCCGGTACTGCCTGGGCGTCACACCAAACTTCCGGCGAAACAACCGGTTAAAATAAGACAGATTTTCAAACCCGCATTTTAATGCGATCTGGGTCACATTTTCCTCTGTCATTTTCAGATATTCCCCGGCTCTTGTCAGCCGGTAATCATTGAGATACTGGATAAATGGCATCCCCGCATACTGCTTAAAATACTTCATAAAGTGGGACTCACTGTAAAAGCACAGCTCTGCCGCCTGCCTGATCGTAATCTCTTCCCCAAAATGTTCCCGGATGTACTCCAGTATCCCCTTGATTTTCTCTCTTGCATGTCCCGGCTTCTTCTCTGTAAACAAGATGCCTCTGCCATAAGCATAATACAAAAACAAAAATAACTGACCCTTGACCGCCAGCTGATACCCATTACCACGTATCTCCGAAAAACGGTCCAGCTCCTGTATCACCTTTCCAAACACTTCATGATCCGGCTGATTTCTTTGTATCAGGACCGGATTTTTCGCCTGCCCTTCCTGAAGCGGTTTCAAAAAATGTACGGTACAGCCGTCTCCATTATCCCCCATCAGCATAGAAAGGCGGAAAATGATATTTTCGTACTCCATTCTCTCACCATTCCCACAGGAGATCGCATGAAGTTGTCCCGGAAAAACAGCCAGAATGTCTCCTTCCTCCACAGGATAAGACACTGTATCCACTGTGATCCGCCCCTTTCCCTTCTTCACAGCAATAATTTCCATTTCTTCATGCCAGTGAAGAGCCACATGGGAGAAATCTACCGGGATCGAGCAGGGATAAATATTAAACGGAAACTCTCTTTTTCCATGTTCCTTTATTTCATGGTACCCCCGGTTCATTTTTCTCTCCTCCTTCCGTTATCCTGTATTTTTTTATTTATTTTCCATTTCTTTATCATGTTTCTATATTTTTTACATTTTTGATAGTATTGTACTATAATATACTGGCATTCTACAAGACGGAAAAAGATTTATTTTCTATAATAAACACATAAAAACACAGAAAATGAAACGGGCCAGATATTGGCATATCACCACAGAAAGGAAATGGATTTCATGGTTGAACATACAATGACAAAAGAAACATTAGAAAACAGACTAACTGCCCTTTGCGGCAAAGAGATCTCTGCCTGCTCTGAAAAAGAGCTTTATACCGGACTTTTATCTCTGGTCCAGGAAATGGCAAAGGACAAAGAGTCCAATCAGGGAAAGAAAAAACTGTATTATATCTCCGCTGAGTTTCTGATCGGCAAACTGCTTTCCAATAACATGATCAATCTTGGGATCTATGATACAGTAAAGAACCTTCTGGAAGAAAATGGAAAATCCTTAAGTGCAGTAGAAGAAACAGAACCAGAGCCATCTCTTGGAAACGGCGGTCTGGGACGTCTGGCTGCCTGCTTCTTAGACTCCATTGCTACTCTGGGCTTAAACGGTGACGGAGTTGGTTTAAATTACCATTTCGGTCTTTTCAAACAGCTGTTTAAAGACAACAAACAGGCAGAAGAACCAAATCCTTGGATCGAGAATACTTCCTGGCTGACAAAAACAGATGTTACCTATAAGGTTCCATACAAAAACTTCACCCTTACATCCCGTATGTATGACATTGAAGTCACCGGCTACAACAACCGCACCAATAAGCTCCACCTCTTTGATGTGGAAACTGTAGATGAAAGCATTGTAGAGGACGGCATTTCCTTTGATAAGACCGACATTGCAAAGAACCTGACTCTCTTCCTCTATCCAGACGACAGCGACAAAGAAGGACGCATCCTGCGTATCTACCAGCAGTATTTCATGGTAAGCAATGCCGCAAGACTGATTTTAGACGAAGCCATTACCAAAGGTTCTACCCTTTATGACCTGGCTGACTATGCCGTGATCCAGATCAACGACACCCATCCAACTATGGTCATCCCGGAACTGATCCGCCTGCTGACCACCGAACACAACATGGAAATGGACGATGCCATTGAGGTAGTAAGCCACTGTTGTGCATACACCAACCACACCATCCTGGCAGAAGCACTGGAAAAATGGCCGGTAGAATTCTTCAAAGAGGCAGTTCCACAGCTTCTTCCTATTATGGAAGTTTTAGATGATAAGGTACGCCGCAAATTCGATGATCCATCTGTATATATTATCGATAAAAATGACCTGGTACACATGGCCCACATTGATATCCACTATGGTTTCAGCGTAAACGGTGTTGCAGCTCTTCATACCGATATTTTAAAAGAGACAGAATTAAACAACTTCTACAAGCTTTATCCTGAGAAGTTCAATAACAAGACCAATGGTATTACCTTCCGCCGCTGGTTGCTGCACAGCAATCCGGAACTGACTGATTTCATCACCGGTTTTATTGGGGACGGATTTAAAAAAGATGCAGAAGAATTAAAGAAATTAAATACACCTGTTATCACAAAGAATTTGAAACAGCTTTACCGCCTGTTAGACATTAAGGCTCAGAAAAAAGCAGAGCTGGCTAAATATCTGGAAGAGACCCAGGGCATCACTATTAACCCGGACTCCATTTTCGACATCCAGATCAAACGTCTCCATGAGTACAAGAGACAGCAGATGAACGCCCTGTATCTCATCCACAAATATTTAGAGATCAAAAAAGGCAAAAAGCCAACTACACCGATCACTGCCATCTTCGGCGCAAAGGCAGCACCTGCCTACATCATTGCCAAGGACATTATCCATATGATCCTCTGCCTGCAGCAGATCATTGACAAAGATCCTGAGGTAAAACCATACTTAAATGTAGTTATGGTAAATAATTACAATGTCACTCTGGCAGAAAAACTGATCCCGGCCTGCGACATTTCCGAGCAGATCTCCCTTGCTTCCAAAGAAGCCAGCGGAACCGGAAACATGAAATTCATGTTAAATGGTGCCGTAACCCTTGGAACTGATGACGGCGCCAACGTAGAGATCCACGAACTGGTAGGCGATGACAATATCTACATCTTCGGTGACTCCAGCGAAACAGTCATCGAGCGCTACAAGAAAGCCAACTACTGCTCCAAAGACTACTACGATGCAGACCCGGCTATCAAAGAAGCGGTAGACTTCATCATCAGCAAGAAAATGTTAGCCGTAGGCGACAAAGAAAACCTGGAACGTCTGTACAAAGAACTGTTAAACAAAGACTGGTTCATGACCTTCCCTGACTTCAAAGCTTACTGCGAAGCAAAAGAAAAGGCCTTCGCCGACTACGAAGACCGCACCTTATGGGCGAGAAAAATGTTAGTCAACATCAGCCAGGCCGGATATTTCTCCTCTGACAGAACGATCGGGGAGTATGACCGGGATATATGGAAATTAAGATGATCCTGGATTTTATGATACCAGGGCCAAAGATACTATGTTCAAAAAATATTATGTTCAAAAATACTATGTTCAAAAGGTCAGAAAAACCTCCTGCAAGCAAGTTTGCAGGAGGTTTTTTAGACTTTAGCCCCGCCAAAAAACATGGGTAAATGGCTGTGATCTGGCTCATTTCATATTATTTTGCAATGTACAGATCAATTCTTCCATTACGATCGGCTTGGACAAAAATCCATCCATACCACATTTCAGCGCTTTCTTTCTGTCTTCGTCAAAAGCATTGGCAGTCATTGCAAGGATCCTGATCTTTGCCAGTGCCGGATCCTCCAGTGCCCGGATCTGCTCCGTGGCCTCATATCCGTTCATTACAGGCATCTGAATATCCATAAGCACCAGATCATAAGTGCCTGGTGCTGAATTCTTCACTTTCTCCACTGCCACTGCTCCATTTTCCGCTATATCAACCAGGAATCCATATTGTTTAAGAATCTCCTCAGCAATTTCACGGTTTAACTCATTGTCTTCCACAAGCAGTATACATCTGCCTCTGAAATCGGAACCTGTTTCCGGAAGGATACAGTTCTCTGCCCCGGTCTGCTTCTGGCCGATAGCAGTCATCAGTGTCTCTCTGATATCTGACATAAACAGCGGTTTTGCGCAAAATGCATTTACTCCTGCTGCTCTGGCTTCTACTTCAATATCTGACCAGTCATAAGCAGTCAGGATAATGATCGGCGTATCATCGCCCAGACTGCGGATCTGACGGGTGACTTCAATGCCATTCATATCCGGCAGACGCCAGTCAATGATATAAGCATGGAATGCATCCCCCAGTTCCATAGACTGCCGCGCACGAAGAACGGCCTCCTTACCGGAAAGTGTCCATTCTGAACGCATTCCAACCTTTACAAGCATCTTTGTCACACTGTCACAGGTATTAAAATCATCATCTACAACCAATGCCTTAAGGTCTTCCAGCTCTGCGATCTTCTCTATGCTGCGCTGCTCTGACTGGATCCGCAATGGCAGACGGACTATGAATTCAGTTCCTTTGCCCTGCTCTGTCCGAACTTCAATCGTTCCCCCCATCATATCCACAATATTCTTGGTAATTGCCATGCCAAGTCCTGTCCCCTGAGTCCTGCTGACTGTGGAAGTCCGCTCCCGTTCAAAAGGAGAAAAGATCCTCTGTATAAATTCCTGGCTCATACCGATCCCGCTATCCTTTACCCGGATCTCATACAGCCCACTGCCCTTTTTCGTCCCTGGAAACTGCTTCAGCCGGACAGAAACGGTTCCCCCTGCAGGCGTAAATTTGATCGCATTAGACAAAAGATTCAGCAGCACCTGGTTCAGTCTGGTTTTATCACAATAAACATCCTCATCTGTAACATCCATAGCATCCATATAAAGCTCCAGCTGCTTCGCATAGATATGTCCACTGATGATCGTCTTCAGATCATGAAGCATATCAGACAGACTGACCTCGGTTTCTTCCAGATGGATCTTTCCGTTCTCAATACGGCTCATATCCAGTACATCATTGATCAGTGAAAGCAGATGGTTGCTGGATGAAAGGATCTTTCCCAGATAATCCCTGACTTTTTCCTTATTATCAATGTTGCTTACAGCCAGTGTAGTAAAACCGATAACAGCATTCATTGGCGTACGGATATCATGGGACATGTTGGAAAGGAATGTACTCTTTGCCCGGTTGGCAGTTTCCGCAGCGCGGACTGCCTCATAAAGGGCCTGGTTCATTTTCTTATCAACGGTACGGTCAGACATAACCAGGATATATTTCTTTTTTCCGTTTACCTCACTGCCCATTGCAATAATATGAAACCAGCGTTGTTCCCCTGTTTTCTGGTGAACATATTCAAAATCCCATTCCTGCTGCTCATTTACCTGGATCTCTTTCAGATAATTCTTCTTTGGATCTTCACAATCTTCGGAATGCAGTTTTCCCAAGACGCTAATATCCTTTTGGATCTGTTCTACTGTAATGCCCAGCAGTTTTTCCACATTGGGACTTACATAATCTGCCTTATATGTTTTTGCATCCAGCATCAGAAAAACGTCATCTACACTCATGGACAGCTTTTGAAACAGCTCATCCCTATAGAGGATCTCAACATCCCTTCTTTTCAGGCTTATCCTGTTCTTTTGGAGGATCAGTTCAATAATAAAGACAGCAAAACCGAACACTATGGTTCCTCCAAGGAGCATAGTCCGAAGCTGCAGGGAATTCATGCTGGCATTGACTATATCAGCCTGGACAAGTCCCAGAAATATCCAGTCCTGGCATTCCGAGCTTCCATAAACCAGATAGTAATTACTTCCATCCAGATTTACCAGCATCGTATCTGTACGTCTCTCTTTAAATTTCTCTGAAAGTTCAAGGATCTCCTTTTCGGAAATATTAGAATGCTCTCTTAAAACACCAAAGAAATTATACACGGTTCCCCATGCCTCAAAGGAATGATCGATGACAACACGGCCATCTGGATGAACCACATAACTCTTGGCATTTCCATTAAAAGCAGAGATATCCAATACATCTACTATATCAGCGTTTTCATATGCAATGGCAATTGCATCATATTCAAAACCCTGATAGCTTCCATGAGACTGGGGGCTGGCAAATACAAGCATCTGTTGTTTTCCGGGAACTACTGCATTTGTTATGATATCCTCCCCCAGCGTGATCTTATCTTCAAGATTTTCCTGTAATCCAAGATACCCGGCTTCACCTGTTAACATCTTATAGTTGCCGTCAGCTGACAGAAAATAGAAATATAAAAAACCGGCCTCTTCCTGGGCTTTATCTATATAATCACGGATCTCGCTTTCATCAGAAACCTTCTTCAGATACTCCCCCCACATATGAAGATAGGTCAGATTTTTATTTGCCAGTTCATTTAACACATTATTTGACTGATGAAAAACCTCCGTCAAATGGGAAGCACTTTCCTCATAAACCGTTTTCGACACAAACTTAAAATACCGGAAAGCAATCAAAACGATCCCAATGAAGAAAACAATAAAGACAGCTATCCTTAATCGTTTTCTCATGAAAAAGTTCTCTCTGCCTGTATTACGATTTCCAATATTCATTCTTCTCACCTCAGAGTAATGTAGTCTTCAGGCTCTGCAAGAATAACATTACCCTCCGAAATATGTCCTGTCCAGGTATCTTTCACAGAAATATCTTCACTGTCAAATACAATATTTTTACCTGCAGGATAAGCCTCCATGTGTCGCGGTATCGCCAGACAGGTTACAGTAAACCTGTCATTGTCCCCAACTGCTTTTCCATTCTTTGTAACTTTATCCAGCGTATAGCCATCGTCATTTTCCCTAACCTTCACAGAAATGCCGCTGACCACAGGCAGAGAGCCCCTGTTAAAGGGAATGAGACCTCCCTCATAGCCTTCTACAAAGTTTCTGACTGTTTCTTTCAGTTCAGACCCGCTCATTGTACATTTGTAAGCCCAAAGACCATTTGGCATGATCATTCTGCCTGCCATTTTTTCACTGTACTTTGCCTTCAGTACATTTCCTGTAAAGCTGTTTCCTGATGCGATCAGCACATCTGTGCCATAAATACCTCGCAAAGTGTTTGCCATAACAGAATACGCTTCATTCCCCCCGTTGGTATGAAAGATATTGGAATATGTTTTCTGTGGCTCCAGCACTATATTTTCAGAAATAGGGCTTTCCTCAAGAAGCTGGGTATTAAATGACTGATAAGCCTGCACTGCATTGTATTCCCCTGAGATCATTTTGGAAACCACGTCCTTAGAAATGGCGAAAAAGTCATTTGACGCAATACGGATATACATATGGTTTTCTTCAATCACAGGCTTTACATCCTTCAGATATTCTGTAAGATGGATATCCACATCCTGACTGTAGCTTAATATATCCTGGCCCTCATAAACGATCTGGTTCTGAGCATCCTCTGAAAGCATTGTATTCAACACCTTCATTGCCTTCTGCCGGCGTGTTTCATCCTGTGTCAGATCACGGTTTAATGCCACCTGGAAATAGGGTGTAGTCATCAGCCACTTTTCGCCGTTCTGTTGAAAAAATGGCAGAAATGTTGTGTTGATGCCCTGATCCTGAAATATCTTTACACCGGAAGAGCTGCCGAAATACATGGCAACCTTACCGTTTTTGTACAGTTCAATCACATCATCATAATTCATATCCAGATCATCCCGGCTCAATCCTGTATCCTTTATGAATCGCTCCATACGTTCAAAAGCCTCCGGCCAGACTGTACTGTCCAGGCCTTCTCTCTTTGTATTTTCCGGATCACTGTAGATGGTACGCCATTTGCGTCCGGCTGCAGAAGAAAGCTCTGATGCAGACAGTCCCTGCAGCGTTTCCATACATGTATAATCATAATAATAGTCTGCCGCAAAACCACGGATACCTGCTTTTTTAAATTCCCTGCATGCAGAAACAAAGCTTTCGTAATCCGTTGGCAGAGGAATATCATACTTTTCAAAAAGATCCCTGTTCACTACAAAGCCATGGGCATCTGCACACACAGGAAGCCAGTTTACGCTGCCATCCTGGTTCGTAAAACTGTTAATGTATGTATTATAGACAGCACCTGCCTCATTGGTTGTGGAAAGATCCATCAGGCTGTCTTTAAGTGGACTTGCATCATGGAGTGAAAACCGGCAGCAGGTTATAATATCCGGCAATCCACCGTTTTCCTTCAGAAACCGGTAGAAATCCAGGTCATTATTACCTACCACAAATTCAATATTAATATCCGGAAGCTGTTTCTGGATGTATGGTGCATATTTTTCATACAGCTGCGTGGACCACAAATATACTGTGATCGTTTCTGCATCTTCTTTTTCTGCACTCTTTCTGCCACAGCCTGACAGAAGTGATATAACTGTCACCATCACAAAAAGTACAGAAAACAACCTATTCCATTTTTTCTTTTTCATTACGGATCCCCCAAAAACTATTTTCCACCAATCTGCTGATCACTTTTACCAGTAATTTTACATCAACGGGTTTTGCAATATGTTCATCCATCCCTGCTTCTTTTGCTTTCAGCCTATCCTCGGTAAAGGCATTTGCTGTCATTGCGATGATGGGGACCACCTTTGCATCTTTCCTGTCCAGAGACCGGATCATCTTTGCTGCTTCATAGCCATTCATGACCGGCATCATAATATCCATAAGAATGACATCAAATTCACCGGATCTGCTTTTTTCGAATATCTCAACTGCTTCCTGTCCATTCCATGCTTTCGTCACCTGGGCGCCCTCATTCTGGAGCAAAAATTCAGCAATTTCCATATTCAGCTCATTATCTTCTACCAGAAGGATATTCAGATCCTTTATGGATCTTTCCGATACATTCTTCTGTTCTTTATGTTTATCCGCATCCAGGTCTATTTTAAATGGGACCCGGAGCACAAAGGTCGTACCTTTGTCCCTCTCACTTTCAAAGGTGATCGTTCCACCCATTTTTTCTGCCAGGTTCTTGGTGATGGTCATCCCTAAACCTGTTCCCCCAAATTTAGAAGCTCCGCCCTTTTGCTCCCTGGCAAAAGATTCAAAAACATGCTCTTTAAATCCGCTGCTCATGCCAATACCTGTATCACGGCATGTAAATTCCAGCATTGTACTTTCTGTACTGTGTGACGGGATTTCTTTACAGCTTAGATCTATGTTTCCATAATCCTTATTGTATTTCACAGCATTACTCAGGATATTCATCAGCATGCGCTTCAGATAAAGGGAGCTTCCCAGTAATTTCCGGTGCTCGATCTCTATTGTCTGTTCAACCTTTATTCCCCTTTCATCTGCCTGTCTGCTAACCAGGTCCATCACATCATTTATTGTCTTATAAACATCAAAAGGCTTTTCTTCCAGCAAAATTTCTCCTGATTCCAGCTTGCTCATATCAAGAACTTCATTGATCAGCTCTAAAAGAATATTTGAAGCTTCACGGATCTTTTTCCTGCAATCTGCCTGTTTCTGCAGATCATTGCTGTAATGATCCCCTACATCGACCATTCCGCAAATCCCATTGATCGGTGTACGGATATCATGACTCATCCTCTGGAGAAATTCTGTCTTCGCCCGATTGGCCGCCTCTGCCTTTTTAGCTTCTTCCAGAAGTTTTCTCTGGTACTCCTGTTCTCTTTCCATTTCTATTTTAATGCTGTTTGCCCTGGATTTTTTAAGAAGCAGCCATACCAGTGTCACCACCACCATATAAATAAACATGACCATTATCACATTTTGCGGCAACGTATGAAACACAGTACGCTCCGGAATATATGCATAAATATAATAATCCCTTTGTTTCAGCATCAGTCCATAATAGAAATCGTCACCCACATTCAAATGCATTAAATGTCTGCTGTCTGCATTTTTCTTTAAAGCCTGGATCACCTCCTGTTTTTTCGCATCCTGACCAATAAGGCTGGTATCATTGGAAGCAATGACCACACCATTATCCACGATCATGATCGTTCCGTCACTAAAGGTCTGATATCCATTTAACAGGCTCTGTATGGTCAGCTTATAATTTTGTAAAAACTCAGCAGATGTGTAATAATAAGTAATTACAATACCAGGTTCATCTCTCCTGGCACAGGCAGCTACATCTATATGCCCTCCATCATCACAACTGATCTGCTGGGAATACACCTTTTCCTCATGGTCTGCAATATCCAGTATGGTTTCTTTATTAACATGTTCCTGTATTTTTGCAAAACGGCTTCTATCCCTACTCCCGCTCTCACTATATTCACCTACCGTGTTTCCATTTGCATCCAGTACTATAGCACCTGTCAGCCATAACTGGTCTGTACATTCTTCTAAAAGCTGATTGTTAAATTCTTTTCCGTCCTGTGTTTTTGCATCTATGACAACACTGACCTGTCTTGCACTGTCAATCGCACGTATCAGGCATTTACATTCTGATACCTCATTATAACGTGTATACACAGAACATTGTACCTTCACATAATTTACTATATTCAAAAGCCGGGATTCCTCACGGGCTTTACTAAAATAGAAAAAATACAGAACTGTGAAACAGGTCAGGCACATACCCAGGACTGCACTGACAGTCCAGAATTTTATTTTTATCCAGTCCTGTTTATTCTTCTCCAATTTTATCTACCTCCAGATATTTCTCCGGATCATCAAGATACTTCCCTATGATTTTGGCGGCTGTTCCATCTTCTTTCATGTCAGCTAATGTCTGTTCTAATTTCTGGCAAATACCTCTGGTGTCATCCTTTGCAAAAGCAACTCCGAGCCCCACTGTCATAAGTGGTTCATCCAGGATACGCAGTTCCATATTATAATCCTTCATATATTGAATAATAGATTCCTCATGGGCTCCCAGAGCATCAACATAGCCTTTTCCTAAAAAAGTATATATCAATTCCCTGTTTTCCAGACTGATCAGATTCCCCAGCTTAGGAATCCTTTCATCTGTCCGATGCAGAAATATCTCTTCCGGTTTTGTTGTTGACTGGACAGCAAGTTTTTTTCCCTTCAGATCACTTAATTTATAGATATCACTGCCAGGATTGACTGCAACAACCTGCCTGCTTATCATATACGGACCTGCCCACTGATAATCATCCAGTCGTCCTTTCATGGAAAAACAGCCCATAATACAGTCTATTTCTCCATTTTCTAACAGTTTCTTTTTCTGTTCCCAGCTGATGGGAATGATCTCTATCTTATATCCCATTCTTCCAAATGCTTCCGTCGCCAGATCAACATCTATTCCCGTCGGCATGCCATCCTCGTTTAGAAAATTATAGGGAGGATAATTATCACTTCCGATTTTTATAGCAGGATTTTCCGTTGTGTCCGTTATTTTATCTGTCTTATTGCATCCTGTGAGAGCTGTCATTAATACTGTCATTAATATAAGAAATATCAATCCAGCCGTAATTTTTTTCCCTTTTTTCACCTTACAAACCTCATTTCCATATCCTGTCGGTACAATTTTCCTGAAAAACAGCCTCTGTAGTAGTTGTAATAATTTCCGGTTTTCTTCTGCTGACCATTGAAGTTGTCTCAAAATTCAGAAAACTGATTTTATTATACGCCCACGCCCCTCCGTACACAAGAACAATATCTCTTCTTTACTGCTTAAAATTCTTTAAGATTGCAAAAAACTCCTGCCATTATCCAGTGGTTCAGTGCTTTTTGAGGTATAAGATCCAGAAAAGGACACTTATCTTCCAGAAATTCTGAAAATTAGTGTCCTTTCGGGGCATCTACCGTTCTGTCTTTCTTGGAATATATCAATGCATTCACTCTCCTTTAGTGTGGCAAAATCAAAGTCTGATTTTTTAACAGTGTGGCAATAACTGGGGCATATTTAGATTTAATCGACTAAGGTCCAAAAGATTTCCGAAGGGTCCGAAAACCGCCGATGCGCATGACAGATGCACATTTGGGAGAAAATCCTTTGTTCGTGGGCTTGCGTCGCCTATTGTCAGAACTGC
>OLGF01002228.1_pt1 | contig 18404 bp, 17 predicted proteins | sample 1604971 | NCBI WGS metagenome assembly OLGF01 (sample SAMEA3888902, study PRJEB22519) | human gut metagenome | biome: human gut; feature: human-associated habitat; material: faeces | place: Denmark | collected 2011 | reverse complement strand
CAACAAGGGCTACGGGATGTATTTTGATACCGCGCGCTATGCGGAGTTCTATTGTGGCAAGCAGAAGAATACCGGAAAAAATGCGGCAAAGTCCAGCGGCAGCTTTGCGGGCAGCGAGGCGGAGCTCTATGCCGTCCGTCAGGACACGGGATTGGTGATGAGCGTGCGCATCCCGGTTGCCGCCGGCGTAGACGTCTATGTCATCGAGGGTGATTCCATCACCGATATCGTCAGCCAGTACAACCGGCTTGCGGGCGGCGGCCCGGAGGTTCCGGAGTGGTCGCTGGGGATGCTGTACCGTTGCTATTATCAGTGGGATGCCGAAAAGATCAAAAGCGTTGCCGATGATTTCAGGGAGAGGGATATTCCCTGCAATATTATCGGGTTGGAGCCGGGCTGGCACACGCACGCCTATTCCTGCACCTATAAGTGGAGCGACAAATATCCAAACCCGGATGCGTTTATCTCTTATCTGCGGGAGCGCAATTACCACCTTAGCCTTTGGGAGCACGCCTTTGTGCATCCGGATGCGGAAATTCACGACGCGCTGGCTCCCTATTCCGGCGATTGGCTGGTCTGGGGCGGGCTGGTTCCGGATTTTGCCACGGAGGAGGGCCGCAAAACCTTTGCCGATTATCACAGGGAAAAGCTGGTGGATCACGGCATCGACGGCTTTAAGCTGGATGAGTGCGATTCCAGCGATTTCACGGGGAGTTGGAGCTTCCCGCTGTCCGCCGAATTTCCTTCCGGGCTGGACGGGGAGCAGTATCATTCGCTGTTCGGCACGCTGTATGCCAAAACCATGCTGGACGCCCTGGGGGAGCAGAAAACCCTCTCGGAGATCCGCCAGATGGGCGCGTTGGCTGCGCCGTATCCCTTTGTGCTGTACAGCGATCTGTACGACCATCGGGATTTCATCCGCGGGCAGGTCAACGCGGGCTTTTCCGGCCTGCTCTGGACGCCGGAATTCCGTCAGGCGGAAACCAAGGAAGAGTGCATCCGCCGCATCCAGTGCCTCGTCTTTTCCTGTCAGTTCCTGATCAATTCCTGGAACTACGACGGCATTCCGTGGGTGATTTTCGACTGCGAAGAGGAAGTGCGGGAACTGATTCGCCTGCGTTATCGCCTGATCCCGATGCTGAAAAAAGCGTTTGATGTGTATCATGCAACCGGCAAGCCGCCGATTCGCGCGCTGGTGATGGACTTCACGCAGGATGAGATGACCTATGCGGTGGATGATGAATACCTGTTTTGCGAGGATCTGCTGGTAGCGCCCATTGCAGCCGATACGGGGGATCGGCGGGACGTCTATCTGCCTCGAGAGGCGCGGTGGGCCGATTTTTATACCGGAGAAGAGATCATGCTGCCCGAAGACGGAATCCTCCATGTGGAAACCAAGGGCATTCCCGTTTACAAAAGAATCGGATGATTTTACTCCGTGATGCGAAGAAAGATCCGGGGGCGCTGCAAAACAAAGCGGCGCCCCTTTTTGATGAAAGAAAGGAATAATAAATGATATTTGAAAGAATAAAGAAAAACAAAACGCGTGCGCAGTGGTTCGCAGCGAGGAAAGAATCGAGAGAGACTGAGCGTCCGCACTGGATCTGTTGATGGGCGCGCAAGGTGAAGCGGGGACGAAGAACATAGCGATCGACAAAAAGCTGATTGCGGATGTTTTTTTCAGACTCAGCACCGGCCTTGCGGGAGAGATTCTGAAAAATTACGTCAATTATTGCGGGCGGATTGCGATCTACGGAAATCTTCGCATACACCGGCAAGCCGCTGAAGGACTTTATCTATGAGAGCAACAAGCGAAAAACAGCATTCTTTATTGAGACGGAAGAAGAGGCAGTCACCTGCTGACAAAATAAATATTTACAGAAATGAAACGTATGTTATAATAAGAATAACGAAATGGGAAAGGGGATGCGCCGCATGGTGATTTCGCTCCGGGGCGTGCCTTATTCCGCACAAGCTTTTGCTCCGCGCAAGGTCTGAATCCGGACGAACCCTGCACGGAGCGGCGGAAAAAAGAAATCGTCCGCATCGGGCTTTGCGCTGCCTGCAATCCAGAAAATTGTAAGGAGCAAAGCCATGAAAGAGAATTCGTTTTTCAAGATGATCCGGGAGCTGAAGGATTTTCTGCTCCTTTGGGCCTCGCAGGCGGTGTCCGAACTGGGCACGGCCATGACCAACTATGCCCTGACCATCTGGGTCTACCAACAAAAGGGTACGTCGTCCAGCGTGACGATGCTGACGCTGTGCACCTTTCTGCCCACCATCTTCATCCGCTTCCTTGCGGGTTCGTTGGTGGATCGTTGGGACAAAAAGCGCGTCCTGCTGCTTTCCGATCTTGCTGCGGCGCTGGGCACGGCGGTGGTCTTTGTGCTGTTTTCCTGTGAAAAGCTGGAAATAGGACACATTTATCTCATCAACTTCCTGCTCAGCTTTATGAATGCCTTTCAGGTACCTGCGTCGTTTGTGGCGACCAGTTTGCTGGTGCCGCGCGAACATTACACGCGCGCAGGCGGCTTGCAGGGCATATCGGGTGCGGCAATATCCATTCTGGCCCCGGCGCTGGGCAGCAGTCTGCTCGTGTTCGGCGGGATGCCGCTGGTGCTGGCCTTTGATCTGGTCAGCTTTGCGCTGGCGTTCGGCGTGCTGCTGTTCGGCATTTACATTCCGGAAACGAAAAGAGCAGAAAAGGCGGCAGAAGAGCCGTTTTGGCAGAATTGCCTGGGCGGCGTGCGCTTTCTGCGGGAGCATAAAGCGTTGCTGCACCTGACGCTGTTCTTAGCAGCGGTCAATTTTCTGGCCAAGATGGGGAACGACGGCATGATCGCGCCGTTTGTGCTGAGCCGCACGGGCAGCGACCAGACGGCGCTGGGCATGGTGCAGACTGCGGTGGCGCTCGGCCTGCTGGCAGGCAGCCTGATCGTGACCTCGGCAAAACCCGCAAAGGACAAGGCGAAGCTCGGCTTTGCGTTCTGCGCAGCGGTTTTTTCCGGCAATCTTGTTCAAAGCCTGAGCGCTTCCAGATGGGTGTGGTGCATCGCGGCGTTCGGATCGTATCTGGCCGCAGCGGTGATGAACGCCAACCTGACTGCCATTCTGCGGGAAAACGTGCCGGCGGAGATGCAGGGGCGCGTGTTTTCTGCAAAAGACACGCTGTCCAACTGCACGATTCCGCTGGGATTGTTTCTGGGCGGCGTGCTGGCGGACCACGTCTTTGAGCCGCTGATGGCGACGGAAGGGACGGTGCAGAGCGCTCTGGCGGCTGTGTTTGGCACGGGCAGCGGAGCGGGAATCGCCGTGATGTTCTTCCTTGTCGGCGCAGCGGGAATGGCACTCAGCCTGTCGCAGCTGAAACAAACGGTCTATCGTTCCCTGAAAAAATAAAGAAAGGCCGCGCTGCGGCTTCCCTCAAAAGGAAGACACAGCGCGGCTCTTTTGCATTTATTCTGCTATTCTTTAACGGCGCGGGTGGCCCAGTAGGTCGGGATATTGCGCTTGTGCAGTGGGCCGATGCCGTCGGTATCGCCGTAAACGTCTGTCAGGCGGAATCCGGCGGCGAGCTGCCCGCCGATCTGTTCCTCGATGGTATGCGAAAATTGAATGCCGTCGTTCTCCGCTTCCAGCTGCGCCATCTGTTCGGGATGAGTGAGCGGATCGAAGGGCAGCGTGTTGTCCAGTTTGCCCTCTTCTGCAGTGAAAGCAAAGTTCAGCCCGTTGTCCAATCCTGCCAGCAGCACGCCGCCGTGCTTCAGAATGCGGAAGCATTCGCGCCAGACGGGCAGCACCTCGCGGATGTAGACGTTGGAAACGGGATGGAAAATCAGGTCAAAGCGCTCGTCTTCAAACGGCAGCGGCTTGCTCATGTCCGCGCGAATCATTTCGATGGGATACCCCTCCCGTTCCGCCAGCAGACGCTCGGATTCGAGCTGGCGCGGGGAGTAATCGAGCACAGTGCAGTCCGCACCCACTGCGGCAAAGATGGGCATCTGCTGCCCGCCGCCGCTGGCCAGACCCAGCACCTTTTTGCCGTGCAGATCTCCAAACCAGCTGTGCGGCACGGGCTTGGTGGGCGTGAGTATGACATCCCATTTTCCGGCTTGGGCAGCCAGAAAGGTTTCGTGCGGGATGGGCTTGCCCCATTCCCAGCCTTCTTCGATCCAACGGTCAATCGTTCGGGCGTTGATCTCCTGGTAATCCATGGCCAGCACTCCCTTTGATGCGTCAGGCTTCCGGCTGCATCGCCAGCAGCGCGCGGGTGTAATCCAGGCTCAGCTTCAAATCGTCATAGGGGTCGCGCTCGTAGGCCAGGTCGTGATCCATCACGAACCATTCCGGATCGCAAGCCAGGCACAGCGGCATCAGCTTGGGCAGGTTCAGCACGCCGTAGCCTGTGGGGCGGAACTCGAAGTGTCCGCGTTCCGCCGTGCCGCGCGCGGGCACAAACTCGCGCACGCGTCCCAGCTTAGTGTTGTCGGAAGAATAGTAGTCCTTCAGGTGAATGACGGGGCAGCGATCACGGTAGGCTGTCAGGTATTCGGCGCAGTCGCCGCCGCCGACTTCCATCCAGCCAAGGTCCGGCTCCAGCGCCAGCGTTTCGGGGCGGGTGTGATCGAGCAGGTATTGAAGCTGCGGCACGCCGTCCACGCGATCGATCAATTCGCCGTCGTGGTTGTGGAAGAGCAGGCGGATGGAGCGCGCCGCAGCCAGCTTGGCGATTTCATCCAAACGGGCAGAAACCGCGGCAAAATTTTCCGACGGCAGCTCCGCCACCGTCAGATAACCGCAGCCGATTTCCTTATGGAAGTCGAGAATCCCCTCGGGGTCGGCAGTCAGCTCCTTGAAGGGGACGTGATTGCCCAAAGCGGTCAGGCGGTTATCTTGGAGCATTTTCTTGACCTCCTCGGCACTGTGGCCGAAAAAGCCGAGAAACTCGACGCCGTCAAAGCCGATTGCAGCCAGCTTTTTTAGCACGGCGGCAAGATCCTTTGCGCAGTCCTCGCGCACGATGTAAAGCGGGGAAGCCATGCGGATGTTTTGCATATTGTCCTCCCGAATCCATTACAGGTCGAATTCGACGCGGCGGGCACGGCCGACCAGTGTCAGTTCCTTGAGGGACTTGACTTCGCTGCGCGGTTCGTAATCGTACCACTGCATCAGCGCGCGGTTGCCATCCTGCAATTTGATCTTGCGGATGTAGTATTCCCCCTCGCTCTGGAAGACCATCACGGCATTGTCCACCGGCACGGTTGCGGGCAGCACCAGCACGCGGTCGCCCTTGCGGATGCGGTAGCCCATCATGCTGTCATCCGGCACGGAGAGGTAGAATACCTTCTCCGCCACAACGCCCTCAATACGGCCGGATTTGACCGGCTCGATGCGTTCGCCCACGAGTTTGCCCTGTGCGTTTTTGACGGGTACGGCCTTCATCAGACCGCCCAGCGCATCTACCCAGGCAGCGGCGGGCTCGGCGAAGCTTTCTTTTTTGACTGGAGCAGGACGCGGCGCGGGACGCACAGGCGCCACGGGTTCGGGCATGCCGTTGGCCTTAGACTCAAAGTCTGCAAAAACCTCGCCGGATTTGCCCAGCACTTTCAGAATGCGGGTGGCCTGCGTATCGGCAATGATCCGCGTGCCCGCTTCGACTTCCATCAGAAATTTTTCGGAAACGCCGCTCTTTTTGGCCAGCTGCTTGTGACTCCAACCGGCGCGCAGGCGTTCCTGCTTGATTGTATCGCCAAGACGTGACATCGGGTTCATCCTCCTTATGGATGGCGTTTTGGTTATTATACTATTTTTTCCGGGAAACGCAAAGTCCGCACTCCGTTTCGATCGGTTGATTCGGGAGTTTTTTCTTAAATTTTCGCAAACCCTTTATTCCTGCGCGCGAATTGTGCTATAATAAGGTTGTTAAAACCGTATCACTTTACCTAAGGAGGATACACACATGCAGTTTTCCCGTGAAGTGGAAGAAATGGTCTGTGTGAAGAAGGGACCCAACCACGGTCCCGCACCCATCCCCGAAGAGGGCAAATGGGTACAGGCCAAGGAGATTGTGGATATTTCCGGCCTGACGCACGGCATCGGCTGGTGTGCGCCGCAGCAGGGCGCATGTAAGCTGACCCTGAATGTCAAGAAGGGCATCATTGAAGAAGCGCTGGTGGAGACCATCGGCTGCTCCGGTATGACTCACTCCGCCGCTATGGCCAGCGAGATCCTGCCCGGCAAGACCATCCTGGAAGCGCTGAACACCGACCTGGTGTGCGACGCTATCAATACCGCCATGCGCGAGCTGTTCCTGCAGATCGTCTACGGCCGCACCCAGTCCGCTTTCTCTGACGATGGTCTGGTCATCGGCGCCGGTCTGGAAGATCTGGGCAAGGGCCTGCGCTCTCAGGTCGGCACCATGTACGGCACCAAGGCCAAGGGCACCCGCTACCTGGAGATGGCGGAAGGCTATGTCATGCAGATCGCTCTGGACAAGGACGATCAGGTCTGCGGCTATCAGTTCCTGTCCCTGGGCAAGATGATGGACGCCATCAAGAAGGGCATGTCCCCCAACGAGGCGTATGAAAAGAACATCGGCACTTACGGCCGCTTTAAGGCTGAAGACGGCGCGGTCAAGTGGATCGACCCGCGCAAGCAGTAATAGGAGGTGTGCAATTAATGGCTCTTTTTGAAGGTTATGAACGTCGCATGCCCCAGCTCCAGCCTGTTCTCGAGAAGTACGGCTTCAAGGATTTTGATGAGCTGAAGGCCTACAACAACTCCAAGGGCGTTGACGCCTACAAGATCGTCGAGGGCATCCAGCCCATCGCCTTTGAAAACGCGAAGTGGGCCTACGAGCTGGGCGCCGCCATCGCGCTGAAGAAGGGCGTCAAGACCGCTGCCGAGGCTGCCAAGTGCATCGGCGAAGGCCTCCAGGCGTTCTGCATCCCCGGCTCCGTCGCCGACCAGCGTCAGGTTGGTCTGGGCCACGGCAACCTGGGCGCCATGCTGCTGGACGAGAAGACCGAATGCTTCGCGTTCCTGGCCGGTCATGAGTCTTTTGCCGCTGCTGAGGGCGCGATCGGCATCGCCCGCAACGCCAACAAGGTCCGCAAGACCCCGCTGCGCGTCATCCTCAACGGTCTTGGCAAGGACGCTGCCATGATCATCAGCCGCATCAACGGCTTTACCTATGTGCAGACCAAGTATGACTACCTCTCTGCCGACGTCAAGGAAGATCACGCGCTGTCCATCGTCAATGAGACCGCGTATTCCAACGGCGAGCGTTCGAAGGTTCGCTGCTACGGCGCGGATGATGTGCGCGAAGGCGTGGCCATCATGTGGCATGAGGGCGTGGATGTTTCCATCACCGGCAACTCCACCAACCCCACCCGTTTCCAGCATCCGGTCGCAGGCACCTACAAGAAGGAGTGCATCGAGGCTGGTAAGAAGTATTTCTCCGTCGCTTCCGGCGGCGGCACCGGCCGTACCCTGCATCCCGACAACATGGCCGCCGGCCCCGCCTCTTACGGCATGACCGACACCATGGGCCGTATGCACTCTGACGCTCAGTTCGCAGGTTCCTCCTCCGTGCCCGCGCACGTTGAGATGATGGGCCTGATCGGCATGGGCAACAACCCCATGGTCGGCGCGACCGTCGCCGTCGCCGTTGCGGTTGAAGAGGCTCAGAAGTAACCCTTTTTCAAGGCAATCAAAAGGACTCCCGGTCAAACCGGGAGTCCTTTTTGTAGGACAGATGCTTGAAATTGACAGATATTGTTTTGTTGAAGGGCCGGGTTGGAATTGCTATAATACAGGGAGAAGAAAGCAAGCGACAAGGAGGAAGCGACATGGAACTGTGGCGGTATGCGGCGAGGAAGAGCTTTGGATTTTCGGCGGAGAACCCGACCGGGACGAGAAACGGCGGAACGCGGGGAAAGGACTGCGAAAAGCTGCGGGCATGCATCGACATTGCGCCGGGGGAGACCGTGACGCTGGCGGAAGCGGAAGGCTCCGGTATGGTGACGCACATCTGGTTTACGGGATACACGGGGCACAGTTTCGTGATGCGCTGCTATTGGGACGGCTGCGAAAAGCCTTCCGTGGAAGCGCCGGTCAGCGCGTTTTTCGGGTGTGCGTATGATGAGCAATTTGCTGACCGCGATGGAAAATATCCGGCGTACAGCTCGGCCATGATGACCATCGCACCTGCGCGCGGGTTGAACTGCAATTTCCAGATGCCGTTCCGCAAGGGGATGCGCATCACGATGGAGAACCGCGGCAAGGAGAAAAAGACGCTCTATTACATGATCTCCGGCTGGTATGGCGAGATACCGGAGGACGCAATGTACTTCCACGCGGCTTATCGGCAGGAGCATCCTGTCACACCGGGAAGGGCTTACACAGTGCTGGACGGCGTGGAGGGGCGCGGATGCTTTGCGGGACTGACGCTGGCGGTGGGCCTTAACGGGCACAACACTTGCTTTGTCGAGGGCGAGGCCAAGATGTATTTGGATGGCGACAACTATCCCACGATGAATTACACCGGCACAGAGGATTATTTCTGCGGGGCGTATGCGTTCGGCAACGACCATGAGCTGCACGCCTATCAGCCGTTCCAGTCGCCGTATGTCGGGATGTACGCGATCCTGGGCCGATTGGACAAAACGTATGACGGGCAGCAGAGGTTCCTGTTCTATCGCTGGCATGTGAACGACCCGGTGTATTTCGAACAGTCCTTCCGCATGACGATGGACAATCTCGGCTGGACCGGTCCGCGTTATGACGATTACACCTCCTGTGCGATGTGGTATCAGACCGAGCCTTCGTCGCCGGCTAAAGCGCTGCCGAGTGATGCGGAGATGTGCATGAAATAAAAAAGCTTTGTTGGGACAGAGAAAGCGACATTTCGCGGCAAATCTCTTGAAGCGACGGGAAGATGCGGAATACAATAAAGGCATCAAGACGCAAAGGGAGGAGCGAAGATGAGCAAGAAGATCACCAGCCGCATCGGATTGTTTGGCACGACGGTGCATTACGATGAAAAGGGGCGTAAGATTGGAGAGAGCCGTCCGGGCTTCTTCAGCGGCGAAGTTCACTACGATGCGAAGGGCCGCAAGGTAGGGGAGAGCCAGCCCGGTCTCTTTGGCGGCAACGTGAATTACGATGCGAACGGGCATCGGGTCGGGCGCACGGAAAATTCCTTCTTTGGGTCGCAGGTTCATTACGACAGCAAGGGACACAAGATCGGAAGGACGGATACCGGCCTCTTCGGAGATAAAAAAACCAATTTCTGGGATAAGTAAAGAAAAAGCCTCGCGCTCTGTTTTTTGCAGAACGTGAGGCTTTTTTGAATAGACGGATTAAAGGTGCAGCCGCCGGTGCAGCTCGGCGCGGAGCATGGGGCCGAAGAAGAGCGCGAGCGCGCACAGCGCCACGATGGACAGCGCAGAACAGATCAGCGAGGGGATGACGACGCGCAGCGCGCCGCAGGCCAGCAGCACCGCGGGCACGAGACCGAGCAGGCAGGCCAGCAGCAGCCGACTTGCAAAGGACGAAAGCGGAAGCCGCAGCAGCCGCGCCAGCAGACACATCGTGATGAGCGCCGCACCGCTGACGCAGGGCAGCACATAGTCGATCGACCAGCCGCGCCAGCCCGTGCCCCAGTCCCACAGAATGCTCAATGTGGGGATCAGCAGCATCTGCCAGGCAATGTTCTTCATCAAGTCGCGGCGCAGCGAAATGCCGATTGCCGCAGCCGCCCATAGGCAGCCCGCGCCCAGCGCTACGAACAGCGACCACCAGATGCGGCTGTCCAGCGCGTAATTGATCAGGATGCAGATGGCGCTGCCCGCCAGCGCAATCAGCCCCAGCAGGCGCAGGATGAACTGATTGGTAAAGCGCGGCTTGGGGATGCGCGGAAAGATTTCGCTGTCCGGATCGGGCGTGCCGGTCAGAGGTCCGCCGCACAGCGGGCAGGAGGTCTTGTTCCCCGCAACCGTTACACCGCAGCTTGGGCATCGGAGCATGGCTTGCTCACCTCCTGAGAGAATTCACTGCTGCGGATCTCCACATCCACGCCGTCGGAAACGAGGAAGGTGAAGAACCGCCGCTGTACTTCGGTGGATTCCAACGCGGAGGTGAAATCCATGTGCAGGCTGCTGCCAAAGGAACAGGTGCACAGTTGGAGCGCATTGGTGGACATATACACCCCGAAGCCCTTGACGAACGGCGCGAGCGCATCGGGCAGGCGCAGCTTGCCGATGTTGGAAAGCCCGGCGGTTTCGCCAAGAGAACTGATGCTGCCGGAAAGCCGCAGCGCTGGGTTCTTGATCAGCAGCGGAATCGACCGAACGAAGGGATTGTGTTCCAGCGCGGCCAACTGGTTCATACGCGCGCCGAGCCGCTCCGGCGTCAGCTCTTCCTTAAAGATCTTTGCCGTGTGCGCTGCAACGGCGTCAAACGTCGGATCCAGCGTGGAAAAATCATAGGCGACGCGGATGGTACCGAAGAAGTTGCGCGCTGTGTTGGAGGGAAAGTAGTGGCGCAGATCCACCGGCACCGTCAGTACCACGGGACGGCGGCGGTCACGCAGATACATCTCCTCGTGAATGGCGCAGGCCAGCGCGGCGGATAAGTAGATCGTCAGCGTGACGTTGCGGCGATGCGCCGCGTCCAGCACGGAGCGCACATCCGCCACGCCGTCGATGACGTTGAGCGTGTCGTCCGGGCGGTGCGGGCCGCGCAGGCGGAAGGCGCGCTTCTGCTTGAGCGCTCCGGAGCCGGAGCGCGGCTGATAGTATTTCTGAAAACTGTCGGAAGCGCGTTGACCGACCGAGGCCTGCGGCAGGCTGATCTCGCCTGCCTCCGGGTGGCGCAGCGCCAGATACTCCGTTACCAGCGCCTGGAAAAAAGCCATTGCGCCGGAACCATCCGCCAGCACATGAAACATTTCCAGGTTAATCATCCGGCCGAAGTAGTTCACGCGCAGCAGCAGCGAACGGCTGCCCTTGTAAAGCGCTGCGCAGGGCGGTTCGTGCTCCGGCTCCACCAATGGACGCAGATTCGTCTGCTCCAGATAGTGCCAGAACACGCCGCGCCGCAGCACCATTTTGAGGTAAGGGTAGCGCAGCAGCGTCTCATCCAGCGCCTGTTGCAGCAGAGCGGGATCGGCAGGCTCTGTCAGTTCGCAGGAAAGACGGAACACGCCCGTGTTCGCGCCGTGCGAGATCGGCGGGAAAATCTTGGCCGCGTTGTCCAGCCGGGACCATTTGGGCGGCCGCATATTGTGAAGTGACATTAAGATTGCTCTCCATTTAAGAATTGGCAGAGAATAGAATAGGTTCGCCGCACCAACGGGAAACGGCTGGGCAGCGAAAAATAGCCGTGCAGCGCGTCGGGCATGCGGTGCAGCACCACTTCCGCGCCGGCTCTGGCCAACGCATAGGCGTATTCCTCGCCCTCGTCGCGCAGGGGATCAAACTCTGCCGTGATGACCAGCGTGCGCGGCTGGCGCGAAAGATCGCTGCTCAGCAGCGGAGCAAAGAAGGGACTGGTGACCAAACGCGGGTCACACCCGGCGTACATCGCCATGTAATCCTGCACGCGCTTGGCGGTCAGCAGATAGTCGTAGCCGTTTTCGCGCACGGAATCGAAGCGGGATTCCGGGGTGTGATCGTTGTAGGTCGCCGGGTAGATCAGAATCTGCTGGGAGACCGTGAACTCCCCGCGGTCGCGCGCCATCAGCGAGACGGCGGCGGACAGATTGCCCCCGGCGGAATCGCCGATCAGCGTGATTTCGTGGGACTGCACGCCGAAATCCTCCGGATGCAGATAGACCTCCCGCGCCGCGGCATAGCAATCCTCCAACCCCACGGGGAAGAGATGCTCCGGTGCAAGGCCGTATTCCACGGAGGCCACCCGGCAGCCCGTATAGCGCGCCAGTGACCGGCAAACGCTGTTATAGGTGTCGATGTTTTCCAGCACCCAACCGCCACCGTGAAAGAACAGCAGCAGCCGCCCGTCCGCAACCTTGGGCGGTGTGTAAATGCGCACACGGATTTCACGTCCCTCGCGCTCGATGCGGTGATCCCATAGGTGGTATAGTGGGGAGAGCGGCGTGCTCAGGGACTTGAACGCGCGCTCCAACCGGTAGGTTTTGTCCGCGTCGATTTCCGCGGGATAGCTCAGCGCGTGCAGCGCCGCGCGCATGGTGTTGCTGATGGCCATCTGGTTCTCCCTTCGGGGACTTTTTCGGGAAAGAAGCGGGAAAACGCCCTTTCCACATCTCAGTGTAGTCAATGCGCACAGCGGTGTCAAGAGAGGAGAAAACCGCCTGCAAAAAAAGTTGAACTAAATTTTCAAAAAAGGCTTGCATTTTTTGTCGATGTGGGTTATAATTCTATTCGTTCCTTGCGGCAGGGCTTCCTGAGAAGGAACGGAACTGATGCTGATGTAGCTCAGCAGGTAGAGCGCGTCCTTGGTAAGGACGAGGTCACCGGTTCAAATCCGGTCATCAGCTCCAGTGAGAGAAGAAAATCTTCAAAAGGTTTTCTTCTCTTTTTTGTTATCCATCCGGTCGGAAAGGGTGTGAAAAAAGGCATGGCGTTTGAGATGTACTTTGAAGAAGCGGGCGAGGGCTTTCCGCTGGTGCTGCTGCACGGCAATGGCGAGAGCCATGAATATTTTGTCCATCAGATTGCCTTTTTCAAACAGAACTTTCATATCTTTGCACTCGATACGCGCGGGCACGGACGGTCGCCGCGCGGGGACGGCGAGTTTTCCATCGCACGCTTTGCGGACGACCTGTTGGATTTTCTGGATGGGCACGGCATTGCCAAGGCACATCTGCTTGGCTTTTCCGACGGCGGCAACATCGCGCTCACCTTTGCACTCCGGCACCCGAAGCGCGTGGAAAAGCTCGTGCTCAACGGCGCAAATATCGATCCTTCCGGCGTGCGGCGCAGCGTGCAGGCGCCGATTGAGATCGGCTATGCGATGGCACGGCGCTTTGCCGCGCGGAGTGAAAAGGCGCGCGCCAACGCCGAAATGCTCGGCCTGATGGTGAACGAGCCGCATATCGCCCCGGAGGAACTGAAAAAGCTCGATCTGCCCGTGTTGGTGATTGCGGGGACGAAGGACATGATCCGCCGGGAGCACACGGAGCTGATCGCCCGCAGCCTGCCCCGCGCGCAGCTGGTATTTCTGAAAGGGGATCACTTTATCGCAAACCGAGAGCCGGAAGCGTTTAATCGTGCCGTGAGTGCCTTTTTAGCCGCGCCGTAAACGCAGAAATCGACGCATTTTGTCTTGCGAAACAGAGCGCGCAATGGTATCATATATAAGGGAAAAATATCCGTTTACGGCATTTGTGCCACTTGGAGGACATTGTGAAGAACAAAGTCAACAACACGCCTGCGTATGATTCGCTGACGGAGCTGGGGCTTCGTCCCGTCTCGCAGGTGTTTAATCAGATTCGTTATTGGAGCGCGTTGGACGACCCGGAGGAGGAAAAATGGGACTATATCTCCCATTATACCCGCACGGAGCGCCGTGAAATGGGCATCGGCGCAGCGCCCAGCTTCAACATTCGCCCGGTGATTGCCGCGATGTTGATCGTGCTGCTGTTGGTGGGCGTTGGCGTTGGCGGCTGGCTGGCCTGGCCCTATGTCAAGGATAAGCTGGGCGGCACGGGCACATCTAACCGGCAGATCACCGCTGTGACGGGCTATATGGTGCGCCTGGGCAACCGCGACCTGGGTGTGGTGCAGGATAAGGACGGCATGGAGGCCTTCGTTACCTCCTGGCTGGAACAGCAGAACGCTGCAGCGCAGGAGGGCGTGACCTACGTCATCGCGCAGAACATTGAATATGCGGAATTGACCGTTGATTCGCATTACTGCGCTACGCTGGAGGATGTTGAAAGCGCCTTTGTCAAGCATGCGACACTGACCATCGCGCAGTAAAACCGGCAAAATAAAAAAGCATGGATTTCCGTTCGGAGCCATGCTTTTTGGCGTTTTGAGTTAAGAGAGCAATTCGCGGTAGCTGTGAATCTGCCGCTCGGTAAGCGCACAGATTTGCGGCCATTTTTTCGCCATCGTCTCGTCATAGACGGCGGTGATGCGGAAACCTGCGGCGCTGGCGGTTTCAATGGCGTGCAGCGCGTCCTCAAAGACCATGCTGTTTTCCTGCACGCCGCCTAAGAACTCCATTGCGGCAAAGAAGATGTCCGGGCGGTCTTTGCCCACGCCGAATTCCGTGCAGGTGAAGATGCGGTCGAAAAACGACAGCAGATCCAGACGCTTCAGCGCGCCTTCCACCAGCGGGCGATCTGTCGCGGTTGCCAGGCACAGGTTGACGCCGTTTGCTTTCAAATGAGCGAGATATTCCGGCACATAGGGCTTGGCGGGCACGCGGTGCAGATAGTCGTCCGCCGCCATGGCGTTGATCTCGTCCATGACCGATTGCTGCGTGCAGGGGACGCCGTAGCGCTCGATGAAATAATCCGCCGTCTGCCGCATCGAAAGCAGCGCGGTATCCGCCCGCATACCGGGCAGTGCCTTTTTTCCGTGCGCTTGAAGATAGCGCTCGCCCAGCGTTTCCCAGACCGGCATCGAATCGAGCAGCGTGCCGTCCAGATCGAATATGGCGTGAAGAAAATCCATCGCGTTACTCCTTACGAAAAGAGGAAGAATAGGGGCTGTCCGAAAGCCATCGGACAGCCCCTATTATACCGTAGAGAGGAGAAAATGTATACTCGTCAGATCAGGTGGTAGCGTTCCAGCAGCTCTTCGATGACGGTGCCGTGGATCTTCTTGAGCGCAGCCTTTTCGACCAGCTTGCCGCCGAAGGGCAGATCCACGTCGGCCAGCTTCTTGCCGTCCATCATCTTGGAAGTGGCGTCGAGCAGGCAGCGGACGTCGTAGCAGGAATTGAACACCTCCGGCACGCCGCGATCAACGTTCAGCAGGGTATAAACCGCTTCCATGGCGGTACGGACGGAGTATTCGGTGGTGAACACGGTGTCGCGCACGGTATCGGCGAACTGGCCAATGAAGGCGAAGTTCACGCTGCCTTCGGGCACAACCTTCGGGCGGTCGCCCTCGGCGCGGGGCATGAAGAACGCGGTGACATAGGGCATCATGCAGGGCACGCAGTGCGCGGACTTAACGGCCATGTCATAGATCTGACCCTCCGGCACACCCAGATGATACAGCCATTCCTCCGTGATTTCGATGCCGGTGCATTCGCGCATGGGCTTCTTGATGAAGTCGCCGGGACGGTCGGTGTACAGGCCGTAGACCCAAACCACCAGCTGATCCTTGGGCTGTGCCTTGAAGTGCGGCTGGCGGTTGATGGTCCAGCTCATCAGCCAGGAAGAATCCTTGACCGTGACGATGCCGCCGGTCACAACGCGGCCGGAGAAGGGATCACGCTTGCAGATGGCCTCGATGTAAGGCGGAATGCGGTTGTCCAGCGTGGTGACGGTCGCGCTCTCCCAGTTGCTGCGGGCGGTATCGCCGCAGAACTTTTCGGGATGGCCAAAGGAAGGATCCTGCGCGGCGATGTTGCGCCACAGATCCCAGCAGCCGCCGTTTTCGATCTTGAATTCGGGGGCATGCGTGTCGTCGCCGGTAGAGGAATTTTCGGTGCAGCTGCCGTTGGTGACAAACACCAGGTCGTCCTCAATCAGGTCAATGGTTTCTTCCTTGCCCTCATGGATGCAGAGGATCTTGCGGGCCACCTTGCGGCCGCCCTGAATATCGAACAGCACGTTGGTCACGCGGGTGTCGTACTGGAACTGCACATTGTGGTCTTTCAGATACTTGACCATGGGCAGGATCAGCGATTCATACTGATTGTACTTGGTGAACTTCAGTGCGGAGAAATCCGGCAGGCCGCCGATGTGGTGAATGAAGCGCTGAATATACAGCTTCATCTCCAGTGCGCTGTGCCACTTCTCGAAAGCAAACATCGTCTGCCAGTAGAGCCAGAAATTGCTCTTGTAGAATTCCTCATCAAACACATCGTCCAGCGTTTTGTCGTAAAGATCCTTATTCGGGGTCATGAAGAGCTTGACGATCTCCATCGCGGCCTTGTCCGACAGGGCGAACTTGCCGTCCGTATGCGCGTCCTGACCACGGTTCTCGGTGGCGCGCATCAGGGAGTAGTTGGGGTCATGCTTGTTGAGCCAATAGTATTCGTCCAGCACCGAAGCCCCCTCGGTTTCAAGCGAGGGGATGGAGCGGAACAGATCCCACAGGCATTCAAAGTGGTTTTCCATCTCGCGGCCGCCGCGGATGATGAAGCCCTTCTGCGGGTCCTCGATGCCGTCGCAGGCGCCGCCGGGCAGCTTGAGCTCTTCCAGAATGTGGATGTGCTCGCCCTTCATCTGTCCGTCACGGATCAGGAAGCAGGCCGCTGCCAGCGAGGCCAGGCCGCCGCCCACCAGATAAGCGCTCTTGCGATCCACGCCCTCCGGCTTCTCGGGACGGGCGAAGGCTTCATAATTACCATTGGAATAATACATACTCGGCAACCTCCGTATTCATTTGATGAGATGAGTATACTTCACGCGAACACGGGTTGCCATAGACAGAAAAAAGCCCCTGTTGGAATTTTCAACAGGGGAATGGATGTGTGTGAATTTTGGACAGAATCAGGTTTCTGTCCCATCGGAGACAGGTGAATATTTCAGCAGCGCGCGGCGGACGTCCCCGTGCAGCAATACGGACATCCGGGAGACAATGTCCTTGGGATCAGCAGTCATGCCGGTGCGAATCCATTCCAGCATGATGCCGACAAACGCAAACTTGTAAAAGTCCGCAATGAACTTTTTGTCCTCGGCGCGAACCGAAAGATCCTGTGCCTGCTCTTCTACCACGCCGATGAGCAGATCATAGGTGATTTCGTACAGATGGCGTTCGATGTGTTCGCGGCTGACGGAGTGATAGATATTGGAGACCATCGCCTTGTTTTTCTGAACCCACTCAAAGATATTGAGGAAACCCTCCTGCCAGGTGGCATAGGTCTTTTTTCCGCCCAGAGCCTTTGACGTCTCGTTCAGCAGCGTCCATTCCAGCAGATCGTAAATATCGCGGAAGTGATAATAAAAGGTCTGGCGGTTGACCTCGCAGTCCTCTACGATGTCGATGACCGTGATTTTATCCAACGGCTTTTTGGCCAGCAGCTTTTCCAATGAAGCGGCCAACGCGCGTTTTGTGGTCTGGGACAATCCGGCGGCACCTCCTTTTTGCGGCGCTCGTTTGAGCGCAAAGGGAAAGTTCGACGCGGCGCACCGGTTTTCCTGCCTACAAGGCATAGGATGAGTTTTAACCAAAGGACGTTGACAAACCATCCCGGCGGGTGTATACTTCAACCAACTTCTGAAGGAAGGAGACCGAACGGTATGACGAAGCTCAATCGATTTTATGCCTACGCTTACCTGTATTGCGATTGCGATGCGGGCTGTTTGCGTTGCGCATAAAATTGCGAGAGGGTTTTCTCCGATTCGGTTGGTAGATGCGCAAATCAAAGCAGTTCGCGAAAAAAAGCGGGCTGCTTTTTTATTGCGCGGCAGTATGGAAGAATAGCGCAGAAGGACAAAACGAAGCAGAAGATCGGGAGGACGGAAATCATGATTATCATTCTCAAGCAAAACGCACCGGAACAGCGCGTGCAGGCGCTTATTGAGGAAGTTAAGGAACTGGGAATGCAGGTGCATTTCAGCAAGGGCGAGGAAACCACCATCATGGGCCTGGTGGGCGATACGTCCCATGTGGACGAAGACAAGCTTCGCGCCAATGAAATCGTCGCCGATGTGCGCCGCATCTCCGAACCTTACAAGGCGGCCAACCGCCGCTTTCACCCGGACGATACCCACATCAAAGTGGGCGGGCACACCATTGGCGAAGGTTTCTTCCATGTCATGGCGGGGCCTTGCTCGGTGGAGAGTGAAAAGCAACTCTGCACCGTAGCCGAATCCGTCAAAAAGAGCGGCGCAACGTTCCTGCGCGGCGGCGCTTTCAAGCCGCGCACCTCGCCCTATGCCTTCCAGGGCCTGCGGGCAGACGGCCTTGCCCTGCTGCGCCGCACCGAGCAGGCGGCGGCAAAGGAGGGCTACCACTTCCTGGTGGGGCCGGAGTGCGAGTTCTACCTCTTTGAGACCGACGAGCACGGCCAGCCCACCCGCATCCCCTTCGACCAGGGCGGCTACTTCGACCTCGCCCCCATCGACCGGGGCGAGAACGTGCGCCGCAGCATCTGCCTCACGCTGGAGGAGATGGGCATCCAGCCCGAGCGCAGCCACCACGAGCAGGGCCCCGGCCAGAACGAGGTGGATTTCCGCTGCGCCTCGCCCCTGGCGGCGGCCGACCACCTGGTGGCCCTGCGCACGGCCGTGA
>OLGF01002221.1_pt1 | contig 18475 bp, 14 predicted proteins | sample 1604971 | NCBI WGS metagenome assembly OLGF01 (sample SAMEA3888902, study PRJEB22519) | human gut metagenome | biome: human gut; feature: human-associated habitat; material: faeces | place: Denmark | collected 2011 | reverse complement strand
AGCACGGAGCAATCCGTAGGCATCAAAGTCGGGGGCTTTTGACCCCGACATCTATCATAAAGGAAAGACAGAGGACAAAATCATGACAAATGAAAAAAAAGAAACTCCCGTCGCTGCTGTCAGCACGGAAAATATTTATCGTCTGAACGGACGTGTTCCACTGGGGAAAGCAATTCCTTTTGGTCTTCAGCACGTACTGGCAATGTTCGTCTCCAATCTTGCACCGGTTCTGATTGTATGCAGCGCCGCACTGGTACGTGGATCCGGTGAGCCACTGACAGGTGCTGAGATCACCCAGCTTCTCCAGTGTGCTATGTTTGCTGCCGGAATCGGTACATGTATGCAGTTGTATCCGATCTGGAAGATTGGATCAAGACTTCCTATTGTAATGGGTGTCAGTTTTACATTTCTCGGAAGTCTTCTGATGATCTGTACAAATCCTGATCTCGGATATGAAGGTATGGTCGGTGCCGTTATCCTTGGTGGTATCTTCGAGGGAGTTGTCGGTTTAAGTGCCCAGTATTGGAAGAAATATTTAACACCGGTTGTATCCAGCTGTGTTGTTATTGCGATTGGACTTTCTCTTCTCCCGGTTGGAATGAATTCCTGGGGCGGTGGAAGCGGAGTGAAAGACTTCGGTTCATGGTATCATCTGGTAGTTGGTGCATTTACATTGATCGTATGTCTGGTATCCAGAGAAGTACTGAAAGGCGTATATAAGAATTTAAATGTGCTGGTCGGACTGGTATTTGGCTATGCACTTGCAATTATATTTACTGTAGCGGGAATCGCACCGATGGTTGACTTTTCCGGTATTCATAAGACGATTCAGGAGGTTGGTGTGTTCAGTATCCCGAAGCTTGTGTTCCTGACCAGTCATAAGCCGGTATTCAATCTGGGAGCATTTTTTACGATCGCAATCGTATTCCTGGTATCGGCAGCAGAGACGACAGGTGCAACGACGGCAGTCTGTACGGGAGCACTTGGACGTGATCTTAAGATGAAAGAACTTCGCGGTTCACTGGCAGTTGATGGATTTTCAAGTGCAATCTCCGGATGTTTCGGATGTCTGCCGCTGACATCATTCAGTCAGAATATCGGACTTGTGACGATGACACAGGTGATCAACCGTTTTACGATTCTGATGGGAGCACTGATTCTGATACTTGCATCTTTATTCCCGCCGCTTGGAGCATTCTTCAATTCACTTCCACAGGCGGTGCTTGGCGGATGTACAGTTATGATGTTTGGATCGATCATGTATGAAGGAATCAAGATGCTGAAAGAATGTAAATTCGATGACAGAACAATGATTATCGTGTCACTGTCATTTAGTATCGGAGTTGGTCTGACACAGACATCCGGGAACTTCTTTACAGCATTTCCAAGTGCGGTAGGAGATGTGTTTAATGGAAATGCAGTGGCAGGAGTGTTTGTGGTATCGTTACTTTTGAGTCTGTTTTTGCCGAAGAAGACGAAAGTGGAGTAAGCGAGAATATAAAACAGCATAGTGAATCATAGAAGAAAAGATTATCTGGAGAAAGGGAACTATCCGGATAATCTTTTTTTGGGGCCATGCGTTTATAAGTAGTTGCCGAAAGAAGATTCTTTAGAGTTAAAAATATAAGAAAAGTTGGAAAAATCACATAATTACGAAAAAAACGGTTGGAATATTGCGTGGTAAAAATTATTGACAAACGATAATTCCTTGCTATAATAAAATTATAAATTATCGAAAAACAATAATTTTCAAACACAGAAAGGAGGAAATATGGGAATTCGTATATGCTTGGATGAAGTCCTGAAAAAGAAGGGAATGACTTCAAAAGAATTATGCAGACAAGTCGGTATTACCGAGGCCAATCTGTCGGTACTCCGAAGCGGAAAAGCCAAAGGTATCCGTTTGCATACGATGAATCGTATCTGTTATTTCCTTCAATGTGATGTAGGTGATATTTTAAAATTTGATGGAAATCTGGATGAAGAGGAGGGTGAATAATATGAAGATGAAAAGTTTTGAAAAATTCCGGAAACCACTGACCAGTCTGATGAGATTTCTGGAAATCTTACATTGGTTCGATGGTATCGTATTACTTTGGGCGGGATCGGCTATACCTATGCACAGCGTGCACATTAACGGGGCTATATTCGGCATCAAACAGGATACCATGATGAATGCCTACGGGATGTTCTTTACACTGATTGATGCAAAGGGAAATATGCGGATGCATCTGGTATCCGTGTGGCTTCTGCTGTTGGGAGCAACATCTATATTACTGGCCCTGATTTTTCGCAACGTTCATAAAATACTGAAGTCACTGGAAGGCACAAAGGAACAACCAGAAATGGGCACACCGTTTACAGCAGAAAATGTAGAAAGAGTAAAGAAAATAGGAATTTACAGTATAGTAATGCCGACGATTCAGAATGTGGTCGTTTATATTTGCGGAGTATTGATTAAAATGAATGGACTGAAAGATATCAATTTTGAAGTGAGAGGATTCATTTTTGGAATTATTGTTTTATGTTTAGCCTATGTATTCTCTTATGGAGTAAATCTGCAGGAAGAAGTAGATGGGTTTATCTAAGATTTCTATTTGGAGAGGAGAGATGGATATGCAGAAAAGTATCAAATCATTGAAAAGAAATGGCATATTGTTATTGGCGTATGATTTATTGGTGTTATGTATTGTATTTGTAAAAAATGGAATGATAAATATGTCAGCGGAAGCGGCCACTTCTCTAATTGTATCTATTGGTTTTGGAATATTCATCAATTTACTCTGGATCGTGGATTCCAAAACTTGGATTACTGATTACGGAAAAAGGAAATGTATCTGGTCCTATTGGTGTGGCGAAATTGTACTTCTGCTGTTAGTAGTTGCTTTGGAAAATATGAATCAACTGGTTGCAACATCTGCCATATTAGGAATGATGGCGGTATATCTTATAATTGGTATATGGTGGGTGAGCCGCAAGCTCTAATGTGCTAATGCTCACCACACACATCCAGAAATTCCTGCACCAGCGGCACCGGTTTCTTTCCCTTCGCCCAGATCAGAAGTATCTTAGTTATAAGATCAGGCTCATCCAATTCTTGTATACAAAGTCCGTCACACAAGCTGGCCATGGACTGCGGAAAGATGGCAGTTGCAAGATCTTCTTTCGCCCACAGCATGGCACCTCTGGGATCATCGCAGACACAGAAGATGTCCGGATTCATATTCTGGGCATGAAAGGTATTCATGATGAGTTCTTCGTATCTCCGGTATAAGATCAGCGGTCTATGTAAAAGATCGGAGAGCTTTAAGGAAGAAACCGCATTGTGTTTCGAAGAATTATGCGGTGTATCTGTGGTAACGTCAGCGGTCTTTGAAACCATATTTTTGGGTGCTGATACTGCAATCATCGGCTCAGAACACAATTCCATATAAGACACCTCGTCAAGACGCAGTGGTGTTCTGGCAACGGAGATATCGATGATCCCGTCCAGAAGATACTGATAAAGCGAATAAGTGATCCCGTCGTGGACTTCAAAGTTCACGTCGGGATTTTTTTTCGAAAACTGGGAAATATAAGGCATGATGGTATCTACCGTTGTCGGAGTCAGGCCGATACGTAAGATACGTTTTTTACCGGTTTTCGAGACCTCGAGCTCGGTAGATCTGGCGTATTCCAGCAGATTACCGGATCGGTCGTAGAGAAGCTTTCCGGCTTCAGTAAGAGTAACGCCCTTGCTGGTGCGGTCGAAAAGTTTTACATTTAATTCATTTTCCAGCTGACGGATCTGGTAGCTGAGCGGAGGCTGGGACATATTTAAGTGTCTTGCAGCTTCGTTGATGCTGCCGGTGGATGCGATCTCGCGGAAATATTCTAACTGTCTGAGTTCCATGTTGGATTACCTGCCTTATATATTTTTTGTATTGCAAAGCTATAAAAACAATATTATTCATATCAATGATAACGGACTATAATAAAACAGTCAAGGGATATTATAATAAGTAGATAACGATGACTTATTAGTTATCGGAAAAAGGAATGGAGTGAAAGAAATGAAGCGTCTTGAGAAGTTTCTGAGACCTTACCGCAGAGAGAGTATTCTGGCACCGCTATTCAAATTATTGGAAGTCGTGTTCGACCTTATGGTTCCTGTTGTGATAGCTCAGATTATTGATGTGGGCGTTGCGAAGAATGACCGTGGATATATTGTGGAAATGTTTTTCGTGTTACTGCTCATGGCAGCAGTCGGACTGTTGTGCAGTTTTACCGCACAGTTCTTTGCCGCAAAGGCAAGTGTTGGATTTGCGACCAGCGTCAGACAGGCAATGTTCGACCATATCCAGGGATTGTCATTTACAGAACTGGATACGCTCGGAACAGACACACTGATCACGAGACTGACGGACGATGTGAACCAGGTGCAGAACGGAATTAACATGGGACTGCGTCTGTTACTTAGAAGTCCGTTTGTCGTAATCGGTGCGATGGTGATGGCATTTACCATCAATGTACGCTGTGCACTGATCTTTGTAGTGACAGTACCGATCCTGTTTGTCGTTGTATTTTCGATTATGCTGATCAGTATTCCGCTGTTCAAGAAAGTACAGGCAGGTCTGGACCGTGTGACAGGACTTACGAGAGAGAATCTGACAGGTGTCCGTGTCATCCGTGCATTCTGCAGGGAAGAACAGTCGGTGGAAGAATTCGAAGAAGGAAACAGAGAACTTACAAGATTGAATGAGTTCGTAGGAAGAATTTCTGCCCTTTTGAATCCGCTCACGTATGTATTGATTAACGGAGCAACTGTGTTACTGATCGCGCGTGCCGGAGTGCAGGTCAATATCGGGAATCTGCAGCAGGGACAGGTAGTAGCGCTGTATAACTATATGGCACAGATTATCGTAGAACTGATCAAGCTGGCATCCCTGATCATTACGTTGAACAAATCAATGGCTTGCGCAGACCGTGTGGCCGGTATTCTGGATGTGAAGTCCAGCATGGAATACAAAGTGGCGGCTGAGCAGATGAAGAATGAACAGATAAATGCTGATCAAAGAAAATATGAGACAGACGGCGAGAATGATCAGGCCGACAGTAATCTGGCAGTTGAGTTCAACCACGTCACCTTCACATACGAAGGTGCCGGAGCATCCAGCTTATCGGACATCACCTTCCGTGCGAAGAAAGGACAGACGATCGGAATCATCGGAGGAACCGGAAGTGGTAAGAGTACACTGGTCAGCCTGATTCCGAGATTCTATGATCCACAGGAAGGAACGGTAAAAGTAAATGGTATCAATGCAAAGGACTATCCGCAGGGAGAACTTTGCAGTGAGATCGGAGTGGTACAGCAACGTTCCATCCTGTTCAAAGGAAGTATCCGCGACAATCTGAAGTGGGGCAATGATCAGGCTTCAGATGAAGATCTGTGGAAAGCAATCACAATCGCTCAGGCAAAAGATGTTGTAGAAGCTAAGCCTGGAAAGCTTGATTTTGAAGTAGAACAGAACGGACGTAACCTGTCCGGCGGACAGAAGCAGCGTCTGACGATCGCACGTGCACTGGTCAGCAAGCCTGAGATATTGATTCTGGACGACAGCTTAAGTGCGCTGGATTTTGCGACAGACGCAGCGCTTCGTAAAGCAATCGGTGAACTGGAAGGCAATGTGACAACCTTCCTGGTATCTCAGAGAATTTCCGGTATCCGTCAGGCAGACAAGATCCTGGTTATGGAGGACGGTGAGCTGGCAGGACAGGGAACCCATGAAGAACTGATGGAGATTTGTGAGACCTATCAGGAGATCTATTATTCACAGTTCTCGGAAGAACGTCCGGCTGCAGTTAAATCTTCAAAGGAAACCGGAAAAGATTTGGACAAAGCGGATAAAATGACAGAGAAGGCAGAGAAAGGAGCGGCAGAGTAATGAAGAAATTATTAAAGCTCATAGGAAAGTATAAGATTTTCCTTGCATTCAGTGTAATCTTTGCTGCAATCTCTGTAGTATTGCAGTTATATGTGCCGGTTTTATTCGGTGATGCAATTGATGAAGTTGTATCGGCACATCAGGTGAACTTTGATATGATGTGGTATTATCTGAAGCAGATTCTGATTTTTATCGTGATATCAGCATTTGCTACGTGGTTCATGAATCTGTTGAACAACCGGATGACTTACCGGATCGTGCAGGATATCCGTTCACAGGCAATCCGTCATATCCAGGTACTGCCGTTGTCTTATCTGGATCAGCACAGCACCGGAGATATTGTAAGCCGTGTCATTGCAGATACAGATATCTTATCCGATGGTCTGTTGTTGGGATTTACACAGTTATTTTCAGGAATCGTGACGATCGTTGTGACACTGATTTTCATGTTCTCTAAGAATGTGTGGGTAACACTGCTGGTGATCGTACTGACACCATTTAGTTTCGTAGTGGCGAAATTCATTTCTTCCAGATCTTATACGATGTTCCGGAAGCAGAGTGAGACCAGAGGACGGCAGACCGCACTGATTGAAGAAATGATCGGCGGACAGAAAGTAGTAAAAGCATTTGGGTACGAGAAAGAATCATCCAGAAGATTTGATGAGATCAATAAAGAACTGCAGAACTACAGCCAGAAAGCAGTGTTCTACAGCAGTTTAACGAACCCGTCCACACGATTCGTCAATAATATCATTTACGCCGGAGTGGCTTTACTTGGAGCATTTCTGATACCGGGCGGCACGCTGACGGTCGGAGGACTTTCTGTACTGTTAGCGTATGCGAACCAGTATATGAAGCCGTTCAACGATATCAGTTCGGTAGTCACAGAGATGCAGAATGCGCTGGCATGTGCGGACCGTATCTTTGATCTGTTAGAGCAGAAAGAAGAGACATTGGATGCGGAAGGCGCATTTGCTACAGTTGATGGCAATGTTACAATCGACGATGTGGCATTTAGTTATGATAAAGAAAAAGAACTGATCGAGAACTTCAATCTGGATGTAAAACCGGGTATGCGTATTGCAATCGTTGGTCCGACAGGATGCGGTAAGACGACATTTATCAACTTGCTGATGCGCTTCTATGATGTAGATGAAGGAAAGATCCTGGTGGATGGAAAGGACATCCGGGAGGTATCCAGACATGCCCTTAGAAGCAGCTTTGGTATGGTGTTGCAGGATACCTGGATCAAGAGCGGAACCGTAAGAGACAACATCTGCTTTGGAAAACCGGATGCAACCGATGAAGAGATCATTCGTGCAGCGAAGGAAGCAAGAAGCTGGGAATTCATCCGGAGACTTCCAAAAGGTCTGGACACGGTGCTTCACGAAGACAGTATCAGCCAGGGTCAGAAGCAGCTTCTGTGTATCACAAGAGTCATGCTCTGTCTGCCGCCGATGTTGATCCTGGATGAGGCGACATCAAGTATCGATACCCGTACCGAACTGCAGGTACAGGAAGCATTCGATAAGCTGATGAAAGGAAGAACAAGCTTTATCGTGGCACACAGACTTTCGACGATACGGAATGCTTCGTTAATCTTAGTTATGAAAGACGGTAAGATCATCGAGCAGGGCAATCATGAAGAATTGCTGAAAAAAGGTGGATTTTACCATAAGTTATACCATAGTCAGTTTGAAGGTTAATATGCAATCTGGCAAAAAGCTCGCTTAGGCGGGCTTTTTCAGTTATAATACAGATAAATACTAATCAGTAAGAATGGAGAAAATCTGTAGAAGGAATGTGCTATAATATTCTGCAGTGAAGAAGAACAGAGGGAGTAACAGTATATGACGATCAAAGAAATTGCCAAACTGGCAGGAGTATCCAGCGCAGCGGTGTCGAGATACCTGAACGGCGGATACGTCAGTGACGAGAAGAAAGAACAGATTAAGAAAGTAATTGATGAGACTGGCTATCAGCCATCGGCGCAGGCGCGTATGCTTAGAACCAAGAAAGCGTGTCTGATCGGGGTGGTTGTACCAAAGATTAATTCAGAATCCATCAGCCGGATCACGGCAGGAATCGAAAAGGTTCTTTCGGAGCGGAATTACCAGATGCTGCTTGCCGGAACGGATAATACACCGGCGAAGGAAATAGAGTATATGCGTCTGTTCGAGAATTATCCGGTAGACGGGATTATTCTTGTGGGAACGATGATCACGGCGGAACATCGGAGATTTCTGAAAGAATCGAAAGTACCGGTGGTTGTGATTGGTCAGCATACGAAATATGCGAACTGTATTTATCATGATGATTACGGCGCAGGGGAGGCCATGGGATGTGCGGTTGCGGCAAAGAGCCGGAAAGAGATTGCATATATCGGAGTATCAAGAGAAGATAAAGCAGCTGGAGCGGCCAGAGAAGATGGATTCCGGGAAGGTCTGAAAAGGTCGGGAAAAGAATTAAAAGACGGATATTATAAGGTGGCGGAGTTCACGACAGAATCCGGATATGAAAAGGTTCTGGAATTATTGAATGAAAAACATGACATCGATATCATATCATGCGCCACTGATACAATCGCAGCCGGGGCAATCGAAGCGATTCATACTTATGCCGGAAGTCAGATTCCGAAGAATGTAGAAGACACAGGATCCAGATTCCGTTATATATTAGAAAATACATCGATTCAGGTTACCGGATTTGGCGATAATCAGCTTTTAAAGGCGGTAACAGGTGGAATACCAACAGTGCATTTTGGCTATAAGACCAGTGGAATCCGGGGCGCAGAACTCCTGTTGGATGTAATAGAAAGGGATGAAAGCATTCCGGTAGAGATCAAACTTGGATTCCGGCTCGCTAACATTGATGATCCGGAAGAAAATATAGAAGACTAAGAGATGCCGGAGCAGAAAATCAGTGTGCAAAATGTGTAAATAGATTCCGAATCAGTCAAAAACAACAGAATTCGTGCAAACCGCACAAAATCGAATAGCAAATATCAGTAAAAATGCCATCTTTACAAATGGCATTTTTTTTCTTATTATAAAATCACAAGATGTGAAAACGATTACACATAGAACGAGGAAGGAGAGTTAATATGGATTACAGAAAGACCGCACAGGACATCCTGGATCATGTCGGCGGAAGTAAGAACATTGCATCTGCAGCACATTGTGCAACGAGACTTCGTCTTGTCATTGCAGATAATAAGAAAGTAAGTAAAGAAGCACTTGAAAATGTAGATGGGGTAAAAGGAGTCTTCGAAGCATCGGGACAGCTTCAGATTATCCTCGGAACCGGTACGGTAAATAAAGTATTTGCCGAGTTCATCGACATTGCAGGTATCATGGCAAGCTCGAAAGCAGAGGCAAAAGAGGCAGCTGCAGAGAAGCAGAACTGGTTCATGCGTGCGATCAAGCTGCTTGGTGATATCTTCGTACCGATCATTCCGGCCATCGTAGCCAGCGGTTTCTTAATGGGAATCATGAACTCACTTGATTTTATGAATAGCAACGGATTCCTCCATATTAATACACACAGTTCGATTTATGTATTTGCGAATCTGTTCAGTAACATTGCTTACACATTCCTGCAGATCCTGATCGCATTCTCAGCTGCAAAAGCATTCGGTGCGAACCAGTATCTTGGTGCAGTTATCGGTATGATCATGATCCATCCGTCACTGCAGAATGCTTATACTGTAGCAACAGAGGGTGTACAGCAGACACAGAGCGTATTCTTCGGACTGTTCAAGATTGACATGGTCGGATATCAGGGACACGTCATTCCGGTTATCATCGCCGTATGGATTCTGGCAGTGATCGAGAAGAAGTTACATAAGATCGTTCCGGAAGTTCTTGACTTGTTCGTAACACCTCTGGTCAGCGTATTTGTAACAGGTTACCTTACATTATCAATTGTAGGACCGATCTTCGTATGGGCTGAAAATGCAATTCTCGGAGCAATCCAGTGGATGCTAACGCTTCCTCTCGGAATCGGAAGTCTGATCATGGGAGGTTTATATGCACCAACCGTAGTAACCGGTATTCATCAGATGTATACAGCCATTGACATCGGACAGCTTGCAAAATACGGTGTTACATACTGGCTTCCACTTGCAAGTGCAGCCAACGTAGCACAGGGAGCTGCAGCACTTGCAGTAGGTATTAAGTCTAAAGATAAGAAGATCAAATCTCTGGCGCTTCCATCATCACTCAGTGCATTTATGGGAATTACAGAGCCTGCAATCTTCGGTGTAAACTTAAGATTCTTCAAACCATTCATCGCCGGATGTATCGGTGGAGGATGTGGGGCATTATATGCATCACTGGTACATCTTGGAGCGAAAGGAACTGGTGTGACAGGTATCTTCGGTATCCTGCTCTGCCTGAACCAGCCGCTTCAGTACCTGATCGAGATGGTGATCGCAGTCGGTGTTGCATTCGTGATCTCATTCCTGATCTATAAGGATGCAGAACCAAAGGCAGCAACCGCAGATGCAGCAGAGACAGCAGCAGTAGAAAATATGGAAACAACAGACACAGTAGCAACAGACGACACAACAGCAGCTACAACAGAAGAGACATTAACAAGCCCGGTAAATGGAACACAGATTCCGTTAGCAGAAGTAGCAGATGAGACATTCGCATCAGAGATGCTCGGAGCTACCGTTGCAGTAGAGCCTGCAGACGGAAAAATCGTAGCGCCATGCGACGGAGAAGTATCGAATATCTTCGAGACAGGTCATGCCGTATGTATCACAACAGAAGCGGGTGGCGAACTTCTGATCCATATCGGTATCGATACTGTAAAGATGGATGGAAAAGGATTTACAAAGAAAGTTTCTGATGGCGACAAAGTACATGCAGGAGATATTCTGGTAGAAGCGGATCTTGAGGAAATCAAGAATGCAGGATATCAGACGACAACAATGATGATTCTGACAAATACAGATGAATTCGGAAATGTAACAAAAGCAGAACCTGCTGAAGTTAAGACAACAAGTAAAGTTATGACACTTATAAAATAATGTGTATAGAAATAATGCTTATAGATAGATGGAGACGATTGATTTATGAACGCATTAACAAGAGATCTTGTAAAATTAGTAGAGACAGCAGAACAAAGCCAGAAAACCAGAGAAGAGTTATCCGTATCAGATAGAAAATTTCGTGAAAAACTACACCTGATGCCGCCGGTCGGCTGGCTGAATGATCCAAATGGACTCTGCCAGTTCCAGGGTATCTATCACGCGTTTTTCCAGTATTCGCCGTTTAATGCAGAAGGCGGTGTGAAGATGTGGGGTCACTATACCAGCAAGGATATGATTAAGTGGGAATATCAGGGTACCGCACTTTATCCAGATCAGCCATTTGACTGTCACGGAGCATATTCCGGATCCGCATTTATTGAAGATGGAAAAATGTATCTGTACTATACAGGAAATGTCAAATTAGAAGACGGGGAATATGATTACATCCGCACCGGACGTGAGGGCAATACCGTTCTGGTTATAACGGAAGACGGCAAGACGTTCGGAAAGAAAAAAGAACTGATGAGAAATTCAGATTATCCGGACGATCTGACCTGTCATGTAAGAGATCCAAAGGTATGGAAAGAAAATGGTACTTATTATATGGTACAGGGTGCAAGAACGAACAAAGATGTAGGTCAGGTACTTGTATTTGAATCTGAAGATAAAGTAAACTGGAAGTTCAGAAACCGGGTGGAATCCGAAAAGCCATTCGGGTATATGTGGGAATGCCCGGATTATTTCAAAATCGGAGATAGGAAACTTCTTTCCACGTCTGTTCAGGGACTGGAAGGTGGTATCTGGGAGGATCGTAATGTATATCAGTCCGGATACTTTGAGATAGAAGGAGATATTCTTGGAGAATACAAGTTGTCAGAGTATCATTTGTGGGATTATGGGTTTGATTATTATGCCCCGCAGAGTTTTGAGACGGAAGACGGAAGAAGGATCCACATCAGCTGGATGGGAATGCCGGACTGCGAAGAATACAGCAATCCGACCATTCAGACAGGATGGCAGCATTGCTTTACATTTCCAAGAGAAATCTTTGAAAAAGACGGCAAGATCTGTCAACGTCCGATAAGAGAACTAGAAGAGAAGAAACATCTGGTAAGTGATGTGAAAGGTATGCTGGCAGGAGAGGGATATCCGGTATATGAAATGACGATTTCGGATATTACAAAGAACCGCTTTAAAGTTATCCTTTCAGAGAAGCTGATCCTGGATTATGCTGATGGAAAATTCCGGATGCATTTTACAGATCAGGATAAAACTTCGGTATCTTCAGGAAGAAGCATGAGATATGTAGAAGTGGAAGAAGTGGAGAATCTGAAGATTCTGGCCGATACATCCTCTGTTGAAGTATTTGTAAATGATGGGGAATATGTATTTTCGACAAGATATTATCCGGAAGTTTATAAATTACAGGCAGAAGCTGTGGGAGCACAGATTACGTTGTCAGAAATTATGTAACGAAATATCAATCTGAGATACCAATAATAGAAAGAAGATCACCATATATCAAAAGAAAGAGTTTCAGTAGAGAAATTTTCAAAAGATATATGGTGATTTTTAATACCAATGTATGCAATAGAAGCTGCCAGTGGCAGGTTCTATGTATGCAAGAGATACAAATATTTTTCAAAATTAACGCCTTCGTTTACCGGAACATGTTCTTCTACAGAATCAATTAATGATTTTTCAAGAAAAGAACCTGCGGTCTGCATCATTTCCGTAAGGGAAATATCTCTGGCAAGTCCGCCTGTGATGCAGGAAGCAAAGAGATCACCCGTACCGGAATAACTTCCGTTGCAACAGGGATATGCCGAAAGAAAATGTGAAGAGCCATCTAGCAGGAGATTTCCAATCTTATGAACTCCGTCATCTGCAGTAAAATGAATACCAGTGATGAGGACCTTTTTTTCATGATCCTTTGTCAAAGTCTGCCCTGCATCCTTAAATCGTGAAATGAGCTGCTGTATAGACAGAGACGGATCCTGCAGGCTGTTATAATCTATATCCGTCAGCAGACAGAATTCGGTAAGGTTAGGAGTGATAACATCTGCACGTGCGGCAAGTTCTTTCATAGCAGTCAGAAGCCCGGAAGTATACATATCATAGGTAACGCCATCGTCTCCCATTACAGGATCGACCAGAAGAAAGGTGTCTGCTGTCTGGAAAGTATCCAGAAAGTGCATGATCTGTTCAATCTGGCAGACACTGGCAACATAACCGGTATAGATTCCGGAAAAAGAAGTGCCTAGTTTCTTCCATTCCTGGCGGAAATAATCCATCTTATCGGTAAAATCATAACAGTAGTAGCTGGGGTATTCTGTTTGTGAACTTAAAATGGCGGTAGGGAGTGGACAGGCCTGGATTCCCATCGCAGATAATACGGAGATGGCAGCAGTCAGGGAACAGCGTCCAAGTCCGGACAGATCATTGATTACAGCAACTTTTTTTGTCATAAAGAAATCCTCATTTTCTAATGTATTGTAAATATGTAATAATTATACCATTATAAAAAGAAGAAAAAAACGGCCAGAGAAAAGGAAGACTTGCAGGCCACCAGAGCTTAAAAAATAATTTAAAAAAATTTGAAAAAGTTGTTGACAGATAGAAAACGTTGCGCTATAATTAATTTCGTTGCTGAGGTACATAAATAACTGAAGTAAACAAATATAATATGTGCGCGTAGCTCAGCTGGATAGAGCGTCTGGCTACGGACCAGAAGGTCGGGAGTTCGAATCTTCTCGCGCACGTTGAATTTAAGGCATATCCGAAAGGATGTGCCTTTTTTTCGTGATAAGAAATTGCCTTTTTCTAAGATAAAAGTAGACAAAACATATTTGATAACTGTATAATAAACATAATATTTTCAACTAATAAATTTCTTTATTGGGATAAAAAGGAGAATGATTTATACATAGAAGAAATTTATTAAGCATGAAGAATGAGTGAGGTAGGGTATGAAAAGAATATTTAGCAGTCTTCCGGTGAAATTATTGATTGGTATTGTTATTGGAATTATCTTTGGACAGATTTTCCCGGAAAATGTAATGAGTGTTGTTGTCCCATTAAAGAATATTCTGGGACAGGTCATTAACTTTGTAGTACCGTTAATTGTCATCGGATTTATTGCACCGTCTATTACAAAGCTTGGAAATAATGCGTCACGTATGCTTGGAGTTGCACTTATGGTTGCATATATGTCGTCCGTACTGGCAGCACTTCTTTCTATGGGAGCTGGATATGCAATTATTCCGAATCTTCCGGTTGTGTCAGAGATTGAAGGCTTAAAAGAATTGCCGGAAGATGTTTTTGGTCTGACTATTCCGCAGATTATGAATGTCATGAGTGCTCTTGCATTTTCCATTTTAATCGGACTTGCGGCAATCTGGACAAAAGCAAAGACGATCATTACTATTTTAGATGAGTTCCAAAATATTGTACTTGCAATTGTGTCAAAGATTATTATTCCAATTCTTCCAGTGTTTATTGCATTTACATTCACTTGTTTATCATATGATGGAACTATTACAAAGCAGCTTCCGGTATTTGTCAGTGCGGTCGTAATCGTTATGATCGGACATTATATCTGGCTGACAGTGCTGTATGTTGTAGCAGGAGTCTATTCTGGAAAGAATCCAATTGAAGTCGTAAAGCATTATGGACCGGCTTATATTACAGCAGTTGGAACGATGTCTTCTGCCGCAACACTTGCAGTTGCGCTTCGGTGTGCGAGAAAATCTAAAGTTTTAAGAGAAGATATGGTGGATTTTGGTGTGCCGCTGTTTGCAAATATCCATCTGTGCGGATCCGTATTGACGGAAGTGTTTTTCTGTATGATCGTGTCCAAGGTATTATATGGAACATTACCGGATATTCAGACATTGGTACTGTTCTGCGTCCTGCTTGCGATTTTCGCCATTGGAGCACCTGGAGTTCCTGGAGGAACGGTAATGGCATCATTGGGACTCATTACAGGAGTTCTTGGATTTGGCGATGACGGTACAGCATTGATGCTTGCAATCTTCGCACTTCAGGATAGCTTCGGAACAGCCTGCAATGTAACAGGAGACGGAGCGTTGACATTATTCCTGACCGGTTATGCCGAAAAACATGGAATAGAAAAGCAGAACATATCTGTGGAATTATAGATTGTTGAGGCATTCTTGAATTTTAGAAAATGAAAACATATCAATGGTATGAGAATAAGAAAATGGAGAGTGGAACAAAACCACTCTCCATTTCTATATGCAAAGAAACTAAAAACTAATTTAAATATGTAACAAGATCATCCTGTCTCTTAGCAGCCTCGCGCTCTTCATCAGGATATCCCATTCCTACCATTCCGACAACCTGCATGTCTTTGTCAATTCCAAGACCTTCCAGGTAATCAGCAACTTCTGCTTTGTCTCCACAGTATTTTAACTGGTTGATCCAGCATGCACCAAGTCCAAGTGAGTGTGCTGCAAGAAGCATATTTTCAATCGCGCATGAGCAGTCGCTGACTCCGTTGACAGCTTCTTTCTCACATGCAACAAGTACAATTGTCTTTGCTCCGTATAATGTGTAAGCAGGGTTCTCCATTCCCTTTGCTACAACATCCTGAAGACTCTTAATAGAATCTGCATTCTGCATTACATAGAATCGGTATGTCTGTAAGTTCTTGCCGCTTGGAGCGTAAGTTCCTGCTTTGACAATCTCATCTACGAGATCCTTTGGAACGTCCTGCTCTTTGAATTTACGAATAGATCTTCGAGTATAAATGTTATTCAATACTTCGTTCATGATTACCTCTCCTTTTAAAATAATTAACCTTTTTATCTAAAGTACAGTATAATATTAAAAACAAGAAAAATCATTGTCTATTTTAGATAAAAATACGAAAAATAATTTGTAAATATAGACAAAATGGGTAGATATGTACATTGTTAAGAAATGAACAAAATGTTATACTAGTAATATTAAGGATTGAAGAAGTGCATAGCACAAAAAAATCCGTGGGTAGCGAAAAAAATGAATCATGCATCAGTCCGCAAAGGCGCGGGGGAGGAAGAGAAAATGTCAGATTTGAAATTTACTTGTACTGGTTGTCGCAATGGCTGTGTGATTACAGTCTGTTATAATGAGGAAGGTTATCCAGATGTGAAAGGCAATGGCTGTATGCGCGGCGTATTGTATGCAAATGACAAAGTAAGAGCAATGGATGAGAAAGAGACGGACAAGTAAGATGTTAAAATCATATGTTGCATTTGACATAGAGACGACTGGACTTAGCCCGGAGCACAATGAGATTATTGAGATTGGTGCATTGAAAGTACGGGAAGGAAAAGTTGTTGACCGTTTTATTCGTTTTATTGAACCGGAGGCCGGGATACCTCCGATGATTACGCAACTGACCGGAATTACAAATGATATGGTAGAAGGAGCAGGGAACTGCGGCGAAGTATTGCCGGAGTTCCTTGAATTCTGCGAACAGGATACGCTGATCGGACATAATGTGCAGTTCGACTTCAGCTTTGTGAAGACAAAAGCAAAAGAACTTGGTTACACTTATGATCATATGGGAATTGATACACTTAAGATTGCCAAAGTTGTTCACGCAGACCTTCCATCCAGAAAGCTTGGCGCACTCTGCGAATACTATCATATCGAAAATGCGGCGGCGCACCGGGCATATCATGATGCTCTGGCAACCGCAAAACTGTATCAGTCTATGGCGCATTTTTATGAGGAAAAGGAACCGAAGGTTTTTAAACCACAGCCCTTGGCATATAAGGTGAAGAAAAAAGAACCGATAACCGCAAAACAGATCGCATTTCTCACAAGGCTTATGCAACAGAAGAATATTTCTATGGAAATGGACATACATACACTGACAAAGAGTGAGGCTTCCAGAGAAATCGACCGGATTTTATCCCGACCGTAATGGAAGTGAGAAACCAATATGGAATACAGTCTGACAGGCTGATGTATTGACAGTAATTATCAGATGTGTTAGATTGTAAAAGTAATAGTTAAAGATACAAAAGAATAAAAAATGTGTGAGGTGTCAGTCAGAGAAAGATATTATAAAAAGTTATTTATCTGGCTGATGAAAAGGGAAACAGGTGTGAATCCTGTACGAACTCGTCACCGTATTTTGCGAGCTTTGAATCCTACATGCCACTGGGAGACCGGGAAGGCTGATTTTAGAGCGCCTGAGCAATAAGCCGGGATACCTGCCTTTCACAGTACAGGAACATATTTGTTCAGGCCACGAGGAACTGGCAGTACGAAATACATAGAAAGGCTATTTGACGGAAGGAAGATAATTTCGTCAATAGTTTGTTTTGCGTACTCTCTGTTCATTTTTTAATGGCAGGGATTTTTTATTATATGAATGTAATAAGAAACCTCCGGGAAAATTATTTTGTATCTTAGAAAAAATGGAGGATGGAAAGATGAAGAAAAAATTGGTAGTCGTATTACTTACTGCAGCTATGAGTATGTCTCTGCTTGCAGGATGTGGAGGAAATTCAGGAAGTTCTGACGCAAAGAGTGATGCAAAGACAGAGGATACGAAGGAGGACAGCGATCAGGTGGCAGCAGACAAGGTGGCAAAACTGATTGATGATATCTATGTTCAGGAGAGAACTGACAAGACAGATGAACAGTGCAAAGAAGCTAAGGAAGCCTGGGACGCATTAACAGATGCCCAAAAAGAATTAGTAGAAGGTGAGAACGCAGATCCTGATTACTTCGGAAGAGATACAGGTGACGCTTCGAAAGATGATCCGTTAAATCAAGACGAGATTGGTGAGAATGAACTTCTTGTTGTAAGTTTCGGTACATCATTCAATGACAGCCGCGCAAAAGACATCGGTGGAATTGAGAAAGCACTTCAGGCTGCTAATCCAGACTGGTCAGTAAGAAGAGCATTTACAGCTCAGATCATCATCAATCACGTACAGGCCCGTGATGATGAGAAGATTGACAACATGGAGCAGGCACTGGAGCGTGCAGTAGACAATGGAGTTAAAAACCTTGTTGTTCAGCCGACACATCTGATGCATGGTGCAGAGTATGATGAGTTATCAGAGACAGTGGAAAAATATAAAGATAAATTTGAATCTGTAAAGATTGCTGAGCCGCTTCTCGGCGAAGTTGGAGCAGATGCAACAGTTATCAATGCAGACAAAGAAGCAGTTGCAAAAGCAATCACAGACGAAGCAGTTAAGACAGCAAACTATGACAGCATTGATGCAGCAGCCGAAGATGGAACCGCATTTGTATTCATGGGACATGGAACTTCACACGTTGCAAATGTAAGTTATGATCAGATGCAGGCACAGATGGAGCAGCTTGGATATAAGAATGTATTTATCGGAACTGTAGAAGGTGAGCCGGAAGATACAGAGTGTCAGGCAGTCATTGAGAAAATCAAAGAGGCCGGATATAAGAAAGTAATCCTTCGTCCACTGATGGTTGTAGCAGGAGATCATGCAAACAATGATATGGCAGGAGA
>OLGF01002218.1_pt1 | contig 18509 bp, 19 predicted proteins | sample 1604971 | NCBI WGS metagenome assembly OLGF01 (sample SAMEA3888902, study PRJEB22519) | human gut metagenome | biome: human gut; feature: human-associated habitat; material: faeces | place: Denmark | collected 2011 | reverse complement strand
TGGCCTGCGGCCAGTGAAACCTGGCCGCAGGCCGCAGTATACAAGGGGAGTTAGTATGGTCCGAGTTATCTTGAAACGAATAGGCCTGGCGTTCCTCACGCTCTTCGGTGTGACGGTTATTGTATTCGCCCTGCTGCAGATGATGCCGGGAGAACCCATTGACAGCATTGTGCCTCTGGATGCTTCGGAGGAGCTCCGGCAGGTGATCATCGACCAGTATGGTTTTGACCAGCCACTCTATATGCAGTATTTCATGTGGCTGGGCAACGCGGTGCGCGGCAATTTTGGGAACTCTGTCAGCGACAACCGGCTCGTGCTCAGCGTGGTCAGCGAGGCCCTCCACAATACCCTGATTCTGGCGCTGGGGGCCAGCATCTTCGCGTTCCTGCTCAGTATCCTGATCGGTGTCTACAGCTCGTACCGGCCGAATTCCATCTTCTCCTGGATCGGCACGGTATTCGGCATCGGCGGTATCAGTATTCCAAACTACTGCCTGTCATTGATCCTGATTGGTATCTTCTCCGTCAACCTGCGCCTGCTGCCGTCTACAGGCATGTATACCAGTGGGGACTATACCTTCTCCTCCCTCATACAGCACCTGATTCTTCCCGCTATCGCGGCCGGCGCCATGACACTGGGGATTATGACGCGGATGGTGCGCAGCTCGGTCTCCGAGATGCGCAGCCGGAGCTTTGTCACTACCCTGCGGGCGAAGGAACTCAGTGAGCCGGCCATCATGCGGCATGTGCTGCGCAACAGCTTTCCCACGCTGCTGACCGTAGCGGGCCTGCAGTTCGGCTACCTGATGGGCGGCTCCACGATGGTGGAAACCATTTTTTCCTGGCCGGGAATCGGCCTGATCATCTATCAGAGCATCTTCACCAGCGACTTTCCCGTGACCCAGGCGGCCATCCTGATTGTGGCGGCGATCTTTGTCAGCATCAACCTGCTCATCGATCTGCTCCGCATTGTGGCAGATCCGCGCCTGAGAAAATAAAGACCTGCGGGAAACAAAGGAGTGATTGTTTTGCTGTCATCCATTGGCTCCAGAGCTGCGGCGGATCCGGAGGAGCTCCATTTCCGCAGGGAGGCGCGCAGCCGCTTTGTGCGGACCTTTCTCCGTTACCCGGCGGCCCTTCCCGCGCTGATCCTGTTCGTGATCGTGGTGCTGTGCGCCCTCGGCGCGCCGCTGCTCACCCAGTATACCCCCTTTGAGGGCAATGCGGCGGAGCGGCTGCAGGGCATCGGCACGGCCGGCCATCTGCTGGGAACAGACGAGCAGGGGCGCGACATCCTGACCCGCTGCCTGTACGGCGGGCGCCTGAGCCTGCTGATGGGCTTCCTGCCGGTGGCGCTGGCCACCATCGTGGGCAGTATCCTGGGGATCATTTCCGGCTATTTCGGCAAGGCCTATGCCCAGATCATCATGCGCACCCTGGATATTTTCTATGCGTTCCCCTCCATTCTTCTGGCCATCGCACTGTCCTCGGTTCTGGGCTCGGGCCTGTCCAGCATCATCATTCCAATCGCCGTCATTCTGGTTCCGCCCATCGCCCGGGTGGCCGAATCCACCGTGCAGGATATCATGCCGGAGGACTTTATTGAGGCGGCGCAGACCTCCGGGGCCAGCCCACTGAAGGTTATCGTGTTTTTCATCATACCGAACACCTTTGGGCGGATCTTCATCTACTGTACCACGCAATTCAGCGTCAGCATCCTGTCGGCCTCTGGCTTGAGCTTTCTGGGATTGGGCATCTCTCCCCCCACGCCGGAATGGGGCTCCATGCTGAACGCCCTGCGGCAGCAGATCTACATCAATCCCCTGATTACCATTATTCCGGGCCTGTTCATTTTTGTCACAGCCCTGAGTGTCAATATCATCTCAGACGGCCTGAAGGACGCCATGGAGGCCAACAGCTAAGCCCGCGCGGTATGACGGCGCGCCGTGATTGGAGAGCGTACAATGAGCAAGATTTTAGAGGTCAACGACCTGTGCAAGTCCTTTGTGGTAAAAAAGCGCCTGCTGGGCGAAAACGACGTGGTTTCAGCAGTAAATCACGTTTCCCTCGGCCTGGAGGAGGGGGAGGTGCTGGGCATCGTCGGTGAGTCCGGCTGCGGAAAATCCACGGTTGCGCGGCTGCTCCTTCACAGCATCCGGCCGGACAGCGGCACAATGAAGCTCTGCGGGAAGGAGTACGACATGGCCCATGCCACGGGGCAGGATGTGCAGACCTTTCGGAAGAATATGCAGATGGTCTTTCAGAACCCCTACTCCTCCCTGAACCCCAAGATGAATGTACTGCAGAACATCACCTTCGGCCTGACGGCCAATCAGGTGCCCAGAGATGAGGCATGCCGGCGGGCATACCGCTACCTGGACGCGGTTGGGATGCAGAAGTCCTTCCTCAATAAATACCCCAACAGCCTGAGCGGCGGGCAGCGACAGCGCGTGGCGGTGGCGCGGGCCCTGGCAATGGAGCCTAAAATCATCCTGGCCGACGAGCCGGTGTCCGCACTGGACAAGTCGGTGCAGGCGCAGGTGCTCAACCTGTTTCACGACCTGCAGAAGGAGTTCGGCATTTCGATTATTTTTATCTCCCATGATCTGAGCGTAGTGGAGTACATGAGCGACCATATTGCGGTGCTCTACCTGGGCGAGGTCATTGAGTACAGCACCTCCGAGGAGCTCTATCACAACCCCAGGCACCCCTATACCAAGGAGCTGCTGCGCTCCATTCCCCAGATCAGCGGAGACGCCCGCCTAAGTACGGCCAACAGGGAGCCGCCGATCGAGCTGCCCAGCCCGATCAGGCCGCCCTCCGGCTGCCGGTATCACCCCCGCTGCCCGTACCGGACGGAGAACTGCTCCAAGCATATTCCGGCGCCTGCCTTGGTGGGACGGGACCACATCGTGAAGTGTCACCGCTGCGCCGCACAGAATCAACCGATTGAACCGATGGAAGGGAGCTTGATATGAAAAAGTACAAGATGCTGTTTGCCGGGGAGTCCTGGCTGACCCATAACATGGAGGTAAAGGGGTGGGACGACTTCTCGGTTGGCGGGTATGGAACGGAGATCGACCGAATCCATGCCGCGATGGACGAGTTTGCAGAGATCACCCACCTGCCCTCCCATCTGGTGGGAGAGAAATTCCCCTCTACGATGGAGGAGCTGAAGACGTATGATGTGGTGATTCTCAGCGATGTGGGGGCCAATACCCTGTTGCTCCACCCCCTGGTGTTTACCCAAAGCGTCCGTTTCCCCAACCGCCTACAGCTCCTGGCGGACTATGTAGAGCAGGGCGGCGCCCTGGGGATGATGGGAGGCTACATGACCTTCCAGGGCATCGGCGGCAAGGGCTGCTACCACGGTTCGCCCATCGAGAAGGCACTCCCGGTCGATTTTCTCCCCTATGACGACCGGCAGGAGCACCCGGAAGGCATTGATCTGAAGGTGGACCCCCAGCGCCATCCGGCACTGAAGGGGCTGCCCGAGGAATGGCCCTATCTGCTTGGCTACAACAAGGCCGTAGCCAAGCCGGGGGCACAGGTGGCGGTGGAATACCAGGGAGACCCCATCCTGTCCTTCTATGAGTACGGAAAGGGCAGAAGCTTCGCTTGGGCCTCGGACTGCGCGCCCCACTGGATGCCCCCCGCTTTCTGTGAATGGGAGTATATCCACCTGTTCTGGAAGAACATGATCGACTGGGTGGTGCAGAGATGACCGGCCGGAGAGAAGGGGCGGAACAATGAAGGTAAAGGTTGCCGCCATACAGATGTCGGCGGACATCGGAGGGCGGGAGGCAAACGTGGAGCGCGCGGAGCGGCTGCTGATTCAGGCGGCCAGGCAGGGGGCCGATCTCTGCGTGCTGCCGGAGCTGGCGCTGGATGAGTTTTTCCCGCCGTATAAGGACACCCGCTACTTTGCCTACGCGGAGGAGTTGGACGGGCCAACCGTCCGGCGCTTTCGTTCCCTGGCGGGGGAGCTGGGGATCTACTTGGCCCTTCCGCTGTTTGAAAAGAGTCTGATTGGTACCTACTATAATTCCCTGGTTCTGCTGACGCCGGAGGGGACGATCGGTGCGGTCTATCGGAAGGTACATGTACCCTGTACGCGCAGCTATGAGCGCTACTATTTCACACCCGGACCGGAGTTTGTGGTGGCGGATACCCGGTACGGGAAGGTGGGATTGGCCATTTGCTACGACCGGCGCTACCCGGAGACCTGCCGTGAGCTGATGAAGAAGGGGGCCAGGCTGATTCTGATCTCCATCTCCAGCAGCATTATGCCGGGGGGCTTTTCCGAGCTGCCCGTCTTCGAGACGGAACTCAAGACCAGGGCCTTTGAAAACCAGCTCTTTCTCGCGGCCTGCAACCGCTCCGGGCAGGAGGGAGAATACACGTTCTTCGGCCACAGCATGCTCTTGGGGCCGGACGGCTCCGTACTGGCCCAGGCAGATGAGGCGGAGAACGTGGTGGTGCTGGCAGAGATGGAGCTGGAGGACGCGGATAGGGCCCGGATCAACGGCCCGCTCCTGCGGGACCGCCGCCCGGAGCTCTATACCTGCTGATATAAATCAAAGAAATGAGGTAATCGTATGGAATTCTCTTACTTTATGCCGGTCCGTCTGCTGTTTGGCGCCAATGTGATCGACCAACTGGGCGCCACGGCCAAGAGCTACGGCACCCACGCCCTGATCGTGACGGGCCGCAGCAGCACGAAACGCTCCGGTCTGCTGGACCGCTCCATCGCCCTGCTGGAGGCCGCGGGCGTCCGCGCCACGGTATTCAATAAGGTGGAGCCCAACCCCCTGACCACCACGGTTATGGAGGGCGCGGCCCTGGCCAGGGAGCAGGGGTGCGACCTAGTCATCGGCATGGGCGGCGGCTCCATGATGGATGCGGCCAAGGCGGTGGCCTTCTGCGCGGTGAACGGCGGTGACGTGAATGACTATATCTCCGGTGGAAAGCAGGGTACCGGCTGCCTGCCCATTCTGGAGGTACCCACCACCTGCGGCACAGGGAGCGAGGCCAACCCCTTTGCGGTGCTGACCAACCCCGAGACCAAGGACAAGAAGTCCCTGTGGGGAGACCTGATCTATCCTAAAGTGTCCTTTATCGACCCTGAGCTGATGAAGACCATGCCCAAGGAGGTGCTGGCCTCGGTGGGCTTCGATGCCCTCTCCCACAACATGGAGGGCTACCTGGCCACCCGAAGCCAGCCCATTACCGACCAGCTTGCCCTGCACGCCATCCGCCTGACAGCCGGGAGCCTGCCCAAGGTGTACCACGGTGAGGGCACACAGGAGGACTGGGAGAACATCACCCTGGCCAGCCTGCTGGGCGGCATTGTCATCAACACCGCCGGCGTGGGCGGCGGCCACGGGATGGAGCATCCGGTCAGCGGCATGTATAACGTGGTCCATGGAAAGGGACTGGCGGCCCTGACGCCCCCCCCTCTTCCGCCACTCTTACAACACCAAGCCGGAGCGTTACGCGGCCATCTCCCGTCTGCTGGGCGGCAAGGACGAGACCGACTGCGCGGAGGCGGTGGAGCGCTTCCTCAAGTCCATTGATCTGAACTGCAAGCTCCGGGAGCTGGGGGTGGAGGAGTCCGGAATCGACTGGATGACGGACAACTGCATCAACGTCTTTGCCGGAAGCATGCGGAATCATACCAAGGCGCTTACCCGGGACGAGGTAAAGCAGATCTATCTGGAGGCGTTTTAATCCGGCGGCCAGAGAAGGGGACCGCCCTTGCTGATAAATTGATTGGAATGGAGGATACGGACATGCCCTGTATTGTTATGTATACCAATATGGAGGTGCCCAAGGAGAAGGCCGAGGAACTGAAAAAAGCCCTGGTGGTTTCCTGGGAGAAGCTTCCGGGTAAGAGTGAGCGGTGGCTCATAACCACCATCCGGGACAACACCACCATGTTCTTCGGCGGCAAAGATACCCCTGCGGCCTTTGTCAACTTCAAGATTCTAGGCAGCCTTGGCAGGGAGAACTGCGAGATCCTGAACGAGGAGTTCCTGACCGATGTCAGCCAGGTGCTGGGTATTCAGAAGGAGCGGATCTTTGTGGCTCACGATGAATGTCCCTCCTGGGGCTGGGTCAAGAACTGAACATTGCAGAAAGGAAGGTATTGCATATGCCCTGTATCATCATCAGGACCAATGTGGAGATTCCCAGCGACAGAGCAAAGGAGCTGAAAACGGCCCTGGCCGTGTCATGGGAGAAGGTGCCCACCAAGCGGGAGCGCTGGCTCATGATCGTCATGGAGGACAAGCAGCAGATGTTCTTCAGCGGCAGGGATACCCCCGCGGCCTTTGTGAACTTTAAAATTCATGGGGACTATGACATCGGCCCCAAGAACTGCGAGATGCTCTCCGAGGAGTTCATGAATGATCTGAGTCAGGTGCTGGGCATCCAGAAGGAGCGGATCTTCGTGGCCCACGATGTGTGCCCCTCCTGGGGCTGGGTGGACGACCCGGATCCCAGAGCCTACGGCCCCGCGCCGGTCTGAGTGAACTGCAACAAACAATTACAATAGAAAGTGAGTGGATCAATATGGAGTACAAGTACAAGTGGTATATTCCCGACGCCTACCTTCATTCCCGCGGCACCGGCTACTTCACCAGCCATGAGGGCTGCGCCTTCATCAACGAGACCGGCCGGGACGCCCATGTGCGCTTCACCTTCTACTTCCAGGATCGTGAGCCCATGACCGGCTATACCAGCGTGGTGCCTGCCCGCCGGACCAAGCATGCCCGGTTCGACCTGATGGAGAACGACAAGGGTGAGCCCGTTCCCATGAATGTCGGCTATGCCGTGGTTGTGGAGAGCGACATGGATATGCCGGTCCAGTTCAGCCACTGTGACACCTCCCAGCCTGAGCTGACCTTTACCACCACCATGGTCCCCCACATCACCCTGGACCGGGAGGACTAACCCCCAAAATACATAGAAGAAGCGCACCGGCCGCCGGCTGGTGCGCTTCTTCTATGCATGCTTTTTGATAAAAGAGGGCAGAGCTGATATATTGATCATTAGACTGCGATAATTAAATCATCAATATGGGAAAGAAGTGGTAAGGGCAGACCGGTTCATCGGTTCCCGCATTGCCCAGAGTGAGAACGAGAAATTCCTGTGGTGGGCGGAGGGGAGGAAGTTCTCCAACGTTCAGTGCGACTGGGGGGCGCGTGCCCTGGGGAATATGGACCTGCTACCGGGAGTTTGTCATTGTACGGGCAAACAGCCGGGGCTGGAGCCGCCCGCTGAGGCGTATCATACCATGCAAAGCGCCCTCCCGGAGCAGTCCGGCGGGGGGCTTTGGAGTGGTCAGTGTACGGGGAAGCTGTGCCGTGTGAGGGCGATCATCTCGCGCAGCTTTCCCTTCAGGAAGTGGATTCCCTTGCCGCTGGACAGTCCACCGAAGGTGGAGCTCTCCCAGGTCAGAGGGATGGATTCGCCGCTCTGGGCATCGAGCTCGAGCCGCTTGGGAAGATAGAAGGCCGCGCCGTCCTGCTCCTGAAGGTCGAAAAAGCACCTGTGAATGGCGGTAATGAAGTCCTCCCGTTCCGGAAGGGCGCCGGGGGCGAGAATGGAGGAACGCATGAACTCCGACAGCAGTCCGTATAGATCAAACAGGATGTCGATTCCCATTGTTTTGGTCAGAACGTGCGCGGAACTGTCCCAGGCCTGCGGGTAACATGCCTTCCAGGCGGAAAAATAAGTCTCGATGGCCTCCACCCGGGCGGAAAAAGTGGTGTAGTTAAAGCCGTTCTGCAGGTTGATCTCGAGCCAATGCTCCAGCAGCTTCTGCATTTTGCTGGAGTTGACATAAGCCCGGGGCAGAGAGCGGGCACGGGGGCCGTCGAACATCTTGATCCGGTCATGAAAGAGGCCGGCCCGGCCATTGAGCTCGTCCATCAGGTCAAAGGCGGTGTTCTCCCGGTCGGACATCAGGCCGGAGAGGTTGCGGATGGCGTTGGTATGTATGGCGGAGGGCTTCTCCTGGTTGCAGTTGATCTCAGCAAAGGAGGCCGCCATCTTGCGCAGATCCAGATCCAAGTAGACGCCGGTGAGGAAGGGGTAGTCCAGCTTGCCCGCCGCATAAGCCCCTTCGGTGCGGTGATGGCCGTCGATCATATAGCCCAGCAGTTCCTGCTCTGGGGCTAGAAGATAGCCCGCCTCGTCTGCCGCACAGGCTGCGATGTGCTCACGGTAACGGTGGAGAGCGATGGTCAAAAGGACAATGCCGGAGGAGTCGCCGGTGCGGCTCTCCAGAGGGGCAACAGTTATATAGGGGCTGTCCTGGCATCTGAGGGTGATAACAATGGCGTTGGGAAAGCCATACGGGCCGCTGGAGAGGCGCTCCTCAATTTCAGAGACCTTTTTCATGACCAGAGCGCGCTGAATGCCCTCTGGGTTTTCCAGGCTGCGGGGGAGGCGGCAGATCATAGCCTGTAGGAAGCCGGTGGTGAGAGCGCAGGTGTAGAGTTTGAGGTGGTCGCTCTGATCCACACGGAGCATGGGAATGGACATTGCATCCCCGTGCTGCGCAATCATCCTGTCCAGCATGGACAGGATATCTGCCTTGGTCTTGCTCTTTGTAAACATCCGCTTCATTTCGATCCTCCACTCTTGAGAATAATATATTGAGAATTTTTATCTCAAAAGCGTTATATCAAAGACGGAAAAAAGAATCAAGCTAAAAAGAGAATCGCTGCACAGATTTTGAAATAAGAAAAAATAGAGGTCATAAATTTGATGAAAGGGGTTGACAAGGTGGGGAGAAGATGGTAAAATACAACCTGTTCTGAACAAAAGGACATGCGCGAGTGGTGGAATTGGCAGACTCGCTAGATTCAGGTTCTAGTGTGCATTACGCACGTGCGGGTTCAAGTCCCGCCTCGCGCACCAACGGAAGAGCACCTGTGTTACACAGGTGCTTTTCTTTTTATGCCGAGAGGAGATGTAGCCGGATGACAGCAATTGTCTGCGTGGACGAGGCTTGGGGGATGGCGTTCCACGGGCGGCGGCAGAGCAGGGACCGGGCGGTGTGCGCCCGCATCCTGGAGGATGCGGCGGGCCGCCGGCTGTGGATGAGTCGGGACACGCTCCGGCTGTTTGAGGCGCCGTATCCGGAGTATCTGACCGCGGCGGAGGATTTCCTGGCCCAGGCCGGGCCGGGGGAGCTCTGCTTTGTGGAGGAGCCGCCCCTGTTGCCCTGGCTGGACCGGCTGGAGGGGCTGGTGCTCTACCGCTGGAACCGGCGCTACCCCGCCGACGCCTGGCTGGATGTGCGGCCCGGCCCTCCGGGATGGACTCTGGCCCGCCGGGAGGAGTTTTCCGGCCACTCCCACGAGCGCATTACAAAGGAGGTCTACACCCGATGAGACGCGTCTTTCCGCTCCTGCTGCTCCTGGCCCTGCTGCTGGCCGGCTGCCAGGGGGAGGCCGCCCCGGCGGTCAGCTACGATCTGGACCAGGTGCCCGCCTATGCGGGCGAGCCCTATGTGGTCATCAATGACAACCAGCCCTTCTTTGGGGAGGAGGAATATACCACCGAGGCCTTTGAGACCTACAGTGCGCTGGACGGGCTGGGCCGCTGCGGCACGGCCTACGCCTGTGTGGGAGAGGAGCTGATGCCTGCCGGGGAGCGGGAGAGCATCAGCTCGGTGAAGCCCTCCGGCTGGATCAACGTGGAGTACGGCGGTCAGTACCTTTATAACCGCTGCCACCTCATCGGGTTCCAGCTCACCGGCGAGAACGCCAACGAGCGCAACCTGATCACCGGGACCCGCTACATGAATGTGGAGGGCATGCTGCCCTTTGAGAACCTGGTGGCCGACTATGTGAAGGAGACCTCCAACCACGTCCTCTACCGGGTCACCCCGCTCTATGAGGGGGACAATCTGGTGGCCAGCGGAGTGCTGATGGAGGCCGGGAGCGTGGAGGACGAGAGGGAGGGCATCTGCTTCAACGTCTATGTCTACAACGTCCAGCCGGGCATCGGCATCGACTACGCCACCGGCGCGAGCTGGGCGGAAGGGGAACAGGGGGAGATCCAGTCCAGCCCAACCCCCGCAGGTACCGCCTACGTGCTGAATACCAACACGAAGAAATTCCACCTGCCCACCTGCGCCAGCGTGGAGGACATGAAGCCGGAGAACCGGACGGACTACACCGGAAGCCGGGAGGCCCTGCTGGACGAGGGCTATTCCCCCTGCGGCCAGTGCAAGCCGTAAAGCAAAACCGCCGCGGAGCCTCGCTCCGCGGCGGTTTTTCAGCGTCCCAGCAGGAAGAACAGGGCCAGAAACAGGGCGCAGGACAGGATGGGGAAGAGGACGTCCACCGGCCGCAGGCGCAGGGGCTGGCTGCACGTGCGGGGGACGCGGCCGTCGAAGCCCCTGGACTCCATGGCGATGGACAGCTCCTCCGACCAGCGCACCGACTTGACCAGCAGGGGCTTGAGCAGGGCGGGGGAGACGGGAAAAACCCGGATACCGCGGGCGGCAAAGGCGGCGCGGGTGCGCTTGTACTCCTCCATCATATTGGGCAGGATGCCCCAGGCGGCCAGCAGGCCGTAGGCGAACACCGGGGGGAGGCGGAGCTGCTGCTGGAGGGAGCGCACTAGGAGGATGCGGTCGGTGGTGAGGACAAAGAGCAGGCCCAGCCCGGCGAAGGCCAGTACCCGGCTGCCCAGCACCAGCCCGTTCCACACCGCCGCCCCGGTGAGGGCCTGGGCGGCGGCGTTGATGGGCATGCCCGCCCCGGCGTGAAAGTGGTAGCCGGTGGAGAACATGCCCACCGCCACCAGAAGCACGGGGAGAAGGGCCCCGGCCAGCACCTTGACGTTGGCGCGGGAGAGAAGCAGGGCGGCCAGACATACCGCAAATACTGCCAGGTTGACCGCCGGGTGGTGGAGTCCGGCCAGCAGAAGGGTGGGCACCACCAGCCCGATGAGCTTACAGGCGGGATTGAGCGACTTCATACAGGCTCCCCTCCTTCAGCTCGTAGAGAATGTCGGCGTAGTCCTGAGCCAGTGCCCGGTCGTGGGTGGACAGGATGAGGGTGAGGCCCCGCTCCACCACCTCCTGCTGGAGGGCGTCCATGATGGCGGCGGTGCGGCCGCGATCCTGGGCGTAGGTGGGCTCGTCGCACACCAGCACCTGGCAGTCGTAGGCCAGCAGGGCGGCCACCCCCAGCCGCCGCTGCTGGCCCTGGCTGAGCATATAGGGGGACAGGCGGCGGAAGCGCCAGAGCTGGATCCGGCGGAGCACCTCTTCGGCCCCGGCGGCGGGATCGCCCGCCCCGGCGCTGTGGCGCAGGCTGACCGTCACCTCGTCCAGAACGGTGTCCGCCACGAACTGGTCCTGGGGACTCTGGGTGACGAAGCCCATGCGGCCGGTCAGCCGGCGGCGGTGCCTGGACAGCTCCATCCCCTCCAGCCGGGCGGAGCCCTGATAGCGGTAAAGGCCGCTGAGGGCGCCGAACAGGGTGCTCTTGCCGCTGCCGCTGGGGCCCACGATGACGTGGATGCGCCCCCGGAAGAAGTCGGCGTTCACGTCCCGCAGCACCTCGCGCCCATCCTGGGAGACCCGCAGGCCCCGCAGGGAGAGCACCACCTCCTCCGGCCCGGTCTTGACCGGCCGGGCGGCCTGGTAGGGGCAGCCGGGGACGCTGACGCCCCGCTCCGCCCACGCCTGAGGGGAGAGGGCGCTGGGGGCATAGGCGGCGCCGTCCAGCGTGCCGTCCTGGGCCATGAGGCGGATCTCGTCGGCGATGGACAGCCAGTGGTCCAGCTGGTGGTCGATGGCCAGAATGCCGGTGCCGCATTCCCGGTGGAGCCGGGCGAGCTGTCCGCAGAGAAGGGCGGCGGTTTGGTCGTCCAAATTGGCGAAGGGCTCGTCCAGCAGGATCCAGGCCGGCCGCAGTGCGGCCAGACAGGCCAGCGCGGCCCGCTGCTTCTCCCCGCCGGACAGGGAGCGGAGGGGGCGGCGGCGCAGGTGGGCGATGCCGCAGAAGTCCAGGGCGGCGCTCAGCCGCTCCTCCATCTCCGCCCGGGGCACCCGCCGGTTCTCCAGACAGAAGAACAGCTCGTTCTCCACCGTGTCCATACAGAACTGGAGCTCCGGGTTTTGAAACAGCATGCCCACCAGGGCGCACCGCTCCCCCGGCCCCAGGGCGGCGGGCTCCTGTCCCTCCACCCGCACCGTGCCCTCCTGGAGGAACCCGGCGTTCTGGGGATAGATCCCCGCCGCCAGATAGAGCAGGGTGCTCTTGCCGCAGCCGGAGGGGCCGGTGAGGACGGTGATGCGGCTCCGGTCAAAGGAGGCGCTGACCTCGTCCAGCACCGGGCGCTTGCTCTGCTCCAGGTAGCGGAAGGTGACGCGCTCCAGGGTGATGCGGCCCACCTCAGACGGGGAGGAAGTCATTGGTGTACTCGGTGGGGCGGCGGCGGTCGTAGTAGCCGTTGGCCACCAGCCAGTCGGCCATCCGCTCCCAGCGCTCCGGGCGGATGGCGCCCCAGTGGCCCCGCTGATCCAGCAGCAGGGGGACCAGGTGCCTCTGGCTGCGCACCAGCATGGCCTCGGACACGGCGGGCAGGCCGTCCTTCACCGCCAGGACGGCCCCCTCCGGATCGCGGGCCGCCTCCTGATAGCCCCGGTCCAGAGCGGCCAGGAAGGCCCGTACCTCGGCGGGCCGGTCCCGCAGAACCTGGTGGGTGGCGGCGACGGCGGGGGCGCAGAAGTCGAAGAGGGGGTCCACGTCGGCCAGGTTGATGAAGTTGATCTCTTTGCCCGCCGCGATAAGCTCCTCGTTCTCCCAGTTGGCGTAGACCCAGGTGGCGTCGGCCACGGTGCCCAGGGTGGCGACGATGTCGCCCACGTCCATGGGCACCAGCTCCACCTTGCCGTAGTCGCCGCCGTCCAGGCGCACGGCCTCGCCGATCACGCCGTGGAACCAGCGGGGGGCCCAGTGGGTAAGGCGCTTGCCCTCCAGATGCCGGGGGGAGGTGATGCCGCTCTCCTTCAGGGAGACGATGCCGGAGTCGGAACGCTGGGTGAGGACGGCCACGCCGGTGAGCTCCACCCCGCGGGACATGCAGTCCAGCATGGAAATCTGGGGGCCCAGCACGAAATCGGCGCCGTGGAGATCCATAACGCCGTGAACCTCGCCGTCGATGTGCACCTCCAGGCCCGCCTCCGCGAAGTAGCCCCGCTTCTCCGCCAGCAGAAAGCCGGTGTGATTGGTATTTGCAAACCAGTCCAGAACCACATTCAGTTTACCCATTGCTTATTCCTCCTCATCGTCGATGGATACCGGGGCAAGCCGGGCGCCCACGGCGTAGCTGCGCAGTACCCCCGTCCGGGCCAGGCCGTCGCAGGCCAGCTTGGCGATGACGCCGGAGAAGACCACGGCGCTGGCAAAGCGGACGGCCAACTGGGCGGCCAGCATGGTGGGGGCCAGCAGATAGTAGCTCAGGTAGTACAGCTCGTAGCAGAAGATGCACACGGCGGCAAAGACGCCGGACAGGGCCATGGAGAGCAGGTTGTACTTCCGGTAGCGGAATACGGCGAAGCCCAGCTCGCACCCGACGCCCTGGATGAGGCCGGTGAGCACCACGGTGGCGCCGCCGGAGTTGCCCATGAGCAGCTCGATGGCGGAGGCCAGCACCTCGGTGATGAGGGCCGCGCCGGGCTTGCGGATGATGTAGGCGGCAATGGTGGCGGCCATAAACCACACGCCGTAGATGAGTTCAAAGCCGAAGGCCGACAGGCCCAGGGGGGTGAGGGCCACCGAAATGGCGGTGCCGCCGTAAAACACGGCCATGTAGACCACCGCGAACAGCACACCCAGTATGGCCATCATGACCACGTCCTTGAGTTTCCAGGGTTCTCGTCTCATTCTTGCAGATACCTCCGTTTTAGGCAAAAGTAAAAGCCGCACAGCCTTCGCTGAGCGACTTTGCAAAAAACGGAAAAACGGCGTGAACCGCGCTCCCTACGATGGCATTACCCAACAGGTTCCATGGGTCATAGGCAGAACAGCCTAACTCTCAGCCGGATTCCATCCGGCCCCCCAGCATTCAGTTGTGCAGACTTTTCTGTGGCAACTATAGCACGCCTTTCCGCAAATTGCAAGGGCGGATTTCAGACCCAGTGGCGGGGCCAGCGGTCCCAGTAGGCCCGGTAGGTGGGCCACGTGCCGTTCAAATCCATCTGGTACATACGGAAGATGACCAGCCGGTTTTTCGGCTGCCACAGCTCCTCGTAGGAGTAGCGGTAGGTCATGCCGATGCGCTCCATGACCGCCCCGCTCTTGGGATTGTCCGCGTCGTGGGTGGCCGTGAGGAAGGGCAGGCCGTCGGCGCGCAGACGCTCCACCACCGCAGCGGCGGCCTCGGTCATGTAGCCGCGGCCCCAGGATGGCCGGGCCAGGGCGTAGCCCAGATCATGGCTCTCCCCGTCGTCCACATGGAGGTAGCCGATGGGGCGGTCGTTCTCCCGCAGGCAGATGGCGTAGCGGCAGCCGGAGGGACGGCGGTAGTAGTCCAGGTAGTGCTCCTCCAGATATCTGGCGGCGTCCGCCTCGGTCTCCAGCGGGAACCAGGGCAGGAAGGTGTTGACCTCCCGGTCGCGCATCAGGGAAAACAGCGGCTCCACATCCGCCGGGGTAAACCGGCGGAGCACCAGACGTTCGGTCTCCAGACGGGGGGTGTTGGCGGGCATGGGACATTCCTCCTTTTTACCCAGCATAGCACGCCCCAGACCATGCCGCAACTGCCGCTTGACTTTCCGCCGGGGCTGGGGTACTCTGAACAGTACGCACGGAAAGAGAGGACACGCCATGACCTACCCCGAATTCAAAGCCAGATACGCCCTCACCCCCGATCCCCAGCAGGAGGCGGCCATCCTCCGGGCCGAGGGGCCCACCCTGCTGCTGGCGGTGCCGGGCAGCGGCAAGACCACCACCCTGGTGACCCGGCTGGGCTATCTCATCCACTGCCTGGGGGTGGAGCCGGGGCGCATCCTCACCGTCACCTACACTGTAGCCGCCGCCGGGGACATGAAGCGGCGCTTTGCCGCCCTCTTTGGGGAGGCGCACGCCGGCGCGCTGGCCTTCCGCACCATCAACGGCATCTGCCAGTCCATCATCTCCTACTACGCCTGGGCCAAGGGGGCGGAGCCTTTCGCTTTGTGGACCAACGAGGGGGAGCTGAACGCCCTGGTGCGCTGGCTGATGCAGTCCCACGGGGCCGAGTGGCCGGGGGAGCAGGAGGTGAAGGAGGTGCGCACCCGCATCACCTGCTGCAAGAACGGGATGCTGCGGGATGAGGAGGTGCGGGCCATCGAGATGGACGGGGTGGATTTCCCCGCCGTCTATTTCGGTTACCGGGAGTATCTGGAGCGCAACCGCCGCATGGACTACGACGACCAGATGGTCTTTGCCCTGCGGATTCTCCGCCGGTACCCCGACATCCTGGCCCACTTCCAGAGCAAATACCCCTACCTCTGTGTGGACGAGGCCCAGGATACCTCCAAAATCCAGCACGCCATCCTCCGCCTGCTGGCTGCCCGGAGCCGCAACCTGTTCATGGTGGGGGACGAGGATCAGAGCATCTACGGCTTCCGGGCGGCCTGGCCCCAGGCGCTGATGGAGTTCCGGCAGATCTACCCGGAGGGGGAGGTGCTGCTGATGGAGACCAACTACCGCTCCGCCGGGGCCATCGTGGAGAAGGCGGACGCCTTCATCCAGCGCAACGGCAGCCGCCACCCCAAGCACATGCGGGCCAGCCGTCCCCAGGGGGAGCCGGTGCGCCACGTGAATCTCAACGACTTCGGGCAGCAGGCCCACTATCTGGCCCAGGCGGCGGCGGACTGCACGGAGTCCACCGCCGTGCTCTACCGCAACAACGACAGCGCCCTGCCCCTCATTGACCTGCTGGAGCGCCGGGGCATCCCCTACGCCTGCCGCCAGCGGGAGAGCTTCTTTTTCACCAGCCCGGCGGTGCGGGATCTCACCGATGTGCTCTGCTTTGCCTTAGATGGCACGGATCGGGAGCGGTTTCTGCGGATTTACTACAAGCTGGAGGTGCGCGTCAAGCGGAGCATCCTCCAGGAGAAGCTGCGCCGGGTGCCGGAGGGCGCGCCGGTGCTGGACGCCCTCATCGACGGGGGCGGCGTCGAGCCCTGGCAGACGGGGCGGCTCAAGGCCCTGCGCACCCACCTGTCCAAGCTGTCCCAGCTCTCCAGCTTTGCCGCCCTCCAGCGCATCGTCAAATACATGGGCTACGGGGACTACCTGTCCGGCCAGGGAGGCGACAAGAGCCGGGTGGAGCTGCTGCTGGCCCTGGCCCGGCAGGAGCCGGGGGTGGAGGGCTTTCTCCGCCGCCTGGAGGCGCTGCGGGACACGGTGGAGACGGGGGGTGGAGACCCGGCCTGCCCCTTTGTGCTCTCCACCATCCACGCCAGCAAGGGCCTGGAGTACGACCGGGTGTTCCTCATCGACGCGGTGGACGGCATTTTCCCATCGGTGAATCCCCGGAAGGGGAACGACCTGTCCGACGAGGAGCGGGTGGCCCTGGAGGAGGAGCGGCGGCTCTTCTACGTGGGGGCCACCCGGGCCCGGCGGCAGCTTGTTCTGCTCACCTGTGACAACCGCTTTGGCGAGCCGTCACCCCCGGCCTCCTTCGTGGGGCAATTCCTGGGCACGCCGGAGTGGGCGTCCCAGAGGCCCGGGACTCCGGGCAAGGCCCCGGCGGAGCCTGACGCCGCCGCGGTGGCGGCGTGGGAGAAGGACTACCTGCCCGGCACGGCGGTGGTGCACCGGGCCTTCGGGCCCGGCATGGTGGTGAGCCGCTCCGGCGCGGTGGCGGTGATCGCCTTCGACGAGGTTGGCACCAAAAAGGTGGAGCTGACGGCCTGCCTGCGGAAGCGGCTGCTCCGGCTGGCCTCCGCCCCGGACTTCTGAGGACCTGTTACCAAATTTTCACCATTTGAAACCGCGTAGGGGTTTCCTTTCGGGCTGTGGGGGTGGTATCATGACGGCATAACCGCCCGAAGGAGGAATACCGCTGTGAACCGCACGTCCATAACGGGGCTGGCCTGTCTGCTGGCCGTTGCCCTTACCGCCTGCGCGGGAGGCGGAGAGCCGCCGGCACCGTCCGGCAGCCCCGCGTCCGCCCCGCTGGAAGCTCTGAAAGAACCCGCCAACTCCATGTCCGTTTCGCCTCCGTTGTCCCCCGCGCCTGTGTCGGCCGAGGCCCTGGCGGCCTACCGGGCCCTGCTGGCAGGGGAGCCGGGGGCGCTGGATCGCCCGCCGGAGGGGTTGGAGCTGCACCAGGTCACCCTGCCCCCGGCGGAGGAGCTGGAGTATGTGCTGCTGGATCTGGACGGGGACGGCGGGGCGGAGCTGGTGGTGCAGATGGTGGCTCAGCCCCACCAGTTCAACGCCGTGTTCCACTATGGGGACGGGGAGCTGAGCTGCTGGCAGTACGATATTATGGAGATGAGCTGCCGGGACTACCCCCTTGGGGACGGCGCCATGGTACGGCAGTATGACACGGGCACCGGGCCCAATCGGTATTCCAACCTCTACACGGTGTTCCGCTATCTGCCCGATGGGGAGACGGAGGAGTGCGCCTCCCTGGCGGTACACCAGGATACGCAGGAGGATGGCACGGAGGTATTCACCTATCTGGTGGACGACGCGGAGGTGGATCAGGACACCTTTGCGGCGGAGTTTGAGGAACTGGTGGGGAGCCGGCTTCTGTCTCTGGAGGACTGGACTCCGGCTACGGAGCGGCCCGGCTGAAAAACGAACGCGGCCCGTCGGTCATTGACCGATGGGCCGCATTTTGTCTGCTTGACTTACCCGTTGAGAGAGTCCAGAATACGGTCTCTGAGCTGGAAGAGCGGTTCCAGAGAGCTGTCCTTGAGGGCGGACTTGAGGGAGACCACGGGCTCAAGCACCTGGAAACCCTTCAGCTCACCCAGCATCTCACGCATCAGCTTGCCGCTGACCGGAGCCCAGGAGCCGTTCTCCACCAAGGCCACCGTGCGGTTTTGCAGGCCAAGGGCCTTCATGTCATGGAGGAAGGTGGCCATGGCGGGATAGACCCCGTTGTTATAGGTGGGGGCGGCCAGCACCAGGTGGCTGCACCGAAAGACCTCGGAGATAAGGGTGGAGACATGGGTGGAGGAAATGTCGTGCATGGCGATGTTCTTTACCCCGCCGTCAGCCAGACCCGCAGCCAGAAGGTTGACAGCGTTCTCGGTGTCGCCGTACATGGAGGCGTACAGCACCGCAACGGCCCGCTCCTCCGGCTCGTAGCGGCTCCACTTGTCGTACTTGTCCAGAAGGTAGTCCAGATTGCTGCGCCAGATGGGGCCGTGGAGGGGGCAGATCATGGCAATGTCCAGTCCGGAGAGCTTCTTCAGCGCGGCCTGCACCTGGAGGCCGTACTTGCCCACGATATTGCCGTAATAGCGGCGGG
>OLGF01002203.1_pt1 | contig 18600 bp, 18 predicted proteins | sample 1604971 | NCBI WGS metagenome assembly OLGF01 (sample SAMEA3888902, study PRJEB22519) | human gut metagenome | biome: human gut; feature: human-associated habitat; material: faeces | place: Denmark | collected 2011 | reverse complement strand
TCGCGGCGTGAAGGACTGTCTGGCTGCCACCAAGGTCTGCGGCGGCGACGCCAAGGCCTGCAAATACGGCTGCTTCGGCTTCGGCTCCTGCGTGGCTGCCTGTAAGTTCGACGCCATCCATGTCGTCGACGGCGTTGCCGTTGTGGACAAGGAGAAGTGCACCAACTGCGGCGCCTGCCGCGCTGCCTGCCCGCACCACCTGATCGTGGAGGTTCCCTACAAGCAGAAGGTGTTCGTCAACTGCTCCAACAAGGACAAGGGCCCTGCCGTCACCAAGGTGTGCGCCTCCAGCTGCATCGCCTGCGGTATGTGTGAGCGCACCTGTAAGTTCGACGCCATCCACGTGGAGAACAACGTGGCCGTCATCGATTACAGCAAGTGCAAGAACTGCACCATGTGCGCCAAGGCCTGCCCCCGCAACGCCATCGAGCCCATCCCCACTCCTGAGGAGAAGGAGAAGTTCAAGGCTGCGCAGAAGGCTGCTGCTGAGAAGAAGGCTGCTGCCGCCAAGGCCGCCGCTGAGGCTCCCAAGGCCGAGTAACCACCTAATAAAACAAGAGACACGCCATCCGGCGTGTCTCTTGTTTTATTAGCTGTGGGGCCTCTCTCCGTCCTGCGGCAGATCTAAAAAAGGAAAGGGCGGGGTATCCCCGCCCTTTCCTTTTGACGTCCGCCGTGGTATACTGGAAAAAACGACCGCAAGGAGGCTCCCCGCCATGTCCGACACCATCGCTGCCATCGCCACGCCCCAGCTGCCCAGTGCCATCGGCATTCTGCGCCTGTCCGGCCCCGACACGCTGGCGGCGCTGGACCGCGTGTTCCGCGCCAGAAACGGCCGCCCCGCCGGTGCGCAGCAGCCTCGCAGCATGGTGTATGGCGACCTGCTGGACCGGAGCGGCAGCGTCATCGACCACGTGCTGTGTGTCCGGTTCGCAGGGCCCAACAGCTACACCGGTGAGGACTGCGCGGAGATACACTGCCACGGCTCGCCGGTGGTGCTGAACGCGGGTCTGGCCGCGCTGTTGGCCGCGGGGTGCCGTCAGGCCAGAGGCGGCGAGTTCACGCAGCGGGCCTTTCTCAACGGACGCATGGACCTGATCCAGGCGGAGTCCGTGGCGGACCTCATCGACGCGGAGACGGCGGAGGCGGCGAAAAACGCGGTGTGCCAGCTGGACGGTGTGCTGAGCCGCACCATCGCCGGTATCTACGACGGTCTGATGGCCATGGCGGCACGGTTCTATGCCGTGGTGGACTACCCCGACGAGGACATCGAGGACGTACAGCGCCAGGAGATGCTGGACACATTGAGTCGTGCCCAGCGGGAGCTGGAGCGGCTGCTGGCCACCTTCTCCCGCGGACAGCTTCTGAAGCAGGGCGTCCCCGCCGTGATCTTAGGGCGTCCCAATGCGGGGAAATCCTCCCTGCTCAACGCCCTGCTGGGCTACGACCGCGCCATCGTCACCGACATCGCCGGTACCACCCGCGACACCGTGGAGGAAAAGGTGCTGGTGGGCGGCGTACTGCTGCGGCTGACGGATACCGCCGGTATCCGAAACAGCGCTGACCGCATCGAGGCTATGGGTGTGGAACGCAGCCGTCAGGCAGCGCAGCGGGCGGCGCTGGCCCTGCTGGTGCTGGACGGCTCCCAGACTCTGACAGACGAGGACGAACAGGCCATGGCGGCGGCAGAGCAGACGCCCCGCCTGCTGGTGCTGGTGAATAAGAGCGATCTGCCCCAAAAGCTGGACACGGCGGCCTTGGCTGAGCGGTTCCCCCGCGTGCTGCATATCTCCGCCCAAACCGGCGCGGGGCTGGACGCGCTGGCGGAGGCTGTGGCGGCGCTGTACCCTGCGGGGGAGACGCCTGCGGGCGAGCTGCTGACCAACGCGCGGCAGGCTGACGCCGTGGAACGCGCCCTGTCCGCCGTAGCGGAGGCCCGCGGCGCACTGGACATGGGCATGACGCCGGATGTGGTGCTGACGGACTGTGAAGCGGCGCTGGAGGCACTGGGCGAGCTGAACGGCAAGCGCATCCGCGAGGATCTGGTGGATACCATCTTCTCCCGCTTCTGCGTGGGAAAATGACCGTATTTTTGTAAGAGGTGCGCAAATTTTCGGGTTTCCCCTTTTCAACCGGCGCGTTTCGTGTTACCATGGAGTATCGTGAACATCCATTCGACAAAAGGAGGCTTTTGCTATGCGTGACTATATCATCATGACCGACAGCTGCTGCGATCTGAACGCCCACATGGCCCAGGAGCTGGAGCTGAACGTGGTGCCCCTGACCGTCCACATGAACGGCAAGGACTACGCCAACATGCTGGACGGCAGTGAGATCAGCTTCGAGGAGTTTTACAAGAACATCCGCAGCGGTATCCTCAGCACCACCTCCGCCGCCAATGTAGGACAGTTCGAGGACGCCATGCGCGCCGTGCTGGCCCAGGGCAAGGACATCGTGTGCGTCAACTTCTCCAGCGCTCTGTCCGCCACATACCAGAACGCCTGCATCGCCGCCAAGACTATGGCGGACGAGTTCCCCGAAAGCCATGTCTACGTGGTGGACTCCCTGTCCGCCTCGCTGGGGCAGGGGCTGCTGCTGTATCTGGCGGTGCAGAAAAAGCGGGAGGGTCTGTCCGCTGAGGAGCTGGTGCAGTGGGTAGAGGAAAACAAGCTTCACATTGACCACTGGTTCACCGTGGACGACCTGAACTTCCTGAAGATGGGCGGCCGCGTATCCGCCACCACTGCGTTTCTGGGTACCATGCTGTCCATTAAGCCGGTGATGCATACCTCCGACGAGGGAAAGCTGGTACCCGTCAGCAAGGCCCGCGGCCGCAAGGCCAGCCTGCAGGCCCTCATTGACAAGGTGGCGGAGCTGGGCATCGAGCCCAGTGAGCAGGTGATGTTCATCTGCCACGCGGACTGCGAGAAGGAGTCCCGCGCCGTGGCCGAGGAGCTGAAAGCCCGCTACGGTGTGAAGGAGGTCTACATCAACTACATCGGGCCTGTCATCGGCAGCCACACCGGCCCCAACACCATGGGCCTGTTCTTCGTGGGCACCAAGCGCTGACACATGATTTCACATTCGGAGGGAACGCACATGGAATGGCTGGAGCTGAAGATCGACACCTCGCCGTCAGGGCTGGACGCGGTGACAGCACTGCTGGAGCAGCAGGGCATCACCGGCGTCATCATCGACGATGAAGCGGATTTCAAGGATTTTCTGGAGCATAACCGGCAGTATTGGGACTATGTGGATGAGGACCTGCTGCGGGAAAAGGCCGGCGTCAGCCGCGTCACCTTCTATCTGGAGCGGAACGAGGATGCCCTGAACATCGTGGCGCAGGTGCGCATCGCCATGTCCGCCCTGAAAAAGGAGCATCCGGAGTACGGCCCGATGCTGCTGACCATCGACAACGTGGCCGATGCGGACTGGGAAAACAACTGGAAGAAGTTCTACAAGCCCATGGAGATCGGGGAGCGGCTGCTGGTGGTACCCCAGTGGGAGGAGACCAAGGCCAGAGGGCGGATGAAGCTGGTGCTGAACCCGGGCCTCACCTTCGGTACCGGCAGCCACGCCACCACCCGGCTGTGCCTGCAATCGCTGGACAAGTACATCCATGGCGGCGAAAGAGTGCTGGATCTGGGCTGCGGCAGCGGTATCCTGTCCATCGCGGCGCTGGTGCTGGGGGCCAGAGAGGCCTTTGCCTGCGACATCGACGAGAAATGCGTGGACGTGGCCTACGAGAACGCCGCCCTCAACGGCATCGGCAAGGACCGCTACACCGTGCGCTGGGGCGACGTGCTGACGGACAAGGCATTGCAGGCGGAATTCGGCGGCGACTACGACATAGTGGTGGCCAACATTGTGGCGGACGTCATCATGGGTCTTTCCGGCAAGGTGCGGCCCTTCCTGAAGGAGGGTGGTCTGTTCCTGTGCTCCGGCATCATCGACGACCGCGCGGAAGAGGTTTCCGCCAAGCTGCGCGCCGAAGGCTGGACCATCGTGGAGCAGCACGACTCCGAGGGCTGGTACAGCTTCCTGTGCCGGTAAAAAAATCGCATAAAAGGAGCCGGACTCATGAAGTCCGGCTCCTTTTTTCGTCCTTATCGGTATTCCCGCGGCACGGCGCTGTCCACGTATTTAGGCCGCACCTCCAGACGCACCGTGTCCCCAACGGCACAGGGCACGTCCGTCACGTCCAGCGCCAGCTGGGTGGCGCCTACCACGCCCCGCACAGGGCAGCGCCGGCCGTTGACCAGCCCCGTCAGACCGTTGCTGCGCAGCAGTGCCCGCCCGGTGCGGAGCAGCCGGTACACCCTGTCCCGCAGGCGCAGGGCGTTGGATTCCTCCGTTACCCCCACGCCGCTGGTATAGCCCGCCGGCAGCAGAGCCAGACGCGTGGGCCGCTTGGTGCGGTACGCGCCGGCGTAGCCCACCTTCCAGCCAGACGGCAAGTCCTTCAGCTCCATGACCTGCGTCTCCAGCCAGCCGATCTTCTCCAGCCCCAGTGGGTCCGGCACCGACAGCCGTCCCAGCAGCGCCGAGCCCAGACGCACCGCGTCCAGCTGCATCTCCGGATACCGCAGAAACGCGGAGGAGGCGCAGACGTGGCGCAGACCCGTCTCGATACCGGCCCGCTCCAGCAGGGCCGCGCCCTCCTGAAACTGCTGGTACTGCCGGCGGGTCAAGGCTTCGTCGGCGGCGTTGGCGAAGTGGGTGAACACCCCCTCCACCCGCATCGATGGCAGGCTTTTCAGCAGGGCTGCGGCCTCCGTCACGTCCTGCGGCAGGAAGCCGAAGCGGCCCATGCCGGTGTCCAGCTTCACGTGGACGCGGGCAGTGACGCCCTTTTCCACGGCCACGGCGGACACCGTCTCCGCCGCAGCGCAGGAGCCCACCGTCAGGATGGCGCCGCAGTCCAGCAGGACGGCCACATCCCGTGGTACTGCGGTGGAGGACAGCATCAGCACCTCCGCCGCGATCCCCGCCTGACGCAGAGCCGCAGCCTCCTCCGCCGTGGACACAGCCAGCATATCCATGCCGTGCTCCGTCAGAAAGCGGGCGTAGTCCGTCAGGCCCAGCCCGTAGCCGTTCCCCTTCACCACGCCGATGATGCGGGCCGACGCGGCTCGCCGCAGCCTGTCCAGGTTCCGCGCCAGCGCCGCGGCGTCGATGACCAGTGTGCGCACAGTATTTCCCTCCCTCCGGTGATGTCTGTATTTCGATTATACCCCTTCTGCGGCGGTACGCAAGTGAGCCGCTGCCGATTTAAGGTGTTCGGCGGAAACATTTAATAAAATCGCAAGATTCGACAGTCTCCGCCTGCAAAAAGGGGCATATCGCGGATATGCCCCTTTTCGTTATTCGCTGTCGCCCGGCAGATACCCGGGCGCCACCAGAATGATCTTGTTGCCCACGTCGTAGTGGCTGTCGGCCTCCACGCGGCTGGACAGCAGGTTGCCGTCGCCATCGTAGATGTTGCGCCACGTCCGGACGTAGTAGCCGGTATGGCCATACTGGTCGATGACCTCCTCGCCCGGGGCCACGTCCGGCGACTCCTGATACACCGTCTGATAGTCCGTGACACCCAGCACGGCGTTGGTCATCACCACGTAGTGGTCATCCACCTTGGTGCCCAGAATGGTACACGTCACCTCGTTGGTATTGTCGTTGTAGGACGTGACGATCTTGATAGGATAGTCGCGGCTGTTGCGGAAGGCGAAGTCCGGCCCGCCCCAACTCACCGTGGCGTCGCAGCCCATGGGCATATAGCCCGGGTTGAACATATGGCAGTAGCGCAGCACGATATCCAGATCGCTGAGCAGTACCGCGTAGTACAGCGTGGAGGACACCTGGCAGATGCCGCCGCCGATGCCGGTGGTGGTGCGCCCGCCCTCGTAGACGCCGGCCTCCTGATAGCCGCGGGCCGCCGTGCGCTGGCCCACCGCGGAGTTATACCAGAACTCCTCACCGGGGTTATAGATCCTGCCGTTGATGGCCGCCGCCGCCAGCTTGATGTTCTGGTGACGGCCCCAGGGGCCCGCACACTTGGTGGTGTAGGTGCCCAGCACGTCGCGGAACATGCACTCCTCCAGCTCCTCGGTGGACACGGTGGGGAACTCCACCTCCGCATCGGCCAGGAATTCCGTACCCGCCGGTGCGGCGTCCAGCTGAGCCTGCACCGCCGTCACATCGAAGGAAAGGCCCACACGGGACTCGGTGGGCTTCCCCGTCTCCTTGTCGCAGACGGCCTCCACCTTCTCTCCCGCCAGCTGGTCGTGTATCGCCTGCACGTCCACGGTCTGGGCCTTCTTCTCCTCATAGACGCAGGCCACCGGCGTCAGCTCCCCGCTTTGCAGCATGGCGGCAAGGTCGCTCTCCAGCTGCGGCGCGTCCAGCATGCGGCCGTCAGCGGGCTTGGTGATATACAGGCCCTCGCCCTTTTCCAGACGGTAGCCGCCGTCCACCACCGTGCAGTTCAGCGATGCCGCCAACTTCTCGCAGGCGGCATCCAGCGCCGACTGATCCACGTCCAGCGCCGGTACGGCGGAGGTCTGGACAAACCAGCTGCGGATCAGCTCATACCCGCCGCGGAGCCATGCCAGCGCCCCGCCGCCCCAGCTTTCGTACCGCCGGGACGCACCGGCGGCCACAGCCGCCGCCTGGGGCGTCACGGTGACGCCCAGCTCCTCCAGCGTGACGGCGCCGATGCTCTCACCGCTCTCCGTCAGGGTCACGGCGGTGTCATGGAGGACCCGCTCGCCCTGCTGCTCCCACAGCGCTTCGATCTGCTGGGCAGCCTGTCCCGACACGTCCACCCCCAGCACATCCGTGTGGGGCAGCGCGGTGTCGTTATACAGGAACTGCACCGCCGCGCAGGCGGCTATGTAGGCCAGTGCCAGCACGCCCACGACGATGCCGACGATCAAGCCCGCCTTTCTGCCGCCGGAGACTGGCGGCTTCTCCGGCGCAATCTGTTCCGGCCGTGCGCCGTCGGCTGCTTCTGTCGTTTTCACAGAGGACACGATGTTTTCTTCCATAGATGTCCCCCTCCTTCCCTTTCGCCACAGGGGTACCCTGTGCCAGCCCATGATACCATACCCCTGTGGGAAATGGGTTACGAATCCGTAACAACCCCTGCGGGCCGGCGCTTGGGAATGTGGATGGTCAAGAGGATCTCCTCGTCCGTGTCGCAGCGGCCTACCTCCGCGCCTACGCCCGCCGACTGCATCAGCCGCACGCCCCGCTCCACGCTGTTCAGGAACAGCCGCACGTCCTTGATGATGTACGTGGGACGCCGCCGCAGCGGCTCCGTCCGGTTCCGGGCGGCCAGGGCATCTATGTATTGCTCCGCCTGAGCCACGTTGAGACCCCGCTGTCCCATGTGCCGCGCCGCCGCCAGCTGCTGCTCCGGATCGGTGAGCCGTAGCAGCGCCCGGGCATGGCGCTCCGTCAGGCCGTACTGCCGCAGGCAGTCCGTCACCGGCGGCCCCAGCCGCAGCAGCCGCAGCTTGTTGGCGATGGCGGGCTGGGACTTGCCCAGCTTCTCCGCCGCCTGCTGCTGGGACAGGCCGTACCGCCCGATGAGGCGGGAGATGGCCGCCGCCTCCTCCAGATAGTCCAGATCCCGCCGCTGCAAATTCTCGATGAGGGCCAGCAGCGCCGCGTCTTCCTCCCCCACCGCCGCAATGAGACACGGCACCTCCCGCAGGCCCGCCATGCGGGCGGCCCGCAGCCGCCGCTCTCCCGCCACCAACTCGTAATAGCCGCCCTTGTCCCGCACCGTCAGCGGCTGTAAAATCCCGTAGGCGCGGATGCTGTCCGCCAGCTCCCGCAGCGCCGTCTCGTCAAAGCTGCGGCGGGGCTGCTGCGGATTGGGCCGCACGGCGCCAATGGCGATGTAGCGGACGCGGCTGGACAGAAACTCCCCCTTCTGGTTTTTCCTCATGGTCTCCCCCTCCTTTCCCTCCATTTTACGGCGTATTTGCCGCGAAATCAGGCAGAAACCGTCGGGAAATCCGAAAAATCTGTCCCTGTGCGCAAAAAAAGACGCCCGCAGGCGTCTTTTTTACGTCCTGTTCATATCACTGCCGCTCCCGCTTCAGCCGCCGGATATCCTCGCCGAAGAAGGGCAGGATCTCGTACTCCCCCTCCAGACGGGACAGCACGGACCGGCCGTAGCGGCTGCCGATCTCCTCCGGCGCCAGATTGGTGCTGATGATGGTAGAGCGCTTTTCCATCAGCCGCCCGTTGACGATCTGGTACAGGGCGCTCTGGACGAAGGAGGTGGTCATCTCTGTACCCAGATCGTCCAAAATCAGCAGGTCGCAGCGCATGCAGCGGTCCGCATCCTCGCCGCCGTCCTCGTCCCGCCGGAATTTGGCGTCCTCGAACCGTGCGAACACGCTGGCCGCCGTGTCGTACACCACGGAGAAGCCGTTTTCGCTGACCACCCGCGCGATGCAGGCGGAGAGAAACGTCTTGCCCAGTCCCGTACCGCCGGACAGCAGCAGGCTGCCGCCGCCCTTGGCGAATTGGTAGGCGTAATCGCGGCAGACGTCGAAGTTCCGCTCCATATTGGCCCGAGGCGACACGCCGAAGGCCGGCTGCACCGCGCTGTCATACCAGTCGAAGCTGAACGTCTCGAAGCTGTCCTCCCCCAGGGGCAGCAGGCGGGACAGCTCCGCCAGCTGCTCGCGGGCGTAGTAGGCCCGCAGGCAGCCGCACACGCGGCCGTTGGCATAGCCGGTGTCGCCGCACAGGCGGCAGGCAGGCTTCTCCTCCAGATAGTCCGCAGGATAGCCCATGGCTGCCAGCAGCTGCGTCCGCTCCTGCTGTAAGGCAAGGTTCTCGTCCCGCAGCACCCGAATGGCGGGCAGCGGGTCCGTCCCCCGGGCCAGTGCGGAGGAGATGATGCGGCTCATGGTGCCCCGCAGCTCCGTCTCGATCTCCGCCAGCCGCGGCTCACGGGCGTAGAGCGCCCGCCGCCGCTGATCCAGCTGGGCGGATCGGCGCTGCTTGTCCTCGTCGAAGCGGGCCAGCGCCCGCTGCATGATCCTGCCGTCGTATGCCATGTCGTCACCTCTTGATGTACCGGCGCATCCACGCGTTCTGCTCCGCGCCCCCCTGCTGGCCGCTCTGGCCGCCGCTCTGGGCCGGTGCGCTCTTGCGCTCCTCGCCCTTTTCCACCTGCTGCGGCGTGTGCCAGCCGTTTTCGTGCCAGCGGCGCAGGATGCCGTTGAGATAGCGCCAGTTCATATCCTTCTTATAAAACACCGTCCGCTCATAGGCCATGGCCACCGTCTCCGGTGGGAAGCCCATGTCCATCCAGTCTGTGATATAGCGGCTCTCCGCTTCCACCGGCGGGCGGTCCGGCAGCTGCATCGCCTTCATATACGCCCCCATCTTCTGGCGGCGGCGGCTCCACGTCCGCAGGTAGGCGGCGGCGCTGTCCTGATCGAACAGGCCCAGCTGGGCCCAGTGATAGCCCTCCTTCTCCACCTGCCGCATGGTGGGCCGGCGTCCTTCGCCCCACTGGGCTCTGGCCCTGTCCACACAGTGGCACAGCAACAAATAGATCACGTCCGCCGGCAGGCCCAGATCGTCGTACAGCCCCGCCAGTATCTGCAAGTCTGCGGTGCGCAGCTTTTTGCCCAGCTGCTGCTCCGCCTGAGGGATCAGCAGGCGGAAGCCCTCGTTGTCCGTCAGCAGGGCGGTGATGTCCTCTGCGGAGTAAACGGGCTTTTCCGCCGCCGGTTCGGGGCCGGGCGTCTGGGGCCGCGGCAGGAGTCCCAGCTCCTGCAATACCCGCTCCGCTGCGTCCAGCCGCAGGCGGCTCATGGTGGGCAGCACCTTTTCCAGCTCCTCCGGCGTTACGCCGCGGCCGAACCGCTGCAGCGCCAGATACAGCAGGGCGGCATCGCCCTCCCCGCGGCGCAGCAGGCTCTCCACTGCGGCGGCGGGCAGCGTGATATTCTCTTGTCCGCCCCGCAGGATATAACCGCTCATGGCTTCGGCCTCCCTTTTCTCAGTGCTCCCTATTTTACATGAAAAGTCCGTCGGCGTAAAGCAGGGACGGTCACATTTTTACAAATTTCCGCTTTTCGTCAAAATAGGCTTTCCACAGCGGGAAATTGTGCTATAATGGATGCTGTATTGATATCTTTACCGATAGAGACAACATAATTTTTGCGAAGATACAACAGAGGAGGTTGACCTATGGCGAATCGGGTAACAATGACCATCTGCGGCACGGAGTACACGCTGGTGGCAGAGGAGGACGCGGCCTATATGGAGAAGGTAGGCGCCATGGTGGACGGCGAGATGCGCCAGCTGATGGACGGCGCTCACATGAGCCGCGACAACGCCGCCGTACTGGCCGCCGTGAACCTGGCGGATGAGCTGTGCAAGGCTCAGGAAAACGCCGACAATCTGCGCCGCCAGCTGAAAACCTATCTGGACGAGGCCAGCCGCGCCAAGAATGAGGCCGCCGAGCTGCGCCGCAAGCTGCAGTCCCAGCAGAACCGCAAGGGATGATGGAGCTCCTCTCCCCCGCCGGCGGCCTCGACTCCCTCATTGCCGCCGTCCAGACCGGCGCGGACGCGGTATATATGGGCTTCGGCGCCTTTAACGCGCGGCGCAGTGCCAAAAACTTCACCGATGAGGAATTCGCTTCGGCAGTGGCGTACTGCCATCTGCGAGGCGTGCGGGTCTTTCTGACGCTGAACACCCTGCTGACGGACCGTGAGCTGGAGCAGGCGGCAGAGTCGCTGCGCAAGGCCAGTGATATGGGCGTGGACGCCATACTGGTGCAGGACTGGGGTCTGCTGACCCTGGCCCGCGAGATCGTGCCGGACGTACCGCTCCACGCCAGCACCCAGATGAGCCTGTTCACCCTGGGCGGAGCCAACGAGGCTGCCGCGCTGGGACTGGAGCGGGTGGTGCTGGCCCGCGAGCTGGCCCGCGATGAGATACGCGAGATCTGCGCCGGCTGTCCCGCCGAGATCGAGGTTTTTGCCCACGGCGCACTGTGCATGTGCTACTCCGGTCAGTGCGAGATGAGTGCCGTGGTGGGCGAGCGCAGCGGCAACCGCGGCGCCTGCGCCCAGCCCTGCCGCCTGCCCTACGGGGTCAACGGGCCCTGCCGCGGCGGCCATCCCCTGAGCCTGAAGGACGCCAACCTGTCGGCGTATCTGGCGGAGATGGAGGCCATGGGCGTGGCCTGTCTCAAGCTGGAGGGTCGGATGAAACGGCCGGAGTATGTGGCGGTGGTCACCGGCATCTACCGGCGGCTTTTGGACGAAAAGCGGCGGCCCACGGCAGAAGAATCCCGCCGGCTGGAGCAGGCGTTTTCCCGCAGCGGATTCACCGACGGCTACTGGCTGGGCAAAAAGGGTCCCCAGATGTTCGGCACCCGTCCGGAGAACGCGCTGGAGCCGAAGGAGCTGTTTGCAAAGGCCCGTGAAATGTATGAAAACGGGCGGGAAAACAGAAAAATACCGGTAAATCTCCGTCTGTCAGTACGGCGAGACGAACCTGTGCGGCTGAGCGGCGCCTGCGCCGTCCACGGCGGCGCGGCCTTCGCCATGGGCACGGGTGCTGTACCGGAGGAAGCCCGGAACCGCGCGGTAACAGCGGAGGAGCTGCGGCAACGGCTGAGCAAGACCGGCGGCACCGTATTCACAGCAGACCGTATCGAAATCGAGCTGGATGAGGGACTGACGATACCCGCCAGCGCCGTCAACGGTCTGCGCCGGGAGCTGCTGGAGGAGCTGGCAAAGCGGCGGATGGACATCCCACCCCGCCGGAAGCTGCCTGCCCTTCCCCTGCCGGATGCGCCGGAGGGCGGGCAGGCTATGCGCTTCACCTGTTCCGTGCAGAAGGCAGAGCAGGTGACAGCGGCGCTGCTGGCAGAAAAGCCTGCGGCGGTGTATGTTCCCGTGGAAGAACTGGAGCGGCTGGGCCCCGAACTGGACTGGGGCGAGACAGAGCTGTGCGCCGTGCTGCCCCGCATTTTCCGGACGGCAGACGAGACGCCCCTGCGGCAGCTGCTGGAGCAGCACCCCGAGGCGTCGGCGGTGGCCATAGGCAATCTGGGCCATCTCCCCATCGCCCGGGGACTGAACCGGACGCTGCGGGGCGACTTCGGACTGAACATTTTCAACTCCCGCGCCCTGCTGTTCTGGCAGGGGCAGGAGTTGGCCAGCGCGACAGTCTCCTTCGAGCTAAGGTGGCAGCAGGTGCGGGATCTCCGGAAGTACCTGCCCTGCGAGGCCATCATTTACGGGCGGCTGCCGCTGATGGTGACGGAGAACTGCGTCACCAGATGCAGCGTGGGCTGCACCCACGGGGCAGGCAGCGTCCTCACTGACCGTACCGGCGCACGATTCCCTGTGCTCTGCGGCTACGGCTGCCGGTGCGAGATCCAGAACAGCAAGACGCTGTTCCTCGCCGACAAACCGGAAATACGGCACTGCGGCCTGACCTATGGGCGGCTGCGGTTCACTACGGAGACACCGGAGCAGTGCGTGCAGGTGCTGCAGCGGTATCAGAACGGCGGCAACTGGACGCCGGAGGACCTGACCCGCGGCCTGTTTTACCGCGGCGTTGAGTAAACTTATAGTATAATTGCGATAGCATATTACAGATAGTTTTCAATATTTGAGGAAAATTTGCTTATGGAACTGAAGATCAAAGCTCTGTCCCCCAAAATCGGGACGGACATCCCCCTGCCCCGCTTCGCCACGGCGGGCGCAGCGTGCATGGACCTGTACGCCTGCATCGACCAGCCGGTGACGCTGGCCGCCGGTGAGCGGCGGCTCATCCCTACCGGCATCGCCATCGCCCTGCCCTCGGCGGACTATGTGGCGCTGGTGTTCGCCCGCAGCGGGCTGGGCATCAAGCAGGGTGTGTGCCTGTCCAACGGCGTGGGCGTCATTGACAGCGACTACCGCGGCGAGATCGGGGTGGGTCTGGTGAATCTGGGCGGCGAAGCCTACACCGTCCAGCCCGCTGACCGCATCGCCCAGCTGATGGTGACGCCGGTGGTGCAGCCCACGGTGGTGCCGGCGGACACGCTGGACGAGACGGATCGCGGCACGGGCGGCTTCGGCTCCACGGGGCGGTGAGCGGTATGGCGAGGATCATACTGGCCTCCGGCTCCCCGCGGAGACAGGAGCTTTTGCAGCGGATCGGCATCCGTGACTTCACCGTCCGCGTGCCCCAGGTGGAGGAGTGGTATCCCGACGGATTGACGCCGGAGGAGATCGTGCGCTACATCTCACGCGAGAAGTCTCAGGCTGTGGCGTCCACGGAGAATGAGATCGTCATTACCGCCGACACCATGGTGTTTCTGGATGACAAGAAGCTGGGTAAGCCCGCTGACGAGGCTCAGGCGCTGGCCATGCTGACGGCGCTGCAGGGGCGGCGCCACACGGTGTGTACCGGCGTCACGGTGCGGCAGGGGCAGCGGGCGCTGACCCGCGCCCTGTCCACGGATGTCTATTTCCGCACCGCATCGGAGGCAGAGCTGCGGGCCTACATCGCCGGCGGCGAACCCATGGACAAGGCGGGGGCCTACGGCGTGCAGGGCCAGGGTGCGCTGCTGGTAGAGCGCATCGACGGCGACTTTTTCAACGTGATGGGGCTGCCGGTGCTGCTGCTGAGCCGGATGCTGGCGGAGTTCGGCATCACCCTGCTGGGCTGAAAGGAAACGGTCAATGAAGCGATTTTTTACCAAAACAGGTATCTGGCTGCTGGGCGGCGCGGCGGTGATCGCCGTGGTACTGTGCATCATCTCGGCCATGGGCTCCGGCACCAGCTTTCTCCACAACGCATTGGGCGTTATCGCGTCCCCCTTCCGCGCAGCCGGATCGGCTGTGGTGAACTGGGTGGACGGCATCAGAGACCACTTTGCCAGCGTGGAGGAATTGCAGGCGGAGAACGAGGCCCTGCGGCAGGAGAATGCCCAGCTGCGGCAGGAGCTGCAGAGCGCCCAGCCCGCAGCGCAGGAGAACCAGCGGCTGCGGAAGCTTCTGGGCCTGCGGGAGCAGCGATCCGACCTGAAGTTTGAGGCGGCCCGCGTCACCCAGCGGGACGTGTCCAACTGGGCCAGCACACTGGTGCTGAACCGAGGCAGCCAGCACGGCGTGGCGGAAAACGACTGCGCCGTGGACTGCTACGGCAATCTGGTGGGTGTGGTGACGGAGGTGGGCCTGAACTGGTGCCGCCTGACCACCATCCTGGACACCGGCTCCCAGCTGGGCGCTATGGTGTTCCGCACGGAAGAGACGGCCATCGCCGCCGGAGATCTGGCGCTGATGAGTCAGGGCAAGCTGAAGCTCACCTATCTGCCGGACTCCTCCACCCTTATCACGGGGGATCTCATCGTCACCTCCGGTCTGGGCGGGTACTATCCCTACGGGCTGACCATTGGCTCCGTGGAGGATGTGCGCACAGACGACGGCGGGCTGGCCCGCTACGCGGTGCTGGAGCCCCGCTGCGACCCGGAGGGATTGACGGACCTGTATATCATCACCGACTTCGACGTGGTGGAGTGACCGCGGGAAAGGAGACGCCATGACTCGGCGCGCCATCGTGCAAAAATGGATACTCTACTGCCTGTGTGCGCTGGTGCTGCTGGCGGTGCAGGACCTGATCCTGGTACGCATCCGCATCGGCGGCGTCCACCCCTTCCTGCTGCCGGCGCTGGCGGTCATTCCCGTAACGCTGGAGCGCAGCGGGCAGTCGCTGCTGTACGCCCTGTTCTTCGGGCTGGCCTGCGATCTGCTGATGCCCACCGGCGTGTTCGTGTGCTTCTACTGCCTGGTCTTTCTGGCGGCGGCGGTCATCGCGCAGCTGCTGTCCGGTCAGGTCATCGTGGCGGGATTTTTCTGCTCGCTGGCAGCGAACGCCGTGGGCCTGCTGCTGTGCGGGCTTTTGCAGATCCTGCTGCGGACGTACCAGCAGAGCATCTCCACCGGTCCGGCGCTGATGCTGATGGGCAAGGAGCTGCTGCTGTCGCTGGCGGCCACGCCGCTGGCACATATCTCGTTTTACAAGGTGTTCCGCCTGACGCGGAGCGCATGACCAAAAGGAGTTTCCCATGATGCAGAACCCACATCCGGCCAAGCGGAGGGTCATCGCCCTGCTGGTGTTTTTCGGCGCGTTCCTGCTGCTGTTCGCCTCCGCGTTCTCCGCATACGCGACCGCCGCGGCCCTGTTCTCCCAGCGTTCGATTCTGGTGCCGCTTATGATCCAAGGTGCCATGCGCAACGAACTGGACCCCAACCAGCAGGGCTTTGCCCAGGTGCTGGCATTCGCAATGATCATCGTCGTGGCCATCGTCATGCTGTTGAGCCACGCCGTGGAAAAGAGGGCCGGACGTTGGCAATGACCGAAACTTCCGCAACCAAGCCGCCGCAGCTGCGCGCCGCTCGTGCGCGTAAACAGAGCATCATCAAATTCGTGATCCTCCTTTGATAATTCCACTCCGCCGATTGCCTGTTTTAAAAACGCAGCTGCAATATCCATCGCTGTATAATCAGAGTTGTTCACCTGCTGCTCTATCAGCTCGATCATATCGCGCAGATCTCCGTCCTCGATAATCTGTCCGATGCCGTCAAGAATCTTATCCGCCTTGATCGCTGCCACATCATCCGAAGATGGGATTGGCATTGCAAGGATCTTGGTCTTGCAGTAACGCATGATATCTTTTAACTTGTAAACCTCTTTTCCTTTTACAAAAGTGAAAGCACGTCCGGTACGACCTGCACGTCCGGTACGTCCGATACGGTGTACATAATACTCGTCATCCTGTGGAATATCATAATTGAATACTGCTTCCACATCATCAACGTCAATTCCTCTCGCAGCAACATCTGTTGCGATCAGAATCTCCACACGTCCGGAGCGGAATGCCTTCATGACACGGTCACGCTGTGCCTGCTTCATATCGCCGTGAAGCCCCTCTGCCATATAACCGCGGCTCTTTAACTCCTCGGAAAGCTCGTCCACCATTTTCTTTGTATTACAGAATACGAGGGAAAGCTTTGGATTGTAGTAATCTAACAGTCTTGTCAGGACTTCGGTCTTGTCCTTGCGTTTGACATCATAATAATACTGCTCGATGCTTGGCACGGTCAGTTCTTTTTTTACCACCTTAATGGTCACTGCGTCATGCTGATATTTCTTTGTGATGTCTAAAATCGGCTTTGGCATGGTCGCAGAAAACAGAACCGTCTGTCTTCCCTCTTCCGGGATATATTCCAAAATCGTCTCGATATCCTCACGGAATCCCATGTTCAGCATCTCATCTGCCTCATCCAGAATAATGGTGTGGATATGATCGCAGCGGATTGTTTTTCTTCTTAAATGATCCATCACACGGCCCGGTGTACCAACGATGATCTGTACGCCACCTTTTAAGGAACGAATCTGTTTGCCAATTTCCTGTCCGCCGTAAATCGGAAGAATTTTGATGCCGTGAGTGTATTTTGCCAGATTGTGTAACTCATTGGACACCTGAATGGCAAGCTCACGGGTCGGGCATAAAATCAGCGCCTGTGTTTTTTTCAGCTTCGGATCTACTTTGTGAAGCAACGGAATACCGAAAGATGCTGTTTTTCCGGTTCCTGTCTGCGCCTGTCCGATGACATCTCTGCCACTCATAACCGCCGGAATAGACTGTGCCTGGATCGGAGTTGCCTCCTCAAATCCCATTTCTTTAATGGCCCGCAGAATCTGCGGATTTAAATCTAAATCTTCAAATAAAACTGTACTCATATATTTCCTTTCTATACAAAAACAGTGTGCTTTGCACACTGAATCCAATGATAGCAAAGCACACTTTAAAAGTCAACTATTCATTTTTATGAAGGAATCGTATTTTCGATCTTCTTTTTCCAAACACCACTCAGGTATCTCAGACCGCCGACACCTGCTGCGCACCACCAGGTAAGCGGTGATACCCACCAGAGGCCATGATAGCCCCACAGATAAGAGAATAAAAATGCAAACCCGATTCGCGTGATAACCTCGCTGATTCCCATCCAGATTGTAATCTTGACGTCGCCAACCGCACGAAGCAGGTTATGAAACAGTGTCAAAACTCCAACACCGATCAGAAACGGTGCAAAAATATGCATGTATTCTACACCATAACCAATCGCTTCCCGATTGTCAGTAAACAGCCGCATGATAAACGGCGCCAGAACAAAAATCAATGGAGAAACGATTGCATAACCAATGGCATTCAACACAAATGTTGTACGAAAACCCGCCTTAATTCGCGGAATATTTTTCGCTCCGGTATTCTGTCCGGTAAAGGTTCCAAGCGCAGTTCCCAATGCATCCCCCACCTGCATACCAAGTCCTTCCACTTTGACGCAGACACCGTAAGCCACCACCAGCGTTGTTCCGTATGTATTTACCACTGCCTGTAACGTCATATCTGAAATGGAAATAATACTCATCTGCAAAGCCGCCGGCAGACCATATACCAGCATCTGTTTTCCGATATAAGTATCCAGCTTCAGTTTTTCTCTGCGGATCCGCAGCATCGGTAAAATCTTCCACGCGTAAAGCAGACACGCCACACCGGATACGATCTGCGCCAGCACAGTTGCAAATGCGGCACCGCCAACTCCCATTGGAAACACAGCTACAAATAATACGTCAAACACAATATTCAGCAAACTGGAAATGCCCAAAAACACCAACGGAATCACAGAATTTCCCAGAGACCGCAATACTGCGGAAATCCAGTTGTACAGCATCGTTCCGATACATCCCGCACAGATCAGTCTCAGATACAACACCGCCTGATCCAACACTTCCTCCGGTGTCTGAAGCACAATCAGCAATGGTTTTGTCACAATCAGACCAACCACCGTCACGATGATCGTCATACCAAGTGCAATATAAATAGAAGAAAAAAATGTTTTTACCACTTTATCTTCTTCCTTTGCGCCATAATATTGCGACATAACCACCGTCACACCCGTGGTCAGACCGATGATCAGCGAAAACATCAGATACATGCCAACGCCTGCCACACTGACCGCCGCCAGCGCATTGTCCCCCAAAAAGTGACCCACAATATACGAATCTGCGAAATTATAGATTCTCTGAAAAATCAATCCCAGCAATATCGGCATCGCAAACTTCAAAATCTGCGGTGCAATACGTCCGGAAGTCATATCCACCATAACTTCTTTTTTCATACTCGTCTCTTCCCCTTTCAATTCCCACTTTTTATGCTTCCATCTCAAATAATCTTCAAAGTCAAACTGATATAGGCAATTCCCCCACATTTACACAATTGAAGCAGAGAACTTCCTTAATTTGATTAAATGAACATGAAACCAGAGCCACGATTTTGCTCAACTTATTTCATGGCACTTCTTAACCATGCTTGTATTGTATCTCATACCATTTTGAAAAAATAGTGATTTTCTTCCCAAAAACTGTAAAATCGTATCGCAAACAGCACTTTTTTCATGTATTATAGAAACAAATAAAATAAAGGAATTTTACTATGAAATTAAACTATAATGAAAAAGAACTGCATCAACTTCTACAGGACTTCCACGACTTAAC
>OLGF01002194.1_pt1 | contig 18671 bp, 19 predicted proteins | sample 1604971 | NCBI WGS metagenome assembly OLGF01 (sample SAMEA3888902, study PRJEB22519) | human gut metagenome | biome: human gut; feature: human-associated habitat; material: faeces | place: Denmark | collected 2011 | reverse complement strand
GCGCGCTGTCGTCCGCCGTGAGACCGTCCCGCTCCCGGCGGGAGCTTTGCAGAAATGTGGGAGCGCGGCCCAGACGCTTGACTTCCTGAGCGCAGTCCGTCTGGATGGCGCGGATTTCGCTGTCCGATACCTGCGCTATCCGCGCCAGAATGCGCGCCATGATGGCGATTTCCACCGACAGTTTGTACTGCCCTGTACCCAGAGATCTGCACAGTGACTCGAACCGCTCCATGGGCACTTGGCTCTTTCCTTCCAGCGTGGAGAGCTCCCGGGACATCAGATGGGAGCAGTAAAACTCAATGGCCTGCTCCACGAAGTCATTGCGGGAGCCGACGCCAGCCCGCCGCAGATTGTCGTCGCATAGTTTCAGGTGCCGTGGGGTTACCGCAAGCCCTGATTTTACTCGTTTTTCCAACGTTTCCGTTCCTCCTTCCGGTACCAGTTCTGATCACGTTGGAAACGGCCCTCAATCTTCTGCCGTTTCCCGATTCGTTCAAACGAGGAGCACCCTGTTTGGTACCAAACCGCCAAAACCGCCGCGGTCAGCGGTACCCCGGCCCGCATTGCGGGTCCGGTGTTTCTGGGGCGAAACGGTACCTTTTAGGTGCACGCCCCTTTATCTTGTTCCCAAGTTTCGGCTGGGTGAAAAGGCCTCAAAATGGCCTGATTTCGAGGGGGGAGAGGGGGATCGCAAAACGGTCCCGCTCTCCCGCACAACCCCTTCACATACCTTCGGGATGTACTTCAGGTGCTGGGATGGGGTTATCCTGGCCGGGCGCACACAGGGGCTCACAGCGCGTCTCCGGCGCATCGCCTCCGGCATACCGCCGCCGATTCAGGTTGCGGAACTCCCGGGGGCTTCGAATGATGTCGTCTTTCAGCATCTGGTCGCACAGCATCACATTCCAGATGGTGCGTCGGAAGCTGCCGCGCACTTCTCCCAGGCATCTGTGCGCGAGGGCCTTTTGTTCCTCCGTGAGATCGCCGCAGGACGGATCGGCCATGTACAGCGTCAGTGCTTCCTCCGGCATAGGCGTTCCGTGGAGAGCCTGCCACTGGGTCTGGATGTACTGTCTGACGACCAGAAAGTACTCTGCTGATGCATGGGGGTCTTGCTCCAGGATCTGATCCAGCAGATCCGCCAGGATGGTCATAGGGCAGCACCTCCTTTCGTGGCGGAAGCAGAAAGGCGCTTTTTCACCCTCTGTCGTTCCGCGGCAGCATCCAGCGCCGCCAGTTGCCGCTGGTGATACAGCTCCATCGCATTTTGCACCGGTAGGATGGTGTAGCGGAGACTACCGTTGCGCTCTTTTCCGTTGGCGTCTTGCACCATGGTGCGGTTAGTGGCGATGAGCCCGACCGCCTCCAGCTCCAGCACGTACTTGCGCACGGTGTTGTTACTGGCACCGATGGCCTGTCCGATGGTTTTGTAGCTGAGTGTACACTGATAGGTCTTCCGGTTCTCCCGGTAGAGCAGGAAGGCATAGATGGCGATGGCAGCGCATCCAAGGTCCAGGTGGAAGACCTCATCCGGCAGAGAGAAAAACTTTTCGTTGGTACTGACCGGGATCAGGTCCGGTGTGATGAGGCCTTGTTGCACCAGCTCTTCCAGGATAGGACCGATGACATCGGTTTTCAGATCCAGGGCGTCGGCCAGTTCCTCCGGCGTTGCTTTGCCGGGAAGTCCCCTGTGACGTCGGTAGTGGAGGTAGGCCAGCACGGAGAGAGACGGGTACTTGAGGTGGTATTTCCAGATCCGGTTGGGAAGCGGGAAGCGGAAGGACTTAGCATCACGCTGATAAGGAAAGTAGAGCATTAACTGTCACCTCCTTTCGTGTGGGCGTTTACCCATTGGATGAATTGTTCCTTGGGGACCACCATACGGCTGCCCACTCGCAGTGTTGGAAAGTCCGGATCGTGCAACAGCTCATATCCGCTGGACACCGACACTCCCAGAACCTGTGCCACCATCTTCGCATTGAGAAACAGCGGCAGTTCGTCATAGGTCCAAATGTTTGGGGTTTTCATGTTTTTTGACCTCCTTACCATTTCAGAAATAAAATACTCCCACAAAATTTGTGGGAGCAGTGTCTATATTGCTTTTTTGTGCCTCTATGGTAAAATGGGAATATCTGGAGGTGATGAGATGGTTCAGAGCAAATACCGCATTTTCGAACTGTCCGCCAGGGCGGTGATGAGTTATGCTACACAAGAAAATGGGCAGTGGCACTTTAACCTTGACCAGACGGCTACAGACAAATGTAAAAGTTTTTCCGCCCTTCACGAGCAGGACAGCAATGCCCTGTTCTTTCAAATCATGTGTGTCCTACAGGGCGACGACTTCTCTGAGCCAAAAGATGAGCGACTTATTGATGATCTGTCGAATGTAATTTTCTACATGGACTTCTCTGAGATTTTTGACCGTGATAGTACACGGCCTAGGCAATTGATTCATCAGGAGAAGGCCAAGGACATGTTTCGTCGGGAGGGCGTGCAACTGGATTTTGGATCCGGCATGTATCGCTATCTCGCCTTTGAGAGATCAAACAGTATGAGCCGCCAGAGCAAGTTATCTTTTCTGCGTGAGGATGTGTATAACCAGGTGCGCCGACGCATCCAGATGGATATGACCATCGGAGATTGTCAGCTCAGCAAGCTCTACGCATACAATGGTTTGATGCTTTCCAGCGGAGCCCGGTTGGATGGGATTGATATTGATAAGCCTCACCGTGTCATCGTCGTTGACAATCCGATCGTAACAGCTAAGAATATTCCTGTTATCACCGTGGAGGATGATGGCACCCGGAATACCACACGGAAATATTATCGGGTGGAACGAAGAATGGATATACCAATCACTTGCTTTGATGGTGAGGGCCTGATTTCCAAGCGGTACGCCAAGATTGTAGATCGGGCGTTTTGTGGCGCTGTCGTCCATACATCTTTTCAGATTCGTCTGCCCTATGTGAAGGGAATGGTGCATCAAGTAGACTTCCATTGGATTTTGAGCCTCTGTGGTCAGAAGAGCATCAGAGATGCCTGGGGACAGGAGCATGCCATTCGAGATGTGGACATTATCCTTACCAAGAGCATGTTTAAGGGCTTTGGGTGGCTGAAGGACAACGGTATGAACTGGACGGACTACTGGGATGCTTTCCGACGCTATCGCCACGCGCTGTACATTACCAATGTCAGCAAGGTCAAACCTGATTCACACACGGAATTGAATTATCAGTTCTTGAATACGGTTTCCATTCGGGAAGAGGAATTCCGCCCTCGGGATCTGCCTGACGGTTGGGAGCGCAGCCCTGAAGATGACGAGCGCAGTTGGCTTACAAAACAGACAGAGGTTGCCTACTACAACTTCCGAGCAAATGAAGCATTCCAACGGGAGTATTTTCTGAAACGGATGAACCGATGGGGCCTCCTGCTACATCGAAAAGATCGTGAGCATCTGTTGGGAGAAATCCTGAACAAAAATCCACGCATGATCGGCGAACCCGTCTACCAGAATGAGTTGGATGCTAAAGCAAAGCAGATTTTGAAGAACTATGCCTTGGGACGTTTGATTGTGTCTGGTGATAATCGTTACCTTTCTGGAGACCTACTGGATTTTATCAGTTTTCTGCTGGAAACAATTCCCCGAAAAAAACGCAACAGGGTTTACTGTGAAATAACAAAAAGTTTTCGCTTTGCCACCAGTGCCTTCTACGCACCTGGGCCAGCCTATGAGCACGGAGAGAGATGCACTCTATTGCGTAATCCTCACATTGCCAGAAACGAGGAGCTACAGCTTTCCTTTTATGATGCCAAAAAGCAGAGGAATAAGTACCGTCATGACTTTTTTCACCATTTGACAGATCTTGTCATGGTAGACTCTACCATGCTGGCGGCGGAGCGTCTCGGCGGCGCTGACTATGATGGGGACATGATCAAAACCATTACCGACCCAATTCTGAATGAGTGTGTCCGGAGGAACTACGAAATATCTCACCAGGCTGCGGATGACGCACTCTCCAACGAAGCGAACATTCCTCTGCTGATGATTCCGTCAGTAGAACCACTGATTCGGAATGCCAATGATTGGGAGGCACGGTTTGAAACGGTGCGTGGAACCTTTTCGTCCCGTGTAGGGCAGATCTGCAACGCTGCCCTGGACCGCAGTATCATTGCCTACAATGAAAACTTGGATGTGCAGGAACGAAAGCGCTTGCAAGAAGAGACAGAAGTGCTGGCCATTCTAACCGGGTTGGAAATTGACTCTGCCAAGAGTGGGATTCGTCCGGATCTGGATGAATATTTGAAAGAACGGCGGGTAGAGCGAACGCCTTTTCTGCAGTATAAGAATCTGATAGAGCAATCAGAAACTCGAAGGGCCTGGTATGAGCCCACTCATCGCCAGCGCATCAAGGCGTTCTTCGAGAAAATAGACTGGCAGCAGGTGAACTCCAATCTGGAGCGCCTGCCTTACCTGGCTCGTCAGTTAGGAAAGTGCACACCGGCCCTCAAATCCAAACCGGCAAAGGACAGCGAGCTTTTTACCTTTGCCCAGGAGCCGGATTGGAAAGATCATCTCGACCAGGGAATATTGGAACGAGTCTCCGTACTTCTGAGCGATTATGAAGCCTGTCTGTCCCGCATTCGGGCCTGCCGGGTGGAGCCCAAGGAAAAGAAACGAAAGAGCGATATTGAGCGAATCCTCTTTTCCCGAGGGCAGGAGGAGCTTTGGGATACAGACGAGCTTTACGCCCAACTTGGAAGTCTGCCGCCGGAACGGGTAGAGGAAATCTGGGCGGCCTTGGTTGATGCCAAGTGGCAGTTCCTAACAGAAGAGCAGAGAATACAGTTCCTTCTTACCTGGCTTCCAGAGTTTGAATCGCTGTTTGACCTGTTTTCCGATTTCCGCGGCGGTGGATATCGTGTTCTGAGTGATTTGCTCTGTGATATTTTGCAGGAGAATGAGCAGCAGAAGAAACGGCAACTGCATCGCCCTGGAGACTCACCGGTATTTGACGATTTAATGAAAGCGTATCTCAGTAAGAGAAACTCCCAGCACTACCGGGAAGCAGTATCTACCCGGTGCCGGCAACTGCTGAACGAGATCTTGCGTCCGCAGATGGCTGTGCGCTATGTAGAGGCCCTGGGCAAGCGAAATCTGTTGTGGGATCTGTTACTGGATGTGTTGGAGCCCAATGTGCTGGAGGTATCTCATGCTGAATGAGTGGCAGGAATTTTTAGATTATACAAGGCCGGTGGAATACCAGGCGTCTGGCAAAAAGGATACCACCTGGCTGGGACGGTTTACCTTTGAAGCTCTTCGGGATTTCAGTGGTATGAACCGCATTTTAACCATCCTGGCACGAGGATTTTTGTTTCACACTTCAGACGGCACGCGGTTGCCTGGCGACCCGAGGGAGCGGATTGCTTTTGCTCATGATGGCCTATGCGCTTGGTGCAGTATTCCGGAGGGGGAAGGTAAGAAAAAAGAAGACTGGCAGCACCGAACCGATTTCGCGTCACTCCACAAACAGTTTCCTAATCTGGTGGATGTGGAGGGTTGTGGCTGGTTCAGCCGCCACTTCCACCGGGCTATGCAATTTGCCGCTGAGCATCCGAAATTGGTTCGTAAGAACTATGCGGATTGTGCCAGTCAGTTGGACAAGAATTTTGACCGAGTGTGGCGCTCCAAGGTGCTCCAATACCAGACTATGGCTCTTTCTACTTCCACAGAGGGCGCATGGACGATCCGCTTTGACGATATGGTTGTCGATGCCTTGGAATTAGGCCCTTTGCGTTGTATGGATATAAAGCTGCCAGCGGAGTTGATGAAACGTCTTGAGCTAGTTTGCCCGGAGAAACTGCCTGCCAATGTCCTGCCCACTCTGGTCGCCTACTATCTGGCTAACCGGCCGGAGGACAGCGACTGGGTGGTGCTCCCCGTAACCAATTTTGATTGTTATTTCGGTGATACCAACTTTGGCCGGAAATATTTGAACCAACTCCCTCAGACAGTCATTGAACGGAGCAACAGTTTTGGTGTCAGCCGGTATCGAGTGAGAGAAGAATATCTGCCAAAATAAGCGACGGGACTGGCCAGTCGGCCAGTCCCGTATTCTTTGTTTGTGCCAGCGCACTAAAGGGTGCACATCAAACCGTCTGATTATTCCTTTTGAAAATTGCCTATTATCTTGAAAACGGCTGTTTTCACGGCACATTTTTCTCTCCTTGATTTTGCCCCGCCACCTTTTGACCACATGTTTGCCCACAGACAGCGAAAACCGGCCCGCCGGGGATTTTTCTCCCCCGGCGGGCCAGTCTGTTTGGTCAGCTGGCTTGCCGGCTCCAGCGTTTTCTTGCCTGGAAGGCGGTCATCGTTCGCTCTTTCGACTTTTCCTCCTGCTCCGTGACCTCCGCCTTGGCGATGCCTTGGTCGATCTTTACCGCTGCCCTCTGCCGCATCTCATCCGTGACATGGGAGTAGGTGTTCAGCGTGGTGGCGCTGGATACATGGCCCAGGATGGTGGACAGAGTCTTCACATCCATCCCGTGGGCCAGGGCGTTGGTTGCGAATGTATGCCTCAAATCATGGAACCTGACCCTCCCACACCCGGCATGATCCAGGAGCCGGTGCAGTCTATGGTGTACCACAGAGGGCCGCAGCGGCAGGTCTTCCTTCTTTGGGGAGGGGAACAGCCACCAGGATTCTATCTTGGTCCGGTATGCCCGCATTACTTTCAGCACGGATGGCGGAAGGATCAGGGTACGGACCGCCGCTTTCGTTTTCGGTTCATTGACCACCAATTCCGAGCCTACTATGTTCATCTGTTTGTTGATCCGCAGTTCCCCCGTCGTCAGATCCAGATCATCCCATTGGAGGCCCATCAGCTCCCCCAGTCGGAGCCCTGTCGCGAATTCCAGAAGGAACAATTCATAGTAGTTTTCTTCTTTCGCCTGGATCAGCAGTCTCTGCATGGCTTCCCTGGAGAGGATCTTCATCTCCTCGCGCTTGAGGGCGGGCAGCTTACAGCCATCGGCTGGGTTGCGGGCGATCAACCTGTCCGCCACTGCTTTCTCCAGTGCCCGGTGGCATAGGCTGTGGCAGTTGACCACCTGGCTGTCCGCAAGGCCGCTCTCCGCGCCGCCGTCTGTTTTCATCCAGGTGAAGAGTTGCTGGAGGTCGTTGGCGGTCAGCTTGTTCAGTGGGATGTGGCCCAGCCTCGGGCGGATGTACAGCCGGATGTAGCCCTCGTAGATCCCCTGTGTGCTTGGCCGCACGGCTGGCTTGCTGTAGTTCTCATACCAGAGATCCAGCCAGTCCCCGAAGGACACGTCCGCTTTGACTTTGGCGGCGGTGGGGGGCGTGATGGTGTTTTTCAGTGCCTTCAGTTTCTCCACGCACTCGCCCTTGGTCTTGGCCAGTACATTCTTTGTCTTGGGGAGGCCCTTCTCGTCGTAGCCGATGACCACCCGGCCCTCCCAGCGGCCATCCTTGCGGAGCCTTACAGTCCCCTCGCCATTCTTGCGCTTTCTTCCCATGGTTTCAGCTCCTCCCCGAAGATGTCTGTCAGGAATATCTCCACGATCTCTGCCGCCCGTTTCTGCATATCTCCCGTGGTGTGGGTGTAGGTGTCCAGGGTGAACGCCGCCCGTGTATGGCCCAGAATGCCGGACAGGGTCTTGACATCCACGCCGCTGGCCAGGGCGTGGGTGGCGAAGGTATGGCGCAGATCATGGAATCGAAGGTCAGGCAGTCCCGCCCGCTTCAGAATGACTTTCGTCCGTTCATAGGCCGCGCTTGGGCGGGTTGGCTGTTCCGGTTTCAGCGGATTTGGGAAGATCCACTCGGTCAGGGCAGACTTTTTCCGCTCCCGGAGGAGTTCCACTGTACTGGGAGGCAGGATGATGGTGCGGGTACCCGCGGCAGTCTTGGTGTCCCAGGGCGTCAGCTTACCGCCTTTTTCCTCATGGATGCTGCGGCGGATCTTGAGGGTACCATCCGCCTCATTGAAGTCTGTCCACTGAAGGCCGCAGATCTCGCCCCGCCGCAGGCCGGTGGTCAGTTCCGTGTAGAAGAAGTCGTACCAGACAGCATCCTGCCGGACTGTCTCCATGAACTTGTCCAGCTGCTTGTCTGTCAGCACCTTCTTGGGCTTGTAGCTGAACTTGGGAGCTTCAATCTCCTCGGTGGGATTCCTCGGGATGATGCTTGCCTGCTGCGCTGCTCCCAGTGCTTCATGGAGCATGGAGTGGATGCCCCGGACAGTGCCGCTGGACAGTCCCTCGCCGGTGTTCCGGTTCCCACGCTTCGCCAGTGTTTCATACAGCCTTTGGATGTCTTTTCCCTTGACCTGGGAGATGGGCTTATCCCCCAGATAGGGCTTGATGTGCCGAGCCACCGTGCCCTGGTACCGGGTCATGGTGTTGGGGCGGATGGTCCCGGAGATATCCTCCAGCCACTGGTCAAGCCATTCTCCCAGGGTCATCCTGCTCTGCTCGGTCAGGTCCACCCCCTGGTAGAGGTCGATGTGCTGGCGGAGTTTTCCGGTCAGCTCCTTCTGGGTGTCGGCGTAGACATAGCGGAAGATGGAATCGCCATTGTCTTTATGGCCTGCCACGATGCGCCCCTCCCAGCGGCCGTCCTCTCTTTTCCGGACCATGCCGTCTCCGGATGGTCTGCGTTTTGCCATGGCCGTTCGCCTCCTTTCATCCACACACAATACTCTAACTCTCGGAGAATAGCTACCCGGTTTGACCACAGTTATCAGATTGTTATCAATTTGCCCTGGATGTTTCTGGCGGGGCCTTTTTATTGTTTAGGCGGCGCAGCTTTTGAGCTGAGGAGTGGAGAAAAACTTGTACCCTTCCACAAGCTATGGTAAGATTCAGTCACTTCATTCAGAGAGGAGGGGGGAGGTCCATGATCTATTGTGTATCGGACATTCATGGAGAGCTTGATAAATTTGAGCGGCTGCTGGATCTGATCCAACTTTCTGACAGCGACCACCTGTACATCCTCGGGGATGTGATCGACCGGGGCGCCATGGGCGTGGATATTCTGGATCGTATCATGGCTGCGCCCAACATGACCATGCTCCTGGGCAACCACGAGCAGATGTGTCTGGATACCCTTGGTCCTCACAATGAGTACGGGGCGCGGGACCTGTGGCGGCAGAATGGCGGAGCGTCCACCTACCGGGAGCTGCTCTATCACAGGACGCCCCATGAGCGGAACATGATCCTGCGGTTTCTCGCCGGCCTGCCGGACCAACTGGACATCACGGCTGGCGCACAGAAGTTCCACCTCGTCCACGGCTGCCCAGGCGCTGACCGCGAGACCCGTATCTGGGGCCGTGTGTCCGCAGAGAGCAGGAGCCCTTACCCGGACACCATTTGCGTTGTCGGCCACACGCCCACGAACTTTCTGACCGGGAAGGACGACGAGGATTTCCGCATCTGGCACGGGGATGGGATCATCGATATCGACTGCGGCTGCGGTCATCTCCGCACAGAGCACCGCCGTCTGGCCTGCCTGCGGCTGGACGATATGGCGGAGTTCTATGTGGGCGGTTCCGGCTGTGGAGAGAGCAGTTCCCTTTCATCTGAGGAACTGGAGCCGCTCGATGAGCAGGACCTGCCTGCGTCGCTCCAGCGGGATTTGGACGCCTGCCGGAAAGGGCTGGCGGAAAATGTCTCCTATCTGGACTGCCTGTGGTGTGAGCTGTACGGCAGCATCAACTCCGCCCAGTGGAGCGGAGAGATTTCAGAAGACCAGGCCCGCTGCCTGCGGGAGAAGTATCTGTTCTGAGGCTGACAAGATTTTCCCTGTTTCAGAAGGTGTTATGGTATGACAAGCAGGAGGGTCTGGGCTTGCTGACCGGCTTCTTTCAGGAGCAGACAGTCAAGACCTGGGCACATCCCGTGGAGCTAAACGACAGAGACGCGCCTCAGCACTGCGTGACCATCCACTCATTCCGCACCCTGCCAGTCGTGGTGGGGTGCTTTTCGTTTGTCTGACTTGTCATGACTCGGCGGCTTCGCCTCCCATCTACCCCCCGTCCCCGCCATTCTGATATTCCACCGCATCATCCAGAGAGATCATGCCGTGGGTCTTCTTCACCTCCTGGACGCACCGGCCCCACAGCTCCCGCAACTGTTCCTCCGGGATCTCCATGGCCGCGGCCAGGACATTCATCATCATGTCCATCTCCACCGCCAGCTTGAACATCAGCCGGCAGATATGGTTCTCGCTGGTCTGCACCGTTGCCCGGATCGCAGCCACCAGCATGGGCGGCAGGACGGAGAAGCAGTCCTGGGACAACACATAGTCGCAGTAGAACTGCAGAGCCTTTTCCACGAACTCATTCTGGCTCCGGCAGTTGGCCAACGGTATGGCGGTTTTGACCTTTCGGTCTGTGGCCGGATCGATCCGCATCAGGAATTTCACTTTCTCATCTGTCATATCGTGGTGATAGCACATTTGAAACCATGGGACCCGCTCGAACTGCAGCACTTCACGGCCAGGTGATAACAGATTTGATTACACCGCCAAAAAAGTGATAGCACCGGTCCCGCCAAAAAGATACGAAAAAGCGGTTGAATACCTCTTGAAAGCGTTTCCCCGGCCCGCGTTGCGGGACGGTGTGGCACAGGGTGATTACACTCTTTTATCCTGCACACTTTTCGCCCCCTCGGTTCACCCGCTCATTTTGGCTCCCAGGCGATCCCGGTGCCTACGGCACACAGCCCCCACACCGCGCTTTGTGGTGCGGGAGTGTCTGTACCCTGCCCATACTGCCATCTCCGCACACAGCGGCCCATAGGCGGTCACATGCTGGCCTGGGCCGTTGTCGTCCGTTGACGCGCTGCAGATATCTCCAACTGCTCCAGCTGTCGGTCGTAGTGTTCATCTATCACCTCCTGGATCGGACGGAGCGTGTACAGCAGGTTCCCATTGCGTTTCTGACCAGCCCTGGTGGTGATTTCAGTTGGCTCGGTGGAGATGAGCCCGCGCTCCTCAAGGCACAGTGTGTACTTGCGTACCGTGTTCTCGCTCATACGCACCGCCTGCCCGATGGTCCTGTAGCTGGGCCAGCACTGATGTGTCTTTCGATTTTCACACCGTTTCAGGAAACTGTACACCGCCAGCTCGCCGCTGCTCAGACCCAGCAAGAAGATCTCGTTGGGAAGAGAGAAATAGTTTCCCATCCCATACTTCATGTGCCGCCTCCCGTGTGTTCCTTCACCCACTGGATGAACTGTTCCTTGGGCACCACCATCCGGTTGCCGATGCGCAGCACCGGGAAGCCCGGCTCGTGCATGAGCTCATACCCTGACGATGGAGAGACTCCAAGGACTTTTGCCACCGTTGCTGAGTTCAGGAACAGCGGCAGATCATCGTAGCTTTTGTAACTGGATTCTTTCATAATCGCGGCCTCCTTCCAAAAGTTCCTCTCACCTTATTACCCGTTGAGTACAGTAGCTCACAAAATAAATATTCCTTTTCCATCTGGTCATCTGAATTTTTCCCTCCACTACTTTACCCGAGGACATTACTCAAGTGACATAGATTTGTCATATCCGGCTTTATCTGCACATTGATTGCCGCCTCTACTTTCTATTGGGAACTTTATATCCTTTTGACATACTTCTGACAGAAAAACAGAGCGCCTGCTTTGTCAGCAGACGAGCCAGGGCAGAGAAAAACTTTTTTTGCAGGTAGTCCACGCTGCCCCGGTTGAGCTGATGGGCCTCGGCGTACCTGCGGATGGACAGACCATCCACGAACCGCTCCCGGAAATAATCCTGGTATGCAGTCAGCACCGTTTTCAGGGCATTGTCCAAGAACTGCAAGTCCTCTTTCAGCTTGGCGAAGTCACTTTTAGTGATGGCGGCGAACCGTTTTTCCTTTACGCAGAAACGGTATTTGCTCCGGTCGAAGTTGTAGTGCTCGCAGAGATCTTTTGCGTATGCGAGGTAGGAGAGAGACTGCTGATACTTGCGGGAGTCGTATTCTTCCTCCAGTTGTCGCCTCTGCCTTTTGCGCACCGGCCCCCGGAAGCCCTCATCCTCCAGCCGCTCGATGGCGGCCTCTGAGACTCTCATATTCGTCAGCCGCTTGTACTTGGCTTTCCGCTCTCCGCCCATTTCCACGAATGCGCAGAAGGATTTTTTGCTGGAGGTGCAGTACCTGGGGACATCTGCAAAGGGGTAGGCGGTCCAGATGACCGTCTCCTCGCCGGTGTCGGCATCCGTGGCCAGAGAAACCACATAGACCACCTTGCCGTCGTACCGCCGGTAGTACCCGGCGCAGATCCGCCTGCCCGCCATTGCTGCACCTCCTCTTTTTCTGCTTTCAGTATAGCGGAGCATGGGCTTTCTGTAAATGGCGAAAGGCTTTTCTTTGTTTTATTCCCCCCGCAGAATTTGAGGCGGATGCGTCACTCATTTTCCAAGCAGATTTGGTATCCCACACCCCAGGCGGTTTCAATTAGATGGGCCATACCGTGTTGACCAAGTTTTTTCCGGAGTTCCCTGATATGGTACTTGATTGCGTCATCCGCATAAATATCATAATTTCCCTTCCAGGCAATCTCGAAGAGTTCTTCTTTCGTCACGATCTCCCCAATGCGATCCACAAGGAGCTGCAGTATATCAAACTGTTTCGGAGTCAGGCGAAGATTCTCTCCATTCAGGAAAGCCTTCCGCAGGTTCAGGTTGATTTTCAGGCCGATGTCGGCGATCTGAATCGTAGCGTATTCTCTGGTATTGGCGCTCAGGTATCGGCGCATCAGAGCCGAGGCATGGGCCAGAAGCAGTTCCTGATCCAGTGGTCCTTCTACGGGGAGGTAGGCGTCCGCTCCGGCATTCAGCACCTCGATTTCCTCCTGCCTGGAATAGCAGGTAGACAGGACAAGAATGGGGGCCTGTTCCAACTGGCGCAGACAGCGGACAACTGCCATGCCGTTCATCTCGGAAAAATGAATATCCAAAATTATCAGGATGTAGTGGAATCGGGAGCATCGATTCACTGCTTGGGCATAGGAGGCCGCATAATCGATTTCCAGACAGGTGTTCCGCAGGCTTTCTATAAGTTGTTGGTACAATTCACGCCTCTCTGTGATGATCAATGCTTTACGACGCACGAACTTTTCCCTGCCAATTACTCAATCTGAATGGACACGCTCCCGGTCACGCCCTCGGCCCAGACGCCGAGATAGACGCTTCCACCGCCCACCTCGATGGTGTCGGAGTAATCCCCGCTCTCGGACAGCAGGAGCACCGGTTCCTCCGAGCCGGAGCACAGGAAGATGGCGGCCTCCCCTTCCTCAATATCGAGAGAGCAGGTGAGTTCTACCATGTTCCCGGCCTCCCGGTCCAGCGTGGTGCCACCGAAGAGCAGTTCCGTACCGGAGAAGTCATCGTAGTCGGCCGCATAAGTGCCGGTATAGTCATCCTCGCCTGGGACCCGCTCCCCCTGCAGGGAACGGTCCGGCATCAGCGCCCAAGAGCCGGCGGTATCTACCAGCGAGCCGTAGGCGTCTACAAGGGCGTCCTTGACCGAATCGTCCGTGGCGTCAGCCGCGGCACCGAGGGCTGCATCTGTCATATCCGCCAGAGCGCCGGCGACCTGATCCGTTCCCTCCGCCAAGCCATTGAGTACCGCATCCGTCCCATCCGCCAGGGCCTGCATCATGCCAGAACAGCCGGACAGCAGCAGGGCACAGAGCAAGCCGCACGTCAGGAGCAGTCTCCATCTTTTTCGGCTCTTTCTCATCGCGTCATCCTCCCAGTCTGCCGGCGGCCCCGGCCCTTGGCCTTCTTCGGTTTCACCTGCGCTCCCTTGCTGCTGGGGCGGGACATCAGCAAGAGCACCGCAGTCAAGGCGATGACAACCCCCATGCCCAGAAGGGACAGCGGAATGCTGGGCGCCTGGGTAGCACCGTTGTATGCCTGCATATCAAAGCCGGCCAGTACCAGCGCCGCGGAGAAGGGGTAGGCGGAGAGCAGGAACCCGCTCTTGAAGAACAACATGCAGTACCCCAGGAAAAAGGTCAGGATGGAGCCGCCCAGATAGGCCCCCCGCATCTGGCCGAATATCAAAATCATGGGCATACAGACCAGGAAGGTGGCCAGCGCCGCGGCCACCACCTGTCCGCCCTGCTGGAGGATCACCCCCAGCGTCAGTCCGGGAAGCCCTGCCAGCGTCCCCGTGAGCACCGTTACAGCCACGCTGTAAAGGCCAAACAGCAGGGCCAGCAGGCCGGTGACCGCCAGTTTGCCCACTAAGAGCTTTGGGTAGGACACCGGGATGGTGAGCAGATTCTTCATCGTGTCGTGGGTATTCTCCCGGTCTGTGAGCCACCCGCCGATCATCACCAGAGAGATGGGGAGAAACACCTGGGTGTTGCCCCATACCACATTGGCGAACAGGTGGACAAAGTCAAAGTTGGGGTCCCGGATCTCCGGGTTCACAACCAACTGCGTTCCATACTGGGCCACCGGGCAGAGGGCCAGGGCCACAATCCCCACCAGCAGGATCTGGCATCGCCGCAGCTTCCGCCACTCCGTTTGCATGATATTCCACATATGCTGCACCTCCTCAGACGCCCTGACGCTTGTAGACCAACGCGATCAGGGTCAGAAACACTGCCGCCTCAACACCGGTCACCAGAAACGCCTGGGCGGTATTCAGAAAATAGGGGCTGATCCGCTCTAACAGGGCCGCCATCTCGGCACTGGGGCCGGAAAAGTCGAGATACTGAAAATACCAGCGAAAGGTCAGCGGTCCGGGCAGCAGTGTCCCCAGGTTCAGGCCGAAGGGCTGTGTGGTAAAGATCTCGCTCATACTGAAGATGTAGTTGACGGCAGTATAGAAAAAGGTGATGATCACGGAGATGATGTAGCTCCGGTTCAGCAGCACCACCAAAAGGATGCAGGGCAGGGCCCCGGCCCACATCATGATCCCCTGGCCGAGCCCCACGAAAAAGAGCCGCAGGAAGCCCACCGGCTCCCACCCAGCGGCCAGCACGATGAACAGGATCACCAGACCGCCCACCGCCATAAAGGCGATGGCAAAGAGAAGCAGCAGCATCATTTTTGCCATAGCCAGAGCGGGCTTGCCCACCGGCACCGTCATCAGGTTTTTCAGCGTGTCGTTGTCCTGCTCTTCAAAAAGCAGGTTGGAGGCCAGCACCACCAGGGCCGGCATCAAAAGCAGATAGGCGCTCATCTGGAACAAGGTGGACATCATGCCGTCCACCGCCTCGGCCCCGCTGGTGAACTCCTGAAAATCCGGCAGAAAGAGGGCGCATCCCAGAGGGATCAGTGCGGACACGGCAGCGGCGGCAAAGAACAAAGGCTTACGCCGCAGCTTGGCAAATTCACACCGCAGGAGATCAAGCAATGCCCTCACCCCCTGTGATGCGCTTGAAGTAGTCCTCCAAGGTGTCCTCATAGAGATGGGCGTCAGACACCACCAGTCCAGCTTCCACGAACCGCCGCACCGCCGCGCCGGTGTCCAGACGCAGATCCCGGACTGTCAACTCCCGCCCGTTCTCCACTGCAACATCCCGCACACCCATCTCCTTCTGGAGCAACTGGGCGGCCACGGTTGCGTTGGACACGGTAAAGCGGAGGACTTTCCCGTTCTTCTGTTCCAACTCCACAAGGCTCTCCTCCTCCAGAAGAACACCGTGATCAATGATCCCGATGTCGTCGGCCAGCAGGGCGATCTCGGAGAGGATGTGGCTGGAGATCAGGATGGTCTTGCCCCGCTCCTCGCACAGCGCCCGGATGAAATCCCGCACCTCGGCAATGCCGATGGGGTCCAGGCCGTTGATGGGCTCGTCCAAAATCAGCAGCTCCGGGTCGTGCATCACCGCCAGGGCGATGGCCAGCCGCTGCTTCATGCCAAGGGAGTATTGGGCGTAGCGTTTCTTGTCCCGGTAGGGCAGGTTCACCAGTTCCAGGGCGCTCTTGATATAGTTGGGACTCTTGAGACCCCGGAGCCGGGCGAAGATCTGCAAATTCTCTGTTCCGGTCAGATTGGGGTAGAAGCCCGGGGACTCGATGAGACTGCCGATGCGGGGCAGGATGCGCGTTTCATTCCCCTTCAGCGGCTGGCCGAAGAGGGACACCGTGCCGGATGTGGGAGCGGTCAGGCCCAGAAGCATCTTCATGGTGGTGGTCTTTCCCGCTCCGTTTCGTCCTAAAAGGCCGTAGATGCGCCCCATCTGCACATGGAGATCCAGGTTGGAGACGCTGACCTGATCCCCGTATCGTTTGGTGAGTCCTCTGGTTTCGATGATACAGTCGCTCATAAGCGGTACCCTCCTTTACGTTGTGCCAACAGGATAGCACCCGTACCTTGAGATAACGCTGAGCCAACCTTAATTTATCTCTGAGATTTTCTGAAAGACATGGGCAGGCCGTCGCTTTGGCGGTATAATAAAGCCAGTGGAAGGAGGCGAACCATGTGGAACCTAAAATCTTATTAGTAGACGATGACCGGGCTCTTTTGGAGATGCTGTGCTCCATCTTTCGGCGGGCAGGTTATGCGGATCTTGTGACCGCCTCCTCCGGCCCGGAAGCCCTCCAGGTTTGGCGGGAGCAGCAGCCGGCGCTGATTGTCTTAGATGTGATGATGCCGGGAATGGATGGGTTTGAGGTCCTGCGGGAGATCCGCCGCACCAGCCGCATCCCCGTTCTGATGCTCACTGCCCGGGGTGAGGCAGAGGACCGCATCGAGGGTCTGGAGACCGGGGCGGATGACTACCTCCCCAAGCCCTTCCTGCCCAAGGAACTGCTGCTCCGGGTGGGGGCCATCCTCCACCGGGCTTACCCAGAGCCAACCCGGACGGTAGAACTGGCCGCTTCCACAGTGGACCTGGAGAAGGCGGAGGTACGGAAAAACGGGGCGCAGATTTCCCTGACCGCCAAGGAACTCCAGCTGTTTCAAAAACTCTATGAGAACGCCGGGCGGATCGTCACCACCGGCATCCTGTGCGAAACCATCTGCGGCGCGTTCTGGCAGGGCTATGAAAGCACTCTCTCCACCCACATCCGGCACCTGCGGGAAAAAATCGAGGCCGATCCCTCCAAGCCAGTCTCCCTGGTGACGGCCAAAGGACTGGGCTACCGGCTCAATTTGAAGGGGGTGAAGTCGTGAACTCGGTGCAGCGTTTTTTCCGGCGCTATATCACCTCCACCATTGGGATCTTACTGTTGTTCTTTGCCGTTAATATTGCCCTGCTCCTCGGCATCCTGACCGCCGGATATATGAGCGGGCCGGAGGACGATGTTTCGATCCAGGAAATCCAAGCCCACCTCACCCTGCGGAACGGGATCTGGACGGCAGATGAAACCGTGGCCGTCTCGCTGCAAGAAAACGACGCCTGGGCGATGCTGCTGGATCAAAACGGTGCGGTAGTCTGGGAGCAGGGTATGCCGGAAGAACTGCCACGGGCCTATACCAGCGCCGGGATCGCGGCCTTCAGCCGTTGGTACCTTCAGGATTATCCGGTAAAGGTATGGGGGCAGCCGGACGGGAGGCTGATGGTGGTGGGATTCGCCCCCGGCACCCAGGCCAAATATTATTTCTCTATGGAAACCTCTTACCTGAAGATGCTTTTAGTGGGGGCAGCGATGGCCCTGCTCATCAACCTGCTTCTGCTGATCTCTTTGTTCCTGCGGAACACCCGGCGGGTGGAAAAGGCTATGTCCCCGATTTTGCGGGGAATTCAGGACCTGAGCCAGGGACAGCACCACCATCTGGAGGAATGCGGGGAGTTGGCGGAGATCAACGCCGGACTCAACCGGGCCGGAGATTATCTGATGCAAAAGGACAACACCCGGGTGGAGTGGATTCGCGGGGTCTCCCACGACATCCGCACGCCCCTTTCTATGGTGCTGGGCTATGCCGGCGAACTGGAGGACAACGACGCCCTCTCAACCGAGGCCCGGCAGCAGGCCGGGATCATCCGGCGGCAGGGAGAGCGGCTGAAATCCCTGGTGGACGATCTGAACCTGACCACCAAACTGGAGTATGCCCTCCAGCCTATCCGCCGGGAGACGGTCGATCTGGTGGAGATCGGCCGTCAGGCGGTGAGCGAGGTGCTCAACGGCGGCCTGCCAGATCGGTATGAGTTTGAATTTTCCGGAGAGCGTCCAGGATGTACCGCCTGCATGGAGGGCGATGCCGCCCTTCTGCGGCGGATGCTGGATAACCTGATCCGCAACAGCATCGTCCACAATCCCCAGGGCTGCCATATCTCCGTCATGATAGGCGCGGAGGAGGAGCGATGCACCTGCATGGTGACAGATAATGGCGTTGGAATAGATGCCGCCCGGTTGGAGGCGCTGAACCGGGAGGCAGATGTCTCCAGCACCCAGGGCGGTGAGCACGGCCTGGGCCTCAAACTGGTGCGGCAGATCGTAAAGGCCCACGGCGGGACGGTGCGGTTCCGGCATGCTGTACCACAGGGACTGGAGGTATCCATATCCTTTCCTGAAAATGCAAGTGGCAAACACGTTTAAACTGTCCTCCGCTTTGGTACAATAAGCAGGGACTTTCTTTTGTATACTGCCCCGTAAAACTTGAGTCGCTGCCGGCGAAATGGGTCAGGTAGAATAAGTTTCGCAAAAAGACAAAGAGACATGGTTTGCAGATGTCT